>Ga0210408_10000752_pt1 | contig 37379 bp, 33 predicted proteins | sample IncBWH4MmetaG_FD_155471 | JGI IMG/M metagenome (GOLD analysis project Ga0210408, IMG submission 155471) | Forest soil microbial communities from Barre Woods Harvard Forest LTER site, Petersham, Massachusetts, United States - Inc-BW-H-4-M | ecosystem: Environmental > Terrestrial > Soil >... | reverse complement strand
ACTGCCCGACCCGGTCCGAAAGCCCATAGAGCAAGCTGTCGCAGCACAAAAAGCGGCTCACGAAGCAGAATTGGCCTGGTTGGTAGACGAAAGGCAGCTATATCACACTCTTGGCACTGTCGGTACAACCGCTGCCGCCTTTGCGCATCAGTCCAACCAACCTCTAAGCATCATACTTCGGGCTGCCTCGACGTTGGATTACCTGCTCGGGGATCCCAAGAAACCCTCCTTTCCGGAGATGAGCCGGGAAGCCGTGACGCAGGTCCGAGGTTCCGCGGGGGCCCTCCTTGCCTTTGGCGAAGTGACTTTGAAACTACTTCAGCACGAGAAGCGCCGCCGTGGCAAGCAGCCGCTTCACGATTTGATCCGTGAGATTATGGAATTGCTGCAACCATATCTTAGCCTTAGGCAGGTCAAGGTCGATTACGATCTGACCAATGAGCCGGCAATCGTGTGGGGTAGCCGGGCCTCTTACGAATCGATCTTTACGAACCTCATTAACAACAGCTTACGGGCTTTTGCGCGGCAAAGTACAACCGGGACGGATACGCCCGACAATCCGAACAGTATCCGCCGCATCTTGTTTCGAACTCGGCGCGCAGGGGCTCGACTTTTTGTAACGTTTGAGGACAACGGCCCGGGAATAATAGGCATTTCTGTGGAAGATATTTGGCTTCCTGGCAAGACGACAACAGAGGAAGGAACGGGGTTAGGGTTGACCATCGTCCGCGATGCTGTTGCCGACTTGGGCGGAACCATCTCCGCCGAGGCAACAGGAGCACTGGGCGGCGCGCAGTTCAATTTAGAGTTTCCTGCGAAGGATTGAGCTTTGTTGATATGCCCAAATCGCAAGCAACTATTCTGATTGTGGACGATGATCGCGAGAGCCGAAATAGTTACGAGTTGCTCGCGCGTGCGGCCGGATTCCAGGTGAAACCGGTCTTGGGTCCTGTGAGAGGTGTGCCGCAGTTACTGGAGGCTGCCAAAACCGCCAAAGCCCAGTTTGCTCTTTGTGATCATCGATTGAGCGAAGGCCATTATGCTCGATTTGATGGTGCAGAAGCTGTTGCGAGATTGAATCAAGCCCATTTGCCATCAGTTCTGACCACCCGTTACCAACGCAGCGATGTAGATACGTCAATTCGGCCGTGGCGGCGCTGGATTCCGCGCCTCGTAGCCAGTAGCGCGCTTTCTCCGTTTGTCCTTCAAGAGGCTTGTGAAGCGTGTCGAAGGGAAGTCGTGAATTACGTTGTTCCAATAGAGAGGCGCGGGTGTCGCGTTGTTCTGACAGTGAAAGACGTAGTGCCAAAGGCCAATGAGAAGGTTGTGAAGGTAGTAATCACCCAATGGAATCCACGCGAACAGGTCGGTTTTCCACTCTCGATGATGCCCCTAAGATTGCGTCAACACGTCGATATTGGTGAATTTCTACTGGCCACCGTGAATACGGCCGCTGAATCACCGGACGATTTGTTTTTCGAGGATTTTGAAATCCCCCACCCTGACGATGTTAAAGCTGTCCGCGCCCAATTTGGTGGTCGTTGATGTCGGCCATGGCAGTGCTGCTGTCCTCCGTGACAAGGATGGCATCGTTGTCTTTGATGCCGGCAAAGGACCAAGGTTGCTTGAATTCCTGCGTGAAAATGGAATTCGCGAAATCAAATCGCTGCTCCTCTCGCACGCTGACGAAGACCATATCGCGAACGCGTCCACATTGCTTCTCGCGGCGGACATTCGAATCGTCCGGGTATTCTTCAATAGCGACCCCACCAAGAATACTGACACACAGCAACAGTTGGCGCTGGCAATCCTCACAGCCCGCAGACACCGCAAGACTGAGGCACATTCGCAGTTGAATACTACCCTGACAGGCACGCTTGATTGCGGCGAGGTTCGAATCGAAGTGTTATATCCGCCTCCAGAGGCTATGTTGACCGGCGTGGGTGGGCGAGCTCTGAGCGGGAGGGTTAGCACCTCCAACTCATTAAGTGCCGCCATTCGGCTTTCCCACAAGGGCAAGCCTGTGGCCTTGCTCGGCGGCGATGTCGGGATGGAATGTCTCGACTTTTGGGCGGACGAGAAGATCAGCCCCCTCGCCCACGTACTCGTCTATCCACACCATGGTGGGGCGCCGGGAGCAGCCGACGCTGGCCGCTTTGCCGAGCGACTTTGTTCTCGGGTGAATCCGGGGTTGGTGGTCTTCTCCATTCACCGCACCCGCTTCGACCTGCCACGAGAAGACGTCGTCGCTGCGATCCTCAAAACTCTCCCCAAGGCTAAGCTGCTCTGCACCCAGCTTCCGGCACGGCTTTTGAAGGAAGTTCAGGAGAGTTCCCAAGGCCCCTGGTGCCTGCACCGTGTCAACGCGAAAGCCGCAAAATGGTGGCGAGATGGCCATATACGAATGGTACTTGAGGAAGGTGAGGTCAGGTTAGCCCCGTACACGGCTGCCCAAGCGTCAAGACGGTGGCGAGTGCAGAAGGCGGGGCCGCTTCGGAGCAAAACGCTCCGTCGCCGTTTGAGGTAAAACTCGTCTGTGCGATGAAAACATGCCCGGCGCAAAATCTTAGCGCATATTACAAAGCCGCGAAATGTATCATCGGGGCGCAAAAGCGATTTTCTTATAGGTCTGCCCTATTTGCGACGGAGGGCGTAGGCTATTGAAACAATCGAACCTTAACGCAGGCCGAGTCGTCATTCCGGCCGAGACGCTTGCTGGGGCGGCCATCTCACTCGGCATTGCCACGAAGGCCCGCGTAACTCATATGCATTACTCGGATTCTTTTGAACAAATTCGCCGCGATTTTGAGGCCATCGGGATACCCACAGATAACCCGGGGTTTTACGACCACTCGCAGTTCATGAATCAAGAACGCGTGAACGCCGATTTTCTGAACCACTATGCGAAATTTGTTCGGTCGCAAACATATGATCTGGAGTACCTGGCGAAAGCGCGTGCGGCAGTAATCGCAGCGGCCGAAGAACTTCACAATTTGCTGGTTAAGGATGGTCGTTTAGGTGCATGCATCGATTGCTCGATGGCATTTTCGCGGATGTTGGACAAAGAAGGAATATGGAATTATGCCGTGAAGGGTGCTGTCACTATAGAGTTTCCACCCGCGCTGCGCGCGAAGCGATTTACATTCTGGCCGATAGATGTCGACAGGGGCCGAGGCGGTGAATATGGCCATAAATGGGTATCTGCACCTCCATTCGATATCGTGGACGTCACAATCAAACAGCAGGAATACGGCGGTCCACACTTCTCAACCATCCCCGGAACAATACTTGAAGAAATTTTGAACCCAATAATTCCAGTCTCTTCCGAGATATGTTCTCCACCACTCATCCGGGACGCTCGCGAGCGAGGCATTCCAGATGAAGAGATCATGTACTTCTACAATCCACGTCTCCGTGACTTTTTTCGGGTGTTCCCGGCGAATCTCATAAGTCGTGGGGATCTCAGGCTAAGATACGTTCCATGCGCGATTGCCGCTTCAGATTGTCGGCTCGAAGAGATAACGTCACTCAAACTAAATGGCATATTCGCCAACGAGGTGTATGAATGTCACATTGCCCCCAAACTGCGGGCTTTGGGACGTTGATACGTGAGAGACTTCAAACAAAAGGGGGCACCGCATCGAGCGCCAAACCGCTGATGCACATCGGGCTGGCCTGGAGCCGCAGCTAGCCAAACCTCACTGCGGCGTGATCATCACCGCCTGCCCTGCGGCCAGCGCCAGGGCCAACACGCCCTCTTTGATCTCAGCGGTTCCCGCCGACGTAACGCTCTCGACAGCGACGTTAGTGAGCTTGACGGTCTTCACGCTCCTCCAATCCACGGGGAGGTTCCACGTTTTGCGTTCGTAGCCGCCGCGGCTGTAATCGAGAAGGGTGGACTCCTTCTTCCAAACCAGCGGGACGCAGCAGTCATTTCCCTGCAGAATGCGCTGCCAGTCGGCCGTCGGCGGTGGCTTATTGCCATTCGCCTCGCGCCAGGCATTGGCCCAGATTTCCGGGGCCGCCCGGGACCCTTTGGAGCGCCTATCGTTCATACCATCACGGCGTCGTTGTTCGGGCGGAGCCTTTGTTTTTACACAAAGGGAATCAGAACATACGCGCGGTCGTGCCGCCATCTACCACCACCACGCTGCCGGTGATGTAGCTACCGGCTTCGCTGGCCAGTAGCAGGGCGGCGGGCGCCAGTTCGCGCGGCTCACCCCAGCGCTTGACCGCGGAGCGCTCGCCGAACACCGCTTTCTGTTCCGCGGTCAAAATCTTCATGGGCATTTCCGTGGCAAAAGGTCCGGGAGCGAGGCAATTGACGGTGATGCCGTACGGTCCCAGCCGGAGAGCATTGGCTTTAACCATACCGAGCAGAGCCGCCTTGGACGCGGAGTAGGCGGGACGCTCCGGCGTGCTGCCGAAAGCCATCACGGAGGAGATATAAATCACTCGTCCCCAGCGCCGCTCCATCATGCCTGGAGCGAGGGAGCGCGTGAGAGCCATGCCGCTGTGGACATTCAACTCAAAGAGACGGTCCCAGTCCTCGTCGCGCACCTGGTCCACGGGTTGCGGAACGTTGTGCCCGGCATTGCTCACCAGGATATCGATCCGGCCCATGCGCTCGAGGGCCGCCTGCGCCAGGCGCACCGCTTCGGCCCGCACCGCCATGTCCGCCGTCAGGTATTCAATCCGCCGGCCGCTCTCGGCCGCAAGTTCCTGGGCGCTTGCCTCCAATTGCGATTTAGTGCGGCTACAGAGCAACACATCCGCGCCGGCCGCCGCAAAGATGCGCGCCATTTCTTTGCCCAGGCCGCGGCCACCGCCGGTCACCAGCGCGACCCGGCCGGCGAGGTCGAAAGGGGTATGCTGATATCGATTCATAGCTGGCTGTGATTTTAGGGTTCATGGTTCCGCTACAATCCCAATTCGTCCCGCGCGTAGGCAATACTCTTTTCGATGTTGCTTTGCTCCAAACTGAGTTGCTGCTCGGGTGATAAGCTGGACACCAGCGGCAAAGGCCGCCCTTTTTCCTTCGCCAGCCGCAGCATCGGCTCGGCCTCCGTGCGTGGCCGGTCCGGAAATGTGGCCCAATACGCCTCCGTCCGCACGGGCACCTTGATCGGATCGCGCGTAATCACCTCGAGGTTGAAATGAAGGTTCGGTTTGGCTTGGCGCAAGACCTGGACCATTTTCTTCAGCGGCAGGAAACCTTCACCCAGAGCTGCATCCACCAGCCAGAATCCTTCCTCGCATTCGTTGATCGCCTGGTCTTTGAAGTGAACCGTCAACGCCCACGGCGCAAATGCCCGAACCGTTTCCACCAAATCCTCGCACAAGGCGAAGTTGTTCAATACGTCCACGCACAACCCCACGTACTGGCTGCTGATCCGCTTCAGGACCTCGAGCTTCTCGCTAACCAAATGATCCTTGTGATTCTCGAGGGCCAGCCGCAAGTGGTGCCGGGCCGCAATCGGCTCCGCCAATTGGACCGACTTCAGCCCTTGGGCGCAGGCCGTTTCAAACGCCGCCCGCGTTTTGAATTCCTCGTAGCGTCGCCCGGATAGCATCGTTGTGCGGGCCACGCTCGCGCCGCTTTGAACGGCACAGACGACCTGCTTTTCAAACCGGGCCAGCTCGGTCTCGTCCTTGGGCAGGCTGACAATCGCTTCGACGCGCACCCCCAACCGCTCGGCCTGGCGGCGAAACTTTGCGCAATCATCCGCCGACCGCTCCCCAAAAGGAAACTGCACTCCCCCGGCCCCCACTCGATGGCAGGCCTCGAGGTAACCCAAGGGCTCGTTGTAATCCAGGCCCGTCCCCGCCCCTTTGCTCGCCTTCTGGTGAAGGAGAAACGTGTAGGTGACAATCCCCATGTCCGACCGCCTCGAGGCGCCCGCCGCGGCGCGGGACGACACGCCTATCGGTGCCACCGCGGCGACCGCGGCTCGGACCAGAAATTTACGGCGGGTCAGCATTCGGATTTATTTATGCGGGCATGTAGAGATTCCGCTCCGTTTGTCTTCTCTGGGTTCATCGCGCCTCTGCGGTTGAATTGGATTCTTGCGGCTTACGCCACCCGCAACGCCTTGAGCTCCGCGTCCCATGGCGTGCGGTACGGCCGCGTCAGCATGTCGTTTGCCTCCCGGTCCCCTGCCACCTCCTCCTTCCCGGCGTCCCACACCAGCTTTCGCCCGAGTCGGAGCGAGAGGTTGGACAGATGGCAGGCCGTCACCACCTGGTGCCCGCTCTCCAGGTCGGACACCGGCTGACCGCGCGATTTGACGCAGTCCAGGAAATTGCGCGCGTGACGCGAGTAGTCCTTGATCGCATCGCCGCTGTCGTCCTTTGCCGCCTCGGTCCAAAACTTCCCTGTTTCCTCGGGTTCCAGTTGTGGACCACCGACCGGATGTCCTTTCACCCCGAGGATGCCGGCCACCACGTTATTCTGGTTCACCTTGGCATCGGGGTTCAGCTCGAATCCGCGTCGCGAAATCGGCAGGTAACCATAGGTGCCGTACAAGGTCAACCCGCCCATGCCCAGGCCGCTCCGACCGGCGCTCGCCTCTCGGTACTGGCAGGTGACAGTGAATCCCGGATACTCCATGATCACATCCTGCGTATCGGGAACCTCGCAGTTGTCTTTGAGGAACCAGCGTCCGCCCAGGCTGTAAACGGATTTCGGCGCCCGCACCCCAAGCATCCAGTGGACCAGGTCCAGCGAGTGCTGCCCCAGGTTGGTCGCCTGCCCGCCCGAGTAGTCCCAGAACCAGCGGAAGTGATAAATGGAACGGTTCGGGTTATAAGGGCGCCTGGGCGCCGGGCCCAGCCACATGTCGTAGTCCAAATCCAGCGGCGGCGTTCCATCGGGGGGATTGCCAAAGCCCGGCATCACGTTGCGGGAGTTGTTATTGGAGGCCGATACGATCTGCCCAAGGCGGCCTTGCCGGATCAGTTCGCGCGCCTTCTGAAATGCCGGGCCGGAGCGATTCTGCGTTCCGACCTGGATCACGCGCTTCGTGCGTTTGCCCACCTCCAGCATCCAGCGGCCCTCCCGCACAAAGAGCGTGAGCGGCTTCTCCACATACACATCTTTGCCGGCGTCGCACGCCAGCATGGTCATGAGCGCGTGCCAATGATCCGGCGTGGCGACATAGACCGCATCCACATTCTTGTCCGCTATCAGCTTGCGGAAATCGCGATACTTCGCCGGATGGCTGCCCGCCATCTCCGCGCCTTGCTCCAGGCGCCCTTGGTGCGCGTCACTGATGGCCGTTATCTGCACATCCGGTTGGGCCTTGAGGGCGGCCAGGTGGAACCGGCCAATCAGGCCGAACCCAACCAAGCCCACGTTAATGCGCTCGTTGGCCCCGAAGACCCGGCTGGCCGACAAGGCCGTGACCCCTAGCGTTGTGGTGGTGACAAATTGGCGACGACTCATGCTGCTTACAGCGGGGGTGACTTCGCTTTTCATACTTCTGCGCGGTTCACTTTCGTATGGCAGAACGCTCATACGTTGTCACACGCCGCCAAATGTCGTCAAGGTTTCTCCTTCCGCCTAGACGCGTCAATCACGGCACATGAGTCAAAACGCTTTGCCAAACACCCGGCGCTCGGCTATCCTCATGCGTCTCCACCATTTCTGGTTCGTTGGCCGTGAATCTCTAATTCTGGCGACACCGGTTCCCACTCCGTGAACCACGGCCCGGTGAACTATGAAAAACAACCTGTTTGCGCTGTCGGCGCTGGCGCTCCTTTCCGCCCTCAGCCCTCAACCCTCCACTCTCTTCGCCCAGGGCACGGCCTTCACCTATCAGGGCCGGCTCAACGACGGAGCCAATCCCGCCAACGGAAATTATGACCTGCGCTTCGCACTCTTTGATGCACTCGCCCTCGGTAATCAAGTTGGCTCGCCGCTCACCAACGCCGCCACTGCCGTAAGCAACGGCTTGTTCACCGTCGGGCTCGATTTTGGTGGCGGCGTTTTCCCCGGCGCGGACCGCTGGCTGGACATCAGCGTGCGCACCAACAACGCCGGCGCGTTCGCCCCATTGAGTCCACGGCAGAAACTGACCGCCACGCCCTACGCCATCACAGCAGGCAATGTGACGGCCGGCGGCGGGGGACTCACCAACGTGAATGCCGTCACCCTGGGCGGACTGGCCGCCAGCCAGTTCTGGAAGCTCAGCGGCAACAGCGGCACCACCCCGGGAGTCAATTTCCTCGGCACCAGCGACGCGCAAGCGCTCGAACTCAAAGTGAACGGCGTGCGCGCTCTGCGGTTGGAGCCGACGCTCGATGACGGCTCGCATTCAAGCATCGTCAACGTGGTTGGGGGTTCGCCCGTGAATTTTGTGGGGGTTGGCGTTTATGGCGCGACCATCGCGGGCGGCGGCGCGGCCAACTACTTCGGCCTTGCCACCAACGGGGTGCTTGCGGATTTTGGCTCCATCGGCGGAGGCTACGTGAACACGATCCAGGCCAATGCCATCGCCTCGACTATCGGCGGAGGCTACGACAACACGATCGCGACCCTGGCCTATGATTCGACCATCGGCGGGGGCGGGCAAAATACGCTCCAGCCCGATGCCTTTGACTCCACGATTGGCGGGGGCCATTTTAACACGAGTTTTGCGACCGAAACCACCATCGGCGGGGGCTATTTCAACACGATTCGGCCCTCCGCGCACTATTCGAGCATCAGCGGCGGCGCCTACCATACGATCCAGGACAGCGCCCAGTTCGCCACCATTCCGGGAGGTGACAATGATTCAGTGGCCGGGTCGTATGGTTTTGCCGCCGGTCGCCGCGCCCAGGCCAATCACCAGGGCGCCTTTGTCTGGGGTGATTCGACCGACGCGGACATTGCTTCCACCGGCAACGATCAATTTGTGGTGCGGGCCTCGGGTGGGTTTTATCATTACGGGACCGGTGGCGCGCAACTGCTTTCGGTTGATCCGGCGGGAAGGCTGACGACGCTCGGTTACATTGCCGCGGCGAGCAATTCAAACCTCGAGTTCATAGTCAATGGGCAGCGCGCGCTGGGGTTGGAAACAACGGTCACAGACACCCATCACTCCAACATCGTGAACGTAATCGCCGGTTCGCCTGTGAATTATGTGGCGGCGGGCGTTTATGGGGCAACCATCGCCGGCGGAGGCGCTTTGAACTATCTTGGCGGTGCGGATACCAACAGCGTCTCGGCCGACTTTGGCACTATTGGCGGGGGCTATGGTGGCATGATCCAACCCGGCGCCAGAGCATCGAACATCGGCGGGGGGTGGGGGAACTGGATCCAGACGAACGCCGAAGGTTCGACCATTGGCGGGGGCTTCTTTAACACGATCCAGAGCGAAGCAGTAAATTCGGTCATCGGCGGCGGGCAGGATAACACTATCCAGCCCACTGCAGTTGCTTCGGTGATCGGCGGAGGAGGGAACAACCAGATTTTCGGCTCGGCCAGCGGTTCGACAATCGGTGGCGGCGCTTTTAACACGATTTATGGCTCCGAGGCGGTCGTGCCGGGTGGCAACCAGAATGTGGCGTCGGGCGATCACAGTTTCGCCGCCGGTCACCGTGCCCACGCTAACGACATTGGGGCCTTCGTCTGGGGGGATTCCACGGAGTCAGACATCACTTCGACCGGCCGGGACCAGTTCGTTATTCGCGCTCAAGGTGGAGCGCGGTTGGATGGTCCGTCGAAGACCAGCCTCTACTTTGGCAACCAGGTCCGGCAAATGATCAACCTGTGGGGCACGAACTACGGCATTGGCGTCCAGGCTTACACGACCTACTTTCGCTGTGACGGTTCCGCTCCCTACCAGGACGGGTTTATCTGGTATCAAGGAGGCTCACACAGCGACGCCCAGGCAGACCCTGGCCCTGGGGGCGTCACGATGATGCAACTACTTAATGGTGGGCTGTCCGTCAACGGGACTTTCGTTAGTACCAGCGACCGCAACGTCAAGTCCGGCTTCGAGGCGGTGGACCCCAAGACGATTCTGGAAAAGGTCGTGGCTCTCCCGATCACGCGCTGGCACTACACCAACGATGTGGCCACTCCGCACCTCGGCCCCGTGGCGCAGGATTTCCACGGCTCTTTCGCCGTCGGCGCGGATGATAAGCACATCGCCACCGTGGATGAAAGCGGTGTGGCGCTGGCGGCCATCCAGGGGCTGAATCAAAAACTAAACGAAAAGGACGCGGAGATTGAAACGTTGAAGGAAAAGGCCGCACGGGTGGATTCACTTGAAAAGCGTCTAGCTCAACTGGAACTGGTGGTGCAATCGCTCGCCGAAAGGTAATGATGGGCATATGCCGGCTCCCTCATCAGCAACACCACGACCAATTCCCCGCCATTCATCCCTCATCCCCCATCCTTACACAATTCCTGGACTATCGACCTTGGACTGGGGACTCTCGACCGTGGACCTTGATCTTTATCGGGCCGCCCTGTAGCTGCAGCCAGCCCAAGCCTCATTGGGGCGTGATCACCACCGCCTGTCCGGCGGCAAGCGCCAGTGCCAGCACGCCCTCCTTGATCTCCGCGGTTCCCGCCGGCGTAACGCTCTCGACAGCGACGTTAGTGAGCTTGACGGTCTTCACGTTCCCCCAATCCACCGGGAGGTTCCACGTCAGACCAAAGGTTGATCCGGCAAAACGGCTCAACGCGGAGGATACGAGCGTCCGATTCCGCTCGGGCGTCAGAGTCGCCGGACGTGTTTTCTGTTTTCCGTCCGGGCTCGTTCTGATAAGTTACGGTACGATGGATTTGCAGATCGCACTGGAACGTCGCGCTCGAGTTGAGGAGTTCCGGCGAAAGCATCGAATCGGGTTGCTTGCGCTGCTCTTCAGCGACATTGTTGGCTCTACCCAACTTAAGCAGCGCTGGGGCGAGGACCACATGACTGTGTCCTTTGACGGTGAGACCGTTTGGACTGGCGATCCCACTAAAGACGAGGACCTCCGCAAGTTTGTCAGCGTTTCGTAACTTCGAAACCTACAATTTTGTGTTTTGGAATTGTGGCAGACGACGCGAGCGTCAGACCCCAAACCGGAGCGGCATGAAGCCAATGAACCTCCGGCTCGAGAACCATTCAGACCTTCGGAACGGCGAAAGAAAGCGGCAGGGGAGAGCCGCACTCCAAAACGCAAGCGCCATGGCGCTGAAGCCCGTCCTGAGGCCGCCAGGTTTTGGAGTGCGGCTGTCCCCTTGTCCCCTGCCGCTTTATCCGCTCGTCGTTCACACTTATTAAGGGACTTGGGGCGACGTACATGAGCCCCTACGACCTCACCGGAATGGAATCTGCCCTTGGAGATCAGATTGATGGTGAAATAGACGAGCGAACCGGCTGTTTCAGCGGTACATAGGCGTGAGCTTGCCCGAGCGGCCCACAATGCCTGCGTCAACCAGGCTCTGGCGCAACTCCGCCCGACTCATCCGCTTGACGCGGCGCACAGCGCGGCTGAGAGCGACCTCAAGGCGCACCTGTTTAGCAGGTGCCTTTGAAGTGCTCGGTTTGCTTCCGTTGCGATTCACAACAAGATATTCTCTCCAGTTCAACCCGGCGTCAAGACCGCGGTCGGAAATAGCCGAGGATCGAGGCGGAGTCCCTTACGGCTATTTGAATATGCGACTTGGCCTTAATCGCTGAGCCTTTGAAAGCCGGCTTCCCTTCCTGGAAAACACCGCGAACGGTCTGAAACCGGACTCCTTGTTCAGCCTCCGCGAAAGGAATCGCCCAGTTGGTCACGGCGCAGTCCCGCTTTCGCAAAACCAACCCCCTTCCTCCATCGGGCAGGCCTTCGTTCTCAGGGACAGTCAAACCGCGGGCTTGCATGGCGGCGAGGAACTTTGGGTAAAGCTGCCCCAAATAATTCGTGAAGCGTACGTCCAACAGATCGAAGCAGGTGCTTAAGTGGATGATGGCTCCTAAAACAGCAGGCTGGCGAATACGATTCGGACGGCGTTCCGAAATCTCCTTGGCCCAGTCCAGAGCACGGTCAGGGCCGTATTCCCAGAAATAGATGCTGCTCCCGAGCCAATCGTAATCATTCTGACTGGGAGTCAGTCTCGCTTGGCCCAACAGCACAGCTTCGACCGTGCGTCGGTCACAACCATGATAAGCGATGATGGTCCGCTGGTAGTCAAACCATGCCATTTCATAATCCTGCCAGGGTAGAGAAAGGACCGCAACGGATTTTCAGGGCCGTCCAGGAAGAAGTCCTATGTAGCCCCGAGAGGCGGTCACGAGAAGGATCAAACAGTAGAGCAGCCCCGCAGTAAGCGCCGAACCGCTGATCTATATCGGGCCGATCTGGAGCTGCAGCCTAACTTCACTGCGCCGTGATCATCACCGCCTGTCCGGCGGCCAGCGCCAGTGTTAGCACTCCCTCTTTGATCTCGGCGGTTCCCGCCGGCGTAACGCTTTGGACCGTGACGTTAGTAAGATTGACGGTCTTCACGTTCCTCCAATCCACGGGGAGGTTCCACGTTTTGCGTTCGTAGCCGCCGCGGCTGTAAGCGAGAAGGGTCGGCTCCTTCTTCCAGACCAGCGGGACGCAACAGTCATTTCCCTGGAGAATGCGCTGCCAGTCCTCCGCTGGCGGCGGCTTATTGCCGTTCGCCTCGCGCCAGGCATTGGCCCAGATTTCCGGGGCCGCCTTGAGGCAGAACTGCTCCAGCAATCGCGGCAGGCTCTTCGGATCAGTTCCGATCTCAGGTTCGGCATGCATGGGGGACCCGCAGTAAAGACTGGGCGGGATGTCCGGCGCCGGCGGTTCGTAGAGCCAGGCCATCGGCTGCAAACCGACAAACCCGTCGAGACGCGCGCCGGTGCTGTGTTCGGAGGTGACATCCAGCCCGCAATCGCGGAAGTAGCGCAAGGTCTTGCGCTGCGCGGCGCACTCCCGTTCCGGCCCGTAGCCCAGGAACGGGCTGATGCCTTTAAATCCTTCATACTGCGACTCCGGCGGGAGCGGTGGGTAAGTGTGAAAGGCGTCGACGTGAATCGTGTGCGCCTCTTTGAGTTCCGGCAGCATCTTGAGCAGCCCGTCTATCCGCCGCTTGGCACAGCCGGTTTCCCACTCCCGCGCGTAACTCAATGGGTAGGACTGCAGGCCGTTCCACACAATGCCCTTGAGCGGCGCGCCCTTCTTGTCCTTGGCGATGATGTCCTTCTCCAGGTATTCCTGCCACAACGGGCTGTCCGCGTAGGCATCCAGGGCGTTGATGTGCAGGCTAACGGTGGTGTGGTGCTTTCGGCCTTCGCGCATCAGCCACTTCAGACTGTCCAGCGCGGTGGCGTCTTGCGCTCGCTTCAAGCGATAATTGACTTCGCCCCAGGCGGGATACTTGGAGTCATGCCCGTTGTATTGCCAGCCCACCAAATAGACAATCTTTGGCGCGCCGCACGTGATCCGCTCGAGCCGTTGGATGACTTCCAGTGCCTGCTCGAAAGTCAGGCGAACCCGGCACCCCCTGCCTTCGTCCGTTCTCTCGGCGAGGAAGATCTTCATCACCAGGCTCTGGTCATATTTGTGAAACCAGGGCCGCTCGGGCCGGCCAGTTTTGCGCCAGTCGTAGTAGTCCCCGGAGGGCTGATAATTCGCCGGCCACGAAGCGGAGTCATCGGAGGCCGCCCGCGCCGTGTGAGGCTGCGCCCACAGGACGACAACCACCACCAGCTTAATCAGTGAGCGTCCGGGCTTCCGCCCGGGGCCTCGGCCCTGGAATGGCTGCATGGAATTCCGCATACGTCCGAGACTGAACACATTTGACAACGCTTGGTCCAGCACCATGATCGTTATGGAACCAACGAGTTTGCCGACGCAGATTAAACCGCATCGAGAAATGACCGACGCCGACCGCAACTGGCGTCGGTTCGTTCTCTTTCGCGTTCTGTTCAATTCGCGGTTTTATTATCCGGTCCTTGCCGTTCTGTTCCTTGACCTGGGGGTCTCAGCGACAGAATACACGCTGCTTAATTTTGCCTGGGCGCTCGCGATTGTTTTTACGGATTTACCCGCCGGGGCTTTGGCTGACCGAATCGGTCGCAAGCCCCTCGTGGTCGCAGCCGCCGTTTTCATGGTGATGGAGATGATTTTGCTTGGTGTCGCTCCGCTTCACGGCGGCATCGTTCTTCTCCTTTGCTGTCTGGCCAATCGCATTCTGAGCGGCATTGCCGAGGGTATGGCCAGTGGCGCGGACGAAGCGCTTGTCTTCGACTCGCTCGCGGAACGGGACAGGTCCGGCGAGTGGCCCGAAGTTCTGGATCAAGTCATGCGCTGGCAAGGCGTGGGCCTGGTCATCGCCATGCTGGTCGGTGGAGCAATTTATGACCCCGTATTTGTCACGCGTCTTTGCTCAGCCTTTGGATGGAGTCACTCGTTTGCCCAAGGCACAACTCTTCGCTTTCCCATCTATCTCAATCTAATTACCGCTCTCCTGACCCTCGCCGTTGTGCTCGGCCTGCGAGAACCCAAGGTGCGCGCTACCCATGCCGCTACTGAGACCAAAGACGCGGCTGGGCCGGAAACCACCGCCTGGCGCCTTGTCACCACCGCTGGAACCTGGATCGTGAAAACCCCGCTGGCTCTCTTTGTGATCACGGCTGGTGTCATGCTCGATAGCGTCGTCCGGCTTTTCCTGACCTTTTCCAGCTCTTACTTCCGCCTCATCGAGATTCCGGAAGCGACCTTCGGCGTCATCGGCGCAACGATGGGAGGGCTCGGCCTGGCCGTTTCTCCTCTGGCCCGGCGAATGGTGGCGAAAAATTCGGTGCTGCGAAATTACGGCTTGCTTGCCTTGACCGTCCTGGCCGGGTTGCTCGGTGTGAGCTGCCGATGGCATTACTGGGGCGTAATCTTTATCGTGCCGTTGGCCGGAGCCATGATGGCGCTCGGCTATATCGTCTCCTACTACCTCAATGCGGTTGTTGCTTCGAGCCATCGCGCCACTGTGCTTTCCTTCAAGGGCGTCGCCTTCAACCTTGGCTACGGGTTTATCAGCCTCATCTTTGCCCTCGTGCTTAAAGCCGTCAGGGACGGCGGCAGCACCGGCGATGCGTTGGAACGCGGTCTCCTATTCCTGCCACTCTGGGTTGTTTGCAGCTCCTTCATTTGTGGATTTATCTTTTGGCGACAGCAAAAAGTTCTGCGCCTGCGACTATGAATTAATAGCCAAACCTTCTTGACCCCGCGATGTATCGTGCCCCCAATCAGCGCTATCTGCGGGCCTCCTCTTGCGCAGGTGACCCCTGGTAGCCTGCCCCCTCGCCGCCATCTCGGAGCTTTGACTCTCATCTGAGGTGGCGGCGGGACGGAGCGCGGACTTGCCGTCACCGACCGATTACGGTGGTTGAACGCATTTTCTGGTCTAATTGTCCATCGGACAGTAAGATTTCAAAATCAATGAATACTGGAATTACTGCCATAAACGAGGCTGTGCAGGAAGCGGGGGCGTTCGTCCGCCCGCTATTTAACGAACTGGGCAAAATCATTGTCGGCCAGGCTTATTTGGTCGAGCGGCTGGCGGTCGGCCTGCTCGCCAACGGCCACGTGTTGCTCGAAGGCGTCCCCGGCCTGGCCAAGACGCTCTCGGTCAAATCCCTGGCCAAATGCCTGAGGGTGCGATTCTCGCGCCTGCAATTCACCCCGGACATGCTGCCGGCCGACGTGATCGGCACCCAAATCTACAATCCCCAGTCGGGCGCCTTTACCACCCGCAAAGGACCCATCTTCGCCAACCTGGTGCTGGCCGATGAAATCAACCGCGCGCCCGCCAAAGTGCAAAGCGCGCTCCTGGAAGCCATGCAGGAAAAGCAGGTCACTATTGGCGAACAGACCTTCAAACTCGAGGAACCGTTCCTTGTCCTCGCCACCCAAAATCCCATCGAACAGGAAGGCACGTATCCACTGCCGGAGGCGCAGGTCGATCGCTTCATGCTCAAACTCAAAATCGGCTACCCTTCCCGCGCCGAAGAACGGCAAATTCTCGACCTGATGGCGCGCACTTCCGGCACACCGGAAGCCCAGGCCGTGGTCGAGCCCCAGCAGATTCTGAAGGCGCGCGAGGTGATCAATGACATTTACGTGGATGATAAGGTAAAAGATTACATCGTCGATCTGGTCTGCGCGACGCGCGAACCGGAGGCGTACAAAATCCAGGTGAAGGAATTCATCCAACTGGGCGCCTCGCCGCGAGCCACCATCTCGCTGACGTTGGCGGCAAAAGCCTACGCGTTCCTCCGCGGGCGCGGCTACGTCACTCCCCAGGACGTCAAGAGCATCGGTATGGACGTGCTCCGCCACCGCGTCGCCATCACCTACGAAGCCGAGGCGGAAGAAAAAACCAGCGAGACGGTCATTCAGAAGATTTTTGATGAATTGCCCGTGCCGTGATGCTAGGAACCGAGAAACATGATCTCATGCAAGCCGGCTTTTTCGATTCCCCACTCTGCACTCTGCACTCTGCACTCGAATGATTCCTCGGGAGATACTCAAAAAGATTCGCCAAATTGAGCTGCGCACCAACCGGCTGGTGAGCGAGACGCTGGCGGGCCAGTACCACAGCGTTTTCAAAGGCCAGGGGATGAATTTCGAGGAGGTGCGCGAATACCAGCCCGGCGACGAAGTGCGTTCGATCGACTGGAACGTCACGGCGCGGATGAACCATCCCTTCGTCAAGAAATTCGTCGAAGAGCGCGAATTGACCCTGATGCTGGTGGTCGATGTGAGCGGGTCGGGCATCTTCGGCTCGCACGCGCAATCCAAGCGCGAGTTGGCCGCCGAAATTGCGTCCGTGCTGGCGTTCTCCGCCATTCGCAACAACGACAAAGTCGGCCTGATTCTGTTCAGCGATGAAGTCGAGAAATTCATTCCGCCCCGCAAAGGCCGAAAACACGTGCTGCGCGTCATTCGCGAAGTGCTGTTTTTCCAGCCGCAACGCCAGGGGACAGATTTAAATGGCGCGTTGGAGTTTCTCCTGCGCGTGACGCCGCACCGGGCCATTGCGGCGATTATCTCGGATTTCATCGGGTCGCCGGCCGTCAAAGGGGACGGGCGCAGCAGCCGGTTGCGGCCCCAGATGATGCTGCTGGAATCCCTCGCCCAGGCTTCGCATTCGATGCTGCGCCACGCCAACCGTCGCCATGATGTCGTCGCCGTTCAAATTGCCGATCCGTATGAACAGGAGCTCCCTGCGCTCGGCCGGTTAGTGCTCCAGGACGCCGAGACCGGAGAGATCGTGGAAATCAATACCGGGGACCAGCGCAAACGAGCCGCCTTCGCCGAACGCCAGGCGCGCGCCCGGACCGAGCTGGCCCGGCTATTTCGCTCCGCCGGCATTGACGCGATTCAGTTGCGCACGGACCAGCCTTATGCCGCCGAACTGGGCCGCTTCTTCGAAACCCGGGAGAAAAGGAGGCTCCGTGGGTAGTCTAAAGTCCACAGTCCACGGTCCACAGTCCACGGTCCATGGTGCACTAATTGCTGATCTCCCCTCAGGTTTCACGTTTCACGTTTTACGTTTTACGTTTTGCGCCCCACGTTTTACGCCCCACGGATGAGCGCCACGAACCTCAACTTCCAGTCTGCCGGCGTCACCAACGCTCTGCGCGACATCAAGCCGCCGGTGGAAATTCCCAGCGGCTGGGCCTGGGCCGCCTGGGCGGTGGGCGCGCTGGCCCTGGCGGCGCTGTTGTATTGGGCCTGGAAGTATTGGCAGCGGCAGCGCGCCCTCGTTCCTGCGGTTCCGATTATTCCTCCGCACGTGCGCGCCAAACAAAAACTCGAGGAGGCTCTCGCCTTGCTCGGCGATCCCAAGGCTTTCTGCATCGCGGTTTCGGACACTATCCGCTGGTACCTCGAGGAACGCTTCAACTTCCACGCCCCCGAACGCACGACGGAAGAGTTCCTCTACGAACTCCAGGAAACGGACCTCCTCATGCCGGACCAAAAGGAAAGCCTGGGCGAATTCCTCAAACGCTGCGATCTGGTTAAGTTTGCCAAGTACGAGCCCCGCGAGCCCGAGCTACGCGAGCTGCATAGCGCCGCGCTGAGGTTGGTCGAGGAAACGGAACCCATCGACCAGCCGCCGGGGGATGCTCCTGGCGGGGGGTCGCAGGGGGTTGGAACAAACCCGAGCGAACCCCTGCCGCTCCCGGATACCCAGCAGCCGGAACTCCGGAATTCACGAACTAGTTTCGCACTATCCAGTATCGGCTACGCATGACCTTCGCCCATCCATATTTTCTGCTGCTGCTGCTGCTGCTGCCGCTGTTGGCCTGGCTGAAAGGCAAGCGGGGAGAGCCGCCGGCATTTGTCTATTCTTCGGTGCAGTTAGTCCGGGGGATTCTCAACCTGTCGCGGACGAAATCGGGCGGTTTTCTGGCCGCACTCAGGTGGCTGGCACTGGGTCTGTTCATTTTCGCCCTGGCTCAACCGCGCCTCACCAAAAGCGAAACCAAAGTCACCGCCAGCGGCGTCGATATCGTGGTCGCCCTCGACATGTCCGGCAGCATGATCTCCGAGGACTTCGAGCTGCGCGGCCAGCGGGTCAACCGTTTTAACATGGCGCGAGCGGTCTTGAAAAAATTCATCGAGAAACGCCCCAACGACCGCATCGGGCTCGTCGTGTTCGCCTCGCAGGCTTTTATCAGCACGCCCTTGACGCTCGACCACGAATTTCTGATGCAGAATCTCGACCGGCTGCAGATCGGCGACATTGACGAGAACCGCACCGCGATTGGCTCGGCCCTCAGCACGGCGGTCAACCGCTTGCGGGAAATAAAATCCAAAAGCAAGATTGCCATCCTGATGACCGACGGGCAGAACAACTCCGGCAAAATCGCGCCCCTCACCGCGGCCGAGGCGGCGCAGGCCCTGGGCGTCAAAGTCTATACCATTGGGGTCGGCAAAAAGGGCATGGCGCCGATGCCCATGTTTTTCGGCGGGCGCAGGGTTGGCGAACGGATGGAGCCGGTGGATATTGACGAAGAGACGCTCCAAAAGATCGCCGATAGCACCGGTGGTAAATATTATCGGGCGGACAACACGGAAAGGTTCCAGGCGATTTATGCGGAAATCGACAAACTGGAAAAGACCGAAAAAGAAATAAGCAAATACGCGCGACACCGCGAGCTGTTCGCCTGGCTCATTTCCCCGGGCCTCGGCCTGGTGTTATTGGAAGTGCTGTTGCGCCATACGGCGTGGAGAAGGCTGCCATGATAGTCCAAAGTCCAAAGTCCAAAGTCCAAAGTCCAGAGCTGGCGGTCCGTAGTCAGTGCTCCGAGGGAAACCGCTGGCGGGCGCTAAGCGGTGGACGGTGGATTGTAGTCCTTGGACCTTGGACTTTGTAATTAGCGTATGTCGTTCGCCCACCCCCAACTTCTCTGGCTGTTGCTGGTCTTTCCGCCGGCGCTGGTGGTCTTTTTCTGGTGGTCGTGGCGCCAGCACCAGGCGCTCATGACACAATTCATCCAGGCGCGTCTGCTGCCCGGTCTGCTGTCCGGCCTTTCGCCCGCGCGCAACAAAATTCGATTTGGGGGCATCGCCCTGGCGGTGACCTGCCTGATTCTGGCACTGGCGCGGCCGCAATCGCACTATGGCTATGAATTGGTGAAGCAGACCGGCGTGGACATCGTCGTCGCCATTGACACCTCCAAGAGCATGTTGGCCGAAGACATCGCGCCCAACCGGCTGGCACGCGCGAAGCTGGCCGCCCTGGACCTGATGCAGCAGGCCAAATCCGACCGCCTCGGCCTGGTCGCCTTTGCCGGCGGCGCGTATCTCCAGTGCCCACTGACCATTGACGACGCCGCCTTCCGCCAAAGCGTCGAGACGCTGGACGTGAACACAATTCCGCAGGGTGGCACGGCCATCGCCGAGGCGATCAACATCGCCTTGACGGCGTTCAAAGAGGGAGACAATCACAAGGTGCTGGTGCTGATGACTGATGGCGAGGACCACGATTCAGGCGCCGCCGAAGCGGCAAAGAAAGCCGCCGACGCCGGCATGCGCATTTACACCATTGGGATCGGCACTGCCGAAGGCGAACTGTTGCGCCTCAAGGACCCGAAGGGAAACACCGATTACGTCCGCGACGAACAGGGCAATGTCGTGAAGTCGCACTTGAATGAGGACCTGTTGCGGGAAATCGCGACCGAGACCGGCGGGTTTTACCTTCCCTTGCGGGGCGCTAAAACGATTGATACGCTTTACCAGCACGACCAGGGGCTGGCAAAGCTTCCGAAATCCGAGCACGAAGAGAAGCTCGTCAAACAATACCACGAACGCTATCATTGGCCGCTGGCGGCGGCGATTGTGCTGCTGGTTGCGGAGATGCTCTTCCCGGAGCGCAGACGCGAACTGAAAACCGTGCCGGCAGCGTCAGCTCGCCTGCCGAAACCCCTGGCCGCTGCTTCGCCATGAAAATAATTAAGCGCATCACCACCCTGCTCTCGTCGGTTGCGATTTTGTTGCTCTGCTTGGGTTCGGCGAGTGCTTCGCCCTCAAGCGCTCTGCGCCAGTACAAAGATGGCAAATTCGAGCAGGCCCTCAAAGAGTACGAGCAATTGCTCGAAAAGAAGGCCGATGACCCGCGTCTCCACTTCAACGCCGGCGCCGCCGCTTACCGGGATGGCCAATTCAACGAGGCCGTCAAGCAGTTCGACCAGGCCCTCAATTCGCCGGATTTGAAGCTGCAGGAACTGGGCTATTACAACCGGGGCAACTCACTTTTTAACCTCGGCGAACGGAGCCCGCAGCCGGACCAGCGAACCAGCGCCTGGGAAAAAGCGCTCAAAGATTATGGACTCAGTTTGAAACTGAACCCCCAGGACGCCGACGCGAAGTTCAATCAGGAATTCGTGAAGAAAAAGCTCGAAGAGCTCAAGCAGCAACAACAGCAACAGAACCAGCAGAACAAAGACAACAAAGACAACAAAGATAACAAAGACCAGCAGAACCAAAATCAGAACCAACAACAAAACCAGCAAAACCAGCAGTCAAAGAAGGACGAAAACCAACAACAGCAGAACCAGCAGCAGCAACAACAGCAACAGCAGAACTCCCAACAGAACCAACAAGGTCAGAAGCAAGAGGACCAAAAACAGCAGCAGGCGGCCAAACAATCCCAGGAGCAGAAGGATAAACAACAACAGCAACAGCAGGCCCAAGCCGCCAGGCAGAAAAAAGACGAGTCAGAGCAAAACTCCAATGAAATGGCTGAAGCGTCTGCCGCCGGCCAGATGACGCCTCAACAAGCCCGGCAACTGCTCGATGCCCAAAAAGGCGAAGAGAAAATGCTGCCGGTTAAACCCGAGGGCAAACCCGTGGACCACTCCAAGCCCTTCAAAGATTGGTAAACCGGCCCTATTCGGCAGGTTTCTTCGACTGAGGAGTGGGTTTCTTTTCAGATTTCTGAGCCGTTTCCGCTTTCGCAGGTCGCTCACCTTTGGAAGGCCGCTCGCCTCGGGGAGGCCGCTCGCCTCGCGCTGGGGCCGCCTTTCTGTCACCCACATGGGCCTTCTCACCCTCCTTGCCAGGCCTCTCCCCGGCGCCTTCGGGCCGCCGACCACGTTTCTCCGTCCTGACATCTTCTTTCCGGGCTTCGGCTCCTGGGGCCACGATCGGCGCGGGCGGCGGCGTCGTGCTCTCGACGCGCACCTTGAGCGTTGTGGTCACGTCCGAATGCAGACGCAATTCCACTTCATGGTCGCCCAGCGCGCGGATCGGTTCGAGATGAATCTTTTTCTTGTCCAGGGTAATCTCAAACTGGGTCTTGAGCTGATCGGCGATCATGCCCGAGGTCACGGTACCGAACATCTTGCCGTCCTCGCCGGTTTTGACCGTGATCACGCAGGTCAGCTTGGAGATGCCCTTGGACAGTTCGGTCATCGTGTTGAGTTCGTGCGCCTCGCGTTCCGCGCGCCGCTGCTTGAGCGATTCGAGCCGGCGCTTGTTGGCCCCGGTGAGCGGAATCGCCAGGCCCTGCGGGAAGAGATAGTTGCGGGCGTAACCGGCCGCCACCCTGACCTGGTCGGACTCGCCGCCCAGACCCACAATATTGTGTGTGAGAATAACTTCAGTTTTTGCCATGGGAACGTGATGCGTGAAACGTGAAACGTGAATCGGATCGGCGAGCGCCAGCAACCGGCTGGCGCAACCAGGATCTGGACTCTTTCTATTTAAAACGGAACATCATCTTCTTCGGCCGGCGCACCGGCCGGTTCGGCCGTCTCCGGCGCGGCGCCGGCAGACGCCGGAGCGGCGGCGGCTTTGATGGGCGCAGACTGCGTGGCAGCCCCGCCGTCGCCGCCTCGGGAATCGATGAACGTGAAGCCTTCCAGCACGACTTTGAGCTTGCTCTGTTTTTGATGGGTGTTCTTGTCTTCCCACGTGTCCTGTTTGAGCCGGCCTTCCACCAGCAGCGGACGGCCCTTCTTCATGTATTGGGCAATGACTTCCGCCTGGCGCGCCCAGGCATCCACATCCACAAAGCTCACTTCCTCTTTCTTCTCGCCCGTCTCCGTCGTGTAAGTGCGGTTGACCGCCAGCGTGATGCGCGCCACGGCGGTCCCTTTCGGGGTGTAGCGCAATTCCGGATCCCGGGTAAGGTTGCCGGCAATGATAACTCTATTGAAACTGGCCATACTAGATTCCTTTCTGTTTCGGGTTATGCGTTGACTGGTTTCGGCGCCGGGGCATTGGTAAAGATGACCCGGAAAACCTCTGAGTTCATCGCGAAACGATGCTTCAACTGATCCAGTAATGTCGGCTGGCCTTCAAAAATAACATTAACGTAGAACCCCGACCCGTGCTTCTTGTTGGCCACTCTTGCAAACGCGTGCTTGTCCATCTTCTGCACGGTTTCGACCTTGCCCCCGAGGGTGGTGATCTCCGCCGAGATCTTGTCGATCGAGTCCTTCAGACCCTCTTCTTTGCCCGCGATTTCCAATATAAACAAACCTTCGTATCGTTTCACTGCGCTTTTCCTTCGTTCGCGGAATCTTCGACGATTCCGTTAAATTGACTCATTGCTTTATCGATTCCGGCTTCCAGCCAGGTCTCTGCCTGTTCAGATGCCACGGTTAAGATTTTATCCGCCAGCGCGGTTTCCGTCGAACTAAATCGTCCCAGGACGTACCCGGTGATTTCACGGGCGCCGCCCTGCCGCCCGATGCCCACCCGCAGCCGGGCGTAATCGCGCGTGCCCAAATGCCGCTCGATGGACTCCAGGCCATGGTGCCCGCCGCTGCTGCCCCCCGGCCGTAAGCGAAGTTGCCCCAGCGGCAAATCCGCATCGTCCACCACCACCAGCAGGTGCTCCAACGGCACCCGGAAAAAGTCCTTCACCGCCCCCACGGCCTCACCACTGGCATTCATATAGGTGTGCGGCTGGCACAGCCACACCCGTCGGCCGTCACGGTCTGCGCGCGCCAGCCTGGCGTTGAACTTCTTCTCGTGGGTCCAACGGGCCCGCCAACGCTGGGCCAAACGCTCGACCACCACAAAACCGGCGTTGTGCCGGGTGCGCGTGTAGTCCGCGCCGGGATTGCCCAATCCCACGATGAGATACAGGTTCTCCATGCGCGGGCCCGCTCCAGCCCGGCCAGAGCCAGGCCGCTACCCAAATCATTTCTTCTTCTCGGCGGGAGCTTTCTTCTCCGCTCCGGCTGCAGCCTTCTTGTCTCCAGCCACGGGAGCCGCTTTCTTGTCTGCTCCGGCCGCGCCCTTTTCCGCAGCGCCCTTGGCCGGGGCCGCACCTTTTTCGGCGCCTTTGGCCGGCGGCGCGCCTTCTTCTTCGCCTTCTTTCTTCTCTTTGATCATCTCGACTTCGCCCGGCGCAGCCGCCGCCTCGGCCGCTTCCGCGGCTTCTTCCTCCTCGGTGCGTGGCGCCGCCACGGCGATGACCGGGATCTTTTTGTCGCCGACCAACTCCACTCCCGCCGGCGTTTTGATGTCGCCCAGATGAATCGCGTCGCCAATCTTGAGATGGCTCACATCGACGGTGATAGACTCCGGCAGGTCCTTCGCCAGACCCCGGGCCTGAATCTTGAATAGCACGTGCTCCAGCACACCGCCATCGGTCTTGACCCCTTCGGCTTCACCGGTGGTCTCGACCGGAATCCTGACGGTTACTTTCTCATTCTCGGCGATTTCGTGGAAATCCACATGCAACACCTTTCCGCTGAGTGGATGATGCTGGACTTCCTGCACCAGGGCCAGGCGTTTGGGCCGGCCGTCGTCCTTGACTGCCAGGTCCACCAACAGATTCTCGGAAATGGAATGATGGATGAGGTCCTCCATCTCCTTGGCCAGGACCTCGAGGTTCTGCGGCTGGGCCTGGCGGCCGTAGATAATCGCCGGGATGCGCCCGGAGGCGCGAAGTTTCTTAGCCCCGGCACGCCTGCCCAGCGCGCGGGGAAACGCATTCAACGGTACTGATTTCATGGTCTTAAAAATCTACGCTGCTCGCCGGCGCACCCGTTAGCTGGTGCGCCCGCCCTTAAATTCAAAAAGCGAAGTTACCGACGAATTGCTATGGATTCGCTTGATGGCTTCGCCCAAGAGCCCTGCCACCGATAACGTCGTAATCTTCACGCCGCTGATCGCAGGGCGTAGGACGGTATCAGTTGTTACCAGTTCGTCAATAGCGGATTTTCGCAATCTTTCGATCCCTACCTCGTTCAGGATGGCATGGGAAACGCACGCCAGCACCTTTTTGGCCCCTTTCCGCTTAATCAGCGCCGCCGCCTGCGTCAGCGTGCCGGCCGTCTCGGTTAAATCATCCACCAGCAAGGCATCTTTGCCCCGGATTTCCCCAATCACCGCCATCGACTCGACCTCGCTGGCGCTCTTGCGCCGCTTGGCGACAATCGCCAACCCGCCCTCCAGCACTTGCGAATACGCATACGCCATCTTGAGCCCGCCTACGTCCGGACTGACCACCACCAGGTTGTGCAACTGCTTCTTCTTCAAATACTCATACATCACCGGCGCCGCATACAGATGATCTACGGGGATATCAAAAAAGCCCTGAATCTGCTGCGCGTGCAGGTCCACCGTCAGCACCCGGTTGGCCCCGGCCGCGACGATGAGATTGGCCACCAACTTGGCCGTGATCGGAACCCGCGGCTGGTCTTTGCGGTCCTGTCGGGCGTAGCCGTAAAAAGGCAGCACCGCCGTGATGCGCGCCGCGCTCGCCCGCCGCAACGCATCCACCATGATGAACATCTCCATCAAATGATGGTTGGTCGGAGGGCTGGTCGATTGTACCAGGAAAACGTCCTCGCCGCGCACGTTCTCTTCTACCTTGACGAACGTCTCGCCATCCGGAAACGGCTTGATGGTGGACTTGCCCAACTCAATCCCGATGTAGGCGCAGATGGAGCTGGCCAAAGGCAGATTCGACGTGCCACTAAAAATCTTCACAATGCGTTTGCTGTCGTTGTTAAAAGCAAAAAGCCACCGGGCCGGTGGCGAAAAGGCAGAGGACTTTAACAATCACCGCCAGCAGCGCAAGGTGAAAAAGAAGCGAATGAGCAGGCGAGCAAACGGCACCACCGCAGTGTATTACGGGAACACATAGACTCCCGCCCGAGGTGCTTCAGCAGGTAGCCGGGAGCGCAATAGTTCTGCGGCCGGCCTTGACCAGCAATATCCCCAATAGACCCAACAGTAAACCCGAGCCGAGCAATCCCGAGGCTTGCGGCCGGTTTGGTGAGATGGGTCGGGTGGGCGCGACCGCCTGCTCGACGATTTCAACCGCGTTTCCTTTTGGCAGTTGAGTCTCGATCCGCTCGCTCGAGAGCTTAACGTCCAGCATCTGGCGAAAGCGCACGAGATCCTCCAAGTTCCGTTTGGCCTCCCAATAGGGCCGGCTCTCGTTGGCCCTCTGGGCGTCATTTTCGATAGCCGATGCGACCGAGTTCGACAGGCTGGCCAGGCTTGCTTTCAAGGAATCCACCCTGGTCTGTACCCCTTGCAAGAATCCTTTCACCCGATCATTTATCTTCGTCTTTAAATCTTCGACCTGACTGCCGACGCTGACTACCTCGGAATATTCAGGACCATATATTCTGCGTAGCGAGACCAGCTTTTGCTCTCCCATATTCAATTGTTCCTGTAGTGAACTGAGCAACGCGTCCTGAACCCCGGCTCCAGAAATCGCCTGAGCCACCTGATCGGGTTTGAGTCCCTGAAACGCTTCGAGCAGCGTTTTTTGGCGGACATATTCTGCCTGGCTTTCGATGCGCAGGATCTCGAACCGACGCAACGTTTCCGGACCAAAAAGCATGGCTGGGGCATTTTGGCCGGCTGGCTCGGATCCGCTAAAAGAGACCGGGTCGGCAATTTTGAGGTTAGCCCTTAGTTCATCCACCTTCCTCCGAGCCTCGCTAATCCTCCGGTCCTGCTGCTCTTGATATTCTTGCAACGCCGCCACGCCCTGGTCGGACAACCGCCGCCGCGGCTCCAGAAAATCATGCTGATAGCCTTTGGCGATGGCATTGGCGATGGCAGCCTCTTCAGCCGGGTCCTCGTCGGAAACTCGAATTTCGGCAAGATCGGTGTCCCGGACCTGGCGAACATCCAGGCGCTTTTGAAGCAAGGCCAACGCCTCAGCGGGCGAGAGTTTTTCGCCGCCCTTGTAACGTCGGCCCCAAGCTTGAGTTAATTGCAAGGAGTCGATTACCGGGTTGAGCACGGCGGGGGAGCGAATCTCGGCGAGCGCGCTTTGGAAGAAATAGAGATCGCCATCCATCAGCGTCACTTTGCTATCCTTAAAGATCAGTTCGACCGAACCGTGTTCCAATTTAATGCGCGCAGTAGCAAGGTAGATTGTGGTCCCGAGCATCAGGCAGACACCAGCGATAACAAGGGCGCAACCCAGGCCCATCAAGGCGAGCCCGCCCAACTCCCTGGCGCTGGCCGGACGCTCCTCCGGCAAAGTGCCTAATAACCGCCGAATGCGGCGGAGTAGCGAGCCGCCGCTGGCCGCAAACGCCATTTGCGTGTGCGTCCCGCGCAATTCCTCCAAGGTAACCAGCGCACGTGCATAGACGAGCCTGTCCTCGCAAACCCGCACCACAACTTCATCGCAACATTGTTCGCGCTCCTCGCGAATGCACCGGGATATCCACCAAACCACTGGGTGATAGAACATCAGGGTTTCGACCACATTCTGAAAAGCATTGACTAAATGATCATGGCGGCGGATATGCGCCAGTTCATGTGCGAGGATCGCTTCCAATTGAGCGGGTGTCAGGCCAGCCAGCGCGCTGACAGGCAACAGAATCACCGGCCGCAACCAACCCACCACCATCGGCACCTCTACCAACGCGGACTTGAGCAGGCGGACCGGACGCCACACGTTCATCCTGCATTTCAAATCCTCCAACCGCTCCAACCATTCAGCCTCCACCGGCTCGATGTGGACACGCTTCACTCGTCGAACCCACCCGTAGCCTTGAAGCCACCGGCCGGCAAAAACCAGCACTCCCAGCGCCCAAGCGCCCACCAGCCAGGGCAGAATACGGTCCAATAGCTCGGTGCTCTGCCAGTTTAGTAGCCACCGGTTGCCGGCCGGCACAGAGACCTGCGCCGCACTGTCCGCCAACGCGCCCACGTCCAACCGGTTGCCAATTCCTGCCGGGGGAGAAGGCGGAGATATCCGACCACCTGAATCAAGCAGCGTGACCAACGGCGCAGCGGCCACAATCGCGAGCATCCCGAACGCAAGCCCGTAACGGGTATTGGCCGATCGACGGCGCAGCGCCAGACGCAACAAGCCGAAGAGTGCAGCCACCAGCGCCCCCTGCCAGAGCGAATGCAACAGAGCCCATCCCACTCGATGAGCCAGCGGATGATTCACCAGCCCCAGGATAGCGTTCATGCCCCGCCCCCTTCCTCCATTTTGTCCAGGAGTTTCCGAATTTCCGCTAACTCCGCCGGGGAAGCCTTTTTGACCGCCAGCGCTTGCATGACCAGTTTGCCCGCCGAGCCGGCGAAGACGCGCTCCAGCAGATGGCCGATCACTTGTTGTTGCGTCCGTTCCTCACTGACCGCCGGCGCATAAACGTGCGAGCGGTTAGTGTCGTCGCGCTTCACCAACCCTTTCTCAAACATGATTTGCATGAGTTTAAGAGTGGTTGTGTAGCCGGTTCTTTGGCCCGGGTTGAGTTGCTCCCAAACCTCGCGGACGGTGCTGGGTCCCCGCTGCCAAAGCACGCGCAGGATGGCGACTTCGGCGTCGGTGGGTTTGGGCAAAGCGCCTTTCTTCATAGCTCTTTATTTTGCCTCATTATACGAAACTCGTCGTAGTTGTCAAACGAAAAATCTCGTCGTTTGCAATGAACACTAGAAAATCAGCCTCGCTCCGTTGGGTCTCTACACCCTTTTGTGGCGATTCAACTTCGCCCGATCCACCCGCCGCCCAGGACCAGGTCGTCCTGGTAAAACACCGCCGCCTGACCCGGCGTAACCGCGCGTTGCGGTGTCCGCAGCTCCACCCTGGCCCGCCCCCCAGCCAACGGCGTAATCGTCGCCGGCGCGCCCGCATGAGCGTAGCGGATTTTGACGGTCGCCTCAAAAGCGTCGGGCGGCACGTCGAACGGAATCCAGTTGCAACGTTCTGCGATGAATTCATCGCGTTCGAGCGCCGAATCGTCGCCTACGATCACGCGATTGTTAGTGGGGTCGAGTTCGATCACGTAAAGCGGTTTGGCAGACGAGATGCCCAGGCCCTTGCGCTGGCCGATGGTGTAAAACTCGATCCCATCATGGTGCCCCAATACCCTGCCCTGCAAATCAACGATTTCGCCCCGGTGCCGCTCTGCCAGTTTCGCCTGTTCGAGGAACTTGCCATAATCGTTTTCCGGCACGAAGCAGATCTCCATGCTCTCCTCCTTGTCGGCCGTCTTGAGCTGGCAATGGCGCGCGACCTCGCGGGTGTCGCTCTTGGTCTTTTCGCCCAGCGGAAACAGGGCGCGCGCCAACTGGTCCTGCCGCAGCGAGAAGAGGAAATAGCTCTGGTCCTTCCGCGGGTCGCGTCCGCGTTTGAGCAAGGTGCGCTTGCCGTCGGGGCTGGGTTCCAACCGGGCAAAATGGCCCGTAGCGATGTATTGTGCGCCGAGTTGGTCGGCGCGGTCGATCAGGCGACCGAACTTGAGGTTCTGGTTGCACATCACGCACGGATTGGGCGTCCGCCCGGCCTTGTATTCGTCCGCAAAATACTGGATGACCTTGGTCTGAAACTCGTCCGCTTCGTCGATTAAATAATACGGCACGCCCAGCTTGTGACAAACCGCGCGGGCGTCCGTGACAGCCTGGGGACCGCAGCATTTGTCCTCGGCGCGAGAGACACAATCCTGCGGCCAAAGTTTCAGCGTGATGCCGACCACCTCATAACCCTGCTCAAGCAACAGCGCAGCCGTGGCGGAGGAATCGACTCCTCCGCTCATGCCAACCACCACGCGTGTCTTTGTCTCAGCCATCACAGAAAGAATGAAGATAAGCTCTAGCGGGGGGACTGTAAAACACCAAGAAAACTCCAAATCTCAAACTTCCCCAAGCCCGCATTCTCACCTGTTTTCCTGGGCGTGATGTTTTGTCCTGGGAGCTTGCTGTTTGGAGTTTGATGTTTTCCTGAATTTTGGAGTTTGGAATTTGGAGTTGTTCCCCTTCCGCATTTGCTCGGATAGCTCGTTCCGTTTTTGACCCGGCACCCGTATCCGTGGCGATTCAGCCTTGCCCGGAGACGGAGCGCCCAGTACTTTTTCCCAGAGCCGTGTAGTGTGAGAATCTGCCGAAACCAATGGCCGGTCGCACAGCGGGCGCGCCTAACGTCTGCTGCCGCACGCTTGCGCCCCACCCAGCTTGCTCCCTCAGGCGCGGCTTTGGCTTCTGCTTCTGAATTCGGATTTGACCTATGAACCAAAACTCGTTTTGGCTTTTACTGGCGTTGATGCTTTCTGCCGCCAATCTCCTGCCGGCGGCGGAACCGGTTGCCCCACCACAACCGGCTGCTCCGGCCGCGGGCGGCGCCAATCTCTCGCTCTCCGCCACCGCCCAAAAACGCGGGCAATGGCAACAACGGCTCACGCTGGGCCCTGGTGATGTCTTGAGTATCGCTCTGTTCGATATGCCTGAAACGGCCCACCCCGAAGTGCCGGTCGGGCCGGATGGGCGCATCACTTTTTTGCAAGCGCGGGATATCATCGCGGCCGGGCTGACCATTGATGAGCTGCGCGCAAAACTGGACGAGGCCCTGGCCAAGTTTTACCAGAATCCGCGAACCGTGGTCACACCCACGACGTTTAATAGTAAAAAATACTTCGTGCTGGGCGCGGTGGTCAATCGCGGCGTGTTCACTCTGGACCGGCCGATGACGCTCATCGAAGCCCTCGCCCGGGCGGGCGGTCTGGAAACCGGTGTTTACGAGCGCAACACGGTCGAGTTGGCAGACCTGGCCCACAGCTTCCTCGTGCGCCACGGCCAGCGGGTCCCGGTGGATTTCGAAGGGTTGTTTCAGCACGGCGATCTCTCCCAAAACATCCCCCTGGAACCTGAGGATTACCTTTATTTCTCCCTGGCCAGCGCCAACGAAATTTATGTGCTGGGCGAAGTGACCGCTCCCGGCGTCGCGGCGTTCCTGCCTCGAACCAGTGTGATTGGCGCCATTTCGGCCCGGGGCGGTTTCACGACGAAAGCCTTCAAGCACCGCGTGCTGGTGGTGCGCGGTTCGCTCAACCACCCGCAACTGTTCGTCGTCAACACTGCCGCCATCCTGGCGGCCAAGGAGCCGGATTTCAGACTGCAGTCCAAAGACATCGTTTATGTCAGCAAAAACCCGTTTGTGAAGGCCGAGGAGCTCCTCGACGTGGCGGCTTCAGCTTTCATCGGGGGTTTTATGGTCAATACCATCTCGCGCGAAGTGCGGCCCATCATCACCCATCCGTTTATCAACTAACATGAAGAACCTGCTGCTGTTCGGTTCCCTCGGCTTGCTCGGAGCGGCCCTGTGCGGCTGTGCCACGCACCGGCCCGCCTCGAACTCCTCATTCTCCGAGCTGGCCGCCGCCAAGCCGGTTCCGGTCCTGCTGACCAATCAGTTGAGCCCCGAGATGCTGCGGCCTTCCGCCGAATTCTTCACCCTCGGTCCGGGAGACCGTTTGGAAATCGAAATTGTCGGGCAGGTCGCCACGCGCGCCGTGACCGCCGTGGGCCCCGATGGCAAGATCTACTTCCACCTGTTGCCCGGCCTGGATGTGTGGGGCCTGACGCTGGCCCAAACCCGGGAGTTGCTGGAAAAGGAACTGGCAAAATATGTCGCCCAACCGCAGATCGCCGTCACGTTGCGCGAGGTGGCCAGCAAACACGTCTGGGTGCTGGGACGGCTGAACCGGCCCGGCATCTATCCGCTGAGCAGTTCCCTCACGCTGCTGGAATCCCTTGCGCTCGCCGGCGGCCCTGCCCGGTCCGCTTCCCTGGTCTCCACGGAAGAACTGGCCGATTTGAGGCACAGCTTCGTGATGCGCCAGGGCCAGCTTGTGCCCGTGGATTTTTACCGGCTGTTGCGCGATGGCGATACCAGCCAGAATATCTATTTGCAGCCGGATGATTTTGTCTATGTCCCCTCGGCCCTGTCGCAGGAAGTTTATGTCCTGGGCGCGGTGCGCTCTCCGCGCACGGTCCCCTACTCCGAGCGCATGACCCTCGTCTCGGCGATGACCCAGGCTGCCGGACCGGCCACGATCGAGTGGCTGGCCGTCACCGGTTTCGGCGGCGGAGTTCAGCCCGATGCCTACCTTTCCCACGTGGCGATCGTTCGAGGCTCACTGACCCAGCCGCAGATGATGGTGGTCAACTACAACGCGATTTTGAGGGGACACGCGCAGGATGTGCCGCTCGAACCGGGTGACATTATCTATGTGCCCAATGCCCCGCTGAGCACGCTCAAAAGGTATTTCAACGCGGCCGTCACGACCTTCATCACTACCATCGCCGCCAATGAAGGCATTCATGCCGGCGGCGGCACCACCGGTATTGGCGTCAGCGTCCCGGTGGGCGGAAGATAAAACGAAATCCGAAATCCAAGAGAGCCTTGCAAACCCGCAGGATGGCCATAAAAAAAAGACCGGGAAACTCTTCGTTGTTTTCGACTTTGCGCTCTTTGCGTTCTTTTGTGGCCGAGGTTCTAATCCTCTTGGGGTTTCGGATTTCGAATTTCGGATTTCCCTATTGACTCCCGCAGAAGCCATTCACATATTGAACTCTCAATTAATCCGTGTTGGTGATTAGCTCGAAGTACTATGGCTAGATCGAAGGTGAGCAAGCCCGCGTCGCAGCCGCGCGGCGGAAAAAAAGCCGCGCCTGCTTCCCCCGCCACCGACAAATCTGCCGCCCTTGCCGCCGGGTCGGTCGTGCCCGCCGATGCCTCCCCGGCCGCGGTTGCGGCGCCCGGCCCCGAAGGCAACGGCTCGCGCGCAACCCACGGGCTCGCCGGCAACGGCCTGGCCCACGCGGCCCAGGTCCCCGGAAGCCACGCGACCCAACTGGCTGAGAAAATCAAGGAACTGGTTCGCCTCGCCCAGGAGCAAGGCTACCTCACTTACAGCGATATCACCGACGCGTTGCCCGAGTCCCTCATCACTCCTGAAGACCTCGACGAAATCTACATTAAACTGCGCAGCCTCGAAGTCGAGATCGTGGACCAGGCGGAGGTTGACCGTGTCAAACAGCCCGAACCGGAAGAGGAGGATGAAAAAACGCGGCTCGACATCCTCGATGATCCGGTGCGGATGTATCTCAAGCAGATGGGCCAGGTGCCGCTGCTGACCCGCGAGCAGGAAGTCGAGATTTCCAAGCGCATTGAAGAAGCCGAAAACGACCTCAAGCACGTCGTCTATAGCTTCGGCTTCGCCGGCAAAGAGCACATCGCGTTGGCCGAAAAACTCCTTTCCGAGCCGCCCAAAGAGCGCTTTGACCGCGTCATTATCGACAAAAAAATCGAGGACCGCGAAACCCATCTCAAGGCCTTGCGCAAGCTTATCCGGACCGTTCGCGCCCTGGACGAGCAGGTCGATGAGCTCTACGCCAAACACCAGAACGAAACCGCACGCAGTGCGCGCACCCGTCTCGCCAACCGGTTCAAAAAACTCGACCGCAAACTCCAATCCGCCTTCGGCCGCTTCTACTACAAACAGAAGGTCATCGAGGAAATGGCCCTCGTGGCCGAAAACATCCATGACAAATTCCAAATGAGCCTGCGGGTGCTCCAGGAACTGGAGGAGCACCGCGACGCCGCCCAACACCACACGATCCTCCAGTCCGAGCAGCGTAAGGTCCACGCCCTCGAGGAATTTGTCCGCATGCCGCACGCCGCTTATCTCGAGACCTATGAACGGTTGAAGCACTTCGCCGCCAAAGCCATCCAGGCCAAGACCGAAATGGTCGAAGCCAATTTGCGCCTCGTCATCTCGATCGCCAAGAAATACACCAACCGCGGCCTCTCCTTTCTGGACCTCATCCAGGAAGGCAACATGGGCCTCATGAAAGCGGTCGAAAAATTCGAATACCGCCGCGGCTACAAGTTCTCCACTTATGCCACCTGGTGGATTCGCCAGGCCATCACCCGTTCCATTGCCGACCAGGCCCGCACCATTCGGATCCCGGTCCACATGATCGAGACCATCAATAAATTGATGCGCACCCAGAAACGCCTCCTCCAGGACTTCGGCCGCGAGCCCTCCTCCGACGAAATCGCCGAGGATATGCAACTCCCGGTCGAGCGCGTGCGCGCGGTCCTGAAAATGGCCCAGCAGCCCATCTCTCTCCAATCCCCGGTCGGTGACAGCGAGGACACCAACTTCGGCGATTTCATCGAAGACAAATCCACGGAGAGCCCTTCGGAAATCACCAGCTTCAGCCTCCTCAAGGACAAGCTCAATGACGTGCTTTGCAGCCTCTCCGAGCGCGAGCGCAAAGTCCTTGAATTACGTTTTGGTATTGGCGACGGCTATGCTCGCACCCTGGAAGAGGTCGGCCGGCAGTTCCGCGTCACCCGCGAGCGCATCCGGCAAATCGAGGCCAAAGCCCTCCGCAAAATGCGCCACCCCACCCGCATCCGCCAACTCCACGGCTTCCTCGAAGTTCAGGAAATCGACGAGTAGCCGGCCCCGGTCACCTCGTTCCAAAGGTTACGAATCTGCCTCAGTGCTTGATTTCACCGCGCCGGTGAGTATTCGGGGGAGCCGTGAATCTGACGCTGTAACCTTGTAACTATTTAACCATGTAACCACTCAGTCTGCGGGCAGATGCCGGCAGACCTCCTCGTATAAGGTCCCAAGCGATTCGGTTTTGCGCATGAACCCGTCCGCCCCACGCGCCCGGGCTTGCTCCACCAAATCCTCTCCCGCTAACCCCGTGAAGATAATCACCGGCATCTGGGGCAACCTGGTTTTGAAATCCGCCAGCAACTCCATGCCGTTCTCGCCCGCCAGGTTCAGGTCTAGAATCGCCAGATGAAACCCGCCCCGCGCGGCACAGTCCTTGGCCTCCTGCGCGGTGGTCGCCGTCGTCACCTGCAAACCCTTCTTGCGAAAAAAAAGCGAGAGCAGCTCCCGTATCGGGGCTTCGTCATCCACAAACAGGATGTGCGATTTCATAGCCCTCTTCTTACCAAGTCACTCCAGGAACGCAAGCCTCATTGTCACATCACATTTTGATGTGATTTGCCAAAAATCACCTGGAGCCCTCCGGGCGGTGTCGGCATCAGCTATTTCTCTCCCGAATGGGTCATCATTGATGTCCCATCGGAAACGAGCTCGGTTTTCCTTCGTGGCTATTTTGCGCTCGGTTCAGCCTCCGGCGACAGCAACGCCTTGAGTTCGCGGCAAAACTCTTCCGCCGACTCCCGGCCCACCAGGATTTCCCCTTCCATTGCCGCCCACATGTCCCACCGCACCAGCCGGTAATGCACGATGATACACCCCTTCGAATTCCGTTTGAGCCGCAGCCAGCCACCTTCCGATAGCTGAAGGTCCAGCCGGTGCTCGCTCAAATTCAGGAACCCAGCCGCCTGCTCTAACATGTCCCCGGAGGGCTCAATCAGGACCTTGTTATGCACCGCCGTGAACCGGCACCCGGCCCCGGTAATTACGGCTTCCACCCGACAGGGCGAACCCGGCTCCCAGGGTTCGACTTTCTCAATCGCGAGGAAATTATCGTTGCAGCCAATGCGCATTATCGCTTCTGAAATAGCAATTTCTCTGCCTCTTTCCTGCGCGAAATAGCTTGCCGCCTGGCCCAAATCGGGCGAAATACATCTCACCGGCATCCGTTCCGGCTTCCCTGAGAGCGCCGGCTCCTTGCCGGCGTCTTCCCGGCTGGGCCCATAGCTCAGTGGTTAGAGCAGGCGACTCATAATCGCTTGGTCGGGGGTTCAAATCCCTCTGGGCCCACCATTTATCCCGCTGCGAACAACTGATTTACAGTCGGTTTGGTTCAGCGGTGGCTTGAAGCAGATTGGGATGGGAAATAGGTGGGCCCGGACTTTTGTGATTATTCTCGACAAACATTCGCACCTCTGATCGGGCGTCACCGGCCCGGCGTGGCTGCGCTTTACGTTCGTCATCTGCCTCACCATGAACAAAAAAGTCAAACTTCGTGACGGCGATACGATGCTGATCATCGTTAAGGACGGAGAGGTCCTGCGTTCACAGCGAACATGAGCTTGCCACACTCGGAGTTTGTGAAACGCACGACCGGCCAGCTTTCAGCGGGCGCCTGGGTTCGTTTTCATGGAGAATTCGCATGGTTTTTTGCCACTTTACGAATTTTTTTCACACCTTCTCAGCCCCTCCTGCCAGGAGAGTCAAAAGCCCACCGCGCTCGGCACTGGACGCAGGCAAGGGACTCTGTTTCCCTATCGGACGCCATTCGGCCCGGCGCTCTTAAGAGGAATGTTAGTTCCAGGTTATGAGCAAAGCACGTGCAGACAGGACAGCCTCGCTTATCAAGCGGGTCTCGCTGACGCTCTCTCTCCTCGGGATCGGGCTCGCCGCCGCATGGGCTACGGGTATTCTGGCTGGTTGGCCGGCCTTGCCGGCTGCAAATAAAACTGGCGCTGAGGATGTTTTTCCTGAGGAGGAAGGCAAAGTTCTTTTGGCCATCACGAATGCCCTTGGCGGATTGAAATACAGCCAGATGATGTTGGAAGGGGCTCTCGGAAATGACTGGCTGGTTACAGGTTGGCATCCCACGAGTGGCTTTTTGCTCCTTCCAGCCGGGCAGCCGGTGGCCTGGATTCCAACGTGGGGCCCCATTGGCAAGAGACGATTGCCCTACCTGGCCTGGTTTCATATCACCACTGCGGCTACCGGAACGAACCAAACCAAGGTTACTGTGCATACGGTGCTGGCTCAGGTCGTTGACGGCATCACCTTGGGGCCGTGCGGATTGGGCTCTGGGGCAGCCAGGGTTACGCCTGTTCGCCGCGAAGAAGAAAAAGTGCTCAGAGCTATTTCTGAGCAGATACCTAAAACCGAAAACGGTGAGCACTCCATCCGTCGTTAGAGTTTCGGACATGACGGGCCGGCACCGGTGCGGGTGTGGTATATTCAGCTAACGATGTTCCGAAGAAGAGCGAGCTTTATGGATGGTCGAAGTCGGGCGAGTTTAAATTGGCGGTTTGGCCATTTAACCCTGATGTTGGCCGCAGTCGCCAGCGCAGCAACGGCAGAAGCTCAGTCGGCTCGTCCGGGTTGGGGTTCGACACCGTATCACAATGCGTCCGGCACGGGCGTTACGTTCCGGGTCTGGGCGCCCAACGCAACGAGTGTTTATGTTCCCGGAACATTCAACAATTGGTCAACCACGGCAACGCCGCTGGTTCAAGAGCGGACCAACGGGGCGGTGGACGGCATCTGGTCGGCGGACGTGGCGGGAGTCACCAATGGTTCACATTACAAGTATTACATCAACAACAATGGAGCCATCTGGAAGCACGACCCGCGGTCGCGCTGGGTGACCGCCGCCGGAACGGCGTCCGGCGCAGACGACCTGGTTTACGATCCGACGGCCTTCAACTGGAGCGGGGACAGCCTGACCCCGCCGAGTCTGAATGACCTGTTCATTTACGAACTCCACATGGGCACGTTTCCGTCGAGTTCGGCGCCCAACCGGTTCATTGCGGCCACCAACAAGCTGGATTACTTGAGAAGCCTCGGGGCCAACGTGGTTGAGCTGATGCCGATCGCAGGGTTCGGCAACAGTGGCAGCAGTTGGGGCTACGACCCGGCCCAACTGTTTGCGGTGGACAACAGCCAATACGGCGGACCGGACGGGTTCAAGACCTTTGTCCAGGCCTGTCATGC
>Ga0210408_10000751_pt1 | contig 37405 bp, 38 predicted proteins | sample IncBWH4MmetaG_FD_155471 | JGI IMG/M metagenome (GOLD analysis project Ga0210408, IMG submission 155471) | Forest soil microbial communities from Barre Woods Harvard Forest LTER site, Petersham, Massachusetts, United States - Inc-BW-H-4-M | ecosystem: Environmental > Terrestrial > Soil >... | reverse complement strand
CAAGCACACCGGTCCATCGCCTACCTCATGCCGCCCATCGACCCCATTGAAAACCCATAGCCACCGGCGCCCGACTTGCACCGCGGGGCGGCTTCCTTCAAGTCGTTGTATCAAAAGCGACCGCCGCAGATTCTGATGAGGCTACTAATCTCTCCTCTGCGGTCGCTTCTGATACAACACTAGGACTTCGGGACAACTTCGGCCCGACAGCCCGACAGCAAAGCGTGCAGCATACAGCCGCTGCGCTCATTGGAAAACACGGATGTGGATAGCCCTTCACTCGGACGTAGTCGTGACGAACGACTCTCGGTGCGATGTGTGGAGCGTGATAGATTGCAGAGCCTTTTCGAGCCCAAATTCCCCTTTGAGGCTCTGCAAAGGTCGCCGTATGATGGGTGTTTGCTAGGCATTAGTTGGGACACCGGCCAAAAGAGATCTAGGCATCCAATTGTTTCAGCGTTTATGGCCAACAGAGAACATCTTCGCACTCTGTTTCGGGGACCGAAAGCTTGGAATACTTGGCGGTCCCTTACGCCGCGTTCCAAGCCCGATCTATCGGGCGCTGATCTCAGAGGTGTGGCGCTCAAGAATGCTAACCTCCGAGATGCCAACCTGAGTGGAACTGTCCTCATAGATGCTGACCTGAGCGGAGCGAATCTGACCAAGTCGCGACTCGCTGACGCCGATTTGCGTGAGAGTATTCTGCTCGGTGCTGTGCTTTATAGCGCTACGCTTCGGAATGCGGACCTGCGTGGGGCATTCCTACGTTGGGCCGACCTCAGTAGAGCTGACTTTACGAATGCAAAGTTGCAAGAAGCCGACCTTCGTCGCACTCATTTGGCCAGAACCGTTTTCAGGGGTGCGAATCTAAGCGGTTGTAGTGTGTATGGATCGGCAGTCTGGAATGTAGACCTAGAGGGGGCCATCCAGCACAACATCGTCGTAACCGAGGATAACGAACCAAGAATCACTGTGGACGACTTGGAAATAGCCCAGTTCGTTTACTTGATTCTCAACAATCAAAAGCTGCGCAACATCATCGACACGGTTTCATCCAAGGCTGTGTTGCTCTTGGGCCGCTTCACGCTGGCCCGCAAGCAGGTGTTGGAGGCACTTCGCGCGGAACTACGGCACCGAGGCTATTTGCCCATCCTATTCGACTTCCAAGGGCCTCTTGCGCGAAACTTGACTGAAACCGTTTCGACACTGGCGCATTTGGCGCGCTTTGTAATTGCCGACATCACGGACGCAAAGAGCATTCCTCAGGAACTCGCCCGAATAGTCCCGTCTCTGCCGAGTTTGCCGGTGCAACCGATCTTGATGGCGTCCAGTAAGAAGTATGCTATGTTCGACGATTTCAGCGATTACCCCTGGGTCCTGCCCCTGTATCGATACAAAAACATTGCTCATCTTCTGCAATCCGTCGCCGATTCAGTAATCGCACCCGCCGAGAAGAAGGTACAACAAATCCTGGATCGCCACGATGAGTTGAGATCTAATACGGCGTCACGGCCAACGACTGGCCGTGCTCCTCGCTTGACCGCCTGAGATTAAGGCATAGCATCTTCACGCTGAGCCGGCAGCAGAACAAGTGCGAGAACCATAACGGGCTCGGAAGAGATCAATGGCGATCTCCTCGAAGCCGACTTGTAGCCCGAAACTCAGGGGCGATGCGTGACGTATTGCTTGTAGATCGCCAGACCCCAAGGATCGTTCGGATCAAGTCGGTATCCTTCGGTGATCTCAAGAACGCCCTCCCTGTACTTGCCTTTCGCGTAAAGGATGAGCCCCAGATTGGTGTGCGCCTTGGCATCGAGTCGGTCGAGGCGGATGGCCTCCCGATACTCCGCCATAGCTCCGTCCAGGTCACCCTTCTTCTGCAGCACCGACCCGAGATTGTCGTGTGCGTAGTAAACGTTCGGCTCCAAGCGGACGTCTTCACGAAGCTCCGCTATCGCTCCATCCAGATCTCCTTTCTCTGTGAGCGCAAATCCAAGCATCGCGTGCGCCGAGGAATCCGGTTTCAGGCGAATGGCTGCGCGATATGCGGCAATCGCTCCTTCGAGGTCGTGATTGAGACCGAGAGACTCACCCTTCGAGAGAAGCGACTCCGCAGTCTCTGGCTCGACAGTATGGGATCTGTAGTAGCTAGGGAGCCAAAGTGCAAGAGCGATGACAATAATGGAAACCGCGACGAGCAACTTATATACGGGCGGTGTGCCCACGCCGCTGTAAAGGAACAGCTGGTTGGGCCTCCTCGCTTTTAAACGAAGCTGTTCGTAGACAGGTTGCAGGGTTGTCTCGAATACCGTCACCCAGCGCCGGGTTATTCCCCATTGACGGAAGCCCGTGAGCACTAGGAAATGTGGTGTCCAATCGTGCTCAAAGAAGAGGATCCCTCGTATGCTACCGGCCGAAGGTATTTTGCCAGGTGGATAAGGGGGCAGACGACATGGCGTATACGCTTCTGCTCTTTGACGAAAGACTTCATACTGCTCTGGGTCGTAGGGCAACAAGAATACGATTCTCTCAGGGCTCACGTTCGCAAAAACATTCTGAACTTCCCACTGCAAACCTGCGGTTCCGCCCCCTCGTAAAACCACCAACTGGGCGCTGGACATCAGTTGCCGTACCCGATTTTGCCATTCAGTGTCTCCAACGTACACCCTCGCCGCGCCAAGCTCCGGAAGAGGTTCGCCGGGCCTACCTATGGCAACGAAAGGTCCTACCTCCTTCATTGCGTCCGCCAGTTGCTCTTCTTCAGTCCCGGTTGCCGCCGACGTGATCGCACCAAGTAGTCCGCCGAGCTTAGTTTGCTGTGGCTCTGCCGTCACTAAGTCGTCTTTAAAGGAGCGCAAATAGAGTACCGGCGGCCGCGGGTCGGAGGCTATTAATGCGTCTGCTGCCGGCGCACTCATGCGTTTGCCCCGTGTGTAAGAACCGATTCCGACAGCCACGACGACAACAAGAAGAGCGAACAGAAGAGCCGACTGCCAAAATGGCGCCTGCTGCCAGATTGCTTGAAACGCAATCAGACCAAGGACGGCAATCATCAGAAGTGCAACACCTGAAACTTTCAGCAATCTCGCCCTGGTTCTGCCGGCAGAATTGGATCGAGAATCTTGTAAATTCCTGGTCTCCAACATGAGCCTATCCCTCCGACCGAGACTTCTTGAAGGCCTGTTCGGCGAGTTCGCTCACATAGTCTGCTGGCATCCTCAACTCCTCTTCAAATGGAGGTACGCGGCAAAGCTCACTTTTGCAGCATCGCTCTCCGCGGTGATGTCATAGGCGCTTCAAAAACGCAATCAGCGCGTTCTTGTCTTGATTGCTGAGGCCTGGTTCGCCACCTAAAAACTTGTCGGTCCCGAAGTAGTGACCGCGATTCACAATCAAATCCGGGCATTTACTCAGGTCAAGCAGTTGGTCCACCGCGTTGGCGAAGACTTTCCTGGCTTGTTCATCACTCGGATGCGGGGGCAGCTTCTTCAAGTCAGAATCGAGCTTCACGACAATATCCAGCAGTTTCTTGTCGTGAGCTAGACGCTCGGCCGGGTCAGCACTTTCCGAGAGCGGATTCAGGTTTGTGAGCAGACCGACGGGAGTCCCTGTCGGGATGGGCCCGAGTTCGATCATCTTGTCTTTCTCGTTCACAAGCCAAGGGAAATAGGGCCCGAACCCGCGCAGATCCTGCAAGGCATCGGGAAGGTAGCCGTACGATATTTTGAGATAGCTCTGCTCAGTCGTGCGGTCTATCTTTCCTGGAATCTTGTCTCCGAGCAGAGCGTCTTTGGCACGTGTCTCCGGCCAAAGCATTTCATGGATCGAATTGTCAAAAGACTTCAGTCTCTTGGCTACGCTGGGAGTGGGGTTCAGGCAGTTTTTGCCCTCATCCCCGTACGATTCCCAATTCTCCGCACACTTGGGGTTGTCGGGATCAATGCTCCCCACGCTGTTGTTGAGTAGAAATGGCGCAGTCGACCACAGACTGACCAGGGAAGGAGGACGGGTATAACCACGACCACCCGCTGGCATCTGGTAAGTTTTGGGCTCGCCGGTATAAGGGTGATACCAGGTTATCGTGCCCACGGAAGGCAATTCTTTATACGATTGGGAAGAAAAATTGTCCCAGATATTGTCAGCGAGAGCGTTGGTCGCCAGCGGGCTGCAAGCATTGGTTTGCAGGAGGGTCACCGGAACGCGCAATTCACTGGAGAGATAGTTGTGGTCGAGAAAGTCAGGCTGGTTGACCATCGCGGTCATTGCCTTCTTGAATTCGTCGGTCTTGGTCCAATTCCAGTATTTGTTCCAGCAATCAAGATAGTTCTTGCCGGCGCAGCCGCTCCCGGTATCGAGAGTAATCCCAGCTATGTCAGCGGGAAGCGTTGGCAATTTGCTGGAATGGCAACGGGCACAGCGTTCGGCAAAGACCACTTTGCCGCGCGGAACCAGAGCATCGTCTGTCGCAAGCGCCTTCTTGGCGTCGGGGTCGGTGTTTCGCAAATCCTCGAGATGGTGCGCTGCCGTGGATTTGAGGAAGAACAACGCCATGGCAGGAGTTTGCGACTCAGTCGCGGCAAAGTACGCGGAATTCTTTCGCGCCACGGAAATCGGGATCGGAGTGATTGGCTTTCCGCCGACAAGGGCGTTGAAGTGCAGCAGCCACTCCTCGCTGAAAGTCCCGATATTCAGATAGACCCGATTCAGGGCACCCAGTGCACCAACGGAATCAGATCCGTCTTTGAGAACGCGCGGTGTCCAGACCGTGTCTGGAGGCTGGTAGTACTTGGTGAGCGGTCCCTCCGGGATATAGTCGTTGAATTGTTTATTGTCCTTTTGCCCACCAGCCAGAGTTTCTTTGCCCCATTGTCGCGCATGCTCCAGACGATCACCCAGCAGGTAGACTGCATTCATTGTTCGGGGATTGTTGATGTTGTCGGTGGAAACAAAAGAAGTATCCAGAGAGCCGGGCCGTGAAGTATGGAAGAGTTGCCAGACGAAGTTCGACTTATCGCCTGACCAATAGAAGATCCGGTCGATCCAGAAGTACTGGGCGCCGACGTTCGAACTTAGATTTTCCCACTTGGGATTGTTGGGATCGGCGGGAGGGTTCAGCGGATTCGGGCCGACGTGACAAAAGCCGCACGACATCCCGACTCTGAATGGCCGCACCACGTTTTTGTCGTTGTAGTAGTTAGGGTCGTTGTAATACTTTTCCGCGTCCCAATGAGCTGCCGCCTTGTCATCGAAATCAGGATTGGGGAAAAGCCGCAAGCCCACAATGCCCGTCCCATAGCCGTAGTAGGAGCCCACTTCCAGTTTTTCCCCTTTCGGTCCAACGGTCTTGCCTCGAGCACCGAACGGGACTCCGGGATACTTCTTCTCGTCTTCAAAGGGATCCGGCGCGCAATCGGGGCGGCGCTTGTCGAGCCACAAGTTCCATCGCTGGGGATCGGGTCCAGTAGCTTTTTCGAAGCAAGGATCATTGATCAGACCGAGATATTCCCAACGATGATCGCGGCCCAGCAGAGGAGGCAGACTCGGGTTTGAAGATAGGATTTTCAGGAAATCGAGAGCGCCGGCGCTTCTGTAGACGAGTTGGTCCCAAAGCCGATCGTTGCCGGCAGTCCACACGATCCATGTGTTGCGGCCTTGAATTTCCGCCTTGTCCAACGGAATCCCCCCATCCATATCCTTAAAATAGGGGTCGTCGGAAGCAGTGAACGTGGAGGCGTCTCGCCCTGCCTGCAATGCCTCATCTTTCACGTGCCCGGGACGCGGCCGACTGTACCACCACAAACTGAATGCGATCACAGCACCCGCCACCACGATAAACAGAACCACCAGGATTACTGCGCGCCCGTGCTCTCGCGTGTTGGACACAATAGCTACCTCCTCATCTTTCTTCGCTGCCAAACTTCGTCCTGATCTAATGTGTTGTGAACCACGCCAGCGTTTCAGTCTTGCAGCCTGCCAAGGTACCGCAGTGCGCTCATACCAGGTAAAAAGAAATAGGCGCCGCCCCTGACGTTAATGAATTGCGGCAGACCCATAATCCTCTTCCGAATCCCCCCGCTCTGCGGAACTGAAAAAGTATCGGTAAATGGGCACCCAATGACGGAAGTCCGATTTCCCAACAAAGGGTCGCTCTCCTCGGTCATCCCATCAAACTTGGTACGCATGAGCCACGCGGCCTGGATGAATTCAAACTGCCGTTGAATGTTGCTGTTGATGGCCAAGAAATGCAAACCGGTCTCGACGTCTTGGGGAGGCGCAGGCTGGAGGGCATCCTCCGGTGTCAACTTGCGGCCATACTCGCGCCCGCGGCGGAGGATACGGTGGAAGCGAGTCGAGGCGATCAGATCGTCGCGGACGTTCCGGTTGCCGAAACCAAGGATGCGAATGAGAGTGGAAATCAATCCTTGGGGATCGCCTGGGATGTCGGGGTTCCGCGGGTTGGCGCGGCGGATGTGAGAGCCATAAGGACAGCGCGTACCGTCAATGTCCAAGTCATAAGTGAACTGATTTTGGATCCCGTTGTGTTGATCCGTGATGCCCGGAATTGTCTCTCGGCTGACCGGCACCAACGGCGAGCCATCTGCAAATTCGCGCCCCACCATAAGGCTGCCAAGCTTGTCTCGTTCTTCAGGTTGCGAGTTCGTTGTCCTGTCAAGAAACTGCCAAAAACCACGGACATCCTGGGCCAGTTGGCGCACGACCAGATAGGTCCCGTTGCGACCCAGATCCTTTTTGCCGGGTTGATCTTCGGCTAAGGGCAGGTCGAACCCGGCAGGATCTTGCGGATCAAGCAATGGACGATTGGTGTACCTTCCATATTCGTTGCGATATCCGAGCAGGAATTCTCCTAGGCTAACCTGGTTGCTGTACTTGCGTTCGTAGCCGTTGATAGGAATCTTGCGAGTTTGATCCCAATCGATCTCGGGTTGGCTAATGCCGTCAATGAATCCGAAGGGTTCTCGCCCCTCCATGTCTGAAGTCGAAAGGCACTCGATTTCTTCGAAAGCCGCACTCCAGGATTGGCCCTTGATCGAAGTCTTCCACGATTCGAGAAGTCCGGCCTCGGCAAACAACATCACCACGATGTGGGGAACCCGGTCTGCATTGCCCCATCGCCAATTGGCAGGTGAATTCGTGGCGACATCGCCCAAGCGCCGGGAGCGATTCTCGTCGAAAGCCATGCCGGCGATAAACTCCGGTGAAAATCCAGCGACCACGCTCCGCGGTACGCGCAAGGCCTCCAGGCCCTGACGTGTGAAAGCAACCTGCAGGGCAGTTTTCGGCGGTGGGTTGAGCGTAACCGCTGTCGTAACAGGGGCGGTGGCCAGCCACTGGCGGGCAGCGGCAGTTTGCTTGATGTTCACCAAAAAATAGCAGGCGTCGGTCATGCGTGCATAACCGAATCGCACCAACCCTTGAACGTCGCTGTAGTCAACTGGGCTCACATTCATTCCTTCAGAAAAGCGCTATCCATTCCTGGAGGTCGGCATAGCTCATGAAGCTGCAATCGATTCCCCGGCGAATCAGCATATTTCTCTTCAGATCAAACGCGGACAGTCCTGTGTGCGCGTCGTACCAAACTTGCGTGGGCATTTGATGACGGCGCAGGAAGTATTTGAACTTTTGCTCGTCCTTGGAGCCGTCGAGCACGAGCCAGTTCGTGGCCGGATAGCCGATACCATTGCTGAAAGCCAGGTTCAGCCCCCATCCGACCTTGTTGATAAAATCATCCATGTAGCTGTCGAGGCTGCCATCGTAGTTACTGGCGAAGATCATCCGCCTCTTGTCGTTGAGGAAGACCCAGCGCGCGAAATGAATGGTGGGTACACGCGCGAGATGGCCGCGAACAAAGAAGTGGCGCGCCGCATAGTTCACCAGCCAGAGCAGGAAGATCAACGTCCATCGTCGAAATAACCCGGGCTTTATGCTGCCCATGGCGCTGAATTGATTGGTAACGTAGATGTCTTCGAGCTGCGCAAGCTCGGCTTCGTGACTGGCATTCGGACGCGGAGCGATCTCAGGATCGCGCTTCTCGCGGCTGCGGAGCTGGTAGATAAATATGGGAAGGTACAACAGCAAAAGCGGCGATAGCGCGAGCAGTACTAGAGGCACGGCGAAGAAGTGGATTACCTTGCGGAGCCACCATAGAATGGGCATGGATTCATCGTCGGTCAGCTTGAGCCGTCCGGCCAGGTTTTCAACACGAGCAAATTCCCGAAGCAGCTTGTGGATCTCCTGCGAGCTCTTGCCGACGAAGAGGGTTTCGTTGTTTTGCAAATACGTCTCGAGGGCAATGCGCAGCGAATCATCCTCATGAATCTGCTGCACCGACCTGCCCACCCAATTTACATAGGATGCCGCCGGTGGCTGTTCGTGATCCTTCAGCCACCGCTCCAGGTCCGAATCCGGCGTGAAGCTCTCGCAACAGGCGAAAATGCGCCGTAATCCGCCGCAAGCGCGGGTCGCCAGATCTTTTCTGAAGTCGTCGGCATCGCCGTCGACATCCGCAATGAACGCAAGCGTCAAGGGATAGTTTTGCCGTGGCAACCCGTATGCATCGTGGATATCGTCGAGCGTCCCGTCCTGCAAGATCAAGAAGCGGGCGAAGTGCAGGCGATCAAAGTGAGAAAAAGGAAACAGGGAATTGTTGGGATCCACCTGGCCAGGAGCGAGGTTCATGGAGGCCAGCAGATTGCGCAACTCCGCTTCACGCTCCGCCTTCAGTGGGGCCGCCACGAACACATTGGATTGGGGCATCATTGTGAGCAGTTACAGGGGGAGCCTCTGCTCGCACCGAAGTCAGGGTGTGCCAGCCGGCTGAAATTGCAGTGCGAAGTGAATCAATGGTTTCTGTTTCCAGTACACGCGACCCAAGTAGAAGTTGGGGGTGATGAGGCGAATCTCGTCGCGGATCCAGTGGGCCACCATGGAAGTTTCAGAGTAGTCAAGCACGATGCACTCTTTGTGGTCGAACCAACTGGGGGCTTTATAGACCTTAGCGACGATGGCGTTGAGCCCAATGCCGAGTATCCGATTTCTGAGCACTCCCTTGTTGGCGTCGAAGGTCTTGCCTTCCCAGACAAACAAGTTCACGAACTCGGCGATCTCGATGCTGAACTGTGTACCGTTGGCGATGATGGCGGTGCCTTTGGCGGGGCCGTTCGGAATCTCTCCCGCAGGACTGCTCGAAAAAAGCTGATCCAGATCCTGGTTTGACATTTGCAATAGCTGAGGTACGTCGTAGGCCATATTACGCACTCCTGACGAATGGACTAGACTCGGTGCGGGGTCGCCAAAATACTAAAGAGTATTTCTTGTTGGGAGGAAGATACGTGAGACTATGGCGGCATTGGGTTGAATTGTCAACAGTTTTTTGGGGCGGAGAGCAGCACTCCAACGACTGGGAGACTAAGACGCAGGAGGGTGGGTTTGTCAGGCGCCCGCAGAACCTAGCCGGCGATCAAGGTGCCGCGAGTATGACATCGGCAGCTTTTTCGGCAATCATATAGATCGAGCTGACGATGAAGAAGCCGGGGATACGGGGAAAAACGGAAGCGTCCACGACACGCAGCCCCTCGGTTCCATGCACCCGGAAGTCGCTGCTCAACGCTCCACCGCTGTTACGAGGACCAATGGCGCAACTGCACGACGCGTGGTGCCCCCAGGCATTGTTTCTCACAAACGTCCGCAAGTCTTTCGGTGTGGTCACGTTGCTTCCGGGTGTCTCTTCTTCGTCCAGCAGGTCTTGATCCTTGAGGGCAGCTGTCATTCGCCGGACGAAGGAGATGCCGTCGATAACAGCATCGAGGTCCTTGTCGGCACCTTGTTCGAAAGAATTGAAATTTATCGCAGGGGTATCGCGAGGGTCGGCGGAGCGAAGCGTGACTGTGCCGGCGCGATTCCGCGAATGACCCTTTAAGACAACCCAAGTGAGATAGTTGAGTTTTTTCGCAAAGGATTGGGAATATCCCGGACGATAACCGTTGAACTTGGCGAGCAGCGCCATGCAGAAGAGATCCGGTGGACCTTCAGCGACAGGCGAGGCGCGGAAGACGGCGAGCACGCTGCCGTTCGTGGCATACACACCGCCGCGACAGGCGCGCCATTGTCGATATTGGGGGTCCTCGGTAGAGAACGTCGCGTTGTTGTAGGCATCCCAATCTCTGAACTTCATGCGGTTGACGACGCCTACCTCGTAACGGTCTTGCAGATTTTTCCCGACACCCGGCAGATCAACTCGCGACGGGATGGAGAAGCTCTCGAGTACATCGCGCGGTCCGATACCTGAAAGCATCAGTAACTGGGGTGTGTTGAAAGCGCCACCCGCCAAGATCACCTCCTTTGACGCATAGACCTGGCGAAGTGCTCCCGGACTCGCGTTCGGATTTGGATGGGCCCGGTATAGCCTTTCGCCGTCAAGATACTCAACCCCAATAGCGCGATTAGTCGCATCCAGCAGGACCCTGGTCGCGAGGGCGTTAAGCTGCAGCCGCAGGTTAGGGTGCTTGTGTCGAGTCTCCAGGAGATACTCGCGGGTGCCGAAGCGCGCGTGGTGTCTGGTTGTAAGTGGTATGCATCGTGCACCTATAGAGTCATTGCTTACCTGACGCCAATCGTTCGGATCTTTGATGTCAAACAGCGATTCCAGACGCTCAAGATCATCCCTGGAGTCCTTGCATGACCATAGGGAATCGATGACAACGTCTCTTAATGCACGATCGCGGAGAGCCGCGAAAGGCACGGCCGTTTCCGTGCGCAGCCATCCCTTCCAGCCATGCCTGCTGGGGTTGAACCCGAGCTTCGCCAGCCAGCGGTGCAGCGGCCGGTAATGACAGTTCTCCATGCGCTGGAAATACTTCCACATCTTTTCTGGCTCCCAACTTGAATCGTTGGTGAGTTCGGCGATGTATTTCCAGTCCGAGCCATTCGGACAAATCAGAATCATGGCATTGTGAGCTGTGCAGCCGCCCAAAGTGCCAGCTCGCGGATAATAGACCCCGTCCACCGGTTTGCCTTGGAACTCTGCAAAGTAGTTGGGATCAAGTTGCTGCTGAGTTGCGTCGCCATAGTGGCGAACGAAGAAGTCCCATTTCATGGCATCATTTTCAGAAGCAAAACCGTGAAATGCGGGTACATCGTAGTCGAGAGGCAGCCGGTTCAGGTGGGGCCAAACGGAATCGCCTCCACTGAGCTCACGTGGATCGCCTCCCGCCTCCAACAGGACAACCGACTGGCCTGCCTCCGCGAGCCTTGCCGCCACTGTGCCTCCGCCGGCGCCGGAGCCCACCACAAGATATTCGCAGGTGGCTGTTGGGTTTGCGGTGCTCAAAGTCATGTCGAAACGAGAAGGTGCACGAATAGCACGGCGGACACTAATCTAAGCCCCTGGCTGGACTTAGCGATGCGGAAAGTAGTAAACCGCTGGCGACCGCTTGGTAGCTTGCCACTATACACCGGCACGGATCGCTCAGGCAGCGAAGGTTTCGTTACCGTCAGGTTCGTAATGTTCCACGTGGTTCATGCTCTGGCGCAACGTGGAGAGCGTCTTATAGAGACGCAGACGCGTCCGACTTTGATTACCCAACGGGCAGTGCTCGGGCACGCAATGCCAAGGGTTGTACGAAAGTACCTTGGCAAACTCGAACTGCGCAGGCGAGTCAAATTTCTGCTGCGGGATGTGGAGGACGGCAGCCGGGACGCGAGGTGACAGTCGCGGCGGCCAAAACACTGCATTGTTCTCGATCGGCATGAGATAAGGGTCAGTCTGCACCTGAAGCTTGATATCGAACTCCACGTCCTCTTTCGCCAGCGTGGCGACCATCGCATCACGCAGATAATTGTCGGATGGCCGCAGCGGGAGGCGTGGCACACGAGTTCTCTGTTTACGACGAGACCAGACGGAGAATTGCATCGCCTGTCCGTCACCGAGAAGGTACGGAACGCAACTGAAATACTGGCTCTCCAGCGGGCTGTTCTGAGTTTTGATCCAGAGTCCCTGCATGATCAGGTCCAGCAGATGCGGCTGTGTGAAGTTGAGGAAATGGAACAGTTGCGCGTTTTTGTAACTCCACCGCTGTAAGTGCGCGTTCGCCTTGGTGTCCGGCGTAACGAATGTTGGCGTGGAGACCGCAGTCATGTCCTGCGTAAACTTCTCATCGTCGAGCAGTTTGGGCCCAGGAACACCCATGAGCTTGATGCTAATGCTCATGAAGCCTACATCGTCGATATCGGGTGTGATGTAAGGACCGGGGCCACAGAAACGTACCCATGCGGGATATGTACGCGGCTGGGCGTAGATACCGCGCCTCATGTGCTCGGGGATATCTTCACGCACAATAAACTCACCGCGAACAATGCCATGAGTCTTGGTGTTCCCACCGCGCTGAAAGTCCCCGGGCTTCCAAAGTCTGCGCATCTGGTCGCCCATGGCAGAGATGATGTCGTCACGATGGGCATCTTCGTCCGGTTGGATCCTCTCCTCTGCCAGTTGCAAGCCATCGTTTTTGCGCTGGAAGTTAATCAGATAATTAGTAAGGTTGGTGAGTAGCTGGCGGAAGACCGCGTCGAAGGCGGGTCGAAAGAATGGATCGATTCGGCGTTCGAGATGGACGAAAAACGTGGAGGCGTCTGCGATCCAATTCAGCAATCGCACACCGGTATCCGCAGGTGGGAGGCCGTATCCGGTATTGCTGCTCGAAGGCACGGCGGGGAGCAAGTATACTACGCAAGTCAAGAACGCATTCACTCGTTCATCGAGTGGTGTTGATGCAGGGTTTGTCGGTTATGGGATCGTCGGCGACGATGAGATCAAGATGAGGCTGAAACCGTGGTTCGGAGCCGACAGGATCATTGCTGGAGTCCATCCGCTCGACGTTTTCGCAGCTTGGCTAACTTGTGGGTCGAAGTTGTTTTCTCGAGGTTGGGGTGACGAGTCGCTGCTCGCCGATTTGTCAGAACGAACGTCTTTTGCGCATCCGCCCGGCCCGATTAGCGTTGCCTGGAGCGCTGGAGCGAGTTCAAACAAAAAGATCCGACGCGATGGAACATTCACATCTCCGTTAACCTCACTTCCCAAAAACGCCAGAACGGTGCACGTTCGAGCCTGGTCGCGGGCCGGAAACACCGCTGCATGTGTGATTCTTGCGGCCTCGCGGGACGAAGGTTACAAAATGCGAGAGCATATTTTTAGCGCGCTGGTAGATCAGGGACTGGATCTATATCTCCCGGAAAATCCTTTCTACGGACTTCGCCGGACAACGTCATCCGCATGCCTGGCCACATTCAGCGATCAAGCGTTGATGAACCTGGGCATGGTGTGGGAAGCGCGGGCGCTGGTGGAGTATCTGCGTAATTCGTACCAGAATCTGGCAGTGGCGGGCTACAGCATGGGTGGCCACATGGCGGCGATCACGGCGGCGGTATGTCCGTTTCCGATCGCCTGCGCAGCGCTGGCGACGGGGGCTTCGGCGGCGCCGATCTACACTCAAGGATTGTTGTCCTGGAGCATAGATTTGGACGCGCTGGCGGGCGAAACCGATCTACCGTCGGAGGCCAATGAGCGACTGCGTCGCCTGATCGAAGCGGCGGACTTAACGCGCCATGCTCCGCCCCTGCGCGCGGATGCTGCCGTGCTGGTCGGCTGCGCGCGCGACGGTTACGTACTCCCCACGGAGATCCAGCGTTTGCACGAATCCTGGCCGGGCAGCGAATTGCGATGGCTCCGGGCAGGCCACGTCACCGCGGTTATCAGAGGCAGGCGCTTCTTGCGCTGTGCAGTCGCGGATGCTGCACAGAGGCTGTGAAGTCTAAGGCTGGTCTTCGCCTGCTGCGCCCGCAGGGCGATGGCGTTAAAAGCGAAAGCTCTCCCGAGGTTTGCAAATAAACAAAGCTGTCCTTCAATATGTCCTTCCGGGTCTCGCGCACTCCCCGATATGCCCGACAACCGGGCAAGGTCGGTTTGTGTCCTAGAACACACATTCCGCTGACAACATAGCCGACTTTGAAGACCGTCCGGATGAAGTTTCAATTGCTAAATGAGTCGCCAAGGCTGGGCAGGTAACCCAAGTCACACGGGCCGTTTCAACACCGACTGCGGAAACTAACGGTTTGAGGCACAAGCGCCCTGGTTGAACGACATGCCGACGACAGTCATCTGCGCCTTCAGAGCTGCGTCTGCCCTCAGATAGATCAGCGTACTCGAGGAACTACGGTGGCCCACGTGGTCCTGGATCGCGTTGAGGTCGTGCGTTTCCTGCCAGAGCAGAACACAAATGCTGTGTTTGAAAACATGGTAGTGCCGTTTTGCGGGATGAATGCCCGCGAGGGTCGCATACCGTTTGATCAGAACATCCATGTACTGGCGTGACCAGGAGAACAATTCGGCTTCAGGGCTAGCCTTGGCAAGTTCCAGCAGGGGAGACTCGTCGAACAAGGGATCGCTGTCAATTCGCGGCGCGTGCAGAGTCGGCCGGCTTTTCTTTAGCCGTTTGACTGAGAGTCTCCCGTCGCAGATGTCGCGCCCACGGATCGCCAGCGTCTCTGACACACGGAGCCCATGAAGAAGACCGACGAGCAGCGCAATGTGGTGCAACGGATTTTGGCCGCGGGCGACCTTGAACAATCTGACCAGTGCCTCACGACTGAGGTATTCCATCGTGCCTCCATGCTATGGTCAGTTTACAATGTACCTACAGGCACATCTAGAGCATGATAGTCATCTATAGTAATCCACTGTCCTTTTAATTGACAGGTATATGCTTACAGGTTACGCTCGGGTCATGAAGGACACGATGGTTCGGACGGCGCTGTTCGTGAGATCGGGCCAGATGGCCAAGCTGCAGACACTCTCCAAGGTCACAGGGGCGCCGGTCGCAGAATTGGTCAGACGTGCGATCGACGCCTACCTGGAGCAAAGAAAAACAGAAATCAAGAACGCCTGATTGATGGGTACTGCGCCTTGATACTCTGCCGGTCTGCACTGGCGAGCGACCCGGCCACCAACAGCCACCAAGAGAATAGGAAGAGAGTGTATTTGGTACAGCGCGGGACGCGTGCAGTCGGCGGCCTCGTGGTGCCGTTTTGGCTACCCCTGAAGCCCTTCGAGCCGGCGAAAGTGATCACATTATTAAAGAGGCCGCGATTGGCCAATTCCGCCCGGTTGTCAAAATACCGAAATGACAACCTCTGGCCTTCGCGGCGGGTGCCGGAGTCCCCACCCCGTTGGTGCGCCAGCTGTGCGTGAGAGGCCCCGTTCGATCCGTGTCATCGCGCCCACGTGAATTCCTTTTCTCATGGTGTGAGCATATAAGTAGGAGTGTAGGCATATAATGGCACTTATAGACCATTACAGTGGTCACCTGTGTCGACATTGACAGTGTATGGTCATAAATGGGACGCTAGGGCATGAAGCGCACAGCGGTCTTCCTCACCGATGAGCAGTTAGCCGATCTGCAAGCGGTTTACAGAGCAACCGGAGCAAAGCCGTCGGAATCGATCCGGCGCGCGGTTGATCTCTATTTGAGTCAGAAGGCGGCGGAAATCAAGGCAGGCAAGCAAGGGAAGAAGAACAGTTAACCCCCTGGGCCGACCTCGAAACTCGGAGACGAAGACTAAGACAGTTGCGGGCTGTGGATTATCACGTTGGTCGGTCACCAGATAGTCAGGGCCGAACAGGTTTATCGACCATCAGGCGGCAACCTACAGAGACTAGGTTTAGGTTGTGGATGTCACCAGAACACTGCGCGTTATGGAGAATCGCGCGAATCGTCGATTCTAGTCACAACCTAGCCTCGGCACCCGGCTACGAGTCTTTCAACGAAATACTGGAGGGCAAGGCTAGGCGGAACCCTTGATCTGACGGGCTTTTCGTAGGATACTTGCTGTCTTTTGTCCGGAAAGTCTGGTGCTAGATGCCTCTTCGTTGGTTCCCGCTCAAAGACCGATCATCGACTGCGCTCCTCCTTATTCTGCTCTTGTTTGTAGATCTGGGATTATCTCAGCGAGCAACCAACTCAATCCCAACGTCAGCAAACTCTGACAGAAAGTACGCTCCCGGGCATGTGCTAGTTAAGTTTCGGCAGGGAACAACCGCGCAGGCGCGGGCTGACCTGCATGCCTCACTTGGAGCAAAGGCTGCTAAGCAATCCAGTGCAGTAGCAAACTTGGAAGCCGTCTTTCTACCGGCCAATCTGGATGTCCCGTCAGCACTTCGCGCCTATCGGCAACGTCCTGATGTGGAATACGCGGAACCCGACTACATCGTTCATCTGCTGAACACGCCTGACGATCCTTTGTTCTCTCAGATGTGGAATCTGCTAAACACGGGACAAAACGGTGGCACCGTCGGCGATGATATTGGAGCGACATTGGCGTGGAATCTGACGACTGGCGACCACAGCGTCGTCGTCGCAACCATCGATACCGGCATCGATTTCACCCACCCCGATCTCGTTCCAAACTTGTTTCACGACACATCGGTTTGCAACGGTGTTAACGACGCCACCAACCGGCGCTGGAGTTCTTGCCCAGTCTCCTCAGCAATTCCCCATGTCCGTGTGTTGGCGGATAGCCGGTGCTGCCGTCCGGAGTGGCTATAACCGCAAAGACAGGCATCGCCTGAGTAGCGCAGCCACTTCATGCAATTGCAGTCTCGGACGAATGAACGGTTCCTCTGTCGGGAGTACCGGCAGTCGCTCTGGTGACTCCGAACGTAAACCGCAACGACTGGGCGTCTCTCAATCATGCCTTGCGGCTAGCACACTATCTAGCACATTCAATGGCACCAAAGTGCAAGTCTTCAGTAATGACGCGGGTTTTAGATGGCGGAAGCGAGTGGGAGTCGAACCCACCAGTGACAGGATTGCCCGCCGCTCGCCGGTTTTGAAGACCGGGACGATCACCGGACCGCATGCGCTTCCGTACGCCTTACACACAAACGCCACGGAAAAAGCCGGAGCTTCACATCTGCATCGAAGCTGATCCGTGAAGATCCGTACCAATCCGTGGCAAATTCTACTCTGAGTCGCCTGCCAATTACTTGGGCTGCTTCGCGACTCTGAGATACGGCTTGATCGTTTTGAACCCGGGGAACTTCTGCTGCGCCTCGTCGTTCGAAACTGCCGCCGTGAGGATCACATCCTCACCCGGCTTCCAGTTCACCGGAGTCGCTACTTTGTGCTTGGCGGTGAGCTGCATCGAATCGATCACGCGCAGGATCTCGTCGAAATTCCGCCCCGTGGTCATGGGATAGCTGATCTGCAGTTTGATCTTCTTGTCCGGGCCGATCACGAATACGGTGCGCACCGTGGCATTGTCGGCCGGAGTGCGGCCTTCGCACGAATCCCCGGAATCGCCAGGCAGCATCCCGTACAGCTTGGCTACTTTCAATTGCGGGTCGCCAATCATCGGGTAGTTCACCTTTGTGCCCTGAGTCTCTTCGATGTCGCCTTCCCACTTCTGATGGCTCGACACCGGGTCGACGCTCAGCCCGATAATCTTCACGTTGCGCTTGGCGAACTCAGGTTGCAGCTTCGCCATGTAGCCGAGTTCCGTGGTGCAAACGGGAGTGAAGTCTTTGGGATGCGAAAACAGAACTGCCCATCCGTCGCCCATCCAGTTGTGAAATTGAATGGTTCCTTGAGTGGTTTCGGCCGTGAAATCCGGAGCAATATCGTTGATTCTCGGAACGCTATAAGTCTCGTTTGCGGTCGCAGTGGTCATAGGTTTCTCCTTCTTTGATTTCTAGTCTTTGAAGATTCCGAAAGTCGGCCCGTCCCGGCTCCCAGCTTATAAAAGCGGATGAAAGTAAAACCCACCCGCTTTCGCCGGGTGGGTGGGAAGAATTTCGCTGGTTCCTACCCACACGCCGGCATCGGGCAACAACAACACATAACCCCGGTGGCGAGTGAGCGAATCATACGAATTAGGATAGGCGGCGCCGGCTATCCCTGTCAATCACGGCCTCCCGCTTGAACCGCGGCAGATTGCATCTTTTCTGCATCGTAAACACGACGCCCCTCATCGTTCTTGATGACAACTCAATCTCGACTTCACGGGACACACATGGGCAAGCAACAGCGCCGTCTGTCGATGTCGCAGTGGGACGTATTTACTTCCAATCCGCTCGAAGGCAATTCTCTGGCAGTATTTTCCGACGCGCGCGGCCTCACCGATACCGAAATGCAGGCCATCGCCAAGGAGATGAATCTCTCCGAGACCGCGTTCATTTTTCCGCGCGAACCGGCCACAGAGAGTGAACGCGGCGTCCGCGTCAGAATCTTCACGGTAGAAGAGGAACTGCCATTCGCCGGACATCCTACCCTAGGTACGGCATTCTCGCTCCGAAACGGAAGTGCCGCGGGGGAAGTTGTACTTGAATTGAACGTAGGAAGGGTTCCAGTACGCTTTGAACAATCGCCGGGACAAGCGATCTTCGGAGAGATGAAGCAGGTCGATCCCGTGTTCGGGGTGGTGCACGAGCGCGAAGCCATGGCTCGTGCTATTGGATTGAATCCGGACGACTTCGATCCTTCCTTGCCGATTCAGACGGTGTCCACCGGGCTCTCGTTCACCGTGACGCCACTGAAAACGTTGGCCGTGATTCAAAAGATTCGCGTCGACTTTCAGCGGGCCACCGAGTATCTGCAAAGTACAGGAGGGAAGTTTCTCTACTTCGTCACCCGCGAAACGGTAGATCCCGTGGCGGGTCTGCACGCCCGCATGTTTTTCTACAACGGCGAGGACTCCGCGACCGGGTCCGCTGCAGGTTGCACGGCTGCCTGGATGGTCGCCCATGGTGTCGCCGCGACCGACCAGCGCGTGCTCATCGAACAGGGTGTCGAGATGCAACGGCCCAGCCGAATTTTTGTCCGCGCATCCAAGCAAGATAACCGGATAGTTAACGTTCGCGTCGGAGGCAACTCGATCGAAGTTTTGCGCGGCGAAGTTTTTCTCTAGCTCTTGTCGTGCAAGACGCGATAAACATTGACGCGCAGTCACCGCGAAATAAATCAATGGCTAAAAGGTTCCATTAGCATCGGCGGCACTTTACAGCAGGGCGATTTCCTTTTAGCATCCATCTCGCTCTGTACATTCTTCATATTGAGAAAAGCCTCCATTGGCATGTGCGGCCATGGCGCCAATGGGTTGCGGAAGGCTGATGAAACCGAAGCGCACCATTCTGTGTGTCGACGACAACGAGCAGTCTCTGTCCCATCGCAAAATCGTGCTTGAGACTCGCGGCTACCGGGTAGCGAGTTTCACGCGCGGAGAAGACGCCTTGGCGCGCTTCCTGCAGGGCGGAGTTGATCTTGTCATCGCCGATATGGCCATGCCCGGTCTCGACGGCCCGCAATTGATCTCCCGGATCAAGGACGCGTCGCCCCATACTCCTGCCATTCTGATTTCCAGCAAAGTGCGCATCTACGATCACGATTCGCAGGCAGATGTCTTTCTCACCAAGGGAATGTATTCCCCCGCAGACCTGCTCGAACGCGTGCGCTTGTTGCTGATCCGCAAGCGCGGCCCCAAGCGCCTTCACCGGCGCCAGCAACCTGCCATGGCGAGCCATATCGGCGCAGCCTGATTCGAGAAATCTCGTAGAAAGTGTTTTGCTTCGTGGACCTTAGTGCCCTTCGTGGTTGAAGCTCTTGCCTTTCGACCGCGCCCGCGGCCGAGCCCCGGCGCTAGTGGTTCGTGTAAGATTCTTCCAGGCATGGCCGGAGCATTCATCGAAGCAAAAGAGCTGCGCAAGACCTACCACGTAGGCAAGATCGAAGTGGAGGCCCTCCGCGGCATCTCTTTCTCCGTCCAAAAAGGCGAGTTCGTCAGCGTAGTCGGCCCCTCGGGAAGCGGGAAATCCACGCTCTTCTATCTCCTCGGCGGCCTCACGCGCGCCGATGGCGGCAGCGTGGTTCTTGACGGCGACGATCTAGCCAAACTCTCCGACGCCGAACGCACCCGCATGCGCAAGCGCAAGATTGGATTCGTCTTCCAGAAATTCAATTTGCTGCCTACGCTCGATGCGGAGTCGAACATATTAATGGCGAAGGAAATCTCTGGAAACGGCGATCGCGATCCTTCTCATTTCAACCGCATCACTGACCTGCTGGGTTTGACAAAGAGGTTGAAACATCGTCCTTCGGAGCTTTCTGGCGGTGAGCAGCAGCGCGTTGCCCTGGCTCGAGCCCTGATCAATAAGCCCACGGTAGTGCTGGCCGACGAACCGACGGGGAACCTGGACTCCAAGAACTCCGACATCGTGCTCAAGATGCTGCGCCTTTCCAACAAAGAGCTCGGGCAGACCGTGCTGATGATTACGCACAATCCCGAGGCCGCCGGCTATGGCGACCGTATCATCCACATGCGCGACGGCCAGATCGTCAATCCCGAAGACGACCCGCAGTGGGTACACCACTAAGAATCATTCGAATTTCCTCCTCCGCGGTTTCTTCTCTGCGTCCTCAGCGGCTTTTCTCAGCGTCCTCTGCGGTTAAAGCTTTTCCCACCCGTCAGCCGACCAACCAGAGCGCCCCCGATCCAGCCAGTGTTATGCTAGTAAATTCCTATCCCGCGAAGAGGGTTGTCTTCTCTAATGTCTGATCCCGAAACTCCCAATCCACAGAGTCCGCAAGCCCAACCCGTTACCGACAGCAAAGAGTCATTCGGCGACATCCTGTCTCAATTCCAGAAGAGCCACTCGCGCAAAGCCGAGGGCGGCAAACAGATCGAAGCGACGGTGATCGCCGTAACCGCCGAGGCCGTCTTCTTCGACATCGGCTACAAGTCCGAAGGGATTCTCCCGCTCACCGCTTTGCAGGGCGAAACGCTCAAGCCCGGCGACAAAGCGCTAGTCACGGTCAAGGGGCGCGATCTCGACGGCTACTATGAGCTCTCCCGCTTCAAAGTCGAGCGCCCGATGGACTGGTCCGCGCTCGAAAAAGCATTTGCCGACAAAGCTGCGGTTCTCGGCACAGTGACCGCGGTCGTGAAGGGCGGCTTCAGCGTCGATGTCGGCGTGCGCGCTTTTATGCCCGCCTCACGCAGCGGAGTGCGTGAAGCCTCTGAGATGGAAAACTTGGTCGGCCAGGAAATTCGCTGCCGCATCATCAAGCTCGACGTTGCTGACGAGGATGTCGTCGTCGATCGCCGCGTCGTCGCGGAAGAGGAAGAACGCTCCGCTCGCGAAAAAATCTACGGCCAGATCAAAGAGGGCGACACCGTGACCGGGACCGTCCGCAGCCTCATGGAATACGGTGCATTCGTCGACCTTGGCGGAATTGATGCGCTGCTGCACGTCGGCGAAATCTCCTGGGGACGGGTCAACAAACCCGCCGATGTGCTCTCCGTCGGCCAACCAATCGAAGTCAAAGTGCTGAAGCTTGCGAATGAAGGCGACAAGCGCCGCATTTCCGTCACCATGAAACAGCTTCAGCCGCATCCCTGGGACGCCGGGGCCCAGAAATACAAACTCGGAGACCGCGTGCGCGGCACCGTATCAAAGTTGATGGACTTCGGTGCATTCGTCGAACTTGAGCCCGGCATCGAAGGCCTGATTCACATCTCGGAAATGTCCTGGTCCAAGGGCAAAGTTCGAAAGCCCAGCGACGTGGTCAAGCCCGGAGAGACCGTTGAAGCCGTGATCCTGGGCATCAACGCCGGCGAACACCGCATCTCCCTTGGACTGAAGCAGGCTCTCGGAGATCCTTGGGCGGATGTTCCGCAACGCTTCCCGATCGGCTCGGAAGCGCAAGGTCCGATCACCAGTCTCACGAAATTCGGCGCCTTCGTGCAGCTTTCTGAAGGCGTCGAAGGCATGATCCACGTCAGCGAGATCAGTGCAGACAAGCGCATCGGAATGCCCGCGGAAGTCCTGCGCGTCGGCCAGGTCGTGAAAGTTCTGGTGATCGGCGTCGATCCCGAGAAACGCCAGATGAAGCTCAGCATGAAGCAACTGGTTCCAACTGGCCTCGACGAATACCTTGCGGAGCACAAAGAAGGAGACGTAGTCACCGGCAGACTGGTGGACCAGTCCGGCACACGGGTCGAACTAGGCGAAGGAATTCACGCGGCGTGCAAAGCCGGCTCCGCGGCGCCGGCGAAGAGTGACGCCCCCGCTCCCGCTACCGCCGATCTCTCCTCGTTGAGTTCCATGCTGCAGGCTCGTTGGAAAACCGGCGCCGGAGCACCGGTCAAAGCCGAACCTGCACGCGCCGGACAAGTGCGCAGCTTCCGCATTGCGCAGATCGATCGCACCGCAAAGAAGATTGTCGTAGAACAGGCATAGCTCGCGACTGTCCACTCATGGTCACCGACGTCCACGATCGGACGCGCTGTGGGCTATGCCGCAGCCGTGGCAATCTTGTTGTCCTTTGTTGCCAGTGCGCTGTCTTCCCCAGATTTGGTGTTGTAGTTGCGACAGCCCAAGGTGGGCCGGCCTTCCACCCACGTCTAATACCCACAGACAACACAATCGGAGTGAACCATGGACACGATTGTTCAAGACCTGCGATACGGCATGCGGCAGTTGCTGAAGAATCCGGGATTTACCACGATCGCCGTGATGACCCTGGCGTTAGGCATCGGGATAAACGCGACCATGTTCAGCATGGTCAGCGCGATTCTGTTGCGCCGGCCGCCGGGACGCGATCCCGACCGTGTGGCGGTCGTAACTGCCATTAATCCGGCTGCGGGTTTCCAGGCCGATAACAGCACGCTGTCGGTGCCTAACTATCTTGCGTGGAAGGAAGGCAATCACGTTTTCTCGGAGATGGCTGCAGCCGATGAATTTCGCTCGGCGAGCCTGACCGCACAGCACGAATCCGAGGTGGTACCGTCGGCGGCAGTTTCCGCCAACTACTTCAAAGTGATGGGCGTCGATGCTCAACAGGGCCGTACCTTCAGGGCCGGAGAAGACCAGAGCGGGCAAGACCACGTGGTCATTCTCAGCCACCAGTTGTGGGAACGTCATTTCGGCTCTGACCAGACGGTGGTGGGCCGCACCATTCGGCTGAATCGTGAGAACTATACGGTGATCGGCATAATGCCTGCCAGCTTTCGCTTGCTGGGCTTCTTGACCGACCTTTGGACGCCTCTCGTCTTTACTCCTGCTGAGCACGCCGCGGCGGCACGCAAGGACCGTTCCCTTTATCTGTTTGCGCGCATGAAACCCGAGGCAACCCTCGAGCAGGCGCGTGCCGAATTCGCCACGCTGGCGCATCGCGCCGAACAGGACTTCCCGGACTCCGAAAAAGGCTGGGGCGCGAAGGTTCGCACCCTGCAGGATTTCCTCGTCTATGGGTTTGGCATTCGCGGTGGCCTCGCGGTCATCATGACCACGGTGGGATTTGTGTTGATGATCGCCTGCGCCAATGTTTCGGGCCTGCTGTTGGCTCGGGCAGCCGCCCGCCGAAAGGAACTGGCGATTCGCCTCTCTATGGGAGCTGCACGCCTGCGGATTGTCCGGCAGTTACTGACGGAAGGCATGTTGATCGCTCTGGCTGGTGGAGCGCTGGGACTCGTAATGGCGCGTTGGGGCATTGCCTTCGTTCGGGCGAATATGAGCTTCAATGATGCCGTGAATAGCCTGGATCTCGGCTTGGACTCGAACGTTGTGGTTTTTTCGACGGCCATCTCCGTGGCCTGCGCGCTGTTATGCGCGCTTGCGCCGGCTCTGAAAGCGTCGCGAACCGATGTCGCAACGAACTTGAAGGACGAAAGCCGCACGTCCTCGGCTGGGAGTTCCCGATCTCGTCTGCGGAAGGTGATGGTCACCGGTGAAATTGCGCTTGCGCTGTTTCTGCTGGTCGGAACTGGACTGCTGTTTGTCGCGATGTTTCGCATCGAGCACCAGAAACTCGGATTCCAGCCCGATCATCTGCTGACAGCAGGAATCACACTGGACGACGCAAGGTACAAAGACGCTTCTCATCGAGAAGGTTTCGCGCGCGACCTGCTGGCCCGGTTGCAACAGATACCGAGCGTCGAGTCCGTAGCCGTAACTTCTGATTTGCCGGCTTCAGGACAGTCCGCAGTCAACGTCCGTATCCAGGGTCAGTCCGACTTACCAACTAGCCAGGCGCTCACAGCATTCGACACGGTGGTCACGCCAGACTATTTCCGGACAGCCGGGATGTCGCTGCTGAAAGGGCGCCAATTTTCCGATCAGGACAACGAATCAGCACCTCGTGTAGTCGTGGTCAATCAGAAGTTCGTGGATCGCTACCTGCACGGCGAGGATGCCATTGGGAAACAAATTCAGGCCGAGGTGAGCGGCGCACCCTCCGGATGGAGCCAGATCATCGGGGTCGTCAACAATGTGAAAACCTATTCGGAGGCAACCGCCGAAGACCCTGGCATCTTCGAACCATTTAAGCAGCGTCCGGTTGCGTTTTTCAATGTGATGGTGCGCTCCACTATCGATCCGGACAGCCTCATACCGGAACTGCGCGATACCGTAGCTCAGGTAGATGCCGAACTGCCGTTGGCGCGACTGATGAGTATGCCGGCAGTGATCGACCGGCAAAAGGGCGGCAATCAATTCTTCACGCGCGCCCTTGCGGGCTTCGCATTTCTTGCGCTATTGCTGGCGGCGATCGGGATTTACGGGCTCATTGCGTACTCGGTCGGCCAGCGAACCTACGAGATCGGCATCCGCATGGCTATGGGAGCCAAGAGCCAGGACGTATTGCGCATGATCTTCCGCGAGGGGCTCATCATGACCGCGATCGGAGGAGCCATCGGATTCGCAATTTCTCTTCCACTACCGAAGGTATTTGGCGCCATGTTCTTTGATCTGCACGTGAATGAGCCGCGCCTCTACTTCGTAGTGCCGATCATTGTCCTGATAGTCGCATGCCTGGCGTCATACATTCCGGCCCGCAGGGCAGCGCGAGTCGATCCCATCCACGCCTTGCGGCAGGACTAGTCACCTCGATTTCGAAACTCAAGTTGGCGTCTCTGAACGCAAGGTCGTGGTGGGAACGAGTCTTCCCTCGAAGGCGAATCCCCAAAAACCAGGTTTGCTGTTGAAACATCTCTGATTTCAACAGTTTCGCCGCCCGGCGATTCGGGCCCGCCGCACTACTCTCGGTTGGGCGTTTCCCGAGGCCGCCGCGCGCATATTCTAAGTGCGCGCAATAGGCTTTCGGGTTGGTGCGGCAATTTACCGGGATGGTGGTCAAGCGGGAGAGTCCTGACGTGATAAGAGACAATTCTTTGACAACTCCCCTGACATCCTTTTTGGGTTGTTTTGCTATCTTCTTCGTCCGGATTCGTCCGGAGGTTGTCGGCATTTCGCACAACGCAGAATCGTCACCCCGACATATCGCGAAATCCGCCAAGCCAGCCTCGCCCACGAGATGGAGGAGAAAATGAAGCGTAGAGATGAACATCAGGTTTCTGGTTTTACTCACGTCCTTCGTGTTGTAACAATGCTGTGCCTCGTTTCTGTTTTTACAGCGGCTCAGTCACCGGGACCGTCTCACACGATCACGACGATCGCGTCCACCGTTCCGGGCAACGGCGACGTCAACCCCTACGGCATTGTCGTTGTTCCGCAGACAACTGGAAAACTGATCCAGGGTAACCTGCTGATCAGCAACTTCAATGCGAGTTCCAATTTTCAGGGTACGGGGACAACCATCGTGCAAATTTCTCCCGGCGGCCAAAGGAGTCTATTCGCTCACATTGATCCTGACCATCTTCCCGGCACTTGCACCGGCGGAGTGGGGCTTACTACCGCACTGGCCGCATTACGGAGCGGATGGGTGATAGTGGGCAGTCTGCCAACGTCAGACGGTACGGCTGCCACAGCGCAAGCGGGATGCCTGCTCGTGCTTAACTCCTCTGGAAGAGTTGTCGAAACCATTTACGGCACGCTTATCAATGGCCCATGGGACATGACCGCATTGGATCGTTCGAACGTGAATGGCGGTGGAAGCGCCGCACTCTTCGTCACGAACGTGCTCAATGGCACGGTGGCCGCACATGGAAGCGTCGTACATGGCGGGACGGTTGTCCGAGTCGACCTCACTCTCAGCAAGGGCGCCGCTCCGTTCGTCCAAGCGATGACAGTGGTCGGTTCCGAATTTGCCGAGCGAACCGATCCAGCAGCGCTTGTCATCGGGCCCACAGGCGTTGGGCTCAGCCGCGACGGCTTTTCACTGTATGTGGCCGATAGTCTTAATAACCGGATCGTCGCTATCCCATTTCCTTTGACCCGCCAGTCGTCGGCGCACACTGGGATCACCGTCACGAGAGGCGGAGCGCTGAACGATCCGTTGGGTCTGACCGTGGCAGCGAATGGTGACATTCTCACGATGAACGGAGACGACGGCTTCATGGTCCAAACGACGCCGGACGGGCTGCAGGTTGCCAAGAATCTGCTCGACAGCTCGGGGAATCCTCCGGGTGCCGGTGCACTCTTCGGGCTGGTCACAGTCGGTCAGGACGTTTACTACGTAGACGACGCCACTAACACACTGAATCTGTTCCACTGAGAAATGGCAGATTTATCGGCGGTGACCGGGAACCACAGAAGAGGTTCCCGGTCGCAGTCGTACGCGCGGCAAGTGAGCCTTCTCGTTCGGAGACCGACGCACAAGTTCAAAACAGGATGCATCGTAGTTGGTGTCGTTTCACGATGTCAGGCGCAGAGCTAGCTCAAGGCCCTGCCAAATGGCTAAGGCGCCGACGGCCAGAATCGTGATCGTGATTGCAATGATCCTCAGTTTGCTTATTGACGCCTCTTGCTCCGGAAAGGGATCGTTCATTGTCTTGTCCTCCTTGACATGGGCTTCGATGGAGTCTGGCTCAAGGGCACTCGAACCATGGGGTCGCGGGATGCCCGAGCAGCGCGGATGAGGAAGATTCTCTTCATCCCACCTCAGTCACACGCCAGATTTATCCCGTTTCAAATCTGGTTTGTTGCGCGAGCACAATCACTCGGTAATTTGTTTGTAAGCGGGATGTAAAATCAAGAGGAATCCTGTCGGGCAGCCAATGATTAGTAGGCTCGCTTGAACTTCACGTTCGCGCGGTGCAGCAATGGCACGCACGTCTCTTCCGCCCGCCAAACAAGGGTATTTTGAGGCCGATTCAACTCGGTCTAAGGTTTAGCCTGCCCGCGGCGCAGGCTCTCCTCGAAAAGGGAGAGGAGAGTGATGGAACAATCCGCTCGCTCGGCACTGCGCTCACTGTGGCTTGCCAAAATGGGTGGACTCGGATCCTGACCCAAAGCTGAAGCGTGAGCTGGATTCCCTTAGAAGTAATTCAATATTCAAAACTCAAACTTGGTGAGTGAACGACGCTGCTGCGAGTTTCTGGGTAACGTAACAACCCGATTACCCTTATCCTCCCCGCCGACTGAGTAAGAAGTACATTACGAAAGAAGAGTCCTCAACAAAATCTGCTTTGCGACTGCAAGCGAATGGCATAGTATTTAGTTAACTATTTCATTGCAACTTGCCCTCAGTTCGCGCCCTGAGGGTGCGCCCAGCCAGCGTCCACCATTCGTCTGATAACGCAAGGAGGGCCCCGATGCGACGCGTACCTCATTCCTGGCGAGAAGCCTACGAATTGGCCTTGATAGAGTCTGATCCCAATAAATTGATCGGGCGGATTGAATACGCCTTGAATGCCCTCGAGGGACGGTATTCTCAGTGGGGAACCCATCCCGGAACACCGGCTGAACTGGCGGCAATCCAGAAAAGTATCTCCGCTCTTGAACGCCTGATGAAGCAAAAACAGCTTGGGAGGCTTGGGACTGTCCTTTCCATTGCGAAAGGCCCACGTCGTCAGCTGGAATCGCGACTTCACTCGCCCGCTGGCCTCTGGTTTTGAGGGGCGTGGCCCAACGTGCCATCTCAATCCTCGACACGGCGCTTCCCATGCCTAGGTACTGGTTGCCGCAGTGCTTCACACGGCTGTGACGGAAATCACTTAGCCTCACGCTTCCAAGGACTATAAAAGTCAGTTGCACCGGAGGCCCGATTCCTCCCATCGGTGCTCTGTGCAGGCGGGAGCCGGGCTAAGTGAAATGACACTGTGGGTCCGTTTCGTGCGCACTGTTTCCTTCAAGGTATTCCTCGTCACCATACTCAGCCTGCAAATTGCGGGATCCGGAACCAGTGCTCGCGCTCAAAACTCTGCGTCAGCTCATCCTGAATTCGCAAAACTGTTGGCCGATCCTCTGCCTGGCCACCCCGAGCCTCAGGCCGAACCATCTTTCTACAAGCTGACACGCTCTATCAGTACATCGACGGCGGAGCGGACGTGTATCTGCTCTACGACTTCCAACTCTTGCTGCATGGGGAGTTCAAGGCGGTCGCAGCGGACTTCACGGCTGATGTTTACGATATGGGTAAGCCCGAAGACGCTTTCGGAGTCTATTCCGTCGAACGGTCCCCTAAGTACAGCTACATTCCAGTCGGCGCAGAAGGCTACCGCAGCAAAGGAGTGTTGAATTTCTTTCAGGATCGCTACTACGTGAAGCTGTCGAGATCCGGCGCAAGTGTCGATGCACAACTCGATCAGCTTGCCCGCACGCTCTCGACTCGGATCGGCGGAAGCCGAAGCGGTCCGCCGTTGCTCGTGAAACTTCCGCAACTGCACCGCGTCCGCCACTCTGAGCAATACATCCGCAAAGATCCCCTCGGGCACGCGTTCCTGGCCCCCGCGTATGTAGTGACCTACGCATCCACTCTGAAAGAGAGCAAACTGCTGGTCTCCGTTGCCAACGATGCCCCCGGAGCTAAAGGACGCTTGGATCAGCTCGCAAAACACTTCCAACAAACCGGAGAGTGCTCTGCCGCAGCCGAATTAGGCGAGGGCGGCATCCGCGCCAAGAACAGCTTCGAAGGCAATATCATCGCCCGCACCCAGGGACGCTATGTCATAGTCCTGTTGAATCCGGTCGCGGATGACGCCACGCTCTTGAAGTCCACCGCCGAAGCTCTCCGCTAGAGATGTCTCAGAGAAAGTTTGAAAGGGCGGTGCCTAGCGGCGCCGTAAGGACGCTCTGCTGGAAGAGCGGCGCTTTAGCGCCGCGTCAGATCCAAATTTGGCGCGGGCTTCAGCCCCTGAGGTCGACGCGTCCGAGCCCCAAAAACATCAAGCCAGTGCAGACTGTGCGCCCACGCACAGACGTCCCCTGCCCTCCTGTGAACTCATAGATCCATTCATAGGAGTAAGCCATGAATAAGCCGGAATGGAATCGTAGAGACTTCATCGTAAAACCGCTCGTATGGGCAGGCGCCGCACGCATGTTGGCTGGAACCAATCTGCTGTCCGCAACCGCCGACACGGCAAAAGGCGCATTGCTAGAGCGCACTCTGGGACGGACCGGCCTCGAGCTCCCGATCGTAAGCATGGGCGTGATGAATGCCGACGTGCCCGGAATCCTTCGCTGCTCCTACGAACTAGGCATTCGCCACTTCGATACCGCTGCCGTCTATCAGAACGGCCGCAACGAAGAGATGGTTGGAAGCGTCATCAAGGAACTGGGCATCCGCGACAAGGTTGTCATTTCCACCAAGCAGGGAATCGGGGCTAGCGTGCAAAATCCGGTCGATGCGAAAAAGCGTTTCATCGGCATCTCAACTCACAATACGGTAGAGGTTCTGAATGCCGTCGTCCCTCTGAACGTGTTTGACGTGGCCCTGGTCACGCTGAACTACACGATGGCTCACGATGCCGAGATGCTCGCCACCATCGAGAAGGCTGCCAAGAGCAATATTGGAATCGTAGCCATGAAAACCCAGGCCGGAGGCACGGTCCGCCTCGATGCCAAACTCCCCAAAGAACTGCTGCCGGAAAGCCAAACCGCCCTCCTGAAGTGGTTCCTAAACCACTATTTCATCACGACCGCCATCCCCGGATTCAGCACCTACGAGCATCTGGAGCAGGACTTCACTGTGGTTCGCAACCTGGCATACACTGACGCCGAGAAGAAATTCCTCGCCGACAAGACCTTCACCGCTCAAGCCGAGTTCTGCCAGCAATGCGGCCAGTGCCGCGAAGATTGCCCCAAGCGGGTCGACATCCCGGCGCTCATGCGGTCACACATGTACGCCGTGCAATACCGCAACGTCAGTATGGCCGGGCACCTCTTGGCCAAATCCGAGGCGGGACAAGGCATTGATGCCTGTCGCGCATGCCACTCCTGCAAGGCGCATTGCTGGAACACCGTACACATCGCGCGTAAGATCTCCCAATTGAAAGAGTTGCAATTGGCTTGAGTGTAGGGAATCTGGAGTAGAAACACTTCGCTACCAAGGGCCATTTAGGGTGAGATAGGTTCAAAGAGCAATGGCATCCGCCTTCTCGCACGCGGTCGCTGCCCTCAGCATCGGATCCTGCTTCTACCGACCCCAAGTCCCCAAAGGTGTCTGGGTGGCTGGAGTGGCGTGTTCGGTCATTCCTGACCTCGATGTGATCGGCTTTCATTTCGGTATTCACTACGGCGACTTCTGGGGACATCGTGGGTTCACGCACTCGCTGCTCTTCGCCATTCTGTTGGCCAGTGCGATCGCCGTCTTCATGTCCTGGCTCGGAACATCAGGGATCGGACGATTTGCCCTGTTCGGGTATTTATTTCTGGCCACAGCCAGCCACGGCCTGCTCGATTCCATAACGAATGGTGGGCTGGGGGTCGCGTTTTTCTCCCCCTTCAACAACAACCGCTATTTCCTGCCATGGAGACCTGTTCGCGTTTCGCCAATCGCTGTCACGCGTTTTTTCACGCCACGAGGGTTCGCCATCATTCAAAGCGAATTTGTATGGATTTGGCTTCCCGCGATATTGTTTGCGGCGATTGTATTCACGCTGCGCCGCATGAGCCAACGAGACGTTGCGAGCTCCTAGAACTGACGTGCGGATCGCGGCAAAATCCAGCAATGGCACCAGTTGCAACTTACGTAATGATGGGCCAATTGCGCGAACCCCACCCCCGTTTTACAATGGTAGGGCTGAGCGGGAGTAACTCAGTGGTAGAGTGCGACCTTGCCAAGGTCGAAGTCGCGGGTTCAAATCCCGTCTCCCGCTCCAGATTTCTTTATTTCCAACTGGCTCGTGCTCCAAAGACGCACCAGCTCGGTTTCGGAACGTTGTTCGCAAGAGCAGGGGCGCGGTACCCAAGTGGTAAGGGAGAGGTCTGCAAAACCTTTATGCGTCGGTTCGATTCCGACCCGCGCCTCCAACCTCAAGCTCAATAAAACCAGCATAAATACTGGTTACTCCCGTCATAGCACTTCCGTTCAATTGTGATTGGGCTACTTTTGGGCTACTGTCGGACCCATGGTGCCCACCATAACCGTGTTCGTTAAGCACTCCACCGACTGCAAAGACCGGTTCGAAGGCGGATCCTGGCGCCGTTGTCGATGCCGCAAATATCTCCGTTGGTTTCACGACGGCAAACAACACAGGCAGGCGGTAAAAACCCGATCCTGGGACGCCGCCGAAGACGCCCGGCGCAAGCTGGAACAGAAATTCGAAGCCGGAGCCGCGCCGAAAGCCCTAACCACCACGGCTCGGAAGACTGTCGAGGGCGCCGTTGAGTTGTTCCTGAGCTCCAAGCTGACGGATGGCCTGAACCCTAACGGCCTGGACAAGCTCGAACGTGAGTTGGGTCGCTTCAAGGATTTCATGGCAAACCGTTCGAAGCTCTTCCCGGCTGAGATCGATCTGGAGACGCTGATCGAATACCGGGCTACGTGGGAGAGCCTGTATCCCTCGTCGGCCACACGTTCACAGGTTCAAGCGCGTCTACGGCGTTTCCTTCGCTTCTGCCACGAGGCCGGCTGGCTCGACCGAGTTCCGCGGCTGTCACCGATCGCAGTAGATCGCCCGCCAACATTGCCACTTTCGGAGAAGCAATACGAGGCTTTGCTGGCGGCCATTCCAAAGGAATTTCCAGACGCAAGCAAGGCCACAAAGGTGCGTGCGCTGGTTCAGTTGATGCGGCATTCCGGCCTAGCCATCCGAGACGCCGTTACGATCCATCGAAGTGAAATTCAGCACGAGCCGAAATCGAAAATTACGCGAGTCACTACATCAAGGCAGAAGACCGGAACCCATGTCTCGGTTCCTCTTCCGCCTGTGATTGCTCTAGAAATTCTCGGCGTAGTGAAGGACAACGACAACCCTTTCTGGTCGGGTCAAGGCCTTGAGCAGTCGGCCGTGACGAATTGGCAGCATGATTTGAGGGCAGTTTTCCGCGCGGCCTTTGGCAGGAAAACAAAATTCACACCGCACTGCCTCCGCGATACGGCCGCGTGTGGCTGGTTGAGCGCTGGCATTCCGCTCGAAGAGGTTGCCAAACTACTCGGCCATTCAAGCTCGAAAACAACGGAGAAGCATTATGCCCCGTGGGTCAAGGAGCGGCAAAACAGGCTTGATGCGCTCGTGATGGCCACTTGGAAAGAGGCCACAATATGAGCGAACTGTTGACGGTCGCGGAAGTAGCGCAAGTGATGCGGTGCTCCGACGATGCCGTCGTGCGCCGATTTGCAAAGATGCCGGGCGTGATTGATCTAGGCCGGGCGGAAACTCGCAACAAACGGCGTTATCGCGTATTACGGATCCCCAAGGCCGTTGTCGAGAAGTTCCTGAGCACGAAAGCGGGCCATCCTGTCCACGTTGAAGCGCCTGCCCGTCCAGAACGGCGGCGTCAATCGAATAACTGGAAGAATCTCGCCGTCTTGAACCTCGCCAAGATCGGAAAGCAAAACGGCTGCGAAGACCGGGAAACGTTCAAACAGATTGCCCATCATGCGCGCTGGTTAGCCGCGTCGATTCCTGAAGAGTACTGGGCGGAAATTTGTAGTCCTACGAATCTAATGCTGTGGGATGACGAGGAGGAAAAATGAAACTTTATTGGATTGCTTCCGGACTGATCCTGTCAGTAATGGTGGTCTGTTGCATGCTCAATATGTTCGACGTGCCTCACCTGGTAGCCGGGGTCTGTGTCATCGGCCTCCCCCTGACGGTTCTCTACGTGGCCGTCAAAGTCGTTCGCAAGGCCTGGAAGTAACAATAAGCGGGAACCTACATGTCTTGGAAACGTGCAGATTCCCTAACCGAAAACACGGGCTTGGAGGCCCGCATAAATGGCTAGTGACAATTTTACGCTTGAGCAATACATAGACGAAGTATGGACGGTGGCATGGGAGCTCGCCGCCGAGCCCACTCAAGAAATTTTCGGCAACGCGGAAAATCTCCCACCCGATGAGGTCGAGCTGGTGTTCTCTCCCGCGTTTCAGAAGCTCACCCAACCGGCAAAGCTTCAGGCCCTTGCGGAACTCCGAGCCAAGAAAGGTATCGGGTGGAACTGATGACACTAGAGTTCAGAGAGAGACGGCGAAAACGTGCCTACCGTATGTGCCTCGGCAAGAAAGCTCACGCCTGGAAGGACCAGGCGGAGCAGCACCGACAGCGATTGGCAGACCTTCCGGATGTGGTAGATCCTGAGCGGCTGGAGGTTTATTGCTGCCTATACTGCTGGCACTGGCACATCGGCCACACTCCCAAAACTAAAATAACTTTAAGGGATCACTCGGGCTCCTCTTAGACGACCAAACCGCATAGATATTTCCGCGGACATTGCCGAGAAAAAGATGTCCTTGACCGTTCCCCCACATGTCCACTCTCATTCCATCTCCATTTATTGGTAGTGTCTTAAAAGTGCGTTGGTGGAAAATTCCGAACCCTTGCCTTAGCGAACCGCTCGCCGTATCGTGAGGCATGCCATCAAATCGCCAAGAACTCATGGCCCTAAAGAATATTCTCTCCGAAACTAATCTAATCCTGTCTACCACGGAACTCCGCGAAAATCGGACCGCCAGATGCCGCGAATTGCTTCAGAGTGCCATCGCGCTCACCGCCGATCTAATCGCCCAAGATAGACTCCCGGCTGCCAAAGTGTTGGGCCGCAAGGGTGGGGCAGCGATAGCCAAAAGAGGCAGCGAATACTTCCGACAGTTGGCGGCCAAGCGCAAGACTAGAGCAGGGGGGAGACCAATTAAGCCTCCCGATAATTCAGACTTAAAATAAATCCATCTGGCCTATTGACTCCATCTCATCTCACTCCTAAGATGGAATTCACTATGGCAGACACCGAAGTTCTCCAAGTAATCCGAATCATCGACGATAAGATCGCTACGCTGATGGCGGCCAGGAATCAACTGGCCGTGGCATTCGGTATAGAAGCGCCTGCCCCAACACCCATTCCAGCGCCGCCTGTTCGTCCGCGAATTCCTGGCGTTTCGTCCCTGCGCCCTCCTGCTAATTCAGATCAGTCTGAATCAGCTGGACCTACTGGACGGAAAGTGGAGTTGGCGCGATTCTTGGCAACTCGTGGTCCCACCTCGCGCTCAGAGATTACCGAGAACTCGGGCATACCAGAAGGAACGATTAGCTATTGCTTGAATGATAAGAGGTTTTTCGAGCAGACTGAAAATGGGCTGTGGCAAATTACGGAGTTTTCGCGGCGCGGCCTACAACCCGCTTCAAACAATGGGAATCATGCGGAGGCGCATTAAGATGCCGTAAAAGATTCGAGGACCACCAATAAAAACCGCTAGGTGTCGTCGTTCCCGTGGAAAGGTGGCGACGCCTAGCGGCTCTTAATGCGGTGACGGTAGCTCAACAGGCAGAGCGCTGGATTTGTAATCCGGCGGTTGTGGGTTCGAGACCCACCCGTCACCCTCAATTTGTCTGTGCGCGGCTGTGGTGGAACTGGAATACACAGCGGTCCTTAAAACCGCCGTCCTGGTGAGGGAATTGTGGGTTCGAATCCCACCAGCCGCACCTCACAACGTGAACATACTACAAGGGTTAGGCCATGTAAATAATTATCTCAGATGGAACAAAGTTAATCATTCAACAACAGCGAACGCTCGCTGTATTATTACGCTATGGAAGCCGCCACAAAATCCGCTAAAACAATGACTTGCGTAGGATGCAATGTCCATTGTCAACGCTTTGGTAAACGTCGAAATGGACTACTTCGATTTCGACGTCCCATCTGCAAAAAGACTTATACGGATGGGCCGCCGATTAAGACGGCCCGGTCCTGTTAGAACTCACTCGGGCCGGCAACGTCCTCAGCCAATTGCTTCAGCTTGTTCAGCGGCATTGAGCGAAGCTCCTCAGCTGAATAGTTGAGACGAACGGGAGTGGGCGGCACTTCCTGGGGCTGTATCTGACCACTCTCCACGAGGGCATCAAAGCAGATTTGCAAATCGTACACACTGCCCCGTAGGCCCCGACGTTCAAGTTCAGCGGCAACCAGCTTACCGTTCGGGCCGTTAGGTTCAAACGAAGGTTGGCTCTCAATCCACGTCCGGGCTTGCTGCATTCGCCATTTGTCGAGCTGTTCATCTTCGACGGCCTTCCCTTTGGTCTCCCACTCTTTGGCCAGTTTCTCCATTGGGAGTTGGTGTAGCCGGCTAACAACGGGGTCCAAATTGATTCCTCGTTGGGCGGCATACCTGTCGAGTTCCGCCTTATTTTCTTGTGTGGGGTTTGCCTCGTACTGTTGCTTGTAGAACTGCAAACCCTGGTCCTCCACGGCGTTTCGGAGTTCGTCCATGGTCATGTCTTGAGGGCGTTTGTTGCGTCGGATGGTTACTTCGCTGTAGCTCATGGTGTTTGTGTCCTTTGATTTTGAGATAAGAAGATTGCCGGGCCCTTTCGAGCCCGGACTTTGTGATTACTTCGTGGGTTCGGCTTCCGCTTCCGGAGATTCCTCAGCGGGTTCCGCTTCGGCTTCTTCCGGTTGGGGTTCGGCGGCCTCTTCTGCTGGGGCCTCCGCTTCGGCCTCTGGCTCCTCGGCTGGTGCCGCTTCGGCCGGCGCCGGTTCCGGCTCAACAGGTTCGTTGAGACTTTCATCGACGGTGGGCAAGTCGTGAACCTTCTCACCGTGGATTCCGGCATCGCAGGCACGGGCCAAGCTGCTGTACTTTTCCAGAAAGGCCGCAATGCCGCTCAATTGCTTGTAGAAATCCGCGGTGTCCAGACCGACTAGAGCGGGATCCTTCGCCACGAATTTCAGAACGGACCGAATGACCGCTTTTGTGTGAAGGGATTTGACGGCATCGTTTATGGCTTTGCCGTCCATCGTGTTGGGAAATGCCACGACGCCGACTTTGGGAACTACTACGGTTGTCGGGTTCATTAGTTGACCCCCAGCTGCTTCAGGACGCCCTGGACCGGATCGAATACGTGCGTGGCTGAGGGAGCTTTCTGTTGCTGCTCAAGCCACGACGGAATCAACTCGGCACCTTGCATATGTGGAATCTGCTTCCTAAGCGGGTCAATCATCGTTTGCAGGTTCTGCATTTTCTGCTGGGCGAACCCTGCGGTATCTCCCGGCTGAGGCAGCAAATTAAGAGCGGCGTGGAGCTGGGTTTCTGTCATCCGACTGGATTTGCCGAAGGTCTGAAGCCGTGGCAATTGCGTGATGGCTTCGTGGGCCCCGATAAACGCGGCCACGTAATCCTTGGTTGCCTGGTTGGCCTCTTTCACGTTGGCATTGTTCAGCCATGCATTTATCCTGTCGGTAGCAACACTACCTCCACCGCCAACCCCGCCACCGTGAGCGCCGAGGGCGAGCGTTACTCCTGTCGTCGGATTAAGCATTGCCGCGGCAAGTGTCGGATCGACTTGGCGCATGCGCTGAGTGTCATTGACGACATCGGCAAGAGAGTTCAATTTGTTCTGCACATCGTTCATGCCGCCCGCCAAAGAGTTGATAGTTGACGGGTCGGCCTTGTAGCTGAAGAGGCCCCGTTGCTGGGCTGTGGCTTTGTCGAGCACAACGTTCGCGCCGTTGGATCCGTCGGCGTTTGCATAGTCCGGGTCAAAAGCGACCACGTTAACGCCCGTGGCTGCGAGAGCGGCCTTAGCCTGACCGGCTGCGATAGTCTTGTCCGCGATTGCCGAGCGGGCTGCATTGTTTTTATCTGCGAGAGCCGACTTGGCCGCGTTGTTCTTGTCGGCCAGATCGGATTTTGTTTCGGCCTCTAGCTTTTTCGAAATGAGGTTTGAGTAAACCTGTCCGATTTTGTTGCTGGGAGTTCCGGCCGGTACAGTCAAGTCCTCACCGTTTTCTCCACCGCCTTTGATGGTGACATCGGCTTGCGTCGGTGCGGCTGGGAACTGAACGGCGGAGTATTGGAAGGTTCCGTCGTCGCCTCTGACAGGCATAACGGAATAGGTGGCCCAAGGGTTTTTGGCGTGGAGCTGTTGAAGGGTTTGCTGGGCAGTGATTACGTCTGAGGGCTGACTCATCGGTACAACCGCGCCACTCTTGAGCATGCTGTTGTAGGTGTCGGCCGCGTCACCCAAGTAGGCTTCCCGCTTGTTATCGGGCATCAAGTTGAGCTGCCGCGTG
>Ga0210408_10000750_pt1 | contig 37415 bp, 34 predicted proteins | sample IncBWH4MmetaG_FD_155471 | JGI IMG/M metagenome (GOLD analysis project Ga0210408, IMG submission 155471) | Forest soil microbial communities from Barre Woods Harvard Forest LTER site, Petersham, Massachusetts, United States - Inc-BW-H-4-M | ecosystem: Environmental > Terrestrial > Soil >... | reverse complement strand
CGGAGCCGACGGTGATCGGGGCGCAACCGGCGCCCGCGCCGGGCCCGGACGGCCAGGTCGCCGCGGCCCCTTCGGCGCCGCAGCCCGCGAAAAAAACGACCCCGCTCGATTGGCTCCTCAACTAGGCACCTAGTGCCGCGAACCCGAAGTTCGCACTTGAGTGCCGCGAGTCCGATTGCGAACTTCGGGTTCAAAGCGGCACTAGAATCATAGAGTTGCTAGTGTCCTTCGATTCCGAAGTTCGCTACGAAGCGCGCGGCAAACTCGGGCGAACTTCGGAATCGGGACACTAGCCCCCGGTCAGTACCGGCCGCGAGGCTCCAAACGAGCACGTTACTTTCGGTTTTCCCGCAGCGGCGGACTTGGCGCGGACATCCGCCACCTGCCGAGAAGTGCCAATAGCCGACAGGGCATGATACCTGCGGCGAGGCGCACGGGACTGGCATCCGGGGCGCCGCTCGCTCGTCAGCATTATGCGAGCGGGTGCAGGCCTGCTCGAGCGGTGGCGGCGCCGCAAGAAAATGAGCTCGGCTGATTTTCTGCTCGCCTATTGGTTCCGGCGGGTGTGGGAAAATCGGTACCCAATGCCATAGACAGACTCGATCGCATTGAATTCCTCGTCAACACTTCTAAACTTCTTGCGCAGTCGCTTAATGTGGCTATCAACTGCCCGCTCATAAAGCATCACCTGATCCTCGCAGATAATATCCCTTAGATCGCCGCGGCTTTTAGTGGTGCCCGGCCGAACGGCCAGGCTCTCCAACAGCCGGAATTCGATTGCGCTAAGCTTCACGTTCCTGCCCTTCCAGGTGCACGTGTAGCGCTCCTTATCCATGCACAGGTGGCCGCGCTCGATCACACTCTCGTCAATCGTGCGATCCCCCACGCGTGCGGGTGACCGATATCGCCGTAAAACCGTCCTTACGCGCTCGACCAGGACCTGAGGCGAAAAGGGCTTGCGAATGAAGTCATCGGCGCCAATGCGCAGACCCACCAATTCGTCTCGCTCCTCCATCCGCCCGGTCACTAGAATGACCGGTGTGTTTGATCTCTCCCGCAACCGTTGCAATAATTGGATTCCGTCCATTTCGGGCATCGCGATGTCGGTAATTACCAAGTCGGGCGAACTGCTCTCAAACGCGTCAAGCGCCCGGATTCCGTCGTGATATGACAGGACGTCGAACCCTTCGACCTCCAAGGCGTCCTTGATGAGGTCAAGGACGCCCCGATCATCCTCAACGACCGCGATGGTCGTCATCTTTTAGCCTTTGAACAATGGGACGGCATCGGTCACGGCTTCCGCAACTGATCGCGGGCAATCCACATGCACCGTTGAGTCCCGGGCCACACCACGCACGCAAAAAATTCGTCTCCGCCCACAATATTGACCTCCGTGCCTGCCGGCAGCTTGTGGCAGTCACGACCTTCGATTACATGCCAAGGCGACTGACAGACGAACGCATCCCGAGCGACGATTGCCTGCGCTGCAAGATCGAGCGCGGCGACCGCAGGATGCAACGATGTCATTACGTGAAGCGATGTGGCGAGCGCCAACGCAACAGCAGGAATCGCAATTCCCAGGCTTTTGAACACGAGGCCCACTCCAGGGATCGAAGCCTCACCTCCAGACGCCAACCGGCGCCAAGGGCTGCTTCGATGACCAAATGCAACAGGCGCGGTCGCTTCATTGTTCCGATCCGCACCGGCTATAGCCGTTGCGTCCGACAACGCGCCTGTCCCGCACTTTTCAACGACCGGGGCCTCTGCCGGTCGACGCTCTCAATCGCATCTCGCCGATAATTACGCGGCGCCGCAATCAACCTTCATCGTGCTGGTGAGGCGCCAGCGAGGGTCCCGTTCCTGGCGCACCAAGTAGATCATCGTGTGCCTCGCGCATTTTTACTCTGACGCGATCCGACATCGACATGAATTGCTCAATACGAGCTTCTATTGCCGCTCCATGTTTGTGCAACAGTTCGGCCAACGCCTCGCTTTCAGCGGCGATAGTATTTGCAATGTTCACCACAGTCTGACTCGTCTCCTGCATTTCGGCCGCAACGACGTGGCAAACGTCGGAAAGGCGTTTGGCAGGAGTCCGAGAAGGTATCTGTTGCTTCAAGCCCAAGCCCGTCTCGGTCGTTTTCGATTCCTTTTGGGGGAGCTGGCCTCTGCGCTGCAAAGTCCCAGCGAGAGAGTCCTCAAGGTCTAAAGATCGTGCCATGTTTTTTTCCTGTCACCCTGTCACGCCTCCACTTCTGCAAAAACTACCATATGTCAAACGGCTATTTTTAGCTGGTCCGCTTACTTATGGTTAACGGGAGGGTGTCTAGGGGGTCGACCCTCCATGCAGACAACGCATAGCTGAGGCGCGTATTCCGTGTGGCAGTCGTTCTATGAGCGTGACTCTGGCGCCTTCTAAAGCACCAAATCTTTCTTTCGGCTTCCTCATATCCACAATATGTCGATTACAGCTCGAAACTGCTCATCAAATTTGTTAACGAAATCTGTCCCAGATTGGGTCACCATTTGTCACATTTGAGCCTCACTAAAATACGTTTTTTAACTGGGGAGAATTGCGGGAGACTGTCATGGGGTGGCTAATGTCTTTTGTCGCTCTCAGCCTGGCGATGGCTGTTCTAACAATAGCGGCGCTACGTCAGTCTATTAAAACGCGCGCGCTCACAATGCCTGCGCTCAACGCCGGTGATCGTCTCGTAACCGTTTTTGCAGCCTCCACGTTCACGGTCGCGTCCATCTACGGTCTGACTTTGTTGGTAGCTAAGGTGTTGCTGTAACCGGCCCCGGCTGTTTCTCGATCAAGTTCAAGGCGCAGTAACAAAGCGTAGGAGCATAGGATGTCTACAAATCGTCCGCCGACCATCGACTTTAAAGCGCTGCAGGACAGACTCGACGATCTCAACGATCAGCCGCTGGTTGAACCGGCGCCGCGGCCCGGTGATGGCGACGGCACGGCCGCAATCGAAACCGCGCTGCGCGGCAACGGGCATGCCGAGGTGGACGGTGAGCGCCAGAACGCCGGAATCGCGGACGAGTCAGAGGCCAACTTGCCAATACCGCGGCTTGGTGCCGAGGCGGCAGCAAACATGACGAAGCTGTCCAAGGCGGCCGCCGAGGACATTCGCCAACTGGGTCGACTCGCTCTCAATGCAGGCAAGCGGGTGCAGGAGGAATGCGAACAGATGGCCTGCGATGTCGAGGCGAACGGAGGCACGGTCGCGTCGCATCTGACCGGACTTTCACAACTGCTTGCCGATGTCGGCATGAGCAATCGCGAGACACTCCATCGTTTATTAGGTGGAGCGTCGCCATCGATCGTGCCGTCTACCGGTAACGGTCACGCCGCAGAGCAGCCACTCGACGCAGTGAAAGCAATGCGCACGGCGCCGCCCGGTAAAACGAGCCGGCGCGCGAATGATGCGTGACGACGAGATGGCGCAAGCCGCCGGCGCCGCATCGCGCGAAGATAGCGTGGCAGGATCACTGCGTCTGGCGATGACCGATAGCGGCCCGCGTGGGGCGTCGCCGCCGCTGCGCATAGAGCAATCGGCCCCGGCGCGTTCGGACGGACTTGAGCGGCTGGCGCAACTGGCGCGTCTGATCGAGCAGGACGAAACATTGGCGGCGATCGTTCGCGACGGCCAGTCGGAACCACGAGTCGATTTATCACTACGTCGGGAAAAGCCGCCGTCCCCTCACCCTGCTCGAGAGGAGAAGGCATTCGAGCATAATTGGGAGGGCGAAACGGGGTCGATATTGGTCCATCGAGGCTCGTGCGACGAGCCGACCGGCGAGCCCCACAACCCGCCCGAATACGGCGAATACGACGGTCCCGATTACTCCAATGGACTGCCGGATCAGCGGCGCGCGCTGAGGGCGTTCGCGGCGCTCATCGGACTGGCTCTGGCGGGCTCCACGGGCGCGTTCGCCTATTGGGCATTGCCTCATGGACGCGGGCATAGTGATGAGGCTCGGATGATGGCCGCCTCCACCGGTCCGGACAAGATCGCGCCGTCACCTCGAGAGAATAGCCGTTTGGACGAAGGCCTTGGCGATCAGTCTGACGAGCGAAGCGTCAACGCAACCGGCGGGACGATGGCCGGCGTCGAAGAACCGGCGGACGCGAAGCCGCCAATGACCCAGGCTCTGCCGCCCACCAGCATCGCCTTCGGTCCGGCTCCGACCAAAATGGCCGAGCTGACACCGGGACCAACGCCGCCCGGCAGCCCTGCGGAGGCAGCGCAAAACCAGCCGCCCGACGTGAAGAAGCCGGCGCCGCGCCAGGCCGCTCCCGGTGCACCAGAGCCCGGCGGCGCACACGACCTGCGCCACGTCGTGCAGCTTTCCTCGGAACGGGGCGAGGCAGCGGCCCACGCGAGATCCCGGGTGCTGCAAACCAAATACCGGGACGCCTTGGCCGGCCGTCAGCCGTTCATTCGCCGCGCCGATCTTGGCGACCGCGGCGTTTACTACCGCGTTCAGATGGGGCCGTTCTCGATCGAGGAAGCCAACCAAATTTGTGAGAGCCTGAAAAAGTCCGGGGCTGACTGTATCGTGCATAGAAACTAAGGCAACGCGCCAATGCTGAAGGACGATCGCTAACTAATATCGGCGATTTGCCCACGGGCACGATTGTCCGCTTATCCGATTGTCGGGCCGGATGTGCTTGCGTCCCGCCCCGGCCGGGCGGTCCCGACGCCAGGTTGCCCCCTGCCGATCGGGACCGCATCGGCTCCGTTACAAATTGACGCCAGACGCATAAGCCGGTCGGAGGAAGTGGTCCCGATCCCCCGGAAGGGGGGACTTTGGGGATCGGGACCGTGGTCCAGACCCTTTTCCCAGGGGACTGGGATGGGTTCGCTTGAAAGGGTCGAGACCCACTCGCCGAAACAGCGAGCGGGGAAATACCTATCACCCTACGACTGTCGCAGATGAAATCGACCTAACAAATGGTTAACGGCATTGGCCGCCACCTTCGGCTCATTCCGCGCGGGCGACGCGCCAGTTACTAGCGCTTGTCTGCCTCGGGAAAAGCGCCAATTGAAAACCACGGCATCGCCGACATGCCACGTGCTTCTCCTGCGGTCGGCTCGAAGAGGGAGCGCGCCGGGCGCGGGGCGGCGAGGGAAAGCGGCGGATAGCGGCGCGGGCTCGTTGGAGCTGATTACTGCAGCGTCGCAGCATTAGCGGTACCCGCCTCCTGGATCTCCACGTCTTCCTACACCGAACCCGATCGGGAGACGCTTGCAGCGAACCGCTTCCAAAAGCTTGCCCGATTGGCTTAAATCGCCTTCCTGCGGCCGCAAAGAGACCGGCGGCGCCATGTCAGAGGAGACCGCCATGCCGTTCTATCAAAAGGGCGACATTCGCATTCGCTACGAGGAGGCCGGCTCAGGCTTCCCGCTGCTGGTCACTCCCGGCGGTGGACTCAATTCGCGCGTGAGCAACTGGCCGACCGCCGTGTTCAACGCGATGGAAGAGTTCAAGAACGACTTCCGCTGCATCACGATGGATCAGCGCAATGCCAATGGCGGCGAGTCGACCGGGCCGGTGCCCGTCGACAGGGCGTGGGACGCCTTCGCCGACGACCAGCTCGGGCTCATGGACCATCTCGGAATCCGCGAATTCTTTTATATGGGCTACTGCATCGGCGGCTGCTTCGCCGGAAAGCTGCTGCAGCGGGCGCCCGAGCGCGTCGTGGCCGCGGTGTTCTGCCAGACCGTCGGCCACCGGCCGGAAGACCCGGACGTGATGATGAGGCACAGTCACCAGAATTGGCTCGCCGACTTCCGCGTCCGCCGGCCCGAGGTGCCGGTGGAGACGATCGAGAAGTATTTGCACAGCATGTGGCGTGAGCAGCCCGATTTTCTCTACAGCGTGCCGCGCGAGTTCATCAAGAACTGCCGCGCACCGATCCTCGTGTTGCCGGACGACACGCCGTCGCATCCGCTGCAGACCTCGGTCGACGTGGCCTCGCTGGCGCCGAACGCCGACGTCGCTGTCTTCCCGTGGCGCGATCCGCCGGAACTCAAGACACGCACGATCAACCGCGTTCGCGCCTTTCTCAGATCGCAAATCCCGATGCACGCCGCCGCGCAATAATTCGTGTAGGAAGATGGCGTGACCCATGGTATTTCTGTTGGCATTCACGCATCTCATGCCGCCGATCGTGCTCGGGCGCTTTCCAAATCAGGCTAGATGCGAGCGGGAACGGGCGGTTCTGTTACGGCAATCCGCCGCTGAGCTTGCCGTGCCTCGCATGACCGTCGTTTGCGCGGGGCCGGATACAGCGGAGAGACGACGGTTTGAATTTCGAACACCACCGCAATAGCGACCGGAGAGAAAACCGCATCAAGGCCGCAACCAGCGAGCGGATCGTCGCGCGTTGCCCGCCACACCGTCGTTAATTCGCCTCATCGCTTCGGTGGACGGGCCGCCAAGGCCGATGCGCTGTCGGACGATCTCTTCGCGTATATGCGGTGATCGAACCACAGGTCGTCGCTGCGCTCATAGCGACTGACCGTCCGCCACAACGTCGGCATCGAGCGCCGCGCCATGGATTTGAGCGCGCGCAGAACCGCGACGCGATGTTTCTTCTCGATTCGGCGTCTTCCATAAACGTCGCGGCACAGCTCGGCCGTGGCGAAAATTCCGTCGGGCTGATCGCGAAACAGGGCGCGCAGGGACTGCTCGATGCGGCCAGGCCCACGACTCAAGGCGCCTTCCTTCGGAGCTAAGTGTTTCCCGAATGGGGTTGTTAGCACATGGGGTGAGATCGGCAACATGGTTGGTAGGACGCGTCGCCGGCCGCCAAGAAGATAGCGTGGGCGCATTGCTCCGTATGGCGGCACGACGATGCAGCGGCGGCTGACGCGATTGTCAGCGCCCGCCGGTCCGTTCACTCCGACGAACATCAGGAAGGGCGCAATGCCCATACGCAACTACGACCCGCGCCGGGGTCAAGCCTTTCAGGGAGACATCGCGATCATTCCCCTGCCGGCCGACATCGACATTGACACCGCGGAGGAAATCGAACCGGTCGAGGGCCGGCTGATCATCCAGCGAGGCGAGGCGACCGGGCACCACCACGTGATTGAATTGGGACGCCGGCGGGTGCGATATTTTCGGCAACCGCCACGCATGGCGCCCGATACCGGCATGCGCGATACGCACTTGCACCGGGCGTTCGGCGGCGGCCGTGAGCACGGCACCGCGCGACTCTATCGCGATTGGATCGCCATCCTGGATCTCGGCCAGCGCGGCATTCTAACCCGCACCGACTTGGCGATCGGCTGCCTCATCGTCGAGGGCGGCTCGGTCGTGGTTTCTCACGAAGAGCACGACGGGATCCGGCTGCCGCCCGGGAATTATTACCTGGGCCGCCAAGCCGAGAAGTTCGGCGACGAAGAACGCGTCGTGTTGGACTAAAGGACCGTGATCGTGACAAAAACTCTCAGTCCGGAGCAGGAAGCGCAGATCCCGCGCTTTATCCAGCGCTGGCGTACCGTGGCGTTGTCGACGCGACCGATCGGACGTGAAAGCGCGCGCGCCGCCGTTTACGCGCTCTATCAGGCCTACGGCCTGCCGAAGCCGCGATTTGTGCTGTTTCTCTCCTCGCCTTTGGCCTGTCACTTCGCCCGCGCCTTGGTGCAATCGCTGCGAAGCGACGGCAACCTGGGAAGAGGCAGGACGATGGATCGAATCCGTTGGCGCTGCTATCTCCAAGCAAAGCATGCTTTCGAAGAGAACTTTGGGGACGTATCGCACCTGTTCGCGCTGCGAATCGAGTTCAGGAGCGAGATCTACTCGTCTCCCATCGAGAACGAAATAGGGCAGATTGAACAGCAACTTCTCGGCGGCAGTCGGCTCGAAGGCGGAATATACGCCCGTCTGAAGAACGACGTATGCGATCTGATCAAGGACAAGCTGAGCAGGCTGCCGGCTCCGTTCCACCGCCCGGCCACCGATCATCTTCCCGACCTGCTGCAGAAGGGAATCGAAGATCGGCCGTGGGCTTTTTCTGCGCGTTCCGATCTGGTTCCACTCTTTTTCAAAGGGGGTCAGGAGGCGCCCTGGCTCGCAAGTTATGACTTCGGCGCGTCCCTCGGCGGTCGCTTCCCCCCGCGCGTCGAGCGGTACATGGACGCCTTCAAAGCCTGTGCGCTCGCCTGCGGCTGGATTTATCCGCACGACACGGTCGGCTTCGTCTCGGATCGTCCGACGGAGATTCATCACGACGCGCAACGTCGCCTTCATCGCGCCGACGGCATGGCCATCCGGTTCCGCGACGGCTGGGGGGCGCACGTCTGGCACGGCCTGTGGGTCCCGGCGCGGGTCATGGAAGCTCAACACTTGGACGTGCTGGCGGTCGAGGCGGAGACAAATGTCGAGTGGCGTCGCGTCATGCTGGAGCGCGAGTACGGCGGCCGCACCGGGTTCGATATTTATTTGCAAGCTCGGCAGCCGCACGTCCTTGCCGAGGATGAGGTCCACGGGCAACCGCGGCGGCTGCTTGAAACGCGTGCCAAAGGGGGAGGGCCCATTCGCATCGTCGAGGTGATCAACGGCTCGGCCGAGCCCGACGGAACGCGTCGCAAATTCTATTTGGGCGCCATGCGCGGCCGCACGCCGCACGAGGTCGTCGCCGCGAGCTACGGGATCAATCCCGATGTGTATCGTGAGGCTGTGAGAACGTAACGAGCTCTTCTCATGTCCTATACCATCGTTACCGACATCTGCGAGGGTATCGGGGATTGCATCGCGGTCTGTCCCGAGGAGTGCATCCACTGGGCGGAAGAATGCAGGAACGCAAAAGGGACGGGATATGTTTATATCGATGAGAGCAAATGTACCGATTGCGACGTGTGTCTCGCCGTTTGCCCCATCTACGGCGCCGTGCTGGCCGAATGGAAACCGGAGCTGCAGAGGCGATACACGTTCCCATATGTCGCATGGCGCCAGGACATCTGAGATTCGTCAGCGGTCGAGATGCATGTCCTCTCGATAAATCGAGACCTTTTCTCTTTGCGTTCGGAGCGGTTCGGAAGCGTTCGGGCGGGCGCTCTGTTTCGGCATGGCCGGCGGCGCCATATGGCCGCTGGATGGCCGGGCGTTCAGGCCGGCGACAGCAGGAGAGCGCGATGCCGGTGCGCGACTACGATCCCCGCCAGGGGCAGGCGTTTCAAGGCGACCTCGCCATCATTCCGGTGCCGAACGATGTCGCGATCGCAACCGATGAAGAGGCGCGGCCGGTGGAGGGACGGCTGATCCTTTCGCTGGGGAAGCGGAACGGCTGCGATCACGCGATCAGCCTGGGCGACGATCTGCCGGGGACGGCGCAGGCCCCGGCCGCGCAGTCCGGTGCGGCCGCGCAAACGGGAACGGCGCATTTGTATCGTGATCCCGCGGCCGCAGAGCAAATGGTAACCCGCGGATTGCTCACCCGGAGCATCGGGAACAACTGCCTGGTGGTGACCGGCGGCGCGGTCGTCATCAGCCACCCGGAGCATGACGGAATCAGGGTTCCGCCCGGCAATTATCTCATCGTAAGGCAGACCGCGGGCCCATTTTTGGGCGAGCCACGTTACATCTAGTGTTTAGTGACGATGAACGAGCCAATTGCGACATTGACGCGCGAGCAGGCGGAGCAGCTGCCCCGGTTTGTCGAAAGCTGGCGCAAGAACGCCTTGGCGACCGCGCGGATCGATCCGGTCGCCGCCCGTCGCGCCGTCCGCAAGCTTTACCGCGCTTACGGGTTGGCGGAGCCCAGAGCGGTCATCTGTCTCGACTCGCCGATCGCCTGCCTGATTGCGCGGGCCATCCTGGTGATGCTGGCGCGGCACACGGTGCACCGGCTGACGAGCGACGATGTCAGCTTCCGCGATCGCAACTTCGAGGAACACCTGTGCGAAGATCTCGAGGAATCCTTCTCGATCCGTGTCTGGCACGCCATGTCGGCGCAACTCGTAGAGCAGCTCGGCGCGCCGTCGTGGCGGCCGCTCGCGGCGTTGGTCGGCGACCTGATCGGGCTGCAGCTTTACCATGGCGTCGAATTCACAGATTCGCTGGGCGGCCATCTCGACCAGCTGTCGCTGCAGCTGCGGGAGCAGTTGGGCGACCGAACGGTTTGGGCGCTGTGGTGGCAGGCCGGAAACATTTTCAGCGACATGATCGACACACAAATCCGGGACGACTTCGGGCGGGATTTCGACGGACGCAAGCGGCACCGACCGGGTGCCTTCCTGCGTAAACCGCGTGACTTCCTGCCCCAGCAGCTGAGATCGCTGCGATTTCAACAGGCGTGTTTCAGCGGCGGCCAGGAAGGCTCTTTGCTTGCGCTCTACGATTTTGCCGAGCACATCGGCGTACGCTACGACGCCCAATCAAAACGGTGTTTGGAAGCGTACAAGGAATACGCCAGGAGCTGCGGATGGCTGTATGCCTTTCGCTCGCTTGCGTTCGTATCCGACCGGCCGACTGAAATACATTTTGATGCCTACCAACACCTGCATCATGCGACGGGCCCGGCGGTGCGCTATTGCGACGGCTGGGGTGCGCATGTCTGGCACGGAACAGGGGTGCCCAGCTGGCTGATCGACGACCGCGATGAGGTTACGCCGCAGGCGATCGAAGATTTGGGCGCACCCGCGCGGCATGCGGCACTCGAGATCTATGGATTCGACCGCTACCTGGCGCTCAAGAACGCGAAGCTGGTGGCGGCGGATGAATTGCATGGCCAACCGCGCCGCCTGCTCGAGGTCATAATCCTCGGACGACCGTACCGCATCGTCGAGGTCGTCAACGGCTCGCTCGAACCCGACGGCACGCGGCGTAAGTACTATCTCGGCGCCATGCCGGGCGACACACCGGCCGAGGTCATCGCCGCAAGCTACGGCATTGCGCCCGGCCATTACCGCGAAGCGGTGCGCACGTGAGCTCGACAGTCGCGAGGTTCCCGCCGCTGTTTTTGTCAGCAATCGTCAGCATCCGCTAGTCTCTCCATGACAAGGGATCGTACGCTGCCAAGGGCGTTTCTCATCACACCGGTTGCAATCAAAGAAGGTGACGTATTACGCGAGCTGCCGATCGATCGGGCGCGGGCGGCAGCTTTCGACCCCGCACGCAGCATGGACCGTCGTGCCGGCAGTCTCGAGGCCGGCATGCAATCCGGCGATGAGCTATGGACCTGGTCGACACCAAAGTGGACCTGGGATGACATGATGGGCCGGGCCGGATTGGCAGTGGTGCGCAACGGCGAGGTCATAGATTACAGCTGGATGATTATGAACTAAGCCGATTTGCGGCGCGACTTCGGGAAATCGGTTTCCACTCCGCATCAAAGCTTGCCCCGGACGTGATCCGCGGTGCGGGGCAGGCTTTTTCGAGATCATGCTCGAATATTTGCACGACGTATTCTGACGCTGTAACTTCAGGCGTTTTCGTACGCAAAATCGATCGATGGCCACACGTTCGTCGGCGACGCAGGAGAAGCAGCATGCGGCTCGAAGGCGGGTGCTATTGCGGTGCGGTGCGTTATGTCGCGCAGGGTGAGCCGATCTTGAGAGCACAATGCCATTGCCGCGCGTGTCAGCATATCTCGGGTGGGGCACCTAATCTGTTCATGCTCATGCCGGCAGACGGATTCACCTACACGAAAGGCGCGCCGAAGACATACACGCGGCCCGATAAGCCTGACGCCGTGACGCGCGAGTTCTGCGCGGGATGCGGCCCCCACATGATCACACGCCGGCCCGGCCTGCCGCCGGTGGTTCTGAAGATCGGAACGCTCGACGATCCTTCAATCTATGGCGGCGCGCAAATGGCGATCTTCACGGCGGAAGGTCAGCCGTTCCATCTCATTGCGGACGGCACGCCCACCTTTGCAGGCCTGCCGCCGCGTCGATAGCTTGAATCTCAGTAAGGCCGATTATCGCGCGCGACAGGAGCCGGTGCATGCGAAAACTTCACTTCCTCTTTCTCTTCGGATTGCTTGCGGGAAGTCTGACGGCGCTGCTCGGGGGAGAGAGCTTCGCTCAGTCGCCAACCGCGCAGGCGTTCCTGCAAAGCGTTTACGCGCCATACCAGAAATCCGACAAAGCGCTCGACATCGGATCGGAGCAAAGGGCCGCGCGCTATTTCGTCCAATCGGTGGCGAAACTCATCGGCCAGGACATCGCCACCTCGGCGGAACGCAACGAGGTCGGCAAGCTCGACTTCGATCCCTTCATCGGCGGACAGGACTGGTCACCAACCAAAATCCAGATCAAGGTCGTGGCCGGCGCCGCGCCGGATCGCGCGAGCGGCACCGCCCGGTTTACGCCGCCGGGCGAGAAGAAACCGACCACCGTGACCCTCGATCTCAGCAAAACCGCGGCCGGGTGGCGGATCGCCGACATTCATTGGGCCGGGCAGCCGGATTCGCTCGTCGCGATCCTGACGAAGGAGTGAGCGGCCGTGCCCTGAGGCCGAGCCTGTCGCGCGGCGAGATAAGACGCCAGATGATCGCTCAACTCGCGCGCGTCGGCGGCGGCCCCGTCGATGAGCGCGGACTTGCGCCGGCGCAGGAACGGCATGCCCATCAGATACATCCCCGGCGCATCCACAATGCCGCCGTCGTGACGGACCCTCCCCTTGCGGTCGAGCACCGGGACTTGCAGCCAGGAAAGGTCGGGGCGATAGCCCGTGGCCCAAATGATCGTCCTGATGTTGCGCTTGGCAAGATCGATGGTCAGCGGCGGGTTCTCGTCGACGACCGTCGGCGCCAAGCGGTGCGGCGGATCGAACTCGGCGTCGCGGCCATGGTCGGTTGCCCAGCGGTCGAACGTATCGAGCAGGCGGCCGAGCTTGAGATCGGACATGGCGCACTGGTTGCGCAAGGACCCCGAGCACCAGAACTTGCCGCCGCTGAGACCGACCACACGTCCGGTCAGCTGCACGCCGATGTCGCGCAACGCATTGAGATCGACGCTCGCGCGTTCGGGCGAGCCGACGAGCTGAAAAGAGGGCACCCGGCGCGCCCGCTCGATGTCGTCGATCTCGTCGAAGCGCTGGTCGAGGACGCCTGCGGCGTCCATCCACCATTGGATGTCGCGGCCCCGGTAGGTTCGCGGCGCGCGGATGTGCTCGCCCACCGCCAGCGTCACCGGGCGCCCGGAGCGATGGATCTCGTTCGCCAGCTGAATGCCGGCGGCGGCAGCGCCGACCACCAGCACGCCGCCGTGCTCGAGCTCTCCGGGATTTCGGTAATCCATCGGCGTCAGCGTTTGGATCGCCGCGGGCAGCCGTTCCGGGAGCCGGGGCACGCTGGCGATGTTGCAGGCGCCGCTCGCCAACACGACCGCGCGGCAGTGCCAGTCGCCGCGCGTGGTGGCGACGTGATAGCCGGGCTCGGCGCGGCGCACCGCTGTAACGCGGGTGTGCGTCTCGACCGGCGCCGCGATCAGGCGCGCATAACGCGCAAGGAACGCAATCGTCTCCGGCATCGTAGTGAAGCCGTTCGGATCGTCGCCCTCGTAGGCGACGCCGGGTAGCCGGCGTTGCCAGTTGGGCGAGAGCAGGCGGAGCGAATCCCAGCGCTCGGTACGCCAAGAGTTGGCGATCTCGCCGCGCTCGATCACCACGTGGTCGATCGAGCGCAACGAGAGGCACCGGCTCATCGCCAGACCGGCGTGCCCGGCGCCGATAACAATGACGTCGACCTTGCGCATGAGACCGCCTCCTGCCTGCCTGCGTACCGTGCCGGTCAGACGACCTCGACGGTGACGTTGGTCGGGTTTGTCACGATGTCGAACACCGCGGATCGCTTCTGCGACTGGGCCACGAGCGCCTTGATCTCGTCGGCGGTGGCGTCCGCGTCGACTTTGAACGACACCTTGATGCCCTCGAAGCCGTTACGCACGTCGCTGTCGATGCCCAGGATGCCCTGGATGTCCATCGCACCTTCGATCGTCGCCGAGACGGAGCGGAGCTGGATCTTGCGATGCTGGGCAACAGCCGCGATGCCGGCCGTGAGGCAGGCGCCGAGACCAACCAAGACGTATTCGACGGGCGTCGCGCCGAGGTCCTCGGAAGCAAACACTTCCGGATGATCGGCATCGAAGCGGAACTCGGTCTTGCGCCGCTGATCCTGGCCGAGTCCAAAAAAGTTGCTGACGGTGGCGCGGCTATGCGTGCCGTTCATCCAGTCGCACGTGGCCTGCCAGCGGAACTGGGCCGCCTCGGGAGCCTTGGCGAGAGCTTCGCGGGCGCCGATCAGCGCTGCGACGTTGACGCCGTTGTTCACGGCGGTTGCAGATATGGTCATCGTTCACTCCTCCGGTTTGGTTGCCTTGTCAGAAAGGAGCCCGCGCGGCGGCAACGAGGAACTCACCCGGGATCCGATAGCCATCGCCCACCCGGTAGGCAGCGATGGAATCGAGGTATTCGTCGTGCACTGCTTGCCTGGTCGCATCGTCGAAGCGGCCGTAGGCGAGCGCCACCGGGCCGCCGCGAAACACGGCCCCGAGCGCGGCTTCATCCGATGCGTAGGCGAGCGTGGTCTGCAGGCGTTCCAGCCGAACGTCGGTGAAGCCGGCGTCCGCCATGGCGCGCGCGAGCGTGTCGCCGGTGCCAAGCTGAAAGAACAGCGGACAGACCTCGGAAGCGACGCGCGCGTCGGTGATCGGAAAGACCGCGGCCCAGCCGCAGCGTCCGCGAGCGCCCCACACCGCGGCCGCGACGCGCCCGCCGGATCTGACGAGCCGCCGCATCTCGCGCAAGGCGCCCAGCGGATCCGGTACGTACATCAGCCCGAGGGCGCAGACGGCCGCATCGAAGCTCGCATCCGGAAACGGCGCCGCCTCGGCATCGTGATGAAAGAACTGGACGTTTCGGATGTCACGTGCGGCGGCGACGGTTGCGGCCGCCTCGACCATGCGCTCGGAAATGTCCGTGCCGACCACGCAGCCATGCTCGCCCACCGCCGAGGCGAGGCGCAGGCTGATGAGCCCGGTGCCGCAGGCGACATCGAGCATCCGTTCGCCGCGCTGCGGCGCCACGACGTCGAGCATCAGGTCATGCGCGGGCGCAAGCTGCGCCTGCCAGCCCAGCTCATAGTCGCCGACCGCGCGATCCCAGCCGTAGCGCTGGATGCGGCGCTGAAATTTCGCGTCCATCGCGGTCAGGCTCCCTCGCCGTTGACGTGGCGGATGCCGCGCAACGCGACGGCACGACCAAAGATGTCCAGATAGGGGCTGTGGCGCTCCGCCGTGGCGATGAGCTCTGCCACATGCTCTCGCGGCGCCGAGCTGCGGATTGAAATCGTGTAGCGGACCTCGCCGTAGCCGGGCGGGATCTCCTCGCCCATGCCGAGCTCGCCGCGCGCGTCGACATCCGCCTCGACCTCGACCTCGAGTGCGTCGAGCGGCACGCCAAGCCGGGCCGCCCATCGGCTGAGCCCGATCACCAGGCAGCTTGCCAGGGCGCCGCGCCCGAGCGCGCCGGGCGACGGCGCCGTTTCGGTACCGCCGATCTTGGCGGGCATATCGGCAGCGAGCCGCCATGAACCGTCCTCGATCTCGCAGCGCAGGCCGTCGACGAGCCGGGCCGTCGTCGCGAACGTGAGGAAGCCGCGCGCCGGCCGGTGCGTGAGTAGCTCGACGTTGCGCTCGAAGATTTGTTTTATCGTCCGTGGGTCTACCATGGGTATATTCCAATGCTTTTGATCGGACCGCGCCAGTGTCTCGCCGGCTGGACTCAGTCGCGCGCCGCGTCGCAACATCGCCGACGTGTCTGATGACCGGCCGCGCGAAAATCGCGGTGCTCATCGCCGAGCAATTCGGCGAAGTTGCATTTCTCGAGCCGCATGCGGATCCCGAAAAAGACGACGTGGGCGATCGCGTCGTAAAGAAGAGGAGCAATCCTGGACATGACGATACCTTAAGCAAAGGACCAAGAACGATGTCTCATCGCTCAGGCGCAAGGAAATGACAAACGACGATTCATCCTTGGTCTCATGAAAGAAAATCGCGCATCATGTGTGATCTAGCTCATATATGAGCGATATCTACTCGGCTGCCGTCAGAAGCGCGTTGCGCCAGGGGACGACCGAAGGGCCGGCGTCCTTTGCGCGCGGGTTCGACAGCTCGGCGTCCGCGATCGTGGCCGCCGCCTCCGCCTGCAGCCATTCGCGCAACCGCACGATCGTCGGCTGTGCGGCGGTTTCGCGCGGCGCCAGCAGGTAATAAGAAAACGCGGTGGGCGCGGTGAGCGGGAGCGGGCAGACCAAGGTGCCGTCCGCCGTGAGATCCGAGACCAGGCTGGCGCGGCCGAGCGCCACTCCCAAACCAAATACCGCGGCTTCGATCAGCAGACCGGCCTCGCCGAACCGCTGGCCGTTGTTCGCCTCCAGATCGCCGTGGCCGACATGATTGAGCCAGCTGCGCCAATCCGAGCCGCTGCCGTCGCCCTCGGTCGAGGAATCGTGCAGCAACGGCAAATCGAGCAGTGTCTCGATCGACGCAACCGGCCCATGCTCCGCGATCAGGCGGGGACTGCACACGGGAAAGACGCTGTCGGGCATCAGGATGGTCGCCGCATAACCAGGATAGTCGCCGCGGCCGAAACGGATGGCGACATCGACTCCGGCGGAGCCCAGATCGAGCGGGCTCGTGTCGGCGATCACCTGCAGCTCAATGTCGGAATTGCGTGCATGGAATCGCGGCAGGCGCGGAACGAGCCAGCGCGACGCCAGCGACGGCGGCATCGTCACGGCCAAGCGGCGCCCGTCGCTTGCCTCGTCGAGATCGGCGACTGCGCGCGCGATCTCGCCGACCGCGCGGTCGACGCGCTGCGCCAACGCCTGTCCGGCGCGCGTCAGCTCGAGGCGGCGCGTGAGCCGATTGAACAGCGACACGCCGAGCTCGTCCTCGAGGGCGCACACCCGGTGGCTGATCGCGCTTTGCGTCAAATGCAGCTCGTTTCCGGCCTTGGTGAAACTCAGATGTCGCGCCGCGATGGCGAACACGCGCAGCGTGTCCAAGGAGGGCAGGCGCACGGTTGCCGTTCGCGCACCCGAATGACGAGCCCCTCCGGTGACCCGCACGTCTGAGCGGGGCTCGATCTGCCGCGGCAAAGCGCTCGGCCGCGCGCCAACGCCGGCCGCAAAACCGTCGAATCGACGGCGATGCTTGACCTGAGCCGACGCGTCCGTCATGATTCCTGTTCCGTTTCAAGCAGTGGCCGGGGTCGCGAGCGCACGGAGCCGGCGCCGCGCAGCACCGGCTCTCTGTGTGTTGGTCGCGGAATTGCCAGAAAACTGCAAACCGCGCCAATGAAACGTTCCGATATCTCTATAAGCGATGCTTTGAGATGCGCAGTCTCAATCTCGACCAGCTTCGGACACTCGCCGCGGTGGTCAAATTCGGCAGTTTTTCCGCCGCCGCGCGCCATCTCAATCTCACGCAGCCGGCGGTGAGCCTGCAGATTCGCGAGTTGGAGGAACGCGTCGGGCTGCGCCTCGTCGATCGCGTCGGCAAGCAGGTCCGCGCGACAGCGCCCGGACGCGATTTGATCGCCTACGGCGAGCGAATCATGGCGGAAGCCGATCGTGCGCTTTCAGCCATGCGTGGCTACAGAGAGGGACAGGCCGGGCGGGTTCACCTCGGCACGGGTCCAACAGCCCTCGCGTATATTCTTCCGCCGATCCTACAGAAACTGCGGGAAGATCATCCCGAGGTCGAACTCGTCGTTACCACGGGCACGACACAAACGATTACCGAACAAATGCTCGAGAATGTCATCGATCTCGGGTTCACCGCCCTGCCGGTCGACCAAGAGAAGTTCGACGTCATCCCGGTGCGCGACGACGATATGGTGGCGATCTTCTCCGCGGCGACGGAGGATATTCCGCCGGTGGTCACCCCGGCGAGCCTCGCGGGACGGCCGCTGATCCTCGAATATCATCACGTGAACCAGAACCGGCTCAGCCGGGGCTGGTTGCAGGCGGGCGGCGTTGCCGTGCGGCCGGCGCTGCAATTCGACGGCATCGAGGCGATCAAATATGCCGTTGCCGCCGGCCTCGGCGTGGCGATCGTGCCGAGTCCCGCGCTCACCGGCGGTCCGCCGCTCAACAGCATCGTTGCAAGGCCGCTCGATCCGCCGCTGACGCGCACCCTCGGACTGATACAGCGTCACGACAAATACGACGATCCGGCCCTTCGGATTGTGCGCGAGGCTATTCTCACTGCCGCAGACGCCGCGGTCGGCGCAGCGCCGGCGCGGGTTGCCCGAACTCGCACAACGGCCCGCTCATCCCAGCGATGATAGGCCGGGCACACGCGCTTCTTTGATGCAGCTCGACAGTATCGCGAGAGATTGCTGCGGGTACCGCCCGACATTCACCGACTGTGCTCGAAGCGACCGTGATGTCGGTAGCGATAGACGTGTTTCGGAGCGGCGCGCGGGCCGCCATCGATACGCGCTGAGACCGTTTCGGAAACTGAAGTAATTCTGGCTTGTAGCGTCGCGTGCTACGATCGGTGGAGCATGATCGCCGAGCCCCCGGAGGTAAATCCATGGCCGGTCAAGACGCAGCGCCGCCGACACCCGATCCGCTGACGCTCGCGACGCTTTATCTCTGCAACATCTCGTACGCAGCAGACATCGTAATGATTCCGGGCTTGGTGCAGGAGACGCCTCCACTCGACGGCGATGGGATCTGGAGGTGCCTGTGGGGACCGGTGCAGAGCAGCGACGAATCCAACCTCGCCTTGGTGGCGAGCTACTCGCCGCAACCGGACGGTGCCGTGGAGAAGATCTGCGTCACGATCCGTGGCACCGATATCGCCGTGAACGACATCTGGGGCATCCTCGCGCAGGTCTGGGAAGACATCGATGGCACGACCCAAAAGGGCGTACCCTGGAAGGGGTGGAACGAGTCCGCACGCATCGCCCAGGGCACGAGCGACGGACTGGATATCATCATGGGGCTGACCGAGAAAAACGTCAGCCTCGGGGATTTCCTGAGGAGTTTCCTCGGCAGGGAGTCCAATTTGGACGTCGCTACGCTGGTGACCGGGCACAGTCTCGGCGGATGTCTCGCCACCGTGGTGGCGGCGTGGATCGAGTCGATCCAGCCGGTCTTCTACAGGGGGACCATCCAGCCGATCACCTTCGCGGCACCGACGGCGGGCAACTCCTATTTCGCAGACGACTACAGCACGAAATTCACGGCGGCGCAGAGATTTCAGAACACGCGCGACATCATCCCGCGCGCGCTCGACAATCTCCCCAGCGTCATGGACATCTATTCGGATCGTGGGCTCGACGCACCGGATCTCATCTGGATACTCCTTCCCGGGATGTCTCTGGCGCTGGCCTTGGAAGAGGCGACCTACAAGCAGCCGGTCCAGGGCACGCAAGAGCTGACCGGACAGTTTTACGACCAAGACAAGGATGACTGGTACGCGCAGGCGCTGCACCAGCATCATCCTGCGACCTATCTGGCCCTGCTGACGGGCACGCCTGTGGATTACTCCGCGCTGCCGCGATCCATCACGCGCCGCCGCAAAAAGACGCGGCCCGCCGAGCGCGCTTTCGACGTGCTGAAACGGCTGTTCGGCTTTTTGCAGAAACTGAAGAAGGAAGTTCTAACGAAGCTGGCTTCGCTCCTTGAGCGAGGAACGCTTTGACTGCATTCTTTACGATTGAGCAGACCACGCGGATGTTCACATTTCGAACTTCAATCACCTTGGTGCTGACGACGTTTATCGTCACTCTAGCCGCGCTGCTGATCGCTATTCAGGTCCGCGCTCTTCGCTCAGCCACGCAGGAGGCTGCGTCTGCCTATATGGACGCGACCAGCACGAAGGTCTTCGGGCGTCTTCAGACAGAGATAACCGCAATAGCTTCGCTGGTGCATGTGCTGGCCACCACTTCCACTGTGGCCGATTCAAATGAGAGAACCGAGACCGGCCGCGCGATCCCGCTATTCAAGGCGGTCCTGGAGGATCGGCCCCAAATGGACAGTGTCTATGCCGGTTTCGAGAATGGCGCCTGGTTGCAGGTACGGCGCATTAGCGACCTCAATGATGAACAGCGCGAGACGTTAGGTGCGACGCCCGGTGCCGACATTGCGATTAATCTGGTTCGCCCCACCCCCGGTGGCGACCTGCCCATGCGACGAATTTTTGAAGATCAGCAGGGCAACGAAGTCGGACAACTTGATCTATGGAAATATGGGTATGACGCGCGCCAGCGGCCCTGGTATCGCGAGACGATGAAAGCCGACCGATTGCTGGTCTCATCGCCCTATCTTGCGTTCAGCATCGGCGCACCGGTGATCTCGGTCAGCGCACCCTTGCGAGGCAAAGTTGCCGGCGTTCTTGCCGCCGACCTCAAGCTCGACACCTTCAGCGACTTCGTCCAAACGCAACGGCCTGGAGAGCACGGCATCGTCTTGATTTTCGACTCGACCGGCTCGCTTATAGCTTACCCCGGTTATGCACAGCTCGTTGTCGATGCGATGACACATCCATCCGATCCGCAATTGCCGAACATCAAGGAGAGCAACTCCGGGGTCGTGGCAGCAGTCTTGCGAATGTCGCGTGGTCGCGACCACTATGAGGGAAGCATCCGTGACGACCAAGGGCGTGACTATCTGTTCAGAGTGGCAAAATTCACTCTGGGCGAGCAGTACGACGCCAACATTATGTTGCTGGCGGCTCAAGAAGACTTTGTCCAAAATGTTCGAAGGCTCCAGTTCACCGGACTGATCCTCGCAATCATCGCTAGCGCTGCCTTTATTCCGATCGTTTGGATATTTGGCAGCGGAATGTCTCGATCCTTGAAAAGCGTGACGGCTGAGGCAGTCAAGCTCCAGAGGTTGGCTAAGCCCGGCACCTTGCCCGTCACATCACGCATTAGGGAAATTCATGAACTTGGCAGTGCGATGAATTTGGCGCAGCGCGCCATATGGTCGTTCGCCCACTTTGTCCCTAAGGATCTCGTCCAGCAGATCATCAATAACTCCATCTCCACAGACCTTGGCGGAGTCCGAGGCGAGATAACTGTCGTTTTCACCGACGTCCGGGATTTTACGACGATTGCCGAGTCCGCCGATCCAGACATTCTCATGCACCAAACGTCACGCTATTTCTCCGTGCTGACAGAGGCGTTCCTCGCCGAAGGCGGAACGATCGACAAGTTCATTGGTGACGCAGTAATGGTGTTCTGGAACGCACCAAATCCACAGCCTGACCACGTCGAGCGAGCCTGCCGGGCCGCTCTTGCCGGCAGACTGGCATGCGAAAAGCTTAACTCCCAGTTCGACGCTGAGGGTCTGAAGCCATTCTTCACACGGTTTGGCATTCATGTCGGAGAGGCTGTTGTGGGCAACCTTGGGTCGACCGAGCGCATGAACTACACGGCCCTTGGCAATACCGTCAATCTGGCAGCGCGCCTCGAAGGCCTGAACAAGCAGTTTGGGACGGTTATCCTGGTGAGCGAAGACGTTCATTTGCGGGTGCAGCACTGCTTCCAGTTCAGAGCCTTCGATGCGGTCATTGCTAAGGGTATGACCAAGGAAACCCGCATTTTCGAGCTTGTCGGGGCGTCAACATGAAATCAGCTTCGCTTCTAAGAGGTGCCGTGCTGGGATTGCTCGTGTCGCAACTAGTGCTCGTCGTCGTTCCAGCGGCTCGCGCACGCGAGGACACCATCAAAATCGGCATTCTCCATTCTCTGTCCGGCACCATGGCAATCAGCGAATCGGTGCTCAAGGACACGGTTCTCATGCTCATAGCAGACCAAAACAAGAGGGGTGGACTGCTCGGTCGGAAACTGGAACCAATCGTCGTTGATCCGGCGTCGAATTGGGACCTCTTTGCCGAAAAAGCCCGGGAACTACTCACGAAGGAAAAGGTTGCGGTCGTGTTCGGCTGCTGGACTTCCGCTTCCCGCAAATCCGTTCTGCCGATCTTCGAGCAGCTGAACGGCCTGCTCTTCTACCCCGTGCAATACGAGGGTGAAGAAAGCTCGCACAATATTTTCTACACGGGGGCCACGCCGAATCAGCAGGCAGTTCCGGCCGTCCGATATCTGATGAGCAAGCAAGGAGGCGATGTTCGCAGGTTTGTTCTGCTCGGCACCGACTACGTCTATCCGCGCACGACCAACCGGATCTTGAGCGCGTATCTCAAAGACCAGGGCGTGCCGCCGGAGGATATCATCACGATCTATACGCCGTTTGGCTATTCCGACTGGCAAGAGACCATCAAGAGGATCAAGACCTTCGGTTCGGCGGGAAAGAAAGCCGCCGTGATATCGACGATCAACGGAGATGCAAACACGTCATTCTATAAGGAGCTAGGGGATCAAAAGCTGGACCCCAGCGTCGTTCCAGTCATGGCGTTCTCTGTTGGCGAGCGCGAATTGTTCGGCGTGGACACCGCGCCCCTCATCGGGGATATGGCGGCCTGGAGTTACTTCCAATCCGTCAAGTCACCGCAAAACGAAGCGTTCATCAAAATGTGGGCGGACTTCAACGAGCAACGAGACAGAACGACCAACGACCCGATGGAAGCCACCTTCATTGGCTTCAAGATGTGGGCGCAAGCCGTTGTCCAAGCTGGCACCACCGACGTCGATGCAGTCCGGCAGGCGATGTATGGCCAAAGAATCAAGGCGCCGAGCGGCTTCGAGGTTGTGATGAACACCAATCATCATCTTTCCAAGCCAGTCATGATAGGCAAAATCAATTCCTCCGGGGCCTTTGACGTGATTTGGCAGTCGATCAATGCGGTCCGAGCCGATGCCTGGAGCAAATACCTCCCCGAGAGTGCCCAGCGTACGGCCGATTGGACCTTTCCCTGGGTCTGCGGGGGATGCATAGAGCCGACATTCAAGGATTGGTGAAGGTCTCGATGATGCCATCCATCCAAGGCTAACGGCGACGCGTGCACGCTGAACAACAGACGTCGGCCGCACTGCCTCCCCCGTGCATCAGCGCCGCGGACGGTGGAACCTTTGCTACATCGCGCGCTCCAGCACGGCATTAAGCAGCACGTTCACGCCGGGAATCGTGCGCTCGATGTCGATGTCTTCCTTCTCGTTGTGGCTTATGCCGCCGCGGCAGGGCGTGAAGATCATGACGGCCGGGCACACCTTGGCCATGTGATAGGCGTCGTGCCCGGCCTGCGAGCGGATGTCGATCGACGGAACGCCGAGCCGGCGCGCGGTATCGCGGATCAGGGCGACGAGCGCCGGATCAAACTCGAGCCCGCCGAATCCCCACTGCTCGGCAATCGTGATGTCGGTACGCGATCGTCGCGCGCTCTCGGCGATGGCGGCGGCAACGTCGCGCTCCATGTCGGCGACCCGCACGCGCGAGGGGTGGCGGAAGTCGACATAGAGCTCGGCCTCGTCGGAAAGGATCCCGGGCAGGTTCGGTGCCACGTCGATGCGCGCCGCCGTGGTCTTGCCGTCCTCCGGCGCGTAGCGCCAGCCGATCTCATCGATCGCGACCGCCAGGTGGGCGGCGCCGACCAGCGCGTTGCGGCGCCGGTTCATCGGCGTCGGTCCGACATGCGAGGTCTCGCCGCGCACCGATAGCCGCATGCCGCGCATCTCATAGCCGCCGGTGACCACGCCGAGCGGGACTCCCATGGCATCGAGCGTCGGCCCCTGCTCGATGTGCAACTCGAAATAACTGTCGATAGCGCGCCCGCCTACCGGGTGCGTGCCGCGATATCCGATCGCGGCGAGCGCATCCTCGAAGCGCACGCCCTCTTTGTCGCGCCGGTCGTAGATCCATCCGATACTCTGCTGTCCGGAAAAGCCCAGCGAGCACAGCATCGAGGGCTGAAAGCGCGCGCCTTCCTCATTCGTCCAGTTGACCACCTCGACGGCGCGGCGCGTCCTGATGTCGAGGCGGTCGAGCGTGCGCAGCACCTCCATGCCCGACACCACGCCGAGAATGCCGTCGAAACGGCCGCCCTTGGCCTGGGTATCGAGATGGCTGCCGATGAGAACCGGCGGCGCCGCGGCATCGGTCCCGTCGCGGCGCACGAACATGTTGCCGAGTTGATCGACGGTGAGCGCATAGCCGCCGTCGCGCGCCCAACCGGCCAAGAGGTCGCGCGCCGCCTTGTCCTCGGGCGTGAGCGTGAGGCGCCGCAGCCCGCCATTGGCGGTGGCGCCGATCCGCGACGATGCATCGAGCATCGCCTGCAGGCTCGCCGGATCGATCGCGCGATGGTTCATGGAATCCCTCTTGCGTGGGGCGCTTGGCTGTCAGGCAACAAGCGCATTTTGGACTGCCGGCGGGGATGTTACAAAAGGCGTAACGCGCGAACTTCGGAATCGGGACACTGGATCATGTTGGCCCCATCAAAGCGTCAGATGCACCTCGGCGTGTTCTGGATCGGCGCCGGGAACCACTCGGCCGGCTGGCGCTACGAGGGCGCCTGGACCAGCAACTCCAACTGGCCGGCGGTCGCGGCCGGCGCGCAGATCGCCGAGCGCGGCAAGTTCGACCTCTTTTTCATTTCCGATTCGATGGTCATGGACCCGGGCGATCACCCGTCTTTCATCACGCGGTTCGAGCCGACCACCCTGATCTCCGCCTTGAGCACGGTGACGAAGCACGTCGGCCTGGGCGCGACCGTCTCGACGAGCTTCAGCGAGCCGTTCAACGTGGCGCGCACCTTCGCGACGCTCCAGCATATCAGCGGCGGGCGCGTGGCTTGGAACGTCGTTACCAGCACGTCCGATCGCGCGGCGCTCAACTTCGGCCGGCAGCAGCTCAACGCGCACGACCTGCGTTATGAGATCGCCAACGAGTTCGTCGACGTGGTCAAGGGGCTGTGGAACACGTGGCAGCCCGGTGCCTTCGTCGCCGACAAGACAAGCGGCGTTTTCATCGACAAGGCCAAGGTGCGGCCGCTCGATCACAAGGGGCGCTTCTTCTCGGTCAAAGGGCCGCTCAATATCGAGCGTTGCCCGCACGGCGACCCGCTCATCATCCAGGCCGGCGGCTCGGTTGCCGGGCAGGAGCTTTCGGCGCGCACCGCCGACGTCGTGTTCTCCCTGGTCAGCGGCGACCAGGCCGCCGCCAAGGCGGCCTACGACGGCCTGAAGGCACGCGCGGTCAAGCATGGCCGCACGCCCGAGGCGATCTCGATCCTGCCCGGCGTGATGCCGATCATCGGCGAGACCAACGCGCAGGCGAAGGAGCAGCTCGACCGCCTGCAAAGCTGGCTCACGCCTACCAATGCGCTGACCCTCGTCTCGGGGCGCATCGGTCACGACATCTCGGGCTATCCGCTCGATGCGCCGGTTCCGGATTTGCCGGTGAACACCCAGGGCGGCTCGTCGTTCTCCTCGACGCTCCTCGCGATGGCGCGGCGCGAGAAGATGACGCTGCGCGATCTCTATAACCTGACCGCGGCAGCGCGCGGCCATTGGGTTATCACCGGCACGCCCGCGCGGATCGCCGATATTCTCGAAGAATGGTTCACCGGCGGACTCGCGGACGGCTTTATCATCATGCCGGCCTATTTCCCCGGCGCATTCGACGACTTCGTCGACCGCGTGGTGCCGGAGTTGCAGCGGCGCGGGCTCTACCGCAAGGACTACGCGGGCGCGACCTTACGCGATCACCTCGGGATCGAGCGGGCGCACACGCGCGCGGCCGAACGCGCGTAATGACCTGTGAGCCAACCACCGCAAGCAACGCGATCATGCTAAGGTGAGGTCCGTAGCCGAGCAGCACGCGCCACCTCTCCCCGCTTGCGGGTGCTCGGCCGATCCAATCGCGCTTGCGAATTTGCCACAAGCTCTTTGGCACAATGATTTGGCAGGTCTGTCCGCGCTGCGTTTTGCCGCCAGTTTCGAGGACCTTCATTTGGCGATCTCGGACCCTCCCGGCGATATTGCCTATTTTCCAGTGAACCTGTGCAGGGACTTTTGCGACTAATTCGGAGCACGATTTTCGAACAGGCTCAGGGACCGCCATGTCGTTTGCCAGCACAGCCACGGATGCCGCCATGACACTTCCTTCCGAAACCCAGCGGCCCATCGTCTCAGACAGCACCCTCGCGGTGACCGTCTACATCCTCTACTGCCTGGGTTATTTCTTCGTCATCCCGGCCCTGATCGGCGTCATCATCGCTCACATCAAGCTCGACGACACGGACGCGGTGCTCACATCGCACTTTCACTTCCAGATCAGGACCTTCTGGATCGGCTTGCTCTACCTGGTAACCGGCACTGTGCTCAGCATCATTTTGATCGGCATTCCGATTCTGATCTGGTGGTTCTTCTGGTCGCTGATCCGCATCATCAAGGGCATCATCCGAGTCAACGAGTACAAGCCGATTGCCCGTCCCACGTCCTGGCTGTTCGGGTAGTCGGCTGAATGCTGGCCATCTCCGCCTTAGCCCGCCCTACGGCGATACGATCATCACGATCCGTGAACCGCCAATCAACGTCGGCCGGGAACAGCTGACCGACAATGATCGCGAGCGAATGAAGCGGGCGCTGGCGGCCGCGCATGACTAGAGCGTGACGCGACCGTGGGCCGCCGTGCGGAAAAATCTTGCAAAAGTCGAGGCCAAAGGGCACCCTGCGGCCTAACCTGATTCAGCTGCCAGGAGATGTTGATGTCGACAGGTACCGTGAAGTGGTTCAATCCCACCAAGGGCTATGGCTTTATCCAGCCGCAGGGTGGTGGGAAGGATGTGTTCGTGCACATTTCGGCCGTCGAGCGCGCCGGGCTCAGCACGCTCAATGAAGGCCAGCAGGTCGAATACGAGGTGGTAAGCAATCGCGGCAAGTCCTCGGCCGAGAACTTGAAGGTCAGGTGACCGCCGGCGCCCGCCGGCTGGCATAGGAGCTGGGATGCATCAACCGGACGGCGCAAAGCTCGCGGTCGAAGATTTCGCAGCTACGGCCGACTGGTATTTGACGGTCCGGTGCAGCAATCCAAAGTGCGTCCGGCTGATCGCATTCCAAAAATCGCGCTTCGCCGGCGGCAATTCGGACCTCCGGCTTGCCGTAACCGGCAAGCTTTCGGTCGAATGTCCAAATTGCAAGCGGCTGGTGCGTTTCCACGCGGAGCAGATCGAGCGCCGGCCCGTCGTGCTCACCCAATGACGTGAGCGATCTTAGCTTTTCCAACAACACTGCTCGCACGCGCGGACCGGCAGTTTCGCCTTCGGTAGCTGCCTACTTGGTAAGTCCGGCGACTCCCACAGCCAGGAACGTTGCGAGCAAGTAACCCATGATCCTGTGAACGTAGAAATAATAGCGGGCCCAGGTCTTCAGATCGATTGCATAATGTCTGTCACGCAGCCGAATGATCGGCAGGAGGATGTCGAAGCTGTAGGCGAGGCCGTATGGCATTCCGTTGCGCGGTCCCTCTCCCGAGATCCGCAAGACAATAGCCCCGACGACCACGAAACCCAACGACCAGAGAATTGACAGCTCGGGGTGATGGCCGTAGCCGATCACCCATTTGAGAACGGTGAGCCAAATCCACGTTCCGCCTTTTGCCTCGCTGCGTTCCCGTTCGCGGCTCGCATAGCGGATCTTGGTTGCCAAGGTCTGGTTCCCTTGGCTCTGAACGACGGAGGCAAGTTGCTCGTAGGGTTGTGGCGCGTAGTGATCCGTCCTGCGAAACCACTCTTCGAATTTGTTGGCAGCGACAACGCTGCGATAGGTGAGGCCATCGATCTCGAGCACGGGAGGCCAAGCGCCTGCCAAGTCGGGAATTATTCCAATTTTCGTATTGCGAAGGCTGAGACTCACGCCTCGCAACCCGGTAACCGCCAATCCGCCGCCGATGTCCGCTCCAGTCAAGTCGATCTCTTTGTTGAATTGTCCGGCCAAGTAGAGATTGCTCCCGATCTTGGCGGTATGACAATCGATCGAACCGCCGAATTTCACGCCGATCATTTGCACTTGTTGCTGCACTTCCAGGCCAAGGCAGGAGAGATCGCCGGCGACCTCCGACGAGATCAGGCTGATAAAACCGCCGACGTGCGCAAAGCTCAGTTTCATGTCGGCGGTGAAAGTCGCATTACGCATCAACAAATGTTCGCCGACCCGAACTCCGGTAAGGTCCACCTCGGCAAACCGTCCCCCGTCCAACGAGAGAGTCTGGTCGACTCGAAGTGAGCCCATGCCAAGCGTCCCGGTTGCTTTGGCGGCATCCAGGGTGAGGAAGCCCACGTGAGCGTAGCCAAGGTTTACTTGGGAAAACTCTCCCCCTCCCATGAATAAGGAGCCGGCGCGAAGCCCGGTCAGGCGGCTGTCGCCGGCCACTTTCAAACCGCCCAGCGTGACCTGCCCGCTGACGTGAGCGCCGGTGAGGTCGAGTGCGGCGAACTCGCCACGATTGAGAACCAGGTCCGCGTCGAGATCGAGCGCGCTCAGCTTGACGGTGCCCGCAACTTTTGAACCCGCAAGCTCTATTTGATGCTTTGACCTGAGTCGGCTGAAATTGGCGTCTTTTTCAACAAGGCTGACGTCAAGCGCGAGCGGATGCTGAAGGTCCGCGCCAACAAGGTCGATCGTCTCGACGAAGCGAGCGCCGACAATGACGACGCCGTGTCGGGTCAGCGCGCGGCGGTACGGGTCATTGAGCAGGATGGCCTCGAGGAAGGCCGGCCGCAGGATCCGGCTCGGCGGCCAGTCGGCAGAGTTCATGGGATCGAGCTTGCCGCCATAGCCCGGCGCCTCATTGAAATTCGCGACCTCGCCGACGCAGATACGCTCCCAGACGAACTTCTCCTGCGGCGTCCATCGTTCGTCGGCCGGGACCGAACACACACGCTCGAGCGGCGGCGCCGCATCCTGTTGCGCCTGTTGCCCACGCGCGCTCGGCGGCGCGATCATCAGCATCAGCACGACCAGAATGGGTGACGCCCGCATGGCGATCCTGAGCCCGGTTGCGCTGAACCCGGCGCGCTTCGCGCGCCGAACCGATCAGGCCGCCGCCTGCAAGGCCATGCGCGCGGCCTTCTCCCCGATCATGATCGACGGCGCATTGGTGTTGCCGGACGTCAACGTCGGCATGATCGAGGCGTCGGCGACGCGCAGGCCCGCGATCCCGTGCACGCGCAGTTGGTCGTCGACGACGGCGAGCGGGTCGCTGCCCATCCTGCACGTTCCGACCGGATGATAGGTCGTCTCCGCGTTGCGCGTGACGAAGTCGAGCAACTCCTCGTCCGATTTCACGCGCGGACCCGGCGCAAACTCCTCGGCCCCGAGCCAGGCGAGCGCCGGCGCGGCGACGAGCCGCCGCACTATGCGCATGCATGCGAGTACGCAATCGCGGTCGGTGCGTTCGGCCAGGAAGTTGAAGCGGATCGAAGGGTGTTTGCGTGGATCCGGCGCGCTGATGTGCACGCTGCCCTTGCTCTCCGGGCGCAGCTGATGCGTGATGATCGTCATCCCGGGTTCCTTCGCAAGCTTCACGTTCGGCGTCGACAGGAACGGCTGCACGGTGAACATGGCGTCCGGGCTGTCGAGGCCTTCGCGCGTCCTGAAAAAGGCGCGCAGCGGCGACGCCGGGTGGCTCAGGAATCCCTTTCGCGTCGAAATGTAGAGCAGCCCATGCCCCAGGGCGCCTAGACCGCGTGCGCGCTCGTTGAAGGTGACGCCATGCCGGCCGACGCGCCATTTCATGCGCGGCGCCCAGTGGTCGCGCAGGTTCTCGCCGACGCCGAGCAGATCATGGCGAACCGCGATGCCCAGACCCTTGAGGCGCGTCCCCTGGCCGATGCCGGACAGCTCCAGCAGCTGCGGTGACGCGATGCTGCCGGCCGCGACGATGACTTCGCGGGCAGCACGTACCTCGCGCTTTGCGCCGCGGCTTAAGTATCGGACACCGGTGCAGCGGCGGCCTTCGAGCACGAGGCTTTCAACCATCGCATCCGTTTCGATGGTGAGGTTTGCTCGCTTGCGCGCCGGTTCGAGATAGCACTTCGCCGTGCTCATGCGCCGGCCGCCGCTGATCGAGGCCTGCGTCATGGCAATGCCGTCCTGGTCAAAGCCGTTGTAGTCGCGCGTTCGTTTGATCCCGATCGATTCGGCGGCGGCGAAGAAGCTGTCATAGAGGCGGCCGCTCTCGTCGCTGGTGGTGATCTTCAGCGGCCCCTCGCGGCCGCGGATCTCGTTGTCGCCGCCGGCGTAGCTTTCCATGCTCCGGAAGATCGGCAGCACGTCCTGATAGCTCCAGCCGCGGTTGCCGAGCTGAGCCCAATGATCGTAGTCCTGCCGCTGCCCGCGCACCCACACCATCCCGTTGATGGCACTCGACCCGCCGAGCATGCGCCCGCGTGGAACCGGAATTGCCCGTCCTCCCGTGTTGTCCTGGGGCTCGGAGGCATAGAGCCAATTCACGCCGGGCCGATTGATGAAGCGCGCGAAGCTGATCGGCACCTGCGACAGCCGATGCGTCTTGCCTCCCGCCTCTAGCAGCACAACGCGAAAGCGGCCATTCTCCGTGAGGCGATTGGCGAGCGCCGAGCCGGCCGATCCGGCTCCAACGATGATGAAATCGACCGTGCGTTGCTCCATGGGGCCTCTCCCTCCGGCTGGTTCCGCTGCCTATTGGTGGAGCATGATGTTTCCCGAAAACCGGTACCCACTTTTCGGCATCATGCTCTGCGCCAAGGTCATCATCGAGGACGGCGGTTGTCGAGGGGGCCGCCGCGATTGGCCAGTCCTGCCGATGGGTTATTATTCGGATGTTAAAGAGAGCGGCAGCCGCTCCAAACATCCAACAACAGTCATTTGGCGTCCTTCATTTCAAATGACGCCACCCGCGCGCAACGTCTCGATTTCCGCGGGCGACAGCCCGAGCATGCCGCGGTACACGTCGTCATTGTGCGACTCCGGCGGCGGCCCCAGCCATTTCACCCGGCCAGGCGTGTCAGTCAGGCGCGGCACGACATTGGGAATCGCAATTTCGCCGACCCGATCATCCCTGACGCGAACGATGTTATCGCGCGCTTTGTATTGCGGATCTTCGAAGATTTCGTCGATGGCATAGACCGGGCCGCACGGGACCTGAGCCGCCTCGCAAAGGCGCAGCAATTCGGCCCGATCGTAGCGCTCAGTCCATGCCGCCACATAGGCGTCCACAAGGTCTCGCTCAGCCTCGCGCTGGCGGAAACTGCCCCACTTGCCCTCTCCGGCTAGTTGCGGCGCGCCCATGGCCTGCGCGAGGCGCGCGAAGATTTTGTCGCTCGTGCAGGCGATTGCGATCCAGCGTCCGTCCTTGGTGGGGTAATGGCTGTGCGGCACGACGTTGACCGTGCCCGGTCCCATTCGCTCACGCACGAAGCCTTTGAGCGCATAGGACGGGGCCAGCTCGTCCAAGATACGGAAAATCGGTTCATAGAGGCCGATGTCGACGACCTGCCCGCGGCCGGTCTTTTCCCGCGCCCGCAGCGCAAGCAGCGCGCCGAACGCCCCATAGAGACCGGCCAGATAATCCGGAATGGTCGCGGAGCCGGGCGTCACCGGCGGCCGGTCAGGGTAGCCGGCCAGATACGACAGTCCCCCGAACGCATTGGCGATGCGGCCGAAGCCGGGCCGGTCGCGATACGGGCCGCTCTGCCCGTAGCCCGAGATGCGCACCATGATCAGTCGCGGGTTGACCTCCCGCAAAACGTCCCAGCCGATGCCCCATTTCTCCATGGTGCCGGGCTGAAAGTTCTCGACGAGAACATCCGACATGGCGACCAGCCGCTTGAGCAGAGCGGCCCCTTCGGCCTTGCGCAGGTCGAGCGTCGCCGTTTTCTTGTTTCGGCACTCGGACAGCCACGGCAGCGAGTCGCCGCATTCCGTAATCGTCCCGAACTTGCGGAGCGCGTCGCCAACCGTGGGCAGTTCCAGCTTGATCACCTCGGCGCCAAATTCGGCGAGCTGGGTAGAGCAGAACGGGCCGGCCAGGAAACTCGACACGTCGATGACGCGGCAGTCTCCAAGCGGCGTTACTTCGAGATCGGTCATCGAGCGGCCTCCGAGTTAGCTATTTCTTCGGCCTGCGCGACGACCCGGCGCGCGGCATGCACGATGGGATAGTCGATAAACCGGCCATCGAGTTGTATCGACGCGAGTCCCTGCGCCTCGGCCTGGTCGAAAGCCGCGATGACGCGGCGTGCCTGCGTTACGGTCTGCTCGTCCGGACTGAAGGTCCGGTTGGCGACCGGCACTTGGTCCGGATGGATGCACATCTTGCCCTGAAAGCCGAGCGCCCGCGCCCACGCGCTCGATTGAGCAAATCCCTCCGCGTCCTTCAGGTCCACCCAGACCGTATCGATTGGCGCTTCCAGGCCCGCGGCACGGGAGACGGCGACGAAGGCGCTGCGATATGGCAGCAACTCGAGTTCGTCGCGCGACCAGGTGATGCCGAGATCCAGCGTGAAATCGCCGGCGCCAAAAGCGAGACGCCGCACGCGCGTCTTGGCCCGGGCGATTGTTTCAAGTGACGTGAATCCAGCGGCCGTCTCGATGATCGGCAGGAGATCGATGCCGCCCGCAGGCAAGTCGTTCTGCCGCTCCAGCGCGCCGATCAACCAGTCCGCGGCCTTGATTTCGTCGGCGCTCTCGAGCTTCGGGAGCACGATGCCATCCACGTCCGGTACCACGACGCCGACGAGATCGGCATAGCCCCACTCGGTCCCCATCGCATTCACGCGAACGTAGAAGCGACAGCGGCGCGGGCGCGCCAGAGCAGCCAGAACGGCTTGACGCGCCGCGGGTTTCTCGGCGACGGCGACGGCATCCTCGAGGTCGAGAATCACCGCATCCGCCGCAAGCGTGAGCGCCTTTTCGACGCGGCGGGCGTGGTTGCCCGGCGCGAACAGGAATGACCGGCACAGCGTCATGGCGCAACCCTTTCGTAGGGTTGCGCCGCGGCGCGACCGGATTTCCTATCGGTCTCCTTGCTCATTCGATATCATGTGAATTGTTTGATGAGCTGCTCAAGGTACCACATTGCTGCCGATCCGAAACGTCCGCTTTTTGATCGCCATCGAGATAGAGCGGACTCGGGCGGGGAATCGAAAAACGAGGCCGCGAACTTCGCGGCCTCGTGTACCCTCGTGCATGTGAGTCTTGGAACGCCCGTTCAATTGCTCTTGCGCGGGTCGTCGGCGGGATTGATGTAGTTGATGCCGGTCGGCCCGACGCCGTGCACCTGGATGATGGTGGGTTCGGTGAACCAAGCGTAGTGTGCCATGCCTTTCGAGGCCTTGAAATAGCCGCCGGGCTTGAGCGCGGTTCCCTTCGCCTCGTCGAATTTCTCCCCCATGCCGAAGTTGAAAGTGCCGGAGAGCACCGTCACGTTTTCGTCGGCAGGATGCACGTGCGGCGGCACCTTGTAGCCGGCGGGCGCCTTGATGCGCAGGACGAACGGGCCCTCCTGGCCCGGATTCCCGCTGATGATGGCGAACTCAGCTCCCTTTGGATAAGCGGGTGGGGCGGGACCCCACTTGAGCGTGTCAGGCGTTGCGCTGACGTGCTCGTCGGCTGCGATGGCCGCGAACGGCAACAGGCCTAGCGCCACTGTGCCGACGAGGAATCCAATGCGAGTCATGGCCAGTCCTCCCTTTTTCTCCGGACTTGCGGACAAACGCGCGTAGCGCGCGAGCCTAGAATGTCCCGTCACGTCCTCGACGGCAAGGTCGGTGGTGCCATGCGGATCTCCGCTGTCGTCTGAACGATTGAAGTCTTCGCTTGCGGCGACGCAGGTCAAGCCGGATCACTCTTTACTGTCGGAAACAAATCCTCGCGAGGGATCGGGTTTCCGCTACACTGACGTCCTTCCGATGCTGAAGGACCTCGCAATGTATCCCACGCCACGCAGCCACCGTCCGCTGATCATGGGCCGCAACGGTGCGGTCGGCGCCAATCATCCGATGGCGGCCCAGGCCGGGATCGACATCCTGCGTGCGGGCGGCAATGCGGTCGACGCCTCGGTCGCCGTCGCGCTGGCGCTCGGCGTGTGCGAGCCGATGATGTCGGGGCTCGGCGGCGACGGCTTCTATCACGTGTTCATGGCCGGCAAGGGTGAAGCCACCGTGTTCAACGGCAGCGGGCCGGCGCCCAAAGCTGCGACGCCCGAGCGCTACCGCGGCGGTATTCCGATCGACGGACCGCTGAGCGTATCGGTGCCTGGCGGGCTGGCGGCGGTCGCGCTGATGCACGAGAGGCACGGGCGCCTGTCGTGGGCGGGGCTGGTAAAACCCGCCATCGTACTCGCCAAGGACGGCTTCGCCGCCACCCACGGCTATCGCAACTTCGCGGCCGAGAACCGCGCGCGCCTTGCCGCCGATCCGCGCAGCGCCAAGGTGTTTCTCGATCATGCGCTGGCCGACCTCATCGTGCAGCCGGAGCTCGCACGCACGCTCGAGGAGATCGCCGCAGACGGTGCCGAGACGTTCTATCGCGGCAAGCTCGCGCAGCGCGTGGCGCGCGGCATGCGCGACGCCGGAATCCTGGTCGCCGAAGAGGATCTGGCTGCATTCGCGGCCGAGGTGCAGGCACCGATCGCGATCGCCTATCGCGGCTTCGAGGTGCGGCAGACGCCGCCCAACTCCACGGGCTTCGTGATGCTCGAGATGCTGAAAATCATCGAGCGCTTCGATCTGAAGAAACTATCCGCGGCCGAACGCGTGCACGTGCTGGTCGAAGCCAAGAAGCTCGCCTTCCACGACCGCGAGAGCTACGGCAGCGATCCCCGCTTCGCGACGGTGCCACTCGACCGCCTGCTGTCCGACGACCACGCGTCCGAGCTCGCGGCCCGCATTGACCTCAATCGCGCGGGGCGGGCTGAGCGGCAGCCGATGGCGGCGGCCGGCGACACCACGTATTTCTGCGTGGTCGACGGCGACGGCAATGCGGTGTCCGGCATCCAGAGCATCAACTCGGCGTTCGGCTCCGGCGTGACCGCCGGCGACACCGGCGTGCTGATGAACAACCGCATGGCCTACTGGCATCTCGCCCCCGGCCACGCCAATCGCCTCGCCCCGGGCAAGCGGGTGCGCCACACCATGAACGCCCCGATGGTATTTCACGACGGCAGGCTGTGGGGCGTGCTGGGTACGCCGGGCGCCGACAACCAAGTGCAGGTCAATCTGCAGGCGCTCGTTGCCATGCTCGACTTCGATGCCGATCCGCAGACTGCCTTGGAGCTGCCACGCTGGACCAGCAGCCAACCCGAGCAGGGCGCCAACTGGCCGCACGATGGCGACGGTGCATTGACCATCGAGTCGGATTTCCCCGACGAGGTGCTGCGCGGCCTCGAGCGCCGCGGCCACGTGCTCAAGCGCGTCGGCCACCTGGAGGGCCCATGTGCCATGCAGGCGATCCGCCTGATGCCCAACGGCGTGCGCGTTGCCGGCTCCGACACCCGCCGTGACGGCTGGGCCTGCGCCTATTAGCTCACGCCCAGCGTGCAAGGGGCCTGTGCCGCCGCGAGCTGCGCGGCGAGCGTAGCGGCGGCGCCAGACAAAACGGGCATCCTACTTGAACAACTCCACAGCTTCGAAGGGCTTTGCCGCCCAGGGCCGAAAACGGTTTAACGTGAACTTCGTCTTCTGCCCGGGTGTGACGTCCACAAGGAGATAATTGTATTCCTCTTTGGGAGGTTGGCCCTTCCAATAGACGTCCGGTGGGTAATTCTCCGGCACTTTGATGCTCGTGCGGCCCGGGAGAATTGGATCTTGCTCTGCGCCGCCGCCGCCCAACAGCAGGTATTTCACGCCTTCTACTTCGTAGAGTTCAGTGGTGTGGACATGGCCGTTAAAGACGACGATGTCCAAGTCCTTCGCATAGGACGCAATGATCTTGTGGGGATTCTGGGCCTCGGGGACTGCGCCCATGCCTGAGCGGGCGAAGGCTGGGGCGTGGAAGGCGATGAAGGTCTTCTTGATACCGGCAGCCTTGGCCTCATCCAGCCACGTCTTCAACTCGGTCATCTGTGCCTCGTAAACGGGGCGCGTAGCGTCCCACGGCGACGGTGAGCGATAGTCGTATTTGCCGGTCCAAAGAAAGATGAAGCGGACGCCGCCAAAATCGAACTTATAGATGAACCGCTTGTCGGAAACCCCGAACTGCTTCAAATAAGGAAAGGCATGCAACAGGCCTTCAACGTCTGAATCGTCCCACACTTCATGATTGCCGACCGCGGGGAAAACGCGACCCGGCAAACCGGCATCCCGCATCTGTTGATCCGGGGCCGGCAACTGTCTCAACACGTCCTCATAAACCAGCTTCCAATACGGGTTTTCGGAAGGCGTGCCGCCCTGCTTACCCCACCAAACCATGTCTCCGGTATTGAGAATGAATTTCGCCCGCCCGCCCTGGACATCCTTGACGACTTCGCGGGCTACCCACTCGCCGCCATGCAGTCTGAACATCGTCCGCCGTACACCGGGAAGCAGTTTCACGTCCTCGACAGAGGCTTCGGTGACCCAGCCCTTGTCGATCTTCAAATAGGTTACCTCGCTCTTGGTCTCGAACGGCATGACGACTTCAATCAATTCGTCGATAGCGGGATCGTAGATAAGCTTAACGTATTTCCGCACCACATCTTCGGCAATTTTCTCTGGAAACACCAGTCCGAACATATCGACCATCAGCTTGACCGCTTCGTCTCTCTGTGCCGATTTGTACGGGAGGTACATCATCGAGCGTGAGTCGCCGTAAACGGCGAACGAAAACGCGGAGGCGGCGCCCGGGTTCGTTTGCGCCCGCGCAGACGATGTAAGCAACGTTGTCGACAAAGCCGGGACAGCTGCCAAAGCCGAGAGCGCAACGCGGCGGTTCATCCCGGATGAAGAAATAGCGGGTTTCATTTTTTTCACCCCTGCATTCAAGCCGGAGCGCTCCCCGGTGCGGCTGATCACGGTGGGATTGGGGCGCGCGACACCACCCTCGGACAACTGTCGCCGAAGCGCCATTGGCCCAAAGGGCAACTATCATTTTAGGTGCATCGGTCTGTTCCCCCCGCTCAAGGCGGCCGGCAGCCGGTGCATAATCCGGGGTCAACAGTCCGCGGGGGTTCCACTTCCGCTTCCGGGACTTTGACTCAGAACCACCTGCGCCATTTGAACCATAACAACGGCACAATGGCGCTAGCCGCAATCACGACGAGGCCATAGGGATAACCCCATGCCCACTCGAGTTCCGGCATGTGCCTGAAGTTCATTCCGTACATGCTTGCGACGAGCGTCGGCGGAATGCCGACGACTGAGACGACGGCCAGTACTTTGATGATGTTGTTCTGCTCGATGTTAATCATGCCCAGCGTCGCATCAAGCAGAAGCTGGACTTTGTTGGCGAGGTGCGCATCGTAATCGTTAAGGGAAGTGATGTCCTGGCGTACCGTCTCAAGCCTGGGCTTT
>Ga0210408_10000749_pt1 | contig 37427 bp, 34 predicted proteins | sample IncBWH4MmetaG_FD_155471 | JGI IMG/M metagenome (GOLD analysis project Ga0210408, IMG submission 155471) | Forest soil microbial communities from Barre Woods Harvard Forest LTER site, Petersham, Massachusetts, United States - Inc-BW-H-4-M | ecosystem: Environmental > Terrestrial > Soil >... | reverse complement strand
AACTCGTTTTGGCGGTCGGATCAAATGACTTCGGATCAATGGCCGAGCCGTCCATTGCGAGGTTCCACACGTGTGGAAGCGTGCCCGCGGCGAGCTGAGTCAGGTAGCCCGTCAGCTCCTTTGGTGTCGGCGTTGGAACGATCGCCGATCCCGAGCGCGGTTCGGCGGCCTGCGGAGTCTGTGCGGCCTGTGCGGGCTGCGGTCCCTGTGCGGTCCCCATTGGGCTTGCCCTCCTCGAAAAAATTTACCCGCGCGGGTAAGAATTGATCCGCGCCAGGATACGCTCGCCGCGGCCGGATCGGCGCGACGCGTCGCTTTTTTTGTTGATGATGTTCGCGGTCGACGGCAGCGGCGCGGCGGGCTCGCGCGGCGGATCGGAAACTGACACACCTTCGATATTCTGTGTCAGTTTCGGCGCATCGGAAACTGTCCCACTATTGAGGTTCTGGGACAGTTTCGGTTCTTTCTGTCGTCGATGTGCTGTGCTGCTCGGAATGCCCGCGTCACGTGCGGCCTCGCGCAGCCCGCCCTTGCCCCGGCTGCTTCCAAAGCGCTTCCAAAACGGCTCCCCGTGGAAGCAGCGCCGCCGAAAATGCCTGTAATTATTGACTTTTTTGGCGGTCCGTCACGTGGGAGATGCTATGCCAAAATGGTGGAGTGGCCGGTGGTGCATTCTGCCGCCGCTGAGGTGCGCCGCGCTTCCCGCCGCCCTGGGCCGCCGAGGAGGGGTCCAGGTGAGCCCCAGCCGCCGGGCCATTTCCTCGATCACGTCGAAATCGGCCGTGACCGGCGCACTGCCGAAACGGTCGAGTTCGGCCTCGGGACCGCAGAACGCCGACACGACCCAACACTCGATCTCGCCGACGCCGAAGTGACGCTTGTACCTCGTGCAACCGGAACCGTCGGCGTCGACGACGACCTCCAGCAGCGGCAGCGAATAGAATAGCGCGGCCACGGCGTGCCCGCTTTCATGCTGCGCATTGCTCGGCCTGCGACACCGTCCGGCTTTTCAAGGTCAGCGATGGGTATCCCATCATCGCGAAGCTCGCGGCGGTCGATGAGGAGACGTGCCAGGAGCGGCGCGAGCGCAAGCTCAACGATGAGCGCGCGGATTGGGCTGAGGCCTATCAGAACGCCGTGCGGCCGTGGCGGGCTGACCAGGAACCCGCCTAAGGTTGCCGCCCTCCCGTAAGCGCCTAGACCCCCCGCCCTGCCCTTGCCGTGGGCCGCCTGCAGCGTTGGCGCTCTAGGCCGGCCCGGAACGCGCGCTGGCGGGCCGACCTGGCCGTTTTACAACGTTCACGTGGAAACACCCCGCGGCCGGGCGTCCTGGCGGCGGCCTTTTCCCCTGGCGCGCCCCCCAGCTTGCTTTTTGACGGGGAAGGGCCCAGCTTTGGGTTCGCCTGCGAGGCCGCCCCCCAACATTTCACAGTAGTCCGCGCGCGGCGCGGCCCCTCGGCATTCACCCTCGCAGGCGTTGCCGGGGGGCCGCTTCTGCGCTGAGTGCATCCATGGACGACCGTTACGTCGATGTCACCGCCCTCATGGCGCGCCTTGCCGAGGCACGGGCGAATGACCCTATACCCCCGTCTCCCGATGAATGGCTGCCGCGATGGCGGGCAGCGCACCCCGAGTCGGAGCCCGACGAGGTCGAGGACACAGCGAAGCCAGAGCAAGCGCCGTGAGCGCAAGCCGAGCGTCGCCACCCTGATCAAGCGAGCGGAGAAAGCCGGTAAGACCGTGACGGCGATCACGACGGACGGCGTGACGCTGCAATTCGGCGAGGCGTCACCGGCGAAGCATAATTCCTGGGACGATCTGGAAACAGAGAAGCGCCAGTGAGCCGCATCAAGCTTCGGTACGTCCACCAGTTCGTTGACCGCAATGGCAAGGCGCGGTTCTATTTCCGTCGCGCCGGTGTGCACAAAACCCTGCCCGGCCTGCCCGGTTCCAGCGAATTCATGGCCGCCTATGCCGCCATGCTCGCCGATCCGGCGATGCCGGTGGCCGTCGCTCACCACGCTGGCGTTGGCAGTGTCGCCGCCGCGGTGAAGGGCTACCTCGCCTCGGCGGCATTTGTCGGACTGGCCGACCTGACGCGCGTGTCGCGGCGGCGCATTTTGGAGACGTTCGCGAAGGAGCATGGGCACCGGCTGATCGCTGAGCTGGAGCGGAAGAACATCAACACAATACTGAAGCCCTTCGCCGGGAAGCCGGGGGCGAGCCGCAACTTCATCGCCGCTCTGCGCGTGCTGGTGCGCTACGCCATCGAGGTCGGACTTCGTTCCGATGATCCGACGACCGGAATCAAGATGCCGAAGCTCGCGCCGGGCGGGCTCTACAGCTGGAACGAGGACGACATCGCGGCCTTCGAGGCCCGGCATCCGGTTGGCACCAGGGCGCGGCTGGCGCTGGCGCTGCTTCTCTACAGCGGACAGCGTCGCACCGACGTTCTTGCGCTCGGTTGGCAGCACGTCCGCGACGGTTGCTTGCATCTGCGGCAGCACAAGACCGGCAGGCCGCTGGCGATCCCGATCCACCCCGAACTACAGGCCGTGCTCGACGCCACGTCCGCCGACAACCTGACATTTCTGGTGAGCGACCGCGGCGTCCCCTATCAGCCGACCGCGTTCACGCACTGGTTCAAGAACCGCTGCCGCGAGGCAGGGCTTCCCCGGCGCGCCGGGCCGCATGGCCTGCGCAAGGCCTGCTGCCGTCGTCTGGCCGAGGCCGGTTGCTCGATGAAGGTCATCGCCGCCATCAGCGGGCATGCCAGCTTGAGCGAGGTCGCAAGGTACACCGACGCGGCCGAGCAGCGGAAGCTTGCCGAGCAGGGCATCGAGGCCATAACGCGAACACCGAGTGGCAAACTTCGTGATCGCGATTGGCAAACCGCCCAGAAAGCCAACAAAACTGGGGGTTAAATTCGCGTGTCACAGTTGCATGAAAATTGTGATGCATGGGATAGGACGCATTGCTAGGAATGGGCGGCGCGGGCGGCCATGTCGCCGCCCGGCACAAGCGGATCGCGCAAGCATGGCGGAGATCATCGTTCCCCATTTTCACAACGAGCCCGGCGTTGCGGTGATCGAGATCGGCGCCAAGGAATTCATGTGCGTCGGCGCCCTGCCGCCGTTCGATCATCCGCACGTCTACTGCGACATGGGCGACGACGACGACTACACCTGTCCGTATTGCTCGACGCTGTTTCGCCACAATGCGGCCCTGGCGCCCGACGAGGCGCGGCCGGCCGAATGCGCCTTGCACGATCTTCGCGCCTGAATAGCCTCGGGAGGGCGTATCCTGACGGCTTCGCGCAGCGTCATCGTTGCCGGAGCGGGCATCGGCGGATTGACCGCGGCGCTCGCGCTCGCGCGCAACGGCTTCCGGGTCACGGTGCTGGAGCAGTCGGAGCGGCTCGAGGAGACGGGCGCCGGCATCCAGCTTTCGCCCAACGCCGCGCGCACGCTGATCGATCTCGGCCTGGCGCCGATGTTGCGTCCGTATGCCGTGGCGCCCACGGCGCTGCGCGTGCTCAGCGCCACGACCGGTCTCGAAATCGTGCGCGTGCCGCTCGGCGAGGCCGAGCAGCGCTACGGCGCCCCCTATTGGGTGATCCACCGCGGCGACCTGCAAGCAGCACTCACGAGTGCGATCGCCGGCCGTCTCGATGTCGTCCTCAAGCTCGGCATGCAGGTCGAGGATTTCGTCGCCCACCGCAACGGCGTGACCGTCTCGGCCCGCGGCCGCGGCGGCCTCACCGACGAGCGGGGCTTGGCACTTCTCGCCGCCGACGGGCTCTGGTCGCTCGTGCGCCGGCGTCTGGGGCACGACGAGGCGCCGCGCTTTAGCGGCCGCGCTGCCTGGCGCTGTCTGATCCCCGCCAAGGAGGTCGCACCCGAATTCCGCGAGCCGCTGATCCATCTCTGGCTCGGGCGCGACGCCCATCTCGTCCACTACCCGGTCAAGTCAGGCCGCGCCATCAATGTCGTCGCCATCACCGCCGACAGCTCGAACGCGCCCGGATGGATCGAGCCGGCGGGCCGTGCGGACTTCGTCGCGCACTTGGCCGCCGAACCGTGGGCGCCGGCCGCGCTCTCGCTCGTCCGGCTGCCCGAGGCCTGGCTCAAATGGACGCTCTACGACCGCGCGCCGGTGCGGCGCTGGTCGCAGGACGCCGTGGCGCTTCTCGGCGACGCCGCCCATCCCATGCTGCCCTACCTGGCGCAGGGGGCCGCCATGGCGATCGAGGACGCCGCGGTGGCGGCGCAATGCCTGGCGCGCATGCCTGACGACGCGGCCAAGGCCCTGCGGGTCTACTGCGCAATACGCCGTGCGCGCACGGCCAAGGTACAGCGCCTCGCGAGCCGTAACGGAGCGCGCTACCACCTTGCCGGCGCGCGGGCGCGGCTCCGCGATACCGCCCTGCGCATGATCGGGGGCGCGCGGCTGCTGCGGCACTATGATTGGCTCTACGATTGGCGGCCGCCTGCGGCCCTTTCGCTCAGCTGATGAAAGAATGAACCCAAGCTCGGCGCTGCTGCCGGATCGGGCAGCCGCCGGCCGCGGTTCGCCGCCTCGGCGCGCGCTCAAGCCGTCGCCGCGGCACAGGAACATTTGGCCAACCCGCGTGTTCAGCCAGAAGAACAGCCTGGTAGCTGTTCGCGTGAGCTTCGCTGGAGAGGAGTATTTCCATGTGTGACTACAGCCTGCATCTCGTCGCCTCGCGCCCGGCAAAGGTTGGAGACGTTTTGGTCGCGACGGACTTCGAGAGGTCGATCACGCGCGGCTTCGCCGCGGTCGGAGAACCGGGCGTCGCGGTCTGCCTGCTTCCCGGCACTGAGTTGGCGTTCGAGGATAACGTCCAATACGATCGCGCTTTCAGCCTCTTCGGCAGGGCGCGCGTCGAGCACAAGGTGGCCCGCTTCCGCCAGGTGAACATGGACGATCCGAACATCCATCATGACGCCCTGGAATTTCCCGGCGGCCTGATCGTGATGGTCACTCGCCTGACACCCGGCCAGAAGGCGACGGTGCTGCAGCTGCCGGCGACCGCGCATGATCAGCGCGTCAAGGCCAGCGGCGAGCAGCGCACGCCGGCTTCGCTCGACCTCTAGCAGCAGCCGGACGCATCTCCGGCGAGAAGTCTGCAAGGACCGGCGCGGCGGGACGAATAGTCCCGCTGCGGAAAGGATGGCGCGCTCGGAGGGAGGCGAATGCCGCACTTGAGCGCGTTCGCCAAGGCTTTGATCCAACCGAGGAGAAGCGGCAGCGGCGCCCCGTAGGCGGGCCTGCGGCCGACACGTTCGCGAATGCGCTAAAGGACTACCTGGAACGCGCGCAGCGCAACACGGCACCGGCGACGTTCGCCGAAGCGCGCCCCTGAGCGCGAATTCCTGCCGGCATGGCGCAATGGGCCGATCGGCAGCATCACCCGTGGCGACGTCAACCGGATAATCGACAGCATTGCCGCCCGCGGCGCCGAAATCCAGGCGAACCGTTCGCTGGCCTATCTTTGCACGCACCTTGTCCATTTGTCGGCCTCAGCCATCGAAGTGCTGGACTCCATTCCCGGCGTCGGGGTTAACTTCGTGTTAACAAGCGCGGGCAGCACGCCGGTTTCAGGCTTCTCCCGTGCCAAGCGGCGCATCGACGCGGCAATGCTGCCGCGAAGCCGGAAGAAATGGGCGAGAAATGCGACCCGATTCCCGGCTGGATCTTGCGCGATCTGCGCCGCACAGCCGCTACAGGGATGGCGCGGCTGAATTTTCCGCCGCACGTCGTCGACAAGGTGCTGAACCATGCCAGCGGCACGATCCGCGGCGTGGCCCGCCGTCTATAAACGATTTGAGTATCTCGAGGAGCGGCGTGCGGCGCTTGAGGCCTGGGGGCGCTAACGTCGCGAACCTCGTCTCGCCAGCGGCGCCATCAAACGTCATTGCCATAGCTGCGCGCTGAGGCCGCCCATGGGCCGTTCTCATGGCTGGGGTCCTTTCACCGCAGCAAAGAACTGACCGCCATAGAAGCAGCGTTATCAGTGTTCGATCGTCCCACAATGATCTCGCCGATCAAGCCAGCGTCATATTGGGTGAAGAACAAGCGCCCATCAGACATCGCTGTGATGCAGCGCGCTCCGCTTTCTGGTGTCGGAATGTCGTATTCACCGACCACGGTGCCGTCAGGTGCCATGCGACCGATCTTGTTAGCAAAGTTTTCGGTGAACCATAGGTCGCCGTCTGCGCCAACTGCGATACCCCGCAGCGATGCATTACCGGTCGGGACCGGGAATTCAACGATTGTTCCGTCCGGTGCGATGCGACCCAAGCAATTGGCACCTGTTTCCACGAACCAAATGTTACTGTCCGAGTGGCACGTCATCGCGCGCGGTTGACTGTCGCGGCTGGGAATAGGAAACTCGACAACCCGCCCATCGAGCGTCATTCGGCCAATTCGACCACCAGCCGCTTCGCTGAACCACAGTGTTTCACCCCGTATAACAATAGACAGCGGCCGGCTGCCGGGCGTTATCCCTTCCCCGAACTCCGTGATGGTGCCATTTGGCGTCACTCGACATAACCGATCAATATCGCCCGCAGAAAACCACATGTTTCCATCTGGTCCGCGGATAATTCCGTCGGGTCCAGCCTTGGGGGTCGGCAACCCAAACTCGACGGTCGTACCGTCTAAGCCGATGCGACCAACGCGATTGCCTGTTTTCTCGGTGAACCATAAGTGGCCGTCAGGACCGACGTCGATCCCTATGGGCGTACAGTCAGGTGAAGGCAGATCGAATTCGCGGAACTCAACCGCGCGAGGATCGAAACAGCCGATCTTCGAGGCGCCGCTTTCGCAGAACCAAAGGTTTCGGTCTGGACCTTCGACCGCGATATAGGGTTTGCTATTCCGCGTGGGAATTCTGTGCTCACGAATGACCGGCGCCGAGCGGGCCGAAGTGGCATTTGTGACTTGTGAGCTCATATTCTTGCAATTTCCTTTCCTACACTACGCGTTCTCTTCTCGCGAATTCATGGCCGCCCATACGCGCTCGGATGTTAGTGGCATGTCGAGATGGGTCACGCCGAATTCCTTGAGCGCGTCGATCACCGCATTGACCACGGTCGGTGGCGCGGCGATCGTTCCCGCCTCGCCGATACCTTTGATGCCGAGCGGGTTGGTCTTCGCCGGTACTTCCAACAGCTCGGAAACGAACTCCGGAAAATCGGCGGCTCGCGGCATGCCGTAGTCGAGGAAGCTTCCTGTGATCAGCTGACCGCTTTGTCCGTCGTAAACCATGTTCTCGAACAGCGCCTGCCCGACGCCCTGGGCGATACCGCCGTGAATCTGACCTTCACAGATCATCGGGTTGATCACCATGCCGAGATCGTCGACCGCGGCGAAGCGGTCCATGCGCACCCCGCCGGTTTCCGGATCGACTTCGACCTCGCACACGTGGCAGCCGTTGGGATAGTTGGGTGCGCCGCCAGGCGCACCCGACCAGGTGCCGACACCATCGAGGCCGAGACCGAATTTCATCACCGGTCCTGCTGGCGCGAAGAAAGCGCGTGCAACGTCAGTGATTGAAATGCGCCTGTCGGTGCCGATAACCGTGAATGTGCCGGCGTTAAATTCGACGTCCTCGGCCGCCGCCTCCATCAGCGCGCCGGCCATCTGCTTACCGCGCGCAACGACTGCATCGGCGGCCATGCGTAACCCGTTGCCGCCGACCAAAGAGCTGCGCGCACCAAACGTCCCGCGTCCGAATGCTACTTTCTCGGTGTCGCCCTGGACGTAATTGATCGCCTCGAACGGGACGCCGAGCCATTCGGCGACGAGCTGTGCAAACGTCGTCGCGTGGCCCTGACCATGCGAATGCGTGCCAGCGACGATTGTCACCGTGCCGCCAGGATCAAACCTGATCTCCATGCGTTCGTTCATGACGCCGCCGAGCTCGATATAAGGCGTCACCGCGCGGCCGCGCAGCTTGCCGCACCGCTCACTCTCTTTCCGCCGCGCGGCGAAGCCGTTCCAATCGGCAAGCGCGAGGCAATGGTCCATCAGCTTCTCAAACTCGCCGCTGTCGTAATTGTGGTGCGTCGGCGTGTGATAGGGCAATGCCTCGGGCTTGATCATGTTACGACGACGCAACTCGACGCGGTCGATGCCCGTTACCTGCGCGGCACACTCGACCAGGCGCTCGATCAGATAGATCGCCTCCGGCCGGCCGGCGCCGCGATAAACCGAGGTCGGCGCGGTGTTGGTGAACACAGCATTGGTGCTCACGTGGATCGTCTGCACGTCATAGAGGCTCGGCACGAACATCACTGACCAGAACAGCGGCGCGGTGGCCGCCCCCCACCAATAAGCGCCGAGCGCCTGATACGCGGTGGAGCGGATGGCCAGAAACTTGCCGTTCTCGTCGAGGGCGAGTTCACCATAAACGACCTGATCGCGGGCGTGGTTGTCGCAAAGCAGACTTTCGCTGCGTGTTGCGGTCCATTTCACCGGCCGCCCGCAGCGCCGCGCCGCCCACAACACCAATGCATCGTCGGGATAGAGATTGGCCTTCATGCCGAAGCCGCCGCCGACATCGGGCGACAGCACCCTAATCTTCGACTCCGGCACGTGGAAGACGAACGACGACAACGCCGTGCGCACGCTGTGCGGATCCTGCGACGTCGTGTAGAGGGTGTATCTGCCGTCCGCGGCGTCGTAGACGCCGACTGCGCAGCGCGGCTCGATCGGATTAGCAGTCACGCGGTTGTTGACGAGGCGGACCGCGGCGACATGCTTGGCCCCGGCGAACGCGGCGTCGGTGGCAGGCTTGTCGCCGAAGGCGATGGTGACGCCGACATTGCCGTTGGGACAGTCTTTCCAGATTGTCGGTGCGTTGGGCGCAATCGCCGCTTCCACATCGACGATCGCCGGCAGCGGTTCGTAGTCGACTACATTAAGCTCGGCGGCATCGCGCGCCAGCACCTCGGTCTCGGCAACGACGAAGGCGACGCGGTCGCCGATGCAACGAACCCGATCGGCAAGCAGTATCGGGCGCGTTGTGGAAAATCCCTTCGGCCCACCCCAGGATTCGGGCATGAAGAACGGTGGAATGCCGCCGACATTGTCACCCGCGGCGTCGGCGCCGGTCAGCACGCAAACAACGCCGGGCGACGCTTTTGCCGCAGTCGTGTCGACCCGCTTGATGCCGGCATGGGCGTGCGGCGAAAGAACCGCCACGCCATAGCATTGCCGGGCAAGGGCAACGTCGCCGACATACTGGCCGGTACCGGTGGTGAAGCGCCCGTCTTCGACCCGGCGCACGGCCTGTCCGATGCCGAACTTGGTCATGGGTACGCTCCTTCGATCTTCGCTCCGCAGAGCCACGCACGGAGAAATTGTGGTCGACTATCAGCACCCTACCGCTCGTGAAGCTGCTGCGGTCTGAGGAGAGAAAGCAGACCGCTCGCAAGGCCTATTGCGGTGCGGCATGGCGGCCCGAGCCGTATCTCTTTATTGAACCATCCGCATCACGGCCGAGCATTGTGCTTAGTGTCTGTTCGGCAGAGCGCATGAACAGGTTATCGACAGGACCCGGATTTAAACTGTAGACAGGCATCAATATTTCGCGGCTACTTGGGATTTGCGGGCATAGTCTTGGATTTCACTCGGGAGATGCCGAAGCCGATTGGACGCCGCCGATTTCCTGGCAGGTTTGGATCAGGTCCCCAGATAGCCTGATAAGTGTCGATGCAACGTCCCGAACGTTGCAACCATCCAAAGACCCCCAGCATCGCCAACCACCAGATGGTCATGACGATCGGCATCCAGCGTGGGGAATCAGCCGCGATTAAGCCAGTAGGCATCGCTGCGACCGCAAGCGCCAGCAAAACATAGCCCGCATACTTATGAACGTATTCGAATGCTACCCGTCGCGGCGTCATGCTGAAGTGATCGCCCGGCCATTCCTGCGGTGGTCGCCGCTTGCGGGTAAACGGATCGACGGGTCCGCCGTGAGTGCCGCGCATCCACGCACTGAGGATCTGAACTAAAACGAGCGCCGCAACCGCCCAGCCGAGGATTGCGTGAACGCTGTGCCACGGTGCCTGCCAACCCTCGGCGACCAATGCACAAACCAAGCCGGCAATCACTATTACGGCCACGACGTGACCCCAGCGTCGATGGGTCACGAACCAAAATGGATTATCCAGTTGATCCGGCCAACGTTGCCCGGGCGTAACCTTGAAGAATCGGGCGACAAGAATGATCAGCGGCATCATCAAACCCATGCTAAGGACCATGAGGCGTCCATGCCAAGCGAACGATGTTGAAATAAGATGTTCGCTTGATCCACTTAACGGCGTCAAAAGCCAACGAACACCACATTCAATAGCGGCGAAGTCGCTCGGTCCAATCGTCGTGCCAGACATCATAAGTTAGCGACATCGCGGGGCGGGGGTTGGCCGCAGGCGCCCTTTCTGCTGGCCCACGCCAAGTCCATCGGCTGTTTCAAGGGGAACTACATTTCAATATGGCATATCATATGCTCGCAAAACTCCTTGCAAATACATCTTATGTACCTTCTTCAGCTGTTGACTTTTTCAATTCTATTCATTGCCGCATGGGCGTAGATATCATGCAAACGGCAGCGATTGCTGTGATCAACGAAATCCTGGTCATCTCCGGACCCCGAGTTAAGACAAATCTACGAGTGGTCATTGTGGCCGCCAGCTTAGACATCTGTTTGTCGAAGCTCGACTGACCTCATGCCGTGCCGAAGCTCGATCTTATCGGCACGAGCCGCCTCGATCCGCTCGTTGTCGAGGAGGTCGCGCCCTTCCAGGATCCGCTTTGAGGAAGGCGGCGTCGCTCTCGTAGTGCTTAGTCTCGCGTACAGTAAAGGCCCGCACTACGACCAATTCATTGCGCTCCTCGGCGAGCAGTCCGAACAAGCCAAGCTCGCTTGCCGGCGAACCTCCTCCTCGGTCAGCTTAGGAGTAAGGCGGATGAGGCGCGTGTTCTCCGCCGCCACTCCGCGCTTGACCACTCGCGCGCGAGGGGCGTTGCCTCGACCGACCCAAAGGCAATGGCCGATGCGATCGGAATCTTCCTGCCCGACGTTGGCGTCGACGCGAACCTGCGATTGTGAAGACCTCCGGCTACTCAATCGGCAAAATCTCAGTGCGTTCCGGATACCAATGCACCGTCACGCGGCTGCCCGCTTCGGGCTGCGAGCGGCCGAACTGGTTCTGCACTTCAGCGACGAGATGTTGGCCGGCGACTGTCAAACGATAGCGGATCAGGGCGCCCTGATAGATCTTGGCATCGACGATTGCGGGCACGTGAAATTGACGCGCCTCGCCCCCCTCGAGCAACACGTTCTCGGGCCGGATCACGAGTTTCACCCGCTGCCCGGTCAAGAGCCCCTCGCGCGGCGGCGCTGGGACGCGGGTCCCGTCGCCAAGCGACAATTCGACCGACTTGGCATTGCTCGCCTCAACCGTCCCTTCCAGCAGGTTCGATTCGCCGATGAAGGTGGTGACAAACAAATCGCCGGGCGTTTCGTAGATTTCGGTCGGCGTTCCCACCTGGACGACGCGCCCCTTGCTCATCACGCCGATGCGGTCGGACATGGTGAGCGCCTCGCTCTGGTCGTGGGTGACATAGATCGTGGTAATGCCGAGACCGCGCTGCAGGTCTTTGATCCAGTATTTCATCTCCTCGCGCAGATTCTTGTCGAGCGCGCTCAAGGGCTCATCGAGCAGCAGGATGCGCGGCCGGGTGACGAGCACGCGCGCGAGCGCCACCCGTTGCTGCTCGCCGCCGGATAACTCCCGCTGGTAGCGGGCTTCGAAGCCTTTCAGCCCCACCTGCTGCAGCGCACCGGTAACCCGCCGCTCGATCTCGCCTCTGTCGACCTTGCGCATGCGCAGGCCGAAGGCAATGTTCTCAGCCACGTTCATGTGCGGGAAGATGGCGTAGTTCTGGAAGACGATGCCGATGTTGCGCTTCTCCGGCGGTTGTTCCGTGATGTCGTCGCTGTCGATCAGAATACGGCCGTCATCCGGCGTGACGAAGCCGGCCAGCATACGCAGCGTCGTCGTCTTGCCGCATCCCGACGGACCGAGGAGGGAGAAGAATTCGCCGGAAGCGATCTTGAGGTTGGTCTGAGCGACGGCAACGACTTGGTTGTACGCCTTGGTCAGTCCCACAAGCTCCACTACCGCCAACTTGCCTCTCCCTTCTCTGCGCGCGATCGGAGGTGTCAGCCGGCGAATATGCCGTTGACGGTTTCCTCGACCTCGTCGGCATGATCCAGATATCCCTTGTAGTCGGGAATCCAGAAACCCTCGATCGAATCGGCGGTGTTGGTGATGCCCTTTGCCGCCATCTTCGGCGTGACCTCGATGTTCTTGCAGGTAGGCCGCAGATAGAACAACTCGGCGAACTTGCCGAATATCTTCGGATCAAGCGTGCGGTCCATCAACGCGAAAGCGAGCTTCTTCTCCATCGGCTCGGCGTATTTGCTGATGGTTCGGGTCTGGGTGAGCAGCGGCTTCTTCTCCTCCCAGATATATTGCCCGACCTTCACGCCGCGATCCTCCATCGCCCACATTTCGCCGTCCCACTGGTTGCAGGCGACGATCTCGCCGCGCTCGAGCAAGGCCTGCATGTTGCCGGTGAAGTCGCTGGTCTTGAGCGGCACCAGCTTCTTCATCGCCTCATAGCCGGCCTTGAGGTCGTACTGGTCCTTGCCATAGATCGCGCAGGCGGTGACGAACAGCGTCATCTGCAGTTCGTTGATGGTGACGTAGGTGGCGCGTTTGCTGGCCAGCGACGGCCGCCAGAAATCGTCGAATTTCTTGATCGGCGCATCGATCATGTCGGTGCGGTAGCCGAAGGTGTAGCGGCCGTAGGCCCAGGTGATGCCGAGCCCCGTCACCTTGGCGAAATCCCAGAGATTGGCGGCCGCGGGGATGTTGGGCAGCACGTCGTCCAGCGGCAAGAAGAAGTCGCCGGCGCGCGCCGTTTGGTACATGTCCTTGAGATTCCAGTTGGCGATCCCGTAGGGCGGGTTTTTCGGTCCGCCGGCGGCGAATTTCGCGAACCAGGGGAAAGACGAATCCCACGCGATCTTGCAGTTGTAGTCCTTCTCGAAGCTCGGCAGCAGATATTTGCGGACCGACTCCTCCCAGAATCCGCCCCATTCGGCCATGCGCAGTACGGCGCCGCCGGCATTGAACGGCTGGCCGTCCCACATGACGTCCTTCGACCAGGTGTGATTGATGTTGAACATGGTCGGGGCGGCGGCGGCCGCGGCGGCGCCCTTGAGCACGGTGCGCCGGTTGAGTTTCGTCGACCACTTCTTGTCCATGATCAGTTCTCCCTATCCAGGTTGCACTTAGCCATGGTCATTCATGCTGCCCGGTGCCGGCCGATCCCTCACCAGCGCAATCGCGTGCTGGCGACCAGTCTGCGCAGGTTGACCAGCCGCGACGACAGGACCATCGAGATCACCACCAGCGCGATCGCGAAAATGCCTGCGGCAGCGGCGGTCGGCTCAAACTTGTAGCGTAATGAGATGTACATCGCTAACGGCAGTCCGGTCAGGTTCGCCGTACCGAGATAGAGCGACAGGTCGAATTGCCCGAAGGAGATGATGAAGGCGAAGATCGCGCCCGCCCCGACCGCCGGCGAAATGATCTTCAGCGTCACCAGGCGAAACGCCTGCAGCGGCCCGGCGCCGAGGCTGCGCGCTGCTTCCTCGAGCGACAGGTCGAAGCCGACCAGCGAGGCGGAGACGGTGGCGATCACGAACGGACAGGTGACCAGCACATGGCCGATCAGCAGGCCGCCGAAGGTGCGAGCGAGCCCGATGCCGCTCGAGACATAGAAAACGTAGAGCGACAGTCCGAGAACGATCCCCGGAAGCACGATCGGCGACATGAACAGGCCGCGCATCGCCGCTATGCCCTTGAACCGCGAGCGGGTGAGATAGATCGAGGCCATGGTGCCGATCACAGTCGAGATCGCCATGGTGATCGTCGCCAGTTCGAGGCTGAAGAGGTAGGCCCCGAAGAAAGTCGGAGATTCGATGAAGGCGATCACCCAACGCAGCGACAGACCTTGCGGCGGGAAGGTGAGGTATTCGCCGGCGGTGAGGCCGGCGAGAACCACGATCAGCACCGGCACCAGCAACACGGCAAGCGCCGCGCCGGCGCCGAGCCATACGATCAGGGGAACGCGGGTCGAATTGCTCACACCCGTCCTCCCGCCACGCGCGATGCGACGACCTGATAGACGAATACGGCGCACATGTTGATCAGGAACAGGATCGTGGAAATCGCGGCGCCGAATTGCCATTGTCCGCTGTTGCTGATCCGCTCGTAGATGTGGATCGGTATCACCCACACCTTCCAGCCGCCCATCAGCGCCGCAACGACATAGCTGCTGCTGGCGAGCGCGAACACCAGCACCATGCCGGCCAGAAGCCCGGGCATGGTGAGCGGCAGGGTCACGCTGCGGAACGCCCGCCAGCGCGAGGCGCCGAGGCTGCGCGCAGCCTCCTCGAGCGAGGGATTGATGCTGCGGATGACGCCGATCAGCGACAGCACCATGAAAGGCAGCGTGATCTGCACGGTGCCAACGATCACGCCGAACACGTTGTACATGAGCGGCATCGGCTTATCGATCGAATGCCAGCGAATGAGCGTGCCGTTGATCAGGCCGTTGTCGCCCAAAAGAACCATCAGGCCGTAGAGGCGGATGACGCCGTCGAGCTGCATTGACGCCAGCACCAGGATCATCAGCACCGTGCTCCACAACGGATGCTCGGTCTTGGCGACCACATGGGCGAGCGGATAGCCGAGGATGGCGGCGATCAAGGTCGAGACGGCGGAAATCCAGAGCGTGCGTACGGCCGCTTCGTAGTATTGCGGCAGGCTGAAGAAGCGGATGTAGTTGGTCAGCACGAAGTCGCCATGCGCCGTCACCACGCCAGGCATCGGCTTGTCGAGCGAGACGGCAAGGAGCGACAGCACGGGAAAGGCGAAGAAGACCAAAAAGAACAGGGTCATCGGAACGGCCAGCAACCAGCGCCGGTCGCGGCCGAGGGTAAGCGCGGGGGCGCGCGGCCGTTTGGTTGTCAGGTTTGCCGCGAGCACTTCTACCGACATGTCCCGTGCAATCCTCTACGCTCCGGCAGTTCGCCACTGCCGCCGAAGGATTGGTCGCCAGCACGCGTCCGCAGCCTGCCCGCCGCATCCGCCGTCATCTTGGGCAGGCTGCCTGCGCTGCAGGACCGGGCCATTGCTATCTCACACGAACTTTAGGGCGCGGGCACACTTGCGGCAAGCTGCGGGCTGGCATGAACCGACCTTTGCAAGCCCTCTGCAAGTACGATGCCACGCACGAGCGGTTCTAGTCGGGCAATCTCCGGCAAGCCGCTGCAGCTGTTGACGGCCTGCTACTCCGGCGGGTGGAGCCGGTGCCAGTGTTCGGCGACTTCGCGCCCGGTGCAGAACCACACCCGCTCGTGCTTCTTCGCGTGTTCGAGGAATTTGATCAGCCCCACGGCCTTAGCTGGACGGCCGATCAGCCGATCATGCAGATTGATGGCCATGAGCTTCGGATGCGCGGCGCCTTCCTCGTAAAGCAGATCGAAGGCATCCATCATGTAGCGGGCGAAGCCGTCGGCGGTGCGGAAACCCAGATTGCGGTCGAAGCGGTTGTCGTTGGTCTCGAATGACGTCGGGATGACCAGGTGGTGTCGCTTCCCGAAACGGGTCCAGAAGGGCAGCTCGTCGCCGAGATAGTCGCGGTCGTAGAGAAAGCCGCCGTGTTCTACCAGCAGGCGCCGCGTGTTGATGCTGGGGCGGCCGTTGAACCAGCCGAGCGGCGCCTCGCCGGTCAGGCGCCTGATCGTTTCGACGCCAAGCCGAATGTGCTCGCGCTCGGTCTTCTCGTCGATCTCGTTGTAGTCGAGCCAGCGGTAGCCGTGGCTGAGAATCTCGTGGCCCTCGGCCATGAATGCGCGCGTCAGTTCCGGGCTCAATTCGAGCGCGCGCACCACGCCGAGAATGCTGATCTTGATTCCGAACCGCTTGAAGATACGCAACAGACGCCAGCTGCCGCTGCGCGGGCCGTATTCGAACACCGACTCTACGACCGGGCTGCGTACCCCGTGATAGGCGGGAAGGCCGATATCGTTCAGCGCATCCTCGGAGCGATCGTCGCCTTCGAGCAGGCAATGCTCGCCGCCGGCCTCGAAGTTGAGATTGATGTTGACGGCGATACGCGCGCCGCCGGGCCAGCGCGGATCGGGCGGGTTGCGGCCGTAGCCCTTGAAATCCCGTGGCGGGCCGACGGCTCCTGGTGAGCGGCGTCGCCCGCGCGCGCTGGCGCGGTCAAGTCGCTTTGCACTCATCACTCAGCTCACGGCGCCCGTTCGGACGCCCGGAACGGACGGTAGTCGGTGTTATAGCCGAAATAGCGCGGGCCGACCAAAGCCAGGCCGGCCGGCGTTCGCCATTGCGGCGCGCAGGGAATGGCTATCGCGACCACCCGCAGTCCAAATCGTATCGTTTCCGTGGTGATCGGGGCGCCGGTGTCGACGTCGAGCAGCGTGATCAGATCGGGCGTCGTGACCATCGGCTCGCCGTCGCGTTCGGCGATCAGGAACTCATTCTGAAACTCGATGCGATAATCGTGGCCGCGATACTGGTCGACGCCGGCGAACTTGGCATCGCCGCGCGCGAAGCCGCCGACTGTACGCCGTTCGATGTCGGTGACGCGGCCATGAAAGATGGTGGCGGCGCTGAGTTGCGAGACGATCGCCGCCACCGCGCCCGCGTGCGTGGCGCGGCTCTCGCGCAAGATCTGCCCGAGCCGACGCGCCAACGACAGGGTGCCGCGTACTGACGCCTTCTTCGCCACCCGCCCCAGCATCGGATAGAGCGCGATCAGCACCGACCCGCCCATTTCGATCGTGGCGGTGCGCGCGAGCCGCTCGGTCCACTTGTTGTGGATGGTTTCGAGCAGGATGCTGTTACCCTTGTCATCGACCACCACCATCGGCGTCGCCGAAACGCCGTGCATGGTGAAGGTGACCATCTGAATTTCCGGATAAGCCCGGCCCATGCCGTCGCCATCGATCACCGGCAGGCGCGCGGCCGCGCCGACGATGAACGGAATGGTCGAGTTCAATCCGCCGGCCTCGGCGCAGAGCACGGCGCCGATCTTCTTGCCCAGGAACCGTTCCAGCTTGCGGAACGCTTCCATGATCTCGCCACCCTGCGGGATCTTCTCGACCATCACCGTGGGCGCGCCCATCATGGCGCAGGGCACCGCCAATTCGTCGTCCTTCATCTCGTCGACGTCGATCAGCCGCACCGGGCCGTATTTGCGGATGGCCTGCTGCGCCATCAGCTTGCCGATGTAGGGATCACCGCCGCCGCCGGTACCGAGGATGGCGCCGCCGACGGCGATGTCGTCGAGATCGGCGACGTCGATCATTGTCGCCGAAGCGGCCTTTGCCCGATGACGGGCCGATCCTGGCGGACGTGCCCTTCTCTTGCCGCCCCGCACAGACGAAGGAGGCCGACGCCTGGTCTTCTGCGGCTTCCTGGTCATCGGCGCGGCCTCCTGTTTGGTGCTTGACGGCCGGGCGAGCCGTTAGAGACTGAGCTCACCCACCGCTTTGACCCGAATCCTCGTCGCATTGCCGGGCAGGTAATTTAGCGGCACATCCTCAACGTCGACGATCGCCACCGAACCGGCGCGGGCGCCGGCGGCGATCGCGGCATCGCTCGCCTGCCTCTTGGCGTCGGCCAACGCCTCGTCGCGGCTCGATTTGCTGAGCGTGTAGATGCGGTCCACCTCGCCGCTCACCTGGGCGATGGCGGCGCCGACCGCGTTAGCGCAAGCGAAGTGATGGGGCTTGACCACGTTGAGGTCGCCGATCCTGTCGTCGACCAGGATGCTGCCGCCGCCGACGACAATGACCGGCAGCGGCTCGGGCGTGAGCCGCGAGCGCTCGACGGCGTTCTCCACCATCTCCAGGATTCGCGCCCGGGTCTTCGCTACCAGGGCCGGCGGCAGATCGGCGACCTTGGACCTGTCGCCGAAATCGGCGCGGCCGGCGGCGACGATGATGTCGCTCGTCGTCAAGGTCTTCCCGCCGAAGATCAGCGCGTCGCTGGTGAGCCGGTAGCCGACCGACCGCGGACCGACCGATACGTTGCCGTTCGGCTTGTCCTCGACCACCAACGAGCCGCCGCCCAGTCCTATCGAAAACACATCGGGCATGCGGAAGTTCGTGCGCACGCCGCCGATCTCGACCGCGATCGAGGCCTGACGCGGGAAGCCCCTGTGCAGCGAGCCGACGTCGGTGGTCGTGCCGCCGATATCGACCACGATCGCCTCCTGCACGCCGGAGAGAAACGCGGCGCCGCGCATCGAGTTCGTGGGGCCGCTGGCGAAGGTCAGGACCGGGAAGCGTTCGGCGAAACCCGCATCCATGAGGGTGCCGTCGTTTTGCGTGAGGAAGAAGCGCCCCTTGATGCCGGAACGGTCGAGCGCGGCGCGGAACGCTCCCATCACCTTCTTCGACAGATCGCGCAGGCACGCATTCATGATGGCGGCATTCTCGCGCTCCAGGAGCCCGATCCGGCCGATGTCGCTTGACAACGTGACATGCGCGCCAGGCACCGCGGCGGCGATGATCTCGCCCGCCTGACGCTCGACCTCCGTGTTGACCGGACTGAATACCGAGGTGATCGCGACGGTGCGGATGCGGCGCTTGGCGATGTCTCTGGCGATCCGGCGCAACTCGTCGGGATCGAGCGGCGTGATCACCCGCCCGTCGAACTCGTGCCCGCCGTGGGCGAAGTAGTAGCGGTTACCGATCGCTTCACGCAGTTCGGGCGGCCAATCGACCATCGGCGGCAATGCCTCGGTTGCGGGCAGTCCGAGCCGCACCGCTGCGGTGGGCGCCAAGCCGCGGCGTTGCACCACCGCGTTGGTGAAGTGCGTGGTGCCCAGCATCACCACGTCGATCGCCTGCGCCGGCACGCCCGACTGCGTCAGCGCGCCGTTGAGCGATTCGCTGACCCCGGTCATCACATCGGGCGACGTCGGCGCCTTGAAGCTCGCGACCACTCGCTCGCCGTCCATGATGACGGCATCGGTATTGGTGCCGCCGACATCAATGCCAATTCTGATCACGAGTTTTGTCCCGACTTGCGTCAGACCAGTTTTTCGATCGGGGTGTAGGGCTCGTCAATGCCGAACCCCTTCGGGCCGAAGACTTCGAGCGCCTCGGGGGTGCGCATGATCGGAGGTACCGCGACAGAGACCACCACCACCCGCTGGCCGTAGCGGAGGTATTCGGTGGTGATCGGCTCGGCCGTCTCCGCTTCCATGATGCAGATCAGATCGGGCACGATGGCTTTGACCTTGCCGTCGACGCGGGCAATCAGATTCTCGTTCTGGATCTGGATTTCCATCGTGCCGCGCCAGCCGTCCATGCCCTCGATCTGCGCGTAGCCGAGCGCCCAGCCCATCTTGGTTTCGCGGCGCACGTCGATCACTTTGCCGCCCCAGATGATGCGCCCGTACGAATAGTGCGTGTCGGGCAGCATCTTGAGCAGCTCGTCGATCGGATTCTTGTGGTTCTGCTTGGCCTCGCGCAGGCAGCGGCCGATACGGATGCCGAGCGAAATGGTGTTGGGCACGGCCGTGCGCTTCACGTCGGCGCCGCTCATGCTGTACTCGGCGATGTAGGCGGCGCCGCCCATCCGGATGCACACCCCGCGCGACAGCCATTCCATGAACTTGTCGTCGCGCGCCTGGATGATGGTGTTGTCGCCGTACTCGTTGGTCACGACCATGGGCGAGCCGGGCACGCCAAGCACGCTGAAGGTTTCCATCTGCAGTTCGGGAAAGGCGCGCCCCATGCCGTCGGCATCGACCACCGGAAGGCCGGTGAGCGCGCCCACCACGAGCGGCATGGTGGAATTGATGCCGCCGCATTCGATCGGCATGGTGGCGTAAGCCTTGCGCCCCAAGAATTCCTCCAGGCGGCGCAACGAGGCGACGGCCTCCTCACCGCTCGGAATCTTTTCGATGAGTACGGTCGGAGCGCCCATCATCGCCGTGGGAATGACGAGCGCGTCGTCGGGGACTTCGCTCGGATCGAGCAGAGTGACCGTCTTGCCCGCGTCCATCGCCGCCTGAACCATCAGCCGGCCGATGTAGGGATCGCCGCCACCGCCCGTCCCTAGAAACGCCGCCCCGACAGCGAGGTCGCGCAAATCCTGCCGCGTCATTTGCCACATGCTGGTTCCCCTACTGCGCCCGCCTAGTGGAGCGGATTTGACATTCGCTACGCACGGGGCCGCTGGCTCGCGAAGCGAATGTCAAATCCAAAGCTCCACTAGCACTGATATTTGCTAGTGGTCCTTTTGATTCTAACATTCGCATGATGGCGTGCGGAGCCGGGATGCGAATGTTAGAATCGGACCACTAGCGCATGGCGAGATCGCCCACTGCCTTGACCCGAATGCGGGTGGCATTGCCCGGCAGATAGGCGAGCGGCACGTCCTCGACGTCGACGATCTTGACCGAATCCTGTTGGGCGCCGGCGGCGATCGCCCGGTCGGATGCCTCGCGCTTGGCGATGCCGAGCACGGCGTCGCGCGTCGTCCCTTCGACGGCGAATACCCGGTCGACTTCGCCGCCGACCTGCGCCACTGCGGCACCGATCGCGTTAGCCACGGAGGAATGCTCGGGCCGCAGGACGGTCGAAGCGCTTTGCAGATCGCGCGAGAGCAGGATCGCGCCGCCGCCGACCAGGATCACGGGGAGCGGTTCGGCGCTGGTCTTCATGCGATCGACCGCTGTGTCGGCCATGCGATGGATCGTGGTAAGCGCGGTCTCGATCGTGTCCCTATGCAGATGCTTCACCCGCGACCGCTCGCCGATATCCTCGAGCCCGGCCGCGACGACGATGTCGGTCGTGGTGAGCACGTCGCCGCCGAACACCAGCGCCTTTGACGTGAGCTCATAACCGACCGAGTCGGGGCCGATGCGCGCGCCGTCCTCGCGCACCAGGCTGCCGCCGCCGAGGCCGATGGCGAGCACATCCGGCATGCGGAAGTTGGTGCGTACCCCGCCGATGTCGACTGAAACCGCGGCCTCGCGCGGAAAGCCACGGATGAGCATACCGACATCCGATGTCGTGCCGCCGATGTCGACGACCATCGCCTCTTTGAGACCGGCCAGCAGCGCGGCGCCGCGCATGGAATTGGTTGGACCGGACGCGAAGGTGAGCACCGGATATTTTTCGACATGCTCGGGCACCATCAGCGTGCCGTCGTTCTGGCTGATGAAGAACGGCGCCTCGACCTTGAGCTCCCCGAGCGCCCGCCGGAACGAGGACACGACGGCGAAGGCGAGATCGACCAGGCAGGCGTTCATCACAGTGGCGTTTTCGCGTTCGAGAAAGCCGATGCGTCCGATCTCGTGCGAGAGCGAGAGCCGGATGCCCGGCACCTCTTCGGCGACAATGGCGGCAGCGCGCTGCTCCATCTCCGCGGTCACCGGCGAGAACACCGAGCTGATCGCGGCCGCAGTGACGTTCTTCTGCTTGAGCTCGCGGGCCACGTTGCGCACGCCGATCTCGTCGAGCGGAGCGATCTCGCGCCCGTCGAACTCGTTGCCGCCGCGCAGCATGTAGCGATGGCGGCCGACGGCGGCCGCCAGATCGTCCGGCCAATCGGTCAACGGCGGCAGGGACCGAGTCGCCGGAAGACCGAGGCGGATCGCCGCCACCGGAACCAGACGCCGCCGCTCGACGATGGCGTTGGTGAAGTGCGTGGTGCCGATCATCACGGCCCGGATGTCGGCAGCGGCAACTTTGGTTTCGCCCAACAGATCGCGCAGCACGCGGATGATGCCGGTACCGACGTCAGGCGTTGTCGGCGTCTTGCGCCATCCGAGCACGTCGAGCCCGTCCATCAGAACGGCGTCGGTATTGGTGCCTCCGACATCGATGCCGATGCGCATTGCCACAAAGCTCCCGCGTTCGAGCGACCCTCGGACCCTGCATCGCGGAGGCGCCGCAAAATTCGCTGCTGCTACTGTCTATCCGATCCCCTGGCGGGCTCGCTAGTCGGGCAAATGGCGCGTCTCATGGCGGCTTGCCACATTTTTGATCACCTATTTCTTGGAGCCGACCACGTCGCCGACCGCATTGGCGCGAACGTCGAGAAGCTATTCGGCGGCTATCCGGCTTTCCACGCCAATGCCGATGTCGGCATAGCCGACCACGTTCTTCTTCGGCGGCTGCGGATAGGCGCGCTTGCTGTGCGCCAGCCGCGAGCGCACCAGCGCCGCGGCGACGTTCACGGTCACCGGCACTGGATCGATCACCGGGACATCGAGCCCGTCGCGGAGCAGGCCGTCGCGCACCGCGTCGGCGCAGCCGAGCATGCCGGTGCAGCCGAAGATGATGTAGTCGGCGCCGTCGTCGAGCACCGCCCTCTTGGCCTCGGCGATCAATGCGCGCTTGATCGCGGCAAGGTCCTTCTCGAGCTCCAGCACCGGGATGTCGACGGAACGCGCCGAGGCGAGCTTGCCGCCCATGCCGTATACCGCCGCCGCATTCTCGATCATCGGCAGGATGCGGCTGAGCACCGTCACGACGCTGAACTTGTGACCCATCATCGCCGCAATACCCATCGCCGTCTGCATCGGCCCGAGCACAGGGATGCCGACGCATTCGCGCGCGCCGAACAGGCCGGGATCGCCCATGCAGTCGATCACCACGGCGTCGGCGCCCTCGCGTTCCGCCTCGATGACGCGGGCGATCGTGCCCGGCTGCGACAGCATGATTTCGTAGTTGCACTCGATCGAGGCGGGGCCGGTTTGGATGTTGACGAAATCGACTTTCACGCCGTCAGACTCGAGCTTGGTCGCGTCTTCAGGCGAGCGGAAGCCTTGCGTGGCGATCGGCGTGACGACTCGGATGTGAATGGCCATGGCAAATCTCCACTGCTTTGGATCGCGGCAAACGCGCGATCAGACTGCTGCCGCCCGGGTGCATGGGCCGTTGATCGGCGCCAGCAATCAATTGCGAACGCCGCTGGATGATCGAGCGACCCTCGCAAACAATATAGCACTATAGGCGACCACGCGGTTGGCAAAAGCCCGAACCGGGTTCGGGCCGCGACCTTCCCTTTGCTGCTAAAATATGGCTCAGTCGAAATTGAGCGGGAGCGATGCGATGAAGGCGATCGTGATCGACGGCGAGTTCGGACTCGACCATCTCAAATCAGTTGATCGGCCCGAACCAAAGCCGCGCCGCGGCGAGGTCGTGATCCGCATGAGTGCGGTCTCGCTCAATTACCGCGACACCGACATGGTCGCCGGCACCTATCCGTTCAAGTTTCCACTGCCGCTGGTGCCGACTTCGGACGGAGTGGGAAAGGTCGTCGCGGTCGGCGACGGGGTCACCCGCGCCAAGGTCGGCGATCGCGTGCTCGGCACCTTCTGGCAAAGCTGGCTCGGCGGCGACTTCGACCAGGCCGAAAGCATCGGACAGCTCGGCGGCTCAATGGATGGAATGCTGCAAGAATTCGTGTGCCTCGACCAAGAGGGTCTCGTCCACGCGCCGGAGCACCTGACCGACGAGGAAGCCGCCACGCTGCCCTGCGCGGCGCTCACCGTCTGGCAGGCGCTGGTCACCGAGGGCCGGCTCAAGGCCGGCGAAACCGTATTGGTCCAGGGGACCGGCGGCATTTCGATCTTCGCGTTGCAGTTTGCTGTAATGTTCGGCGCACGCTCGATCGTGACCTCGAGCAGCGATGCCAAGCTCGAAAAGGCGAAAAAACTCGGCGCCACGCATACCATCAACTACGTCACGACGCCGGTGTGGCACCCCGAGGTGCGGCGGCTCAACGGCGGCCGCGGAATCGACCAGGTGATCGAAGTCGGCGGACCCAGCAGCTTCGTGCAATCGCTGCAGGCCATTCGGCTGGGCGGCCAGATTCACATGATCGGCTATGTAGGAAGCAAAGCCGGCGAGATGAACCCGCTCGAGATCCTCTACCGCCGCGCAGTGGTGCGCGGCATTCCTATCGGATCGCGTGAATCCTTCGAGCACATGAACCGCGCCATCGCCTTGCATCGGATGCGGCCCGTGGTCGACCGCGTGTTTCCGTGGCTGGAAGCCCGCGCCGCGCTTGAATACATGCGCGAAGGCAAGCACTTCGGCAAGATCGTGCTCAAATTCTGATGCCTGGCGGAGTGCCGCAATGATGCGCGATGTCGTCAGTGAGAAAGTGTCGCCCGAAGCAAGTCCGATGGTTGCGCACAGAATCGAAATCACGCAGCAGGCGATCGATATCTCGCTCCGCCGGCGCGGGCGGATCCAGCCCTTCCCCACCATCGAAGCGCGAAAGACGGCGCTGCTGGTAGTCGACATGCAGACCGGCTTCCTGGCGCCGGGCGCCGTGGCCGAGATTCCGGCGGCGCGCAGGATCGTGCCGAACATCAATCGCCTGGCCGACGGCTTGCGCCGGGCCGGAGGCACGGTCGTCTGGATCATCTCCACGTACGGTCCCGGCGCCGAGCGCGATTGGACGACCTTCTTCAATTACATCATCACCGGCGAGGCCGCCGATCAGTTCCGCCTGGCGTTCGCCGAGGGACGGCCCGAGCACACGCTGTGGCACGAGCTCGACCGCCGGTCGGCCGATCCGATGATCTCGAAGAACCGGCTGACGCCGTTCGCCGATCCGGCGCGCAAGCTGGAGACCATGCTGCGCGAGAGCGGCATCGACATGGTGCTGATAGCGGGCACGGTGACCAATGTGTGCTGCGAATGCACCGCCCGTGACGCGGCAATGCGGAATTTCAAGACGATCATGATCGCGGACGCCAACGCGTCGCGCAACGACGCCGAGCACAACGCCACGCTCTCGATCTTTCTGCAGGCCTTCGGCGGGGTGATCGACACGGACGAGGCGTTGCGCCTGATCGCTGGTGGAACGGCCGCATGAAAAACAGCGGGCTGAAGCACTGCGGGCGCCGCCGCAGCGGAGGAGCGTGAGGCGGATGGCCGCAAGCGAAAAGCACCGCCGGCGCGGCGGATCAGCGAGGCAACGATCGTGGCAGCAAAGGCGTGGGCGCGGTCCGCCGCGCGACTTTCTCGGCTACGGCGCCGACCCGCCGCGGGTGCGTTGGCCCGGCAATGCCCGCATCGCGATCAACTTGAACTTGAATGTCGAGGCCGGCGGCGAACACTCGATCCTTGAAGGCGATCCGCAATCGGAGAACCTGCTCACCGACATTGGTTTTCCGGCGTATGCGGGCAAGCGCAGCCCCATGGTCGAATCCGCCTTTGAGTATGGACCGCGGGTCGGCTGCTGGCGGCTGTTGCGGATCTTCAAGCGCTTCGATGTCAAGGCGAGCATTCTCGGCGTGGTACGCGGCCTGCAGATGTATCCCGAACTGACGCGCGCGTTCGTCGAGGAAGGGCACGAGGTGGTCAGCCACGGCTGGCGCTGGATCGACTATCACACCATGGGCGAGAAGGAGGAGCGCGAGCACATCCGGCTGGCCGTTGCCGGAATCAAGAAGCTCATCGGCCAACCGCCGGTCGGCTGGTTCGACGGCCGCCCGAGCATCAACACCCGGCGCCTGCTGGTGGAGCACGGCGGCTTTCTCTACGACCGCGACTATCTCGGCGACGAGCTGCCGTTCTGGACGCGCTTCGGCACGCGAAACCATCTGGTGATCCCCTACTCGCTCGAAACCAACGACAACCGCTTCGACTCCAACTCAGGCTTCAGTACCGCCGACGAGTTCGCGCAGTACATGACCGATTGCTTCGACCTGCTCTACGAGGAGGGAGCGGAACGGCCGAAGATCATGAGCGTTGCGCTGCACGACCGGCTGATTGCTCGGCCGGGCCGCGCGGTCGGGCTGATCAGGTTCCTCGACTATGCGTGCCGGCACGACAGGATCTGGTTCTGCACCGGGCGCGACATTGCCGAGCATTGGCACCGCGAGCACCCACCGCGCGAATAGCGGCGAGACTATCGTCCATTGCCGCAACAGCGAAATTCCGCTCACCGCCGCGGCTCAGTTCGCGCTTATTGAGATCGCGTTGTTCATTTTGGGCACACCGACTGACTTAAAGGAGATGCTGCCTGATACTTCTTCTCAACAAGCAGAACCTGCACCGTCGTTTCGCCAATATTAGTAAATTCATGCCATGGAGTTGGCGGAGCGTCCACAAACGCGCCAGTAGCGATACCGACCTTCCGTGTGCCCTTTTCGTCCTGCACCTGCGCCCTTCCGCCGCTCAGCACGTAGGTAAGCGAAGATGGGTGGGAATGGCACGCGTGCACTGCTCCCGGCGGGAATGTGCATCGCGCTATGCGGACCTGAGCATCTTCGAAGAGCTTCTCGCAGGGCTTCTTGCCTTGCCACTCTACTGATAGTGCATCCGGCACGTCATCTGCCATCACGGCGGACGGCGCGGCCAGAAGACTAAGCGACGCCCCGGTAACCGTCGCCAGCACAAGCTTGAACGTCGTATGCATAGCGGTCTCTCTCCCTTGTTGAACAGGAACACTTAGCAGGCCTGTTGCTGCCGATCTTGGCGGAAGATAAAAAAATGCGACGAATTTACCGGGAGTGGCCGCGCGCCAGCCCCGGCAGCTTGGCGATGTTCGCCGCGATGCGGCGCACCTCGTCACAAATTCTGCGGGTACTCTCCTCATTCCCGTCCCTATTTCGCCTCCGGAGATGGACGGCATTGAACCAATCGTCCGCCGGGTGGCGGCGAGGCTCGGGGGGACTACAGCTACAGGAGGCATGTTGATGGACACGCAGGATCACCTCGGACGAGGGGTGGCGATGAGTGCCGGTCACCTCACCGTTGCGATGAGGGTGGAGCTTGGCCGTCTGCTGGCGGCAAGCCGCGGGGACAAACGTAAGGCGCTGGCGGCCGGTTTATCTGAATTGCATACCCGCAAAATCCTCCACGCCAAGGAGGCGACCGAACTGGCAGCGATCATGGAGATGTTCTTCGCCGCGCCGGACGGACACGACCCGAAGCTGGCCCACCGGGCCAGCACCTACTTCCAGGCGCTGAGTGTCGACTTCGATTCCAGCCCTGCGGCTCTGGCCATTGCCAGTGTCATCAGCTCACTCACCTCGCCGTCTAAGGCGGCCGGGACTGGCAACCCGCAGGCGGCGGCGAGCCGCGCGGGCGACGCCGCCTTCGGAGGGTTCGGAGCGGTTGTCGGAGCCGGCATCGGGTGGGGCATAGGCGGCCCGATCGGCGCCGGTATAGGCGCCGTCGTAGGAGGGGCCGTCGGCGTCTGTATCAGCGAGGGCTAGAGCGTCGGGTATCGAATTTTTCGCCTGAGTTTACCCTGGTCCGGGTGGGGAGCAGCCGGCTTCACCGCCGGCTGCGCCACCTTGTTCCTCGACGCTCCAGGGCGGCGGGAAGCGCCGCGGCGCTGTTGGTTGCTCTCCCAATTCCCACAAGCCTAGCCCCCGAACACCCACAGCCACACCAGCCCGGCTAGGACGACAACGGCGACGACGGCAAAAAAGGCGCCGAACACGCGCAAGGTGTTGGTGTCCGCGAGACGCCGCAGCCACAGTGGTGGGAAGCGTCGGTCTGCCATCAGCAGTATACTGAGCTTTTGCTAGCTGCGAACTTGCGCTGCAAGAATATCGTCTCGGTTCTGTAGATATTCGCTTCGACCGATCTCGCCGAGGGCGTAGCGTTGATTGAGGACTTCAAGCGCAATCTCGGGGCGTCGTTCGCGGGCGCGCCGGCGTCGGATGTACCAGAAAGGCCACGCGATCACGAACACGATTGTCGCGATGACGGCGAGGACGACTACTAACGCTGTGTTCAAAACGATGTGTATCAACGCGCCTATCATGCCTCAAACCTCGAAAAGCCGAACGCAGAGATAAAGCGGCGGGGCGGCACAACCCGGCCCGGCCGGCGGCTTCGTGGCCGAAATATCGTATCAACGATCGGGCGCGATCCTGCGACCCCCATCGTATCCCGGTCAACAGTTAGCTCCTCGCGAACAGCGTCCTCAACTTCCGTATCCTCGCTGATCCGAGAGGCCGCGCGCGTGAGTGCTCTCTCGATGAAATTTCGTCCGGTGCGGGTTTTGGTGTCCGCCTGCCAAGAAAAGAAAATCGTATTCGGCATTGTTGGGGTCTTGCTTCCCATGCGCTTCCCAAACGGCACTGCTGGGAAGCGATATCGCTCAGAAACGCTGGTTTTACTGGGGCGCTCGGAGAGATTCGAACTCCCGACCCTCAGATTCGAAGTTTGGTCGGGGGCTTTTTTCTAAGTCGTTGGCGGGCAAGGATTTGCGTGCGGTTCTCCCTTTAAGCCGTGGGAAGACCTAGGTTTTTCTCTGGACAAAGCCGGCCAACTCTATACACAATTGGGACAGCACCAGATGTTCGCGGTGCTGACATGATGCTGACACAACCGTTTCCGTCGGCATCCGCGAGGGGCTAACCCATGCCAGCCAAATCTGAGAGTCGGATCGGCAAGGTCATATTGCAGAACCGCCTAGGAACTGTCGGCGAGCAGCAGGCCGCTGAGGCTGCGCTTGAGCGACCGCTCGCTACCAACCGTGGCCGCTTGTCGGCTGAGCGTGAGCCCCTCTCCGACGCCATTATTAAGCGCCTGCCAAGTCCGGAGCGCGGCAACAAGCCACACTGGGATACCGCTGTTCCAGGCTTCGGGGTGATCGTCACCGCCGCTGGGGCGAAAAGCTTCATCTTCAATTATCGCACCAAGGCAGGCCGCCAGCGCCGTTTTACTATCGGCGCCTTCCCCAACTGGACCACTGGTGGAGCCCGTATTGAAGCCCGCCAGTTGCGCCGCGTCGTCGATCAGGGCGGCGATCCGCTAGCCGACCTCGAAGCCGACCGCGAGGCGCCGGCCGTCGACGAACTCATTGCGCGGTTCGCGCACGAGCACCTGCCGCGCCGCGGGGCCAGTACTGCCGCCGACTATCACTCCATGATCAGCAAGCACATCGCACCGACGCTCGGCCACCTCAAGGTCGCCGAGGTGACCTTTGCCGATATCGACCGCCTGCACCACCGGCTTACGGGCTCAGGAAATCCCTACCGGGCTAACAGGGTCATTGCGGTGCTGTCGAAGATGTTTGCCTTAGCGCTGCGCTGGGGCATGTGCGAGGCTAATCCCTGCAAGGGCGTCGAGAAAAACAAGGAATATCATCGCCGCCGCTACCTCAAATCCGATGAGCTGGCAGCCTTGCTCAAGGCGCTGGCTGCCTATTCCGACCAGCGTATCGCCGACGTCTTCCGAGTCTTGCTGATGACCGGCGCGAGACGCGGCGAGGTATTGTCTATGCGCTGGGATGATCTTGAGCTGGGCGATACACCCGACAGGGCGATCTGGTCGAAGCCGCCGGCGAGCACGAAGCAGAAGGAACAGCACGAGGTGCCGCTGTCTGCCCCGGCACGGCAACTGTTGATGGAGGTCCGTCAGCGCCAGACCGCGAACCGACGGCCCCTGCCCGAATTCGTCTTCAACAGCTCCGGACAGAAGGGCCACGTGGTGGAGGTCAAACGCGCCTGGCGGTCGATCTGCAAAGTCGCCGGCATCACCAACCTGCGCATTCACGATCTAAGACACAGCTTCGCCAGCCAGGCGATCAGCGACGGTGCGTCGCTTCCCTTGGTCGGCGCCCTGCTCGGCCATTCCAATCCGAGCACGACGCAAAGATACGCACACATGCTCACTGACCCGCAGAGACGGACCGTCGAGAACGTCGGGGCCGTCATCACCGCCGCTGCCAAAGGTGGGCCCTCGACTGAGCCTACTCCGTTCAAGCGCACGCCATCGAAGCGCAGGAGGCGGTGATGAATCCGACCGCACTGCGGGTGAAGCTGAACAAAGGTGCTGGTCGCAACGGCACCACGCTGACGCCGGCGGAATGCAAATTCCTGCTACACCACCTCCCTCCGCTGCCGCGCCGTCGCGGCCCTAAGCCTGACCCCAACCTTAAGTCTCGTGACGCGCGCATTGCCGAGTTGGTCAAGGCCTACGAAGCAAAGGGCTATCCCGTCGAAGCCGCTGTGGCTAAGGCCATGGAAATCTACGGCGTCGCCCGCTCTCACGTCTATGCTTGCCACGCGCGTTGGGGTTCCGACCCGCCGATCGCCAAGATGGACCCCGAAGAGCGGCGGGACTTCATCTGTTCGCTCACGGATAGAAACCGCGAAGCGAACCTGCAGTTTCTCAAGGATCTCAAGACGCTCGAGCATCTCGAGCATCTTCGAGCGTTCCCCGAGTTTCCTGAGTCAGATTCTGAATTTTTTGATCCAGCCAAAAAATAGCTAAGAAAAACGCGAGTCCACATATTTTCTGAGACAAATTCCAGGACCGCTTTTTCTGAATTTTAGGCTTCCAGCTGGCACTGGGTAGCTTAGGTTTGGTGGTGTCCAGTTTTTGTTGGAGACCGCCTCACCATGACCGGTATCGGCACCGCCGTCCCTGCCACGATCACGACGAGCAGGACGCGAACACGCCCCACGCTTCAGATCGACGGCAATACTTGGAAGCCGCGCGACGCGTTCGCGATCGATCTCGGCGTCAGCGAGAAGACAGCGCAGCGCTTAAATCTAAGAACCATGTACGTCGGCGGCGTCGCCTACGTTCCGGTCGAAGAAAGTCTCCGCGAGATCGCCGCCCGTGCCCGCCGCCGCAATGAACCACCGCGGCACCGTCGCCGGTAATGGATCAACGAGCCCAGCTTCGAGGGGCAGAACCTCGAGCCGGGCTCAATTATGGCCCTGGGATGCAGGGATAGAAAGGATGTGTTTGGATGCACAGCATCAAGCGGTACGGGACGACACTTAAGCAGCGTTCAGCAGACAGTCAAGCTGTCAAACGCCGCACCTCCCCATCTCTCACCAATAAGACCACCGGCCTCGCCAGCCCGCGTACGAGCAACAAGACGCTCAGCGTGAGCGATGGCGCGACGACGGCCGGATATGTCGTCGAGCACGACGGCGAGTTCTTCTCGTACGATGCTGAGTTCGTCTTACTGGGCGAGTTCACAAGCCAGAGCGAGGCAGTGCGCGCAATTCCTAGGGTCCAGGGATCCGGGTGATCAATCGAGGCACACCGCCGAGCCCGTTAGAGTAAGGAATAGGCCCGATGGCAGAGCCGCAGAAGCCGAACGAGGCGGATGAGGCAACGCGCAATCCGTATGAGCAGTTCGCCGCCGAGGCGCAGTCTCATGACGGTTTTGATTGGGCCGCTCACACCGAAGCCGTGGCCGCGGACATCTTCGGCGCCTGCAACGAGCAGATGTCGCGTCCGCCTGAAGACGTCCGCTTCGGCAATAAAGGCTCGGTGTCGGTCAATTATATCACCGGCCAATGGTACGATTTTGAGAACCAGCGGCGTGGCGGCGTCAAGGAGCTGATCCGCGTCTACAAAGGCGTTGAGAACCGCGACGAGGCCATCGCCTACGCCAGGCAATGTCAAAACGGTGGCGAGAAGCCTAGCCCTAACGGCAATGCCAACGACCAAAAGCACCGAACCCACTCGAAGGGCAATAAGAATGGGCAGCGGGACGAGCGGGAGGCAACATACTCATACCGCGATGCTGAGGGTCGGGTCGCTTTCGAAGTCGTCCGCTACGTCTTCAGGCTGCCCGATGGAAGCTACGCGACTGGTGACGACGGCAAGCGCAGCAAGAAATTTGCCCAGCGTCGCCCATCGGGTGAACCTGATGGTAGCTGGATCTGGGGGCTCGGCCACGGGGAATTCATGCGCTCGGGACCTGAACGGGACTGGGTCGCCTTCAACGCCGCCAAATGCGAGCAATACCCCAAGCGCACGCGTGAGAAAAAGTTCTTCGACACCGCTGCGCCGGTAGTGCCCTACGGGCTGCCGGAGTTGCGAAAAGCGCTCGCCGCCAACCAAACCATCTTGATTCCCGAAGGCGAGAAAAAGGTTGAGCGCATTCGCGAGCTGGGTTTCCCCGCCGCCTGCAACGACGGTGGGGCAAAGAAGTGGGAGCCTGAGCATACTGCCTACCGGAAAGGTGCCGACGTCGTGCTACTGCCCGACAATGATCCAGTCGGCGTCGAACACATGGAGGCGATCGCGAAGAGCCTCTCGACGGTCGCCAAGCGCGTCCGCATTCTCAATCTGCCTAACCTGCCGCCGAAGGGCGATATCGTGGATTGGCAGGGCACGGCGGAAGAGTTTGCGCGCTTGGTCGGGGCGGCCAAAGACTACATCCCGGATCAACGTGACGCGCCACAGCCGCTGATGCGGCCAATGGCAGCGCCGGAGCCGTTCCCAATCGAAGCGCTGGGCTCAGGTCTTGCTGATGCAGCGCGCTGCATCGCCGACATCGTTCAGGCACCGATTGAGATGTGCGGCGGCGCGGCGCTGGGCTCTGCATCACTCGCCGTTTCGGCGCACATCGACATCAAGCTGCCCACCGGAGAGATCAAGCCAGTTAGCTTGTACATCTTTAGCATCGCTGAGAGCGGTGAGCGAAAGACCAGCGTTGATAACTGGGCGTTCGCTGCTCAGCGGAAATTTGAACAAAAGCTGCGTAGCAAACGAGTGGCTGAGTTGGAGCGCTATCGAGTCGAACGCACGATGTGGGAGGCGAAATCGAAAGCTATCGCCAAGGATTTCCAAAAGCCTGGCGCGGCTGGTTCGGAGGGGCACCAGCAGGAGCTAAAAAAGCTCGGACCCGAACCGGTGAAGCCGCTGGAGCCGCTGCTGACGTCTGCAGAATTTACCTTTGAGGGCATGGTGCGCTGTCTCAATATCGGGCAACCGATCTACGGCATTATCGGCTCGGAGGGCGGTCAGTTCGTTGGCGGCCATGGCATGACCGACGAGGCCAAGCAGCGCACCGTCGCCAACTTGAACGACGTCTGGGACGGCAACCCAATCAAGCGGGTGCGCGCCGAGGAAACATTCATTTTGCCCGGGCGACGGGTCGGCATGCATCTCGGCATGCAGTCGGTAGTCGCGGCGCGCGTGCTGACGGATGAGCTGCTGATTAAACTCGGATTTGTCGGGCGCATCATGATGACCCATCCCGCGAGCTTGATTGGAACGCGCCTGCACAAAGAGCCGCCGCCAGAGGCCAGACAGACCATCGCCGCCTTTAGCGATAAGGTACTGACTATTTTGGAGACCCCCTATCAACTTGCTGAAGACACGAAGAACGAACTCAATCCACGTGCTCTGCCGTTCTCCGCAGAAGCAACCACGTTGTACTGGGAATTCGCCGACGAGTGCGAAAAGGCTATGGCTCCGGGTGGTGAGTACGAGTCGATAAAGTCATTTGCCGCAAAGCTCCCCGAACACGCAGCGCGATTAGCAGCAACGATCGCTGGTTACTGCGACATTAACGTCAGCGATCTGGGGCGCGAGGATTTCTTGCGCGGCATCGACATCGCCACTTATTACGCCAACGAGGCGAAACGGATCTTTGAGTCAAGTTGGGCTAAACCCGAGCTCCTGTTGGCGCAGAAGCTGCTCGACTGGCTGAAGGGGTGGCCCGACAAGACCATCAGCGCCCGCGACATCTACCAATACGGTCCGAGCGCAATTCGAGATCGCAGTACTACGCTGACGGTGGCTCAAATTCTGGTCGATCACGGGTGGCTCAAACGACTGCAAACCAAACGGAGTGATCAAAACGAGTGGCAGCTTACGTGGGTAGAAAGCCGGTGAGCATTCGCGATTTTCTCACTCGGCAGCACATGCAGCCGATGCCCACCGCGATCAAGCCCGGCATCTCGAAGCACGATGTTGCTGGCAAGGTCGCCAGCAAATCTTACGGTGACGTTGTCAACATCAAACGAAAGCACGTCGCCAATCTCGCGCTCGAGCTTGTAAGCGAGACATCCGGAAGCGAGGCGCCGCAGGCATTCTACTGGGACATAGAGACCCGTAGTGCTGCTCAACTCGGCAAAGGCAAGCACGGCGTCGGAGCACGCGCCTATGCCGAGCATCCAACAACTGAGACGCTTTGTGTTGCCTATGCGCGCGGCAACGATCCAGTCGAAATCTGGTTGCCGCGGGAGACGATCCCCGAGGTGGTGCTGACGGCGGCCGCCGATCCGGATTGTCTCTGGGTTGCGCACCATGCCGCCTTCGAGCGGGCCATCCTTGACGCGCAGCTTGTGCAGTATGGCTGGCCGCGGGTGCCGGTTGAGCGGCATGTCTGCACCATGATCTTGGCCCTGGCTCATTCCTATCCCGGCAGCCTCGAACGTGTCGCCGCAGTGCTTGGTTTGCAGCAGCAGAAGGATATGGCAGCACAGCGCGCAGTCAAAAGAATGTTCAAGCCACGCAGGCCGCGGCGCGATGAAGACGCCAATGGTTTGTATTGGGAGGATGCGCCTGAGCTGCGCGCCTTGTTGTACCGCTACCCGAAGCAGGACATGGCGGTGATGCGTGAAGTGCATTGCCGACTGGTGCCGTTGCCAGAGACCGAACAGAAAGTCGCGGTGATTGACGCCGAGATCAACGACGCGGGCGTGCTAATCGACGCGCCGCTGGCGCAGGCAGCGTCGGGTCTGGCAGCGCGCGCTCTTGCCGATCTCAATGCTAGTATCGCGCAGAAGACTAGCGGTGCGGTACCGACGGCGTCTCAAGCGATAAAGCTTAAAGAGTGGCTCAAGGCGCAGGGCGTGGAGCTGCCCCTCAAACCGCGCAGCGGCCAAGCAGGCTTGCAGTGGCAGGACAGCCTAGACGGCGACGACATCGAGAAGCTGCTCGCCGGCGAATTACCGAGCCCCGATGTGCGCGATGTGCTTGAGATCCGGCTGCAGGCGGCGCAGTCGGCAGCCAGCAAGATTAATCGAATGCTCTCGACGCGCTGCGCCGACGGTCGGGCGCGCAATGTGTATCGCATGAACGGTGCAAGGACCGGGCGCTGGTCGGGCGAGGGCTTCCAGCCGCAGAACCTGAAGCGGCCGGAGATATTGAAGAGTGACGCGGCCGTGGCGGAGGCGATCAAGATGGTACTGGCTAGTGATTATGCCGGTATTAAACGACGCCACGGCGACGTGCTCCGAGTGATCGGCGATTTGGGCCGCAGCATGTTGGTGCCGGCTCCGTGGCATCGTTTCATTGTCGGTGACTTCAGCGCGATCGAGGCACGTGTGCTGTCATGGCTCGCCGGCGATAGGGGTAAGCTGGATCGATTTCGTGACTTCGATGCCGGAAATGGGCGGGACATCTATTGCGTCGCTGCCGAGGGTGTTCTTGATTTACAGCACGTCGACGAGAAGTCGCCAGAACGTGCACTCGGTAAGATCTTTGAGCTGGGGCTAGGCTATCAGATGGGCAGTAACATGCTACTGGGACACATCAGGAAGGCGAACGTTCCCAATAGCGAGCGCATCACGAGTAAAGAGACCGAGGCCTGGGTGGCGAAGTGGCGGCGGCAGAATCCGGCAATCGCTGGGTTCTGGGCGGCGCTCGACGCGACAGCGCGCGCTGCGGTGCGCAATCCAGAGATGATCATCCCGTGCGGACGGGTACAGTTGCTGATGCGCGACGGGGTGCTGTGCCTGCGGCTGCCGTCGGGCCGGGAGCTGAAGTACCCGTCGCCTACCCTCAAGCCTGGCCGCTTTGGACAGCAGCAAGTGACGTTCCTGAACATGGAAGCTGGCGCTCGCCGCGGTGAGCAGATGTACGGAGGCAAGTGGGCTGAGAACGTGACCTCCGCAGTGGCGCGGGACCTGCTAGTCGACGCAATGAAGCGCTTGCGCATCGGCGGCTATCGTCTGGTGATGCATACCCACGACGAAGTCGTCGCCGAGATGCCGATCGGCGCTGGCAGCGTGGAAGGGTTCAAGCAGCTGTTGGTCGAGGTCCCGGCGTGAGCGTCAGGACTACCGATCGCCGCGAAGGTATTCGAAGCCGCCCGCTTCAAAAAAGATTGAGGGACAACTGTAGCAACTGTAGCAGGGGCACCCCCCGCGTTTTTAAAAATTCGGCGCGCCCCTCTCCCCTGAGGCTGTTGCCGCCGGGGCGCACAATTATACAAAATACAACTATATATTGTATGTATGTATGTTTGCGTCTCAGTTAGATTGCGCGGCGCCGTGGCCGCTAAACCGCGAGATCGCACGGGTACCCCGCTACAATTGCTACAGTTGGTGCTTGCTGAAGAAAGCGAGATTGCGAGGGATACCCTCTGCTACGGTTGCTACGGTTGAGATTTGGTATGGGTTGATGCATCACTGTATGCTCACGCGCGATTGCGCGACGAGTTTGGGTAAACGGAGTTCGTAGTATGTCGGCACCTAAAGGTAATAAGTTCGTCGTTGGCAACAAAGGCGGCGGTCAACATCAACTCAAAGCAGAAGCCGTCGTACATGCTCTCCTCGACGCCGACGAGATGGAAAGCACAGCAAGATATCTTTCAAGTGGCCGCCGCTTTGCCAGCTTAGAAACAGAGGAGATCAAGCGGCGTTGGATAGAGGCCGTGCGGATATTCCTAGCCAGTTATGGCAGCGCTAATCCACGTGAGATGGATGATCTCCGTTCGGAGCTTCGCCTTAGGAAGGTGCCGCGGCCTGAGGAAAATGTCAGGGACCAAGTCGCCGCGGTTGCGCGACGGATCCAGCATGATGATGACCCCGAAGTTCGCTCACGAATACGGGACCGCATCCGTAGCTTTCGGGATAGCCTCGAGAGGCCACAAAATTGAACGCGCCGTTGTTGAACGGACGATTGAGAAAATATATGATTGATTGAACTTCATTGGTTTTTACCAAAAATGGCACCTCCACCCCACGTCGCACGCGCAAACGGAATGAAGGGCGGCCGGCCGCGGATGGCACCAAATCGCCTCAGCCGCAAGCGGGCAATGCAACTCTGCGCGGATAAGGAATCGCCGCTGGATGTCATGTTCTCTAACATGATTTTTTGGCACCGTCAGTCCAAGGACCTCGGCGCAAAGCTCGACGCGATCTGCGGCAAGATCAAGAACGAGGACGACCGGCTCGAGGCGATGGGCCTGGCGCGCATGTTCCTCTCCGCTCGTGAGAACGCGCAGCGGTGCGCGGTGGACTGCGCGCCCTACGTGCACGCGAAGCTGCAGGCGGTCCAGCACGAGCACGGCCCCGCCGGCCGCTACATCATCTCAGATCGCCCGATGACCCAAGAGGAGTGGATCAAGGAAGTAGGCGCGACGGTGATCGATGTCACCCCGGAGGATGAGTAAGTCGTGGGTCATCAAAGGCGCTGCGTGGCCAAATAAATCATAGCGGTGCGCCCACCCCCCGGTGCCAGTCCGCTCGCGTCTTGACCGTGTCTCTATGTCGCCCGCGGGAGTACTAGGCCGACCTGA
>Ga0210408_10000746_pt1 | contig 37479 bp, 33 predicted proteins | sample IncBWH4MmetaG_FD_155471 | JGI IMG/M metagenome (GOLD analysis project Ga0210408, IMG submission 155471) | Forest soil microbial communities from Barre Woods Harvard Forest LTER site, Petersham, Massachusetts, United States - Inc-BW-H-4-M | ecosystem: Environmental > Terrestrial > Soil >... | reverse complement strand
TATGCCGATGCCGAACACGATCGGCAGGACGTAATAGACCCACAGCAGCTGCACCAATATCGGCGTGTTGCGAATGATCTCGCCGAAGGAAAGCCCGACGACGCGGATCGGCCAGTAGCGCGACATATCCATCAGCGCGAGCGCGAGACCGCCGACCATCGCCAGCACCAAGGTCGTCGCCGAGATAAGCAGGGTCATCTGCAGCCCCGACAGCAGGAAGTCGAGGTTGCCCGAGATGATGTCCCACCGGAACTGATAGTTAGGCACGGTCGGTTATCCTCGCTTGAGCATGCACGGGTCTCTCGGTTCCCCTCCCCCCATTCGCGCAGCGAATGGCGGGGAGGGGTCAGGGGTGGGGGCGAATAGTGATCAGAAATCAGTTATCAGTAATCAGAATGTCGCGCTTACTTCTGATTACTGGTCACTGATTTCTGGTTCCCCCCACCCGGCGCCGCTGCGCGGCGCCACCCTCCCCGCGCTCGCTTCGCTCGCGGGGGAGGGATGGAGCAAGCGGCTCGGCCAGTGTCTCATGACGCACGGCCTGCGCATGCCGTTCGCGATCACGGCGCCACGATCGGATCGAGCTTGTGCTTCTTGGCGTACTTCATCAGGCGGCCGTCGAGCTTGATCGTGTCGACGAACAGGTTGATGTAGTTGAGCCAGATCTGATCCCCTTGCGGAACGACGTAGGCGTAGGGCGTGATCGCGAGCTTCTCGTCCGGCAGGATGGTCACCGCCCAATCGAACTCGTCGGTGACTTTCACGGCTGTGGGAAAATCCGTCATGATGATGTCGACGCGACGCGCTACCAGTTCGCCCTCGCGCGTGTCGGGCGGCGCGATCGAGACGACCTCGGCATTCTTGAGGTAGCTCTTCATGAACGGTTCGATAAAGCTGCCCAGGCTGACGGCCGCCTTCACGCCCGGCTTGTCGACGTCGGCCCAGCTCTTGATGCTCGAATCCTTGCGCGTCACCCCGTACACGTTGGTCACCAGATAGGGCTTGGAAAATTCCACCGCCTGCGCCCGCTTGAGCGACGCGCCGACGCCGAACATGCCGATCTCGCATTTGTTTGCCTGCAGATCGGCGATGAAGGTGCCGAAGCTCGACTCGACGATTTCGAGCTTGGCGTCGAGCTCCTTGGCGAATTCCTTGGCAAGGTCCGCGTCGATGCCGACGATCTCGCCGGTCTTGGGATCGCGGTAGGAGATCGAATAATAGAGCGGGTACTGGCAGACGCGCAGCTTCTTGCTCTTGGTCACCTCGAACAGGCGCGACTGCAGTTGCTGCGCGGAGCCCGGCGCGGTCAACAGGCCCCCGAGCAACACTGCCAAGATGCCAACCGCGATATGTTTTGTTTGCATTGTTGCGTCTCGCTCTGGTTCAGTCTTCGAATTGTTGCAGGAAGCGGCGCGCCCGTTCGCTGCCCGGCGCATGAAAGAAGGTCGCGGGCGGCGCCGTCTCGATGATCTCGCCGTGATCCATGAACGCGACCAGCGACGCGACGTTGCGCGCGAACCCCATTTCGTGGGTGACCACCAGCATGGTCATGCCTTCGGACGCAAGCTGGCGCATGACGAGGAGCACCTCGTGCCGCAGCTCCGGGTCGAGCGCCGAGGTGACCTCGTCGAACAGAATGACCTTGGGCGACATGGCGAGCGCGCGGGCGATCGCCACGCGCTGCTGCTGGCCGCCCGATAGACGGCCGGGATAGACGTCGCGTTTCTCGCGCAAGCCCACCTTGGCGAGCAGCTGTTCGCCGAGCGCGACGGCGTCGCCGCGTCCCATGCGCTTGACCCGCAGCGGCGCCTCGATGATGTTTTCCAACGCCGTCATGTGCGGCCACAGATTGAAGTGCTGAAACACCATGCCGATGTCGGCGCGCACCGCTTTCGCCGCGCGCTTCACGCCGGCGTCGGGCGACGCGTTCGCGATGACGCGCTCGCGCATCACGATGCGGCCGCCGCTCGGCGCTTCGAGCAGCGCGAAGCATCGCAGCAGCGTGGTCTTGCCCGAACCCGACGGACCGACGATGCAGACGACGTCGCCTTGCGCGACGGCGAGGTTCACGCCGCGCAGAACTTCGACGCTGCCGAAGGACTTGGAAATGTCGTGAGCGGCGATGATCGCGTCCGCCATCCAGTAAGTATCGGGTCGGCCTTGCGCATAACGCAATAACCAATTTTCATCGCGTGCGTGGTGAAGGATTGAGCACTCGATGCGGGCTACGAAAGTACAACCAAAATGATACTTCGTCAGGACATCCGCGCTGCCCTCGCCGGCGATCCCGATCTGTGGCGCGATTTCGCAACGCTATGCGACTTCGGCGGCCGGCTGAGCGGCACCGAGAGCGAGCGGCAAGCGCTCGCCTTCCTGCGCAAACGCGGCGCGGACGCGAGCGGGGTGTCGTGCCGGGCGCTGGCGGTCCGTTACGACGGCTGGCACGCGCGCGATGCGCGATTGACCTTGGCCGACGGCAGCGCGGCGCGTTGTCATCCCTTGGTCCGCTCGGTGGCAACGCCATCCGCGGGACTGACGGCCGAGGTGGTCGATCTCGGCCGCGGGACGCCGGAGGAGTTCGCGGCGCATCGCGAAGAGCTTGCCGGCCGCATCGCGCTGGTGCGGCACGAGCTGATGTTTGCTGCCGGCACGATCCATCGCCGCCGCAAGGTCATGATGGCGCGCGAAGCCGGCGCGGTCGGCTTTCTGATTGCCGGTCCGCTGGCGGGAGCCTGCGTCGCGGGATCGTCGGGACGCGACGGCGCCGACGGCATTCCGGCCGCCGGGATCGCGCCCGAGACCGCCGCGCGCCTTGCCCGCACGCGCGCCGGCTGGCCGCGCGTCACGCTCACGATCGAGACCGAGGAAGCGCCGGCCGAGACCGAGACGCTGTTGTTCGACATCCCCGGCCGCACCGACGCGTGGGTCGTGTTGAGCGCGCACGTCGACGGCCATGACCTCGCCGAAAGCGCCATCGACAACGCCACCGGCGTAGCCGCCGCGCTCGCCGTGACGCGCGCCGTGGCGCCGCACATCGCAACGCTGCGGCGCGGCTTGCGCGTTGCGTTCTTCAGCGTCGAGGAGTGGGCGCTCCTCGGCTCGGCGCAATATGTCGCCGGGCTCGATCAGCGCGAACGCGATGCGATCGCGCTCAACGTCAATCTCGACAGCGTCGCCGGCGGCACGTCCCTGACGGCGATGACCAGCGGGTTTGCCGGACTGGAGCCGTTCCTGCTCGAGGTCGCCGCTGCCAACGGCCGGGCGCTGCGCTGCGTGCGTCCGCTGATGATGAACTCCGACCACGGGAATTTCGCCATGGCCGGCATCCCGGCCTTCCGGCTCGTCGCCGGTTATGACGATCCGCAGGCGAACACGCGCTTCGTCCTGACCCCGTCGGACACAAGGGACAAGGTCGCTCCCGCCGAACTCGCCGCCGCCGCGGAACTCTCAGCGGCGGTGATCATCGCGGCGTGCGGTGCGGGGGAGGCGGGGGCGCGGGGGTGGCGCGCCAATTGATCTCTTACCGCCGCTTTGATGTGAGCACGATAAGCATGGCGCTGACGAGCGGCGCGCATCAGCCCGGGCACTTCTTACCGATATGCTCGGCGCATCATCGCCGGCGCAAAACATAGATGAGGTCTCTGAGTTTTGAGAGCTGCACTCGCCACATTCAAATCATTTGATGCAAAGCCACCGGATTATCATCAAACTTCAGCCTTCATCCGGTCGCATTTATCGACGATGGCACCTGGCGGACGGAACTCCATCCGCATGTTCCGATCGAACCGTTGTAAAGGACCAAACATGCCGAAGTATTGCGTGACCGCCACCGCCATCGCGCTCGCCGCGCTGACCGTGACCGCCGCGAGCGCCTCCGCGCAAGGGCGCGTCCGCACCGGCGTTCTCGACTGCCGCGGCGCCGGCACGACGAGTTTCATTGTCGGTTCCTCGCATCAGCTGCTGTGCGTCTTCCACTCCGACCAGGGCGTGCAGTACCGCTACCTCGGCCTGCTGCAGCGGATCGGCGTCGACGTCGGGGTTACACAAAGCTCGGCACTGGAATGGGCGGTGTTCGCCCCTACCAATCAGGTTTCGCCGCGCGACCTCGCGGGGAATTACGCGGGCGTAACTGCCGGCGCCGCCTTCGGCATCGGCGCCAACGCCAATGCGCTGATAGGCGGCTCAAACAATTCGTTTGCGTTGCAGCCGGTGAGCTTGGAAGGCCAGACCGGCGTGAACGTAGCGGTCGGCGTCGCCGGTCTTGAGCTGCGTCCGGCCGACGCCTGGCCGCGCCCGACTCGGCGCGCGGCGCACGTGCGCCACGCGCACCACCGCCATCGCCACGCCGCGTAATCCGAGCAAGCTCGAACAAAGGCGCCGCTGTGATTCTGTCAGCGTCTGAGGTGCGCGCGGTGAAGCCGAAGCTTAGATGCTCGGACGTCCAACGCGCGCAAATGTCGCGAGAATTGCGCTCAGGAATTTTCCGCCGCTAAGACGCGGGATCGCGCGGCTTACAGCCCCGGCCAAAAAGTGGCCGCCGCTGGCGGCGACCATCCAGACTATGCTCTACCGAGAACTCTCCGCCGCGATGTGTCACCATTGGGATCGATCGGCGCGCGCAGCTGCTCGATGGCCGCATAAAGAAATGCGATTGCTTCACCTGGCGCCTCGGCCTGCACGGAGATCGCCGCAGGCTCGCCGTACAGCCAATTTAGGAGCCTAGTCCCTTCATCTTCTCGCTCGACGAGAACCAAGTCTGCGCTCAGAGGCGGTCTCGTCGAGAGTGACCACTCCCGCCATACGTCGCTCAGGTCCCGAACGCCATCGGGCGTCTTTCCAATCATCTTAGCAAGCCAAAGTCCGACCGCGGGGAGCCGCTCGTCAGCTACCGGATCAATCGACAACTCTCCGGGTGGATTCTTCCTCCACTGGTGATCCGCGCCTTCGGGGCGCACTGCCAAAATCGGACCTTACGTTAAACACGGGTCTCTGCAGATCGCGCACGAGCGGGGCGGTTGCAGGCCGATTTGATCTAGCGCAATGCCAGCCAGAGAAATTCCGGCGCAATACGCAGCTTTGGTGGGCCCTGGGGATGCGGACGTGTCAGCGCGGCCATGTCGCGATTGCCGTTGCGGGCGCGATCCTTGATCTGCTCGCAGATCGCACCCAGCGAGCGCCCCTGCCAGGCCATGGCGGCGGGCGCGACGTGCCATTCGGGATGGCCCGGCACGTGTGCCGCGTCGAAGTTGGCTGCGTGATGGCAGGTGGCGCAGCGCAGTCCAGCCGCGCCATGACCATCTTCGCCGCGCACCACCAGCGGCTGGTGCCGCCGCATGCGGTCGGTCTGGGTGGGACGGGTCCCCCGCCGGATGGCAATTCATGCACCGCGGATGCCGCAGCACCTTGCCGGCTTCCTCGAACAGTGCGATCGCCCGCGCGCGGGGATCGGCGATGCCGGCAAAGCTTGCGGCCGGCCGCAACCCGCTTGCGGCCGCAGCCGGGCGCATGGGCATCAAAGAAATCGCATACATTCGTGCCGTTGCGAGAATAACCGGCAAGACGACGGCCATTTCAGTGGAAGCGGAAGCCACGGCGTCGTCGCGCTGGCGATGAAGTGGCCGGAATGAGGATGACGAAGGCGGCCTTCGTGGCGGGTGCGCTCGCCCACGCTTGTTGACGACGATCTTAGAGAAGGCGGTGCTCGCATTTGGGCTAATGGCGGTTATTCACCGGCGTCCCAAATGCCTGATAGAATTCGAGCGGCGCGCCGTCCATGAGAACTTTGGATCTCTCGCTCGGTGAGTTTTGGTCGGATACGCCGGGCGGACACGAGTGCTGCCCGCGCAAGTTCGGTCCGCCCAAGCGTTGCCTGTGCCACGGCTTCAAGGATCGGCGGTAGATAAAGGCGTGGATCGCGTCGAGCGGCGACACGAGCCTCTTCCAGTGCCTCCTCCACTCTGTTGGCACGCAGCAGAAATGACCCTAGCGCCCAGCCCCAGAATCCCAGCCTCCTGTCGCGGGGGCTGAGCTTGATGCCATGGCGCATGTGCGCGATTCCTGTGTCGAGATCGCCCCCCAGGGCGAGCGCCGCGCCAAGAGCAACCTCGGCCTGAGCGTTGCTTGGATCGATCTCGACAGCCTGTCGCAGGATTTCCGCCCCGCGCTCGACTTGTCCAAGATCGGAGAGTGCGCAACCGGCATAGCCCAAGACTTCGGAGCTGCCCGCATCCGTCGCAATCGCCATTTCGGCTGCCGCCAACGCCTCTCGAGTACGCTCGGCCGAATGTTCAAGAAGACCGGTGTTTTGCGCAAGCGCCGACAGCAGGGCGAGCTGCGCACGCGCGAGCGCGAAGTTGCCGTCGAGTTCTAGCGCGCGCCGCAGGAACTTTTGTGCCTCGCTAACGGCATCCTCGTTCCACCCACTGCCTCCAAGCGCGCCTGTGGCTTGGTGATAGCATCCCCAGGCGTCTATATTTTCCGGACGCTGGCGCCGGATCACGGCGATCTCCGCCCGGGTGAGCGCGGGCTCGAGTTCGATAATTATTCCGCGGGCGATGTCGTCCTGCAGCTCCAGTGTCTCGGCTCGCGCTACCTCGAACTTGCCGGACCAGAGAACGCGGCCTGTCGCTGCCTCGACAAGTTGGCTAAGAACTCGGACCTCGTCACCCGCGCCCCGTACGCTTCCCTCCAATACGTAGCGAACCCCGAGTTGCCGGGCGATCACAGACGTCGGGGTTTCTGGGTTGTGGAAGGCAAAAGATGATGCCCTCGAAATCAAAAAGAAACCCGGCACTCGTGCGAGTAGTGCGATGATGTCTTCCGCCAACCCATTCGCCAGGAATTCCAACCCTCGATCTTCGGACAAAACCATGAACGGCCGAACAGCGATCGACAGCCCCTCGGCCGGTGTACCTACCTGTGGGCGCATTGCATCCTGTACAGCGCCAACAACACTTGCACGGTTAGCTGACTCAATTACGACTTCAAATGCCCGCACCGGCCGCTCGATGTTCTTCAGCGAGAGGTCACCAAGGTCGCGGAATTCCGCCTTAACCCGATTGGTCACGGCATCGCGGGCGTTTGCGGAAATAACGATGCCGCCAGGCTCGGCGATCCCTTCAAGTCGGGCCGCAACGTTCACGCCGTCGCCAAAAATGTCGTTGTCTTCGATGATGACGTCGCCGACATTAATCCCGATACGAAACTCAAGGCGTTTATCTTGCGGCACCGAGACATTGCGCTCGCCCATGCCGCACTGAACGTCCACTGCACAACGGGTGGCGTCAACGACACTGGCGAACTCGATCAAGAGTCCATCGCCCGTGGTCTTGACGATACGTCCCCCATATTCGGCAATCTTGAGATCAAGAAGTTCACGTCGATGGCTCCTGAGCGCCGCAAGCGTCCCTTCCTCGTCGGCACCCATTAAGCGGCTGTATCCAGCTACGTCGGCCGCAAGGATGGCAGCCAGCCGTCGTTCGACGCGCGCCTTGGCCATAACAATCGTTCTGATCTACCGGTGATTTCGTGTTGAGTTTAGGCGGCGGGGTCGAGGGTGTCTATCGAGCCGGCTACGCCTGATTTGAGTCATTCGCGTCGATATTGCCAAGTCCGCCTTCTCTTCCACTATCGACAATACACGACATCACCGTTGTGCGGATCCCCCGCCTGTGGACTCGATGCGCTGAGGAACGCGATGCGCGCCATGAGGCCGTTCTGCCGTTGGGCGCGCGCCGCCAGCGGCCATGTTGCTGCCGCGCGGCCGACCAGTCTGATGAACTCGCGCCGCCGCATGAGATGCCCTCGCAAAAGATGGAATCTAGCGCACGACAAGAGCACTTTGCACCGCAGCGGAACGTTGTCGCTTATGTCGGCTCAGGGTCTTGGCTGTGTGAAAACTCCAGCGCCCGCCGCGAGCGTAGAAAATCTCAAAGCGATTGCGCATTATGAGAGTCAAATCATACTGCGCACTTACAGTCCGATGCCCTGTCAGAGAACTGTATTTTCCACATTTCGCCAATGTATGAGTTTTCACACAGCCTAGGTCAATCTCGGCCATTGAATGTCTGCTTTACCCCCAATAGCGACCATTGCGCGGACATGTCAAAACGTCCGAGTCGTGCCAAACTCGGACATTCCCCGGTTCTATGGCCTCACTTCATTGTGTCGTCGTCCGTGCCTTGTTTCTTGGTGATCGGACGTTCAGTTCGCTTTGCGACCGGGAGGTGCCAACCACGTCGAATGGCGATGAGACGCAGCGCAAAGCAAAGGAGCGCACCAATGATTGTTGTGGCGGTCGGGGGAATGTGCAGCAGCTGGCCGATCACCACCACGGCTGCGCCGGCCAGCGCTGCCACGGCGTAAATATCGGCCCGGAGGACGGTGGGGATCTCGGCCACTAGGATGTCGCGCGCCATCCCGCCACCGACGCCGGTCAGCATTCCGAGCAGCACCGCCATGACGGGGTTCAGCCCGAACGCGAGCGCCTTATGTGCGCCTGCGACGGCGAAGAGCGCCAGCCCCGCCGCGTCGAACACAAGCACGGGGCTGTGCAGTCGATCGACTGCAGAGTACCGGGAGAAAGTGATCACGCCGGCAAGCAGCGAGACCGCCAAATACCGCCAATCGCTGATCGCGGCGGGCGGAACTGACCCGATCAGAACGTCGCGGGTAATACCACCAGCGTTTCCGGCGACAAACGAGAGGACCAGAATGCCGAATAGATCGAGCCGACGCGTCACCCCGGCAGTCGCTCCGCTGATTGCAAATACGAAGGTGCCGACGAGATCGAGGACGAGCAGAAGCGACATCGCGGGTTCTTTTACCTAGTCGGCCAATAGGCAGTCCGCTCTGCCGGGGCGGCCCGCCTAATCATTGGATGGTCCGCTGTGCGGAAAACCAGGCCTGCGCCGCTACAACTAGGGTCTCGACGCCCGTCAGCAGCGTCGGATGGATGACCGGCGCGAAGAGCGGGCTGTGGTTGACCGGGAGTTCATTGAGCCGACCGGCCTCCTTGGCTCTCTCGTAGATATCGGGGTCGGTGCCGCCCACGAACCAAAATACCGAGGGAACGTGCCACTCGGTGCCGAACGATCCGAAGTCCTCGCTCGCCGGCGCCGCCCCGGTTTGCCTGACGCGCTCGGCGGGAAAGTGCCGGCGAAACGCGTCCACTACGCGCCGGGTTGCCTCCGCGTCATTCACATTGAGAGGGTAGCGGTCCAGCGGTGTGATCTCCGGCGGTCGAGGCGCCCCTGAGGCGGCGGCCTCGGCATTCACGATCCGCTCGATCGCAGCAAGCACGCGTTTGCGCACGCCCTCATCGAACGTCCGAACGTTCAACTTGATGATGGCTTCGTCCGGAATGACATTCTCCTTGGTACCCGCTTGTAACGCGCCGACGGTAACCACGGCCGCCTCGGCGGCGGCGACTTCGCGGGAGACAACGGTTTGTAGCCGCATCACCGTCGCGGCCGCCATCACCACAGGATCGATGCTTGCTTGCGGCATCGAGCCGTGCGCGCCTCGGCCGAACAGGCGAATTTGCAGACTATCCGCAGCCGAAGTGATGGCTCCGATGCGCCCAGCGACGGCTCCGGCCGGGCCAACCATGACATGCTGCCCGAGTACGACGGCGGGTTTGGAGAAGCGCTTGAAGAGGCCATCGTCAATCATAGCCTGCGCGCCTTCCGCCGTCTCTTCGCCGGGTTGGAATACTGCCATCAGTGTTCCCCGCCACGCCTCGCGCGTTTGCGCGAACAGCGCGGCCGCCCCCGCGAGCCAAGTCACGTGCATGTCGTGACCGCACATGTGCCCCACTGGCACCGTGTTCCCCTCGCGGTCCTTCATCTTGACCTTGCTGGCGTAGGGAAGATTGGTCGCTTCCTCGACGGGCAGGGCATCCATGTCGGCGCGCAGCATCACGGTTGGACCATCGCCGTTGCGGAGCAGGCCGACGACCCCGGTCCTTCCGACCCCCGTCGTCACCTCATAACCGGCTGCGCGAAGCCGGTCCGCGGCCAAGCCGGCTGTCCGCGTCTCCTGCATGGATAGCTCGGGGTGCGCATGTATATCTTTGTACAGCGCTTCAAGATCGGGCATCAGCCGATCGAGATTCTTCAGGACAGGCTCCGAGGTAGTCGCTGTCGTCGCGTTCATAGCTACCATCCTTCCGCAGCACGGGTGGACATTTGTAAAGCATCGACGGGGTGTCCGATTGAGCGAGAGGCTCAACTGGCCTGCTGCATGTCATTATCGATCGGCATCATCTGACCCGAGATCGACTTCGCAGCATCCGAAGCAAGGAACACTGCCAAAGCAGCAATGTCCTCGGGACCGACCAGCCGTTTGGGCGATTGGACAGCCATCGCTTCCTTCGTCGATGTCGCAGACGAAGACCGACGCCCCATTTCGCCACCCTAGCACATCGTTGGGCGAGAGCAGCCTTGTGCATCACAGCAAAATCGGACTGCCGATGTCCGAGATGGGTCAAACTGAGAAATTCTCGCAGTGAGTATTTTCACTTCCGATGTAGCCTCAACAACGGACATTGCGCGGACATCTCGGAACGTCCGAGTCGTGCCATTAGCGGCCGTGAGCAGACGCGGCAATGGATGCAACTATTCGCCGCCCGTGGAGCCGGGAAGTTCTACAGGTGTGGAAAGGACACTGCCAGCGTGCCTGGGCGTGCCAATAGCGGTTATTCGGGCTACGCTATTCGCATGGATATCGGAGAGTTCCTAGAGGCATTGGGCCTGGGACGGTACGCCGACGCGTTCGCCGCGAACGATGTCGACGAGGCCGTTCTCGCCCATCTCACCGACGCGGACCTGAAGGAGCTCGGCATTACCTCCCTCGGCCACCGCAAGCGATTGTTGGCGGCTATCGCTGCGCGCGAGCCGGCGGCGGTTGTGCCTTCGCCTGCCGGTGCAGCACCGGGCGAACGCCGGCAGGTCACCGTGCTGTTCGCCGATCTCTCGGGCTTCACCGGCTTGTCGAAATCGCTCGACCCCGAAGAGCTGCACGACTTGGTGACGCGTTACACCAAACTAGTCGACGGTATCATCATCGATTGCGGAGGCATGGTCGACAAACACATTGGCGACGCGGTGATGGCACTGTTCGGGGCGCCGCGCGCCCACGACGACGATCCGCTGCGCGCCGCTCGCGCCGCCCTCGACATTCATGCCGCGTTGAGTCGGCTGAGCGAGTCCGTTGGGCGCTCGCTGCAGGCGCATATCGGCATCGCCAGCGGCGAAGTAGTGGCCGGCGCGCTCGACCGCGCCGAAACGCAGGACTATACCGCGCTCGGCGATTCCGTCAATTTGGCGGCGCGTTTGGTCGGCGTCGCGGCCCCAGGTCAAACGCTGATCTCCGAAGGCGTCCATCGTGCGCTCTCCGGGCGCGCCGTGTGCGACGCGCATGGTGAGATGCGTTTCAAGGGCATCGAGGAGCCAGTACGCGTCTGGCGCCTGCGCGACATGTCGAGCGAGGCGACGCCCGCAAATCGTAGCCCGTTTGTCGGCCGTGACGCGGAGGTCGAGCAGTTCAAGGGCATCGTCGCCGCCTGCCTGAGACGACGCACCGGGCAGGTCGTCTATGTCCGTGGCGAGGCCGGTATCGGCAAGACCCGCCTCGTCGGGGAAATGCGTCGAATCGCCGAAGGGCATGGGTTCGCGATTCATCGCGCGCTCGTGCTCGATTTCGGCGTGGGGAAGGGACAGGACCCGATCCGCGCCATCCTCCGCAGCGTCATCAGCCTTCCTGCAACCGCCGAAGCGGAGCATCGGCGCATGGCGGCCGACAGTGTCGAGGCGGCGGGCATCATTTCACCAGACCAGCGGGTATTCCTCGATGATCTGCTCGACGTACCCCAAATCGCCGACGGGCGCGCGCTATATGATGCCATGGACAATGCCGCGCGAATGCGCGGCAAACGCGGCGTGGTGACGGCGCTAATCGGGGATCGATGCCGAAGCGGTCCCGGCATGATCGTGGTCGAGGATCTGCATTGGGCCGATCCCCAGATCCTTGCCTACCTGGCAGCCGTTGCCGCGGCGGTAGCGGACGGACCCGGCCTGCTGGTGATGACGTCGCGTGTCGAAGGTGATCCGCTCGATGCGGCTTGGCGGGCCGGCTGCCGCGGCATTCCCTTCGCCACCATCGATTTGGGCCCGCTGCGGGAGGAGGAGGCGCTGAGCCTCGCCGGCGGCTATCTCGATGCGACGCAGCGCGTTGCACTGGCCTGCATTGACCGGGCTGGAGGCAACCCGCTCTTCCTCGAGCAACTGCTGCGCAATGCGGAAGAAGGCGGCGAAGAATCGATTCCTGCCTCAACTCAGAGTCTCGTGCTGGCGCGGCTGGACCGGTTGGAGCCGCTCGACCGGCAAGCCTTTCAAGCGGCATCGATTATCGGCCAACGCTTCGAATTGGCGCTGCTCAGACGACTGATCGGCGTGCCCGAGTATGTTTGCGACGGCCTCGTTCGCAACGCGCTGATCCTGCCTGAGGGCGATGGATTTCTCTTCGCTCACGCACTTATCCAGGAGGGCGCGTATCTGTCGCTGCTCCGCACCCGTCGGCGCGAATTGCACTCGCTGGCCGCGAACTGGTTCGCTGAGCAGGACGTGGTTCTGCGGGCGCAGCATCTCGATCGCGCCGAGGATGAGCGCGCCGCCGGCGCCTACCTCGCGGCGGCGACGGCGCAGCGCTCGGCCTATCACGCAGAGGCCGCGCTCCGCCTGGCGTCACGCGGCATTGCCATCGCCCGCAGCGATGGCGAGCGACACGCACTAACCTGCCTCAAGGGCGAGCTGGAGCGCGATCTCGGTGAAATTGCGACATCGATCGACACCTACCGGGAGGCGGTCGCCAGGGCGCCGGATGACCCGGCGCGCTGCCGTGCTCAGTTGGGCCTCGCCGAAGGCTTGCGCGTATCCGAAGGACTCGCGGAAGCGCTGACACTGCTACAAGCCGCCCAGGAGCCGGCCGAGCGTCACGGCCTCGTCCTCGAACTCGCGCGGCTTCATCACCTCCGCGGCAACATCCTCTTTCCTCTGGGCAAAATCGAGGGATGCCGCAAAGAGCACGAGCGCGGTCTCGACTATGCGCGCCGCTCCGGCTCGCCTGAGGCGGAAGCGCGCTCGCTCGGCGGACTTGCCGACGCCGCCTATGCCCAGGGTCGGATGCGCACCGCTTTCCGGCATTTCAGCCGATGCGTCGAGTTGAGCCGAGAGCATGGTTTCGGGCGCATCGAAGTCGCCAATCGCCCGATGGTTGGCTTCAGCCGGATCTATCTGAACGAGCCCCGCCAGGCGCTAGAGGACGGCGATGCGGCGACGCGGACCGCGGCGCTGGTCGGCCAGCCGAGAGCGGAGATGCTCGGCGAAACGATCGGCGTGTTCTCCTGCTATGAGTTGGGTGCGTACGAGCAGATGCAGATTCATCTCGAGCAAGAGATGCGGCTGATCAGACAGCTGGGCGCGCGGCGGTTCGAAGCGCAGAACCTGGAGATGCAGGCGCGGCGTCTGCTCGATCTCGGCCATCGTGCGGATGCGGAGGCGCGGCTGCGCGAGGCGCTGGCGATCTGCCGCGATGTCGGAATCCAATTCAGCGGACCCAAGGCCATGGCCGCGCTCGGCCGCGCGGTCACCGACCCGGCCGAGCGCGAGCACCTTCTTGCCGAGGGTGAGGAACTCCTCCGCCAGGGTTCCGTCGGCCACAACCATCTTTGGTTCTATCGTGACGCTATCGAGGCGATGCTGCAGGCTGGCAATGCGATGGGCGCGCAACGCTATGTCGGCGCGTTGGAAACATACACAGCGTCCGAGCCCTTGCCCTGGTCCGAGCTCTTCGTAGCGCGCGGTCGCGCCCTCGCGGTCGCGCTGCACACCCGTCGTCAGGATGCGACGAGGCGCGAGTTGGCGAAAGTTCGTGCCATTCTCCTCGATACTGGGCTCACGGCCTTTTTGCCTGCTATCGAGGCCGCATTTAGCGCGTGAACACGATCAGCCGGGAGACTCCTCGGCACTTGCTGTCGGCAAAGCCGCTCTTCGGTGGCGCTCAGCGCCACCCCCCGGCCACTTTCATTTTGGCACATAAAGACCTGTCCGCGACGCCCGTTGTGGGTCAAACTCGGAAAAACTCAAAGTGAGCAAATCTTGTCCGAGTTACCCCCCAAAGCGGACGTCGTGATGGAGCGTGACTCCTGGCGTCGTCTCGACTTTGACGTCGCGTATCTTAATGTCCGCTATTGTAGGTACAGCGGACAAGATTTGCTCACTTTGAGTTTTTCCGAGTTTGACCCATAGCAGACTCTCGTCTGCGCTCGTTGAAGCGAACAAGGTTGCGTCGGTGCCGCGCTTACCCCACCGCGAACGGGTGCCCGTTCTCCGACTGCCACCCGGTTCCCGCATTGGGCAGGCTGACCATGGCGGTGATGCTGGTGTCCTCGTCGTCCAGAATCCTGCGGCTTGCCACAGGAGCGCTTAGCGATTGATACCGGACCGCAATGCAACAAAACCACCGAAAGGTAGTTACAGCGAGGCTGTCTCGTCGCGTGCAACTCCACATTCGGCGACGCCGGCACTTCGGGATGCGCGCTACGGCTTCGGCACGAACAGATCGTGCGCGCCCGGCTTCAGCACGACATAGGAGCGGCGCCAGGGCTGATCATCGATCAGCCGCCACCGATGCCCGCTCCCAGCGTCGTCCGTCGCCAGCAGGACGTCGCCCGGATGCAAGACGAATATTTCGCCATCTCGGGTGGTGAACTCCAGCGTCCCCGAGAGCGTAATGACGTACTGCCGCTCCGGTGCGTCGTGCCAATCGAACGAGGAATGCGGCGGTGATTCCTCAAAATGGACGGCGACGACATCGGTGCGGTCATCGACTGCCATCGTCCCTTCGATGACGTGTGAAGCATTATCCGGTCCGCTGTAGAGCTTGAAGGCATGCACCATGAAACCATCTCACGCTTTGGCGCCTATCGTAAGCCACCGTGCCTGCAGCCGCGTAAATTCCCCGTTGTCGCGCAATGTTCGTATCGCGGCATCGACCGCGCCGCAAAGGTCGACGCGGTCTTTGGCGAAGGCAATCCCAAGCTTCTCGTGCGTCGGAACCTGCATCGGGACAGCCAGCTGCGGACGATCCTTGACCAGCCAGGAGATCACCGGGAACAGCTTGATGATCAGCCCGATATGCCCGGCCTCGAGATCGTCGAGTGCCGCCATGATCCCGTGATACGGATAGTACCGGATGCCTGCAATGTCCCCCTGCGCGAGCAAGTGCCTTGCCACCAGGTCCGACGTATTCCCCGACTGGATGCCCGCCGTCAGACCGCGCAGGTTCGCTGTCGAGGCCACGTCCGGCGTCAGCCGCTTGTTGACCGCGATGCCCTGGTTGAACTCGAGGTAGGGCTGCGAGAACAGCACGATGGCTGAGCGTTCCGGCGTGATCGTCGTGCCGGAGATCACCGCGTCGCAGGTTCGCTGCGCGAGGCCGTCGAAGATGCCGTTGAAATCGCCCCCCGAATAGGACAGCGGCCGCAGCGCAAGATCGAGTTGTCCGCAGACCGCCCGCATGAGCTCGATGTCGAAACCCGTCGCCGTCCCGTTTTCCATTACGTCGAACGGCGGATCGGGATAGGCCGACTCGACAACCAACGTGCCGGGGGTCAGGGTGAGCGACATCTGGATGGCTCCACTGCTGCCGTTGGGCGCCGTGATCCGATGACCACAACTGGCATTTCGAGAAGGGTCGGCGCAAGCCAACCCGATCCGCCACGGAGAAACTCATGATTGGAAATTATGCCATCACCGAGCCGGATGTCGCCCTCGTTGGCGCCGGCATTATGAGCGCCACGCTGGGGGTGTTTCTGAAGGAGCTTGAGCCTACGCTCAATATCGAGATGTTCGAAACGCTTGGCGGTGCGGCGCTGGAGAGTTCCGACGCCTGGAACAACGCCGGCACCGGCCATGCGGCGAACTGCGAGCTGAATTACACGCCAGAGCGCAGTGATGGAAGCATCGACATTTCCAAGGCGCTGGAAGTCAACGTGGAGTTCGATCTGTCGAGACAGCTTTGGTCCTACCTGGTGAAGAAGCGGGCGATCGCGAACCCGCAATCTTTCATCCATCCGGTCCCGCATATGAGCTTTGTGCACGGAGCTGAAGACGTCGCGTTTCTCAAAAAGCGCTTCGAGGCGTTGACGGCCCATCACAGCTACTACGGCATGGAATATTCCGAGGATAGGCGCAAACTGAGCGATTGGGTCCCGCTCGTGATGGAGGGCCGCACCGCAGAGAAGCCAGTGGCGGCCACGCGGATCGTCACGGGCGCGGACGTGGATTATGGATCGCTCACCCGCAGCCTCGTTGGCTATCTCGAGGGAATGACGGGCTTTTCGGTGCATTACTCGCATCACGTCACCGACATCAGTCGCGAGCCCGGTGGCCGCTGGCGCCTCCACGTGAAGGACACCAAGACGGGTGACGTGCGATCGGCCACAGCCAAGTTCGTCTATCTGGGCGCTGGCGGCGGCGCGCTGCCGCTGCTGCAGAAATCCGGCATCCCGAAAGGAAAAGGCTACGGCGGATTCCCGGTCAGCGGCATCTGGCTGCGCTGCGACGATCCGGCGATCAACAAGCGGCATCACGCCAAGGTCTATGGCAAGGCGGCGGTCGGTTCTCCGCCGATGTCCGTTCCCCACCTCGACACACGTGTCATCGGCGGAAAGCACTCCATCTTGTTCGGACCCTATGCAGGCTTTTCCACCAAATTCCTGAAGCACGGTTCGCTGTTGGATCTCTTCGTCTCCATCAAGCCGAGCAACATCGGACCATTGCTGGCAGTCGCCCGCGACAATTTCGACCTGACTAAATATTTGGTCGGTCAGGTACTTCAGTCATCACATCACCGGTTTACCGCGCTGCAGGAGTACTATCCGGGCGCGAAGCCGGCGGAGTGGCAGCTGGAAGTCGCGGGGCAGCGGGTCCAGATCATCAAACCGGATCCCGAGCGCGGTGGCGTTCTGGAGTTCGGAACCGAACTGGTCCCAGCGGCCGACCATTCGCTGGTCGCGCTGCTGGGAGCCTCGCCCGGAGCATCGACGGCGGTCTTTATCGCAATCTGCGTCCTCGAACAGTGCTTCAAGAACGAGTTGACGGAGAAGGGCTGGCTTCCGAAGTTGAAAGCAATGATCCCGTCCTATGGCGAATCGCTGATCGAAAACGCCGAGCTATCCCGGCGCGTGCGCGCCGAGACCGCGAGCGTCCTGCACCTGGTAAATATTTGAGGAAGACACGGTGACTATCTTGCATTCGGCCGGACAGGGATTGCGGCAAGAACGGAGGAAGCGAAGTGAGCGACATTCGAAAGGAAACCGATAGCCTCGGCGAAGTCGATGTTCCTGCCGACAAGCTCTGGGGCGCGCAGACCCAGCGCTCGCTTGAGCACTTCAGTATCGGCAAGGACCTGATCCCGCGCGAGATGATCACCGCGTACGCCACCCTGAAGAAAGCTGCTGCTAACGCAAACCATGCCGACAAGCGGCTCGACGACCAGCGCCATAAACTGATCGTCCAAGTCTGTGACGAGATCCTTGCCGGGCAGCATCACGACATGTTCCCGCTGCATGTGTGGATGACCGGCAGCGGCACGCAGTTCAACATGAACGTGAACGAAGTGATCTCCAACCGCTGTTGCCAGCTCGCCGGCACGCCGCTCGGGAGCAAGGCGCCGGTTCACCCCAACGACCACGTCAACATGGGGCAGTCGTCCAATGACTCGTTTCCCTCTGCCATGTACATCGCGGCAGTGGTCAATGTGAAGCAGCGGCTGATTCCAGCCGTGAAGGCGCTGCACGACGCGATCGCGGCGAAGGCCGTGGAGTGGAAAAACATCATCAAGATCGGCCGCACCCATATGCAGGACGCGACGCCCCTTACGCTCGGGCAGGAATGGTCGGGCTATGCGGGGATGCTCGCGGACGATCTCGAGCGGATCGAAACTTCACTGGGGGGCGTCTACCGTCTTGCGCTCGGCGGCACGGCGGTGGGCACCGGCATCAACTCGGCGCCAGGTTTCGCCGAAGCGTCCGCAGCCGAGATCGCCAAGCTCACGGGTCTGCCGTTTGTCACCGCGCCGAACAAGTTCACGGTGCAGGGTGCCCACGACGCACTGGTGCAGCTTTCCGGCACGATGCGCACGCTGGCCGTGTCACTCTATAAGATCGCCAACGACATCCGGCTTATGTCGTGCGGCCCGCGGGCCGGCTTCGCCGAGCTGGCGATCCCGGAGAACGAGCCGGGCTCCTCGATCATGCCGGGCAAGGTGAACCCGACCCAGGCCGAGGCGCTGACGATGATCGCCGTGCAGGTGATGGCGAACGATGTGGCGGTGGGCTTCGGCGGTGCCAGCGGTTATCTCGAGATGAACGTCTACAAGCCGCTGATCATCTTCAACATCACGCACTCGATCACGATCATGACGGACGGATGCAGGAACTTTCACAAGTTCCTGGTCGAGGGTACGCAGCCGAATCTGAAGAAAATCAAGGAGTACGTGGACCGCTCCCTGATGTTGGTGACGGCGCTCTCGCCGGTCATTGGCTACGACAAGGCGTCGAAAATTGCACACTACGCGATGGACAACGACCTCACGCTGAAGGACGCCGCGCTGAAACTCGGCTTCGTGACGGAGGTCGAGTTCGAACGCATTGTCGATCCAGAAAAGATGGTCGCACCATACGTCGCGACCGACAAGTAACGCGGCTCCAATCGCACCCCGAACACGCAAAAAAGGAGAGGAAGGCATCCCGCATGACGATTAGCGCACCAGAACCGGCCGCTGTCCCGCACGGCGAGCGGGCACTCATCGCCAGCGTCGGCGGCGAGCGGTACTTCGCCGACTGGAAAAAGCCCGACCATCGGTTACGCCGGCTTGTCGCCGAGTTTATCGGGACGTCCGGGCTGACTTTCGTGCTCTCGGGTGGAGCGGCCATCCTCGTTCTTTACGGCGGAGGCCCGGTCAAGGCCTGGGAGGCGGCCTTCGTGCTCTCTGCGGTGTGTGCCCTTTGGCTCGTCGTTGCCGTCTACTTCCTGGGAGACATCTCCGCTCACTTCAACCCGGCCATGACCTTCGCCTTCGCGCTGCGCGGCGACATGGGGTGGCCAATGGCCAGCGTATACGTCGTCGTCCAGATGGCGGCCGCAACAGCCGGGTCGCTGCTGGCGAGGGCGTTTTTCGGCATCCAAGGCAATCTCGCGGCGACCATCCCGCAGCCCGGCCAGTATTGGCAGGCGGTTGCCTTCGAGGCGGTGATCACGTTCGGGTTGGTGCTGATGGTGCTGTCGATGGCGAACGGGCCGAAACTTAACGGTCGCTTCGTCCCGCTGGCCGTGGGTGCGTACATCATGTCTTGGGGAACAATGGGTGGTCCTTTCGAGGGTGCTTCGATGAACCCGGCACGAAGCTTCGGGCCCGACCTCGCCCGAGGCGATCTAACAACCTGGTGGGTTTACGTGCTCGGACCTGCGGCGGGCGCCATCGTTGCGGTCATCGTCGCGCGCATCCTCCGCGGCCCCGCCATGGCGCAGGAGGCAAGGGCCGCCATGGGGACTCCGCTTGATACGGAATAGGCGCCGGAACTGCATAATGCAACGCGCAAGCATTCGGGCGCCAGATCAATGCTGCAAACGCAAACTGTCTTTAAGAGCTCGCATAAAATCGACCGATCTCACCACCGCTATCGCACGCGGCGGACGGCGTGGTTTGGGAGTGGCGGCGAGGATCAGCGCCCAGTACGTGCGACCCCCAGAACCCGCTGAAGCAATTCCGATCCGAGAAACATCACGGATCAGAAGGTTATGCCGATGTCCGGCCGAACCCTTCCATTGTTCGAACGTCGCCGAAAAGGTTGTATTACCCATGGCAATGTTTTCAGCCGCGTGATCGGTCGAGTATCCGCTTATTCGGTTCGCAAAGGTGGCGCGAATATCGTGATCCAATTTGTTTGCGGCGGCCATTGCTTCGGCCTGCTCGTGAGCCAAGCGCGTCAATGTAGGATCAATCCGGACCTTTGACAGGCCATATTCGTGGCGAAAGGCCGAGATGCTTTCCACCGGACCCGCAAGACATATCGAAGTCCAACTCAGCCACAAAACGATCCAAGCGCCGCGCATAGTGTTCCCGTCCCTCTCAACCCAACTCAGGTAAAGCTCACTGCACCAGGGATTTGGCCATTCTGCGGCGGCTCGGCTGCGAAGGCCGACGTACCGCAGTAGACGCTACAAGTGCGCCCTTTGCCGCCAGGGATGTCTGTTTCTGGCACTTTTCCGCCGTTCGCGGATGAAGCTGCGCGCGCTCATCGACTTCTTCCGCCAAGAATCCAAGAACCCGCTTCGCGTTAAGCCGGACGATTCAGTCCGAGATAGCCCCTGCATCGAGCATCACTTAAAGCCAAGTCAAGGACAGGCCCACGCAAGCACTGCGGCTATGGTGGCCTGATCGCAGTACCTCAGCTTTCGATGAGGGTGTCAATCATGGCCACCACCTACTATCGGACCGTGGACGTGAGCGGCATCGGCTTCGTCCACCGCGAAGCCGGACCCGTTGACGCGCCCGTGCTGCTGCACGGGTTTTAGATTCGTCACGGGGTAGCTGTCGTTGGTAAAAAGATCGCCAGTGACGGCGAGGGCGAGCCGAGTTTATACCCTCAACGCCCCGCCCTGATCACCCGGCACGATTTCCTCTCCCAGGGCACATACCCCTCTGAAGGAAACTGACCGACCATCCAGCGTCGTGTCCGTGCACGTAGGCATTTAGATGCCGAATGTTAGTTTAAGTTGAACAGCCCGTTAGAAGAATCGTTGATTAACTTTCTTCGCTCTGGACCACATCTTCTCAACGAGACAACCGGGAAACCAGTGGCCAATGAAGCGCCGATTTGGAAATCCAGCAAGCAATACGTCCGAGTCGAGACCAAATCTGGTACGTCTCTCGCGAAGAACAAAAGGCAGGAGTCGATCATGAAAGCGTTGCTTCGCAACTACGTAAACGGCTCGGACGGTTCCCGCGTAGAGCGCACGACGTCTGTTGCCGATCGTCGTGCCAGCGCGCTTTCTGCGGCAGGCGTAGCGAACGGCTTCTCGAACCTCATCGACGGAAAGCCCTCGATTTCGGTCAAATCGCTGGAGGTGCTGGATCCTGCGACGGGCGAGGTGCTCGCGACGGTACCCGACATCGATCGCCACGGGGTCGACAGTGCCTTCGCCGCGGCGCGGCGTGCCTTCCCTGCATGGAGTAACAGGTCCTGGGACGACCGTCGATCGATCATTCTGGCCGCGATCGAAAAGCTGAGGGAGCATCGCTCGGAGATTATTGCCCTTCTCATGGCAGAAGGCGGCCGGCCGAGCAGTCTCGCTGAATGGGAAGCAGCATCGGTTCTCGATGAATTCGGCCCGGGCGTCCTCGCACAGACCCTGCCCGACGATGTCTTCTCGCAAGCCGGTGTAGGCCTCGTCACGAAGCACTATGCGCCGCTCGGCGTGGTCGCCGCGATCAGTCCATGGAATCTGCCGTTTCTCCTGTCGTTCGACAAGGTCGTGCCCGCCCTTCTCACCGGCAACACGGTCGTCCTCAAGCCATCTCCCTTCACTCCGCTGACCGTCCTGCGTGCAGCCGAACTTATTCGGGATATTCTGCCGGCAGGCACGCTCAACGTCGTGACGGGTGGCGATGACGTGGGCCCCTGGATGACCTCTCACCCTGAGGCTGACAAGGTCTCCTTCACGGGCTCGACCCAGACCGGAAGGCGCGTCTTCGGCTCCGCTGCCGAAACGCTGAAGCACCTGACGCTCGAGCTCGGCGGCAATGATGCGGGGATCGTGCTCCCCGATGTCGATGTCGAGGCCGCGGTCGGCCCGATCTTTTGGGGCATGTTCCTCGTGAATGGACAGGGGTGCATCACCATCAAACGCCTGCTCGTGCACGAGAGCCGGTATGATGAGATGGCGAAGGCGCTCACCAAATTTGCTGCGCAGCAGAAGCTCGGCGACGGCTTCGATCCGGAAACCGCGATTGGCCCGGTTCAGAACCGCCCGCAGTTCGGCCGCCTCAACGCGACGTGGAACGCTATCAAGCGTGACGGAACGCCGGTTCTGTATCGCGGTGAGGAGATCGCCGGTGAGGGAAACTTCTTCCCGGTGACCATCCTCGACAATCCTCCCATCGACGCCGAGTACGTCATGCATGAGAATTTCGGTCCGCTGAGATCGATGATCAAATACAGCACCATCGACGAGGCGATCAGCATCGCCAACAGCACAGACTATGGACTTGGCGGATCCGTGTGGGGCCAGGATCCGAAGTTGCTCAACTCGGTTGCCCGCCGGATGGAAGCGGGAACCACCTGGATCAATCAGCACCTCGTCCTTTCGCCGAATGTGCCGTTCGGCGGAAACAAAGACTCCGGTCTCGGGGTGCAGTACGCCCTCGAAGGCCTCAAGGAATATTGCTACCAGCGGGTTATTTGGGCGAAGCAATAACGTTCGTGTGCAGCCTATTCGGCTAGCATCCCCTTATCAAAACTCGGTGCCAATCAATGGAATTGGCCCGAGGCAGCGAGAGGACATATATCATGACCTCGATTCGGGACAGCTTCGACTATATCGTGGTTGGTGCAGGCAGTTCCGGCTGTGTTGTAGCAAGCCGCCTCGTCAAGGACCATGGCGCGACCGTATTGCTTCTGGAGCAAGGCCCGCTCGACGACAGCATGTTCATCCGAATGCCTGCGGGGGTGTTCAAGATCATGTTCAGCAATTCGCCCTTCATCAAGCGCTATACCTCAACGCCGCAGAAATCTCTTGACGGTCGATCCGTCGTGATCACCCAGGGGAACGTCGTTGGCGGCGGAAGCTCCGTCAACGTGATGGCCTACACGCGCGGATCCAAGCGCGACTACGACACCTGGGATGAGCTGTCGGGACATGCCGGTTGGGGCTGGAACGACATGCTGCCCTATTTCCGCAAGCAGGAAGGCAATATTCGGTTGGACAATGCCGAGCATAGCGGCGACGGTCCGCTGAAGGTATCTGATCCGGCCTACATCTCCGATGCGGCTAACATCTTCGTACGAACGATGCAGAAGCTGAAGCTCCGCTTCACGGCAGACTTCACCGGCGGTGAGTTGCACGGGGTCGGATATGAACAGTCGACGACCTATCAGGGGCGTCGCCACAGTTCCTCGGACGCCTTCCTGAAGCCGGTGATCGGTGACGAGCGTCTGACGCTGGTGACGGAAGCCCGTGCCAACAGGATCCTCTTCGATGGCAAGCGCGCCGTCGGGGTCGAGTACCTCCACAATGGCAAAGTTCGCCGCGCGACGGCCGCCCGCGAGGTCGTTCTGACGGCGGGGGCGTTTGCCACGCCGAAACTGCTCATGCTGTCGGGCGTCGGTCCGGCCGACCACCTGAGGGAGTTCGATATTCCCGTCGTCGCCGATCTGCCCGGCGTCGGACAGAATCTCCAGGACCACAACGAGATCTTTCTATCCCTTTCGACGAAGGGTCCGTTCGGGTATTTCGGCGAGGATTCCGGCGTGAAGCTGGTGAGCAATCTCGCCCAATATTTCACCTTTGGCACCGGACCGATCACCTCGACCGGATCGGAAACGATGGCCTTCGTCAACATCGATGATGATCGGGAGGCCCCCGACATCCAAATCTACTGCATCGGTTTGATGTGGCCGACCCTGACGATCAATCCGCGCAATGCCGTCACGCTGTTGGCGAACCTCGTCCGTCCCCTGTCCTACGGATCTGTTCGGTTGCAGTCGGCGGATCCAGACGCCGATCCCGAGGTCAATCCCAACTGGATGAGCCATCCCGAAGATACACGCCGCTTGCTGAAGGCGTTCAAATATCTCAGGCAAATCGCGACGACGGAACCGTTCGCGGGCATTATCGAGCAGGAGCTTTCACCGGGTGCTGGGATCACGTCCGACGAGGATCTGATCGCGTATATGAAGCGCACGACCGAGAGCAATTATCATCCTGTTGGTTCGTGCCGGATGGGAGTGGAAAACGGCCCAATGACCGTTGTCACGGCGGACCTTCGTGTGAAGGGGATCGAGGGCCTGCGTGTCATGGACGCGTCCATCATGCCCATGATCATCAGCGCGAATACCAATGCCACTGTCATGGCGGTCGCCGACAAGGGCGTCGATCTGATGATCGGAGCCTACACCGGCAGGACTGCCGTGGCACGCGATCACGCCAACGACATCGTCCACTCGGACCCGCGTGCGCCCTTCGGCGGCGTGAAGGCCTCGGGAATCGGACGCGAACTCGGCGCACCTGGAGCATTAGAGCTGACCAACCCCAAGCTTGTCTGGCAGGGCGGTTAGTCGGGGAATGGCAGTTCTAGCCCATCAAACGAGACATGCAGCCTTGCCAGCGCCAACAGCCGGGACGCCTCTCATCACGATAAGGGAATCTGAATCATGCTGAAAGTCGCCATCATCACCGGAAGCACGCGGCCGGGCCGAAAGGCGGAAGCCGTCGCCCGCTGGGTCTATGATATCGCGAGCAAGCGGAACGACGCCGCGTTCGAAATCGTGGACGTTAAGGATTTCAATCTGCCTCTGCTCGACGAGTCGGTTCCGGCGGCCATGGGTCAGTACAGCCAGCCGCATACCAAGGCCTGGGCCGCCAAGATCGCGGAGTTCGACGCCTTCGTCTTTGTGACGCCAGAGTATAATCACGGCCCGTCCGCCGCGCTCAAAAATGCCATCGACTATCTCCACCGCGAATGGAACAACAAGGCCGCCGGGTTCGTCGGCTATGGCGGCAATGGCGGGGCGCGCTCCGTGGAAATCCTCCGCCAGGTGGTCAGCAATGTCGAACTTGCCGACGTCCGTGCGCAGGTTGGTCTCTCGCTCTTCACCGACTTCGAGAATTTGACGACCTTCAAGCCGGGCCCCCATCTGGAGCCCACGGTCACCCTCATGCTCGATCAGGTCGTCGCCTGGGGAGGTGCGTTGAAGCCTCTTCGCGCGCCCATGGGCGATTAGCCTCGGTGGTTCAGACGACGCATATCGCACTCCGAAATGAGGGAAGGAGTTATACCATGCGCACCATCGACACGTCGCCTCAATCGGAGGCGAGTACAAATCGATTTGAACTCTGCGGCGAAAGTTACGCCACAGGGAAAAAGCAGCGCCTCGTGAGTCACAGTTCAGAGGGAGGCGAAAGGTGACCGAGTCTCCGAATCTCCAAAATATCGTTCCGCTGGAAGCATGCATTCCAGCGGCGCCTTTGGAATCAATCCTCTGCACCGACGAATTGCTCAAACGCCCCGGGCGTCCGCCGGACCACGCGAGGGAGAACTCCGCACTCGCAGCACTGACCGGCGCGCTGGCCGACTCCCCGGCTACAATCCTGCAGACGCTGGCCGATAAAGTCCTCGAGGTCCTGGGTGCCGATTCAGCGGGCCTGAGCCTGCTGACGAAGGACGGGAAGCGGTTCTACTGGGCGGCCATTGCCGGCGCCTGGCAGCCGCACCTCGGCGGCGGCACACCGCGCGATTTCGGCCCCTGCGGTGACGTACTCGACCGCAACATTACGATGCTGTTCACGCATTGGGAGCGCCGTGACCCGTACTTGAGCGCCGCGATGCCGCTTGCCGAAGAAGGACTGCTCGTTCCTTTTTACGTCAACGGCAAATCGGTCGGTACGATCTGGGCGATCGCGCACCGGAATCATCGCAAATTCGACTCCGAGGACCAGAGGCTGCTGGAAAGCATGGGTCGCTTCGCGTCGGCGGCGTACCAAACCTTCAAATCTATCGAGGAGCTCAACTCGGAAATCGCCGCGCGCGAAAAAGCGCAAGCACGCCTCGTCTCCTCGAACGCTGCGTTGGAGCGCGAACGCGACAATAAGCTACTGAAAGCTCAGGCGATTACGGCTGCTATTGCTCATGAGATACGGCAGCCCCTCGCGTCCGTCGCGATCAACGCTGATACCGCGATGAGGTATCTTGGACATACGCCACCTGATCATGACAAGATACGGACGGTTCTGAATAGGATAAGACGCGATGTGGATCGTGCTGGTGGAGTGTTCGACAGCATGCGAGCCCTGTTCGGGAAGCACGCCCAGGAACGACAGCCGATCGATGTGAATCGGATTATCCTTGACGTAATAGAATCTTTGCAAGGAGAGCTGAATGATCACGTGGTGGTCACCCGCCGCGAGTTAATGACAGAACTACCGCTGGTGAACGGCCATCAGGCTCAGTTGCAGGAAGTTGTCTTCAACGTAATCAACAACGCGGTCGAAGCTATGTCTGCCACGACCAACCGAAGTCGGGCGTTGTGGGTGAGAACAGAGGTTTGTGGTAGCGATCAGATTGCAGTGTCGGTGCAAGACTCGGGGCCAGGAATCGATCCCAGTCAGTTGGAGAACGTGTTTAATGCCTTCGTTTCGACAAAGGCGCATGGAATAGGATTGGGTCTCGCCATTTGCCGCATGATCGTCGAGGGCCACGGCGGTCAACTTACTGCTTCGTCGGACGGCGAGAGCGGGACCCTGTTTCAACTCACCCTGCCAATCGGGTCCTTGGCCGGTGTGGCGATCGACTAGAGGGCGTTCATCGCAGCACAGTATCTGCTCGCGGCCGTCTTTGCCCTTGGCCGGACGGCCGAACAGCTATCGGGGTAGACTGCCTTCTTGGTGACCGTGTTGGCGCTTCCAAGTTTGGCTCGGCCGCGTCGATGAGGTGATCGAGTAGGCCGGCGCTAAACCTAGCGATCTACCGGCGCGACGAGCGGTAAAGGTCGAGCTGGTCCTAAATCTCAACACGGCCAAAGCGCTCGGAATTATCTTCCCGCTGATGCTGCTTGGCCGTGCCGACGAGGTGGTCGAATGAGGGGCTTCGCTGCACTGCATGAGTCCGGTCCTGGCACGACTCGGACCTCCCGAGATGTCCGCGCAATGTCTGTTATTGAGGCTATATCGGAAGTGAAATACTCAGTGCGAGTATTTCGCATGTTGACCCATGTCGGACATTCATGCTTGAGGGCATCCCGCCTAGGGCGCGGCTTTGGGGGATCGGTGATGCCGTGAACGTGCTCGAGGATTGGAAAATAACCCTCGCTAAGTAACGCACGCGTCCCCACCTTAACTTCATCACCGGCACCGTCTTTTGGCCCGCCGACGACTGAGAGAGGCAAGCGCTCCCGCCTTTAAGGAGGAGCGCTGTGTCCGAGACAGACAACGTCCGAAAACACGAGCTATCGTGCATGCGCTTGGCGGCAGAGTGTAGACGCTTGGCTGCAGATGCTCATACGCCCGGCCTCAGGGCGCACTTCCTTCTTATGGCCGGCATGTGGGCCAAGCTGGCGGATCAGCCCCGCGTGCCGAGACAATAGCGCGTGACGCGCAAGCCACGCCCTTCGGACAGGAGATCGCAATGATCACCAAGCGCCAGCGTGAGCTGGCGAATTTGAGTTTCGGCGGCCATGAATGATCGTACCGTCACCGTTTTCGGCGGAACCGGGTTTCTCGGCCGCCGCGTCGTTCGGCATCTCCGTAAACACAGGTTTCCCGTCCGAATTGCGTCAAGGCATCCGGATCGGGGGCACAAGCTGTTTGGTCTTGATGATCCGCAACTTCAATCTGTCGCGGCCGACATTAACGACGAGCGGTCAGTTGCCGATGCACTTGCCGGCGCTTACGCGGTGGTAAATGCGGTCAGTCTTTACGTCGAACACGGACAGCAGACTTTTCATTCCGTGCACGTCGAGTCCGCCCAACGGGTAGCAGCTCAAGCGCATCGAGCCGGAGTCAAACGGCTCGCCCACGTTTCGGGAATCGGCGCTGATGCTGCCTCGCAATCCCATTACGTCCGAAAACGCGGCGAAGGCGAACTGGCGGTTCGGGCGGCGTTCGCCCATGCACTTCTCATCCGCCCGGCGGTGATGTTTGGACCGGATGACGCGTTTCTCACCACCATCTTCAAGCTCCTCCGCCGGCTTCCAATCTATCCGATGTTCGGCCGTGGCCTCACGAAATTGCAGCCGGCCTATGTGGAAGATGTGGCGGAGGTGGTCGCAAGGGCGCTGCAGGGGACGGAAACGCATGCGATCACGTATGAGTGCGGCGGCCCTCGCATCTACTCTTACGAGGAGTTTCTCAGAGCCGTTGCACACCAAGCTGGCCTTAAACCCATACTGATTCCAATCCCATTTGCCGCTTGGCACGCACTGGCATGGATCTCGGAAATGCTCCCGAGTCCGCCCGTCACCCGGAATCAAGTGGAACTGATGCGGGTCGACAACGTGTCCTCGCTGGAGATGCCCGGATTTGGACAACTTGGAATTTCGCCGCACTCGGTCGAGGAGATACTCCAGGAGATATTATGGGATCACTGATCAAAGAGCTGTCTCGTTCGAGAAGCGTGATCGGAGTTGCATGTTGAAAGAACGCCTCCGCCAGGCCCTCTCGCCCCCCGGTCGCGCCGCGCTCGAGTGATCAGACGTTGCTCGTCGCATCCGGGCAAACCGAAAGCGCCCCGGAAACCGGGGCGCTCCCAACTTTCAACCGGCAAGGGTTTCAGGCGGCGACCTTGGTCGGCTTGACCTCCAGGAGCTTGCTGGAACTCGCGATCGGGATCGCCCGAGGCTTCATGGCCTCCGGAATCTCGCGCACGAGGTCGACGTGCAGGAGCCCGTTCTCCAGGCTTGCGCCCTTGACCTTGACATAGTCGGCGAGCTGGAAGCTCCGCTCGAAGGCTCGCGCGGCAATGCCCTGGTAGAGCACGTCGCCGGTCCTTTCCGCGTCATTGGTCTGCTTCTCGCCGCGGATCGTCAACATGTTCTCCTTCGTCTCGATCGAGAGATCCGCGTCGGTGAAGCCGGCGACTGCGACCGAGATACGATAGGCGTTCTCACTCGCCCGCTCGATGTTATAGGGCGGATAGCTCGGCGCCGAGCCTTCCACACCGCCGAGTTGGTCGAGCATGGAAAACATCCGGTCGAAGCCGACGGTTGAACGGTAGAGGGGAGCAAAATCGAATGTACGCATGGCATGACCTCCTGTTTGAGCGACATGCGAACGGTCCGCCCTCAGGGGCCCGACCTTCCGTATCACGCAGCCCTATGGCCTGCGCGTATCGTATTTAGGTACAACTCAAGGCTATTGTAAGGGGCGAGACCAAATAAACAGGAACTGCACTTCGTTCATCACTGCCACGCGGACAGCAATTTCGCGGTGAAAGCCCTCGCCGCGGCCTTTTGAAGTCGCGTCGTGTGCGATCAGTGCGCGGTCCGCGCCGAGGACGCCTCCTCGACCGGCGCGTCCACGGCCGGCCTGGCGCTCGCCTCGTCCCACACGATCGGCACCGGCTTCCTGGTCAGCGCGTGGCCGAGCACCTCGTCCATGCGCGACACCGGAATGATCTCGAGCCCGCCCTTGACGCTGTCGGAGATCTCGATCAGGTCCTTGGCGTTCTCCTCGGGGATCAGCACGGTCTTGATCCCCCCGCGCAGCGCCGCGAGCAGCTTCTCCTTGAGGCCACTGATCGGCCACACGTGACCGCGCAGCGTGATCTCGCCGGTCATCGCCACGTCGCGGCGCCCGGGAATCCCGGTCATCACCGAGACGATCGCGGTCACCATGGCGACGCCCGCAGACGGACCGTCCTTGGGGGTGGCGCCCTCCGGCACATGCACGTGGATGTCGCGGTGATCGAACAGCGGCGGCTCGATGCCGAAATCGACCGCGCGCGAGCGCACGTAGGACGCCGCCGCCGAGATCGACTCCTTCATCACGTCGCCCAAGTTGCCGGTCACCGTCATCTTGCCCTTGCCGGGCATCATGACGCTCTCGATCGTGAGCAATTCGCCGCCCACGTCGGTCCAGGCAAGCCCGGTGACGACGCCGACCCGGTCGTTCGGCTCGACTTCACCGTAGCGGTATTTCGGCACGCCGAGATAGTCGGAGAGATTCGCCGCGGTCACCTTCACGGACTCCTCCTTCGAGATCATGAGCTCCTTGACCGCCTTGCGGATCAGGGTCGACAGCTCGCGCTCGAGATTGCGCACGCCCGCCTCTTGCGTGTAGCGGCGGATGATGGTGAGCAGCGCCTCCTCGTCGACTGTCCACTCCTTGGCGTTGAGGCCGTGCTTGGTGACCACGTTGGGGATCAGGTGCTTGCGCGCGATCTCGACCTTCTCGTCCTCGGTGTAGCCGGCGATGCGGATGATCTCCATGCGGTCCATCAGCGCCGGCGGGATGTTGAGCGTGTTCGCCGTGGTGATGAACATTACGCGGGAGAGATCGTAGTCTACCTCGAGGTAATGGTCGTTGAAGGTGTGGTTCTGCTCGGGGTCGAGCACCTCGAGCAGGGCCGCGGACGGGTCGCCGCGGAAGTCGGTGCCCATCTTGTCGACCTCGTCGAGCAGGAACAGCGGGTTCGACGACTTGGCCTTGCGCATCGATTTGATGATCTTGCCCGGCCTCGAGCCGATATAGGTCCTTCGATGCCCGCGGATCTCCGCCTCGTCGCACACGCCGCCGAGCGACGCGCGCACGAAATCGCGGCCGGTCGCGCGCGCGATCGACTTGCCGAGCGAGGTCTTGCCCACGCCGGGCGGTCCCACCAGGCACAGGATCGGGCCGGTCAGCTTGTTGGCGCGCTGCTGAACGGCGAGATACTCGACGATGCGCTCCTTGACCTTCTCCAGGCCGAAATGGTCGTTGTCGAGGATCTCCTGGGCGAGCATGAGGCTCTTCTTGATCTTGGACTCCTTGCCCCATGGGATCGACAGCAGCCAGTCGAGATAGTTGCGCACGACGGTGGATTCTGGCGACATCGGCGACATCTGGCGCAGCTTCTTGAGCTCGTGCTGGGCCTTTTCGCGCGCCTCCTTCGATAGCGTCGTCTTCTTGATCTTGTCCTCGATCTCGCCGAGCTCGTCGCGTCCCTCCTCGCCGCCGAGCTCCTTCTGGATCGCCTTCATCTGCTCGTTCAGGAAGTACTCATGCTGCGTCTTCTCCATCTGTCGCTTCACGCGGGTGCGGATGCGCTTCTCGACCTGCAGCACGGCGAGCTCGCTCTCCATCAGCCCGAGAACCTTCTCGAGCCGCTCGGCGATCGCGGTCGTCTCCAGAATCGCCTGCTTGTCGAGGATCTTCACGGCCAGGTGGGAGGCCACCGTGTCGGCGATCTTGCCGTAATCGGTGATCTGCCGAACGGCGCCGACGACCTCGGGCGACACCTTCTTGTTGAGCTTCACGTAGCCCTCGAATTCGGTGACGACCGAGCGGGTCAGCGCCTCGGCCTCGACCGGGTCGCCGACCGTGCCCTCCAGCACGACAGCGTCTGCCTCGTAGTAGTCGGAGCGATCGGTGTATTTCGTGATCTTCGCGCGCTCGGCGCCCTCGACCAGGACCTTGACGGTCCCGTCGGGGAGCTTGAGCAGCTGGAGCACGCTTGCGAGCGTGCCGACCTCGAAGATGGCCTCGGTCGCCGGGTCGTCGTCGGCCGCGTTCTTCTGGGTCGCCAGCAGCATGAAGGTGTTGCTGCGCATCACTTCCTCGAGCGCGCGGATCGACTTCTCGCGCCCGACGAACAGCGGCACGATCACGTGCGGGAACACCACGATATTGCGCAGCGGCAGCACCGGATAGGCCCGGGTTTCGCCCGGCACAATTGAGGGTCGTGGTTTCGCAGCGGTCATGGCCCGAAGTCCTTATTATTGTGCCCCTCCGCGACGACCCGCCAAGGCGCGATCACAGCCGAGTGCCAACGGGCCGGGAAGGGAAACACGGAAGCTCAGCGGGAGCCGCAAACGCTGGCGGCTACGACACCCTGCCCGGGTCCGTTCGTACGCTATCCGTTCGTACGCTATTAGGTGGCCCCCGACCAAAGGGGTGTCAATCGGCAATCGGCATATGGATCAACGCGGAGGTGAAGAGCATCGCCACCACAGTGCCCTCTGCCAAGATGCACCCTCAATAAACCGGCAGGTACGCGACCACTTGTCCTTAAAAGGCACAGCCAAGCTGAAGCTCTCGAGTGCAGATCGCGCCAATCTGCAGCCCGCTTACATTTCCGTCAGGCGCCGATGCGAAGCTCGACGGTCACCGATCGATCTCGCCGAACACGATGACGAGTGAGCCGATGATTGCCGAGACGTCGGCTACCATGGGTCCGCGCGTAAAAAAATCCATCGCCTGCAACTGCGCGAAGGAGGGGGCGACACGCGGAGAGGCCGGTAATTGCAGCACGATCGCGTGTTGATCCTCCCACAAACGCGTGAGCAGCACGATCTCACCGCTGGGAAATCCAAGCGCGTCACGGCGTCCGTTCAGATTGTCTTTCTTCACCTTGCGGAACCGAGCCGTCGTTTCTCCGACGTTCACGGTCGGAAAGACGCGAAACGAAGAGACCGATCGCGGGGTCGCGAAGCGGGGCGACGGCGCGCGCCCTTTCGCTCGCGAGGCCCCCACTCGAATGCGAAGGATTTGCGTGGCGCGACACTCATAACTGACCCATCCTGCTCGCGCAACTTGTCTGTCCTTGCTAGGGTGTCGCGCGACGCGACTCGCGAGGGGCGGTCGCGCCTAGTCGGAGACTTCCATGGCCACGCGAAAACCGGATCCAGTCGATATCGAGGTTGGACAACGTATCAAGATTCAGCGGCTCGCCGCAGGACTGTCACAAACCGAGCTCGGCGAGAGCATCGGGGTGACGTTTCAACAGGTGCAGAAGTACGAGAAGGGAGCGAATCGCGTCGGCGCCGGTCGTCTCACGCAGATCGCACGGGGTCTCAAGATACCCGTGAATACCTTCTTCGAGGGACACGACCATATCGAAAAGGCTGCCCAGCAGGGCGGCGTGTCGCCGCTCGCGCTCATCACGCACCCGCATGCGTTCCGCCTGCTGCAGGCCTATTCGACACTCACCGACGGAGAGCTGCGACGGTCGATTGTCGAATTGGTCGAACGGGTTGCGGTGAAGACGGGCGGTCATACCCCGCGGCGAGAGCAGCGCTATACGCCGCGCCCTTCGTAAGTTGCCGCATCAACAGGGGTTGGAAGTCGGCGGTGCCGGTTCACGGATCGTGGTAGCGTTCGCTGATGGCGCCCGTCGCTTGTCCAAAATGCCCAGTTGTCGTGTATGAAACAGCCTCCGGAGGATGGCGGTTTGATCCACGAACCGGATGTGTGGATTTGCGAGACACTGAATGGGGAGCGAAGGGTGAGTTTGAATGGTGTCCTACTCTTGCGATAGCCATGCCGGACGAGGTCTTTTGGCCCGGGCGATCCCATCGAGATCACGTGATGCAGGCCGTCGAGCAGGCCCGACTTAAGGCAAGAGCCAACACAGAACCCGCCAAAAAAGACTCTGAAACCTAGCGATTACGAATCTCCCATTCTTCGGATTGTGCGGTTCAATCATTTCAAAGCGAGGCCCTACCAAATCTGGCTCTGGTTTCCCGGTGATCGGCCGACTGGCTCTTGTGAGGAAGCGCGCGCGTCGGACAGCAGCCACTACCCAGCGAGGGTGCTATGGCCGTCAGGGTTAACATAACCTCGGTTCGACAAACTGGCACGACTGTTACGCCGAAGGGTGAAGTCTCCCTATGGAGGGTGAGCTTTCAACTCGCCGGGGACTATTTTCTCGCCACTATGGTCACAATTGAGGTTGCCGGTCCGCAAGACGCATTAGGAGCGCAGCAAGAGGCACTTTCGATCTTTCGACGTTTCGCCCGGGAGATTGGCGGGGCTGCGGAGCATTTCCAGCCATTTTCAAATTAGGTATGTCCCTTCCGAAAGTCTCGTCCTACGGACTTCGATGAGGTTAGAGACGCCGTCCGTGGTTCGCCTACATTGGCCGCAGCGTCCTCGACAGGCCGTTTCTCGATCACCTTGTCGATCAGGCCGAAATCCTTGGCCATCTCGGCGGTCATGAAGGTGTCGCGCTCGAGCGCCTCCTCGATCTTCTTGAGTGGCTGACCGGTGTGTCTCGCGTATATGTCATTTAGGCGCTTTTTCAGATTCAGGATCTCCTGGGCGTGGAGCATGATGTCGGTCGCTGGGCCCTGGAACCCACCGGACGGCTGGTGGACCATGATCCGGGCGTTCGGCAGGGCGAACCGTAGATCCTTGGCGCCGGCCGCAAGCAACAGCGATGCGGCCGACGCTGCCTGGCCGACGCACAGGGTCGATACCGGCGGGCGGACGAACTGCATGGTGTCGTAGATCGCAAACCCGGAGGTAACCACGCCGCCGGGGGAATTTATGTACATCGCGATCTCTTTCTTTGGATTGTCGGCCTCGAGAAACAGTAGCTGCGCCACCACCAGCGACGCCATAGTGTCCTCGATCGGACCGGTGATGAACACGATGCGTTCCTTTAACAGCCGCGAATAGATGTCGTAAGCGCGCTCGCCCCGGTTGGTCTGCTCGACCACCATCGGCACGATATGCTGCATGTAGGTGTCGACCGGATCTCTCATCCCGCCTCCTTTGCGCGGCGCTCGGTCGGGCCGGCGCAAACCAACCAGATATAGCATCCCGACAGCCGATGGTGTTCACAATCATTCAAAGACCCGCGGCGAGATTGTCGTCATGGGCGGCGCGGGCTTCCTTCGGTCGGCTTCGATGCGGACTGGGCTATTGCGTCAGGCTTCAACCGTTGACCGCTCGATCATCGAACTGCCGGCACGGGCAATATGTGCTAGATTCGCTCCCTAAGCGGGAGGAAGAGCTCATGGTCCAGACGGTATCGCGGCTCGTTCCGGAGCTTCCGCTATATCTCATGACCGCCGTCGCTACGCATTTGGTCATGTCGTTTGGGCAGACGCTGATGCATTACAAGCTCGGCCATCATCCCATCGGCGGCAAGTTCTTCCGTAACCACATCAACTTCCATCACGTCTACTATTCCAAAGATCATCTCGTCTCGCGGACGTACCTTGGCGACCAAGGCAACAATACGCCCTTCTTCTTCATTCCCGTGTTTCTGGTAGGCGCGTGCACATACCTCGTATTGCCACTCGATCTCTTCGTGGTTCAGGTAGCCGCATGTGCGGCGTCGTTCTACGCGCACGTCTTTTTCGACAAGGAGTACCACGTAGAGGCATCGCGGCTTGAGCGGTTTGCATGGTTCAGACGGAAACAGGAACTACACTTCGTTCATCACTGCCACGCGAACTGCAATTTCGCGGTGATCCATTTCTTCTGGGATAGGATTCTCGGTACCTACAGAAGGCCGAATGCCGGAGAGACTCGGACGAATGGAACCGTTCGGATCGGCGGTCCGGCGAGGCCTTTCGCCTCATGATGTGATACCGGCGATGACGCCCGAATACGCTGCCAGGAGAGCTTGGGTCCATCGGCTGCCGTCGACCTTGTCATGTCCGCTTTTGTGAAGGGTTTCGGATGCCGGCCGCTCACAGCCGGTGCCGCGAACTCCGGCGGCCGGCGTCGAAAAACCTCCAAAGGAGGAAATCGCGGGAAGGTTACGTGGAGAGTGCGGCGCGTGCTGCAGGGGAGCGCGAGTTCAGGTTCGAGAGCACGTCAACGGCTATCGGCCTCGAACGCGCGCACAACTTCAACGATCTGGCACGAGTACTGCTAAATGGGGATTTGACCTTTCGCGTCATCTGTGATTTCAAAGAGTTACGTGTGGCAAAAACAGCACACTCAACAACTCCTACGCGATGAGCCTTCATTTCCATGGCGCGAACCGATCGTTACCGCCTTCAACAATCCTGACCCCCCGTCCAAACGAGACTGTTTCGAGCAGCTCATCAAGATGATCCCCGCATCTGCGATTGCGCGGTTGCGCCTACGTAGCTCGATGGTCCGGCGCTTCGATGCAGCGGCCTTATCGCGTCCTCGATCCTGGTGATGCTGACAGTCGTGTGGGCGGCCTCTGCGCGATCCCTCCGTCCAAATACGGCGCTCCAGTCCCACGATCGTGCAGGTTCAGTCGAACGTCGCAGGACATTATCGCGCGAGCGGTTTAGTCCATTGGCACTTCACTGCCGTCCACGATGTGTGCTCGAATGTCGGCAATTGGAGGGTAAGCGGACTTGTTATGCTCAAATCGAGTTTTGTCGATCCTGACCCAAAGCAGCCATCAGTGCCCCTAGATAGCCCGCCTACTGCGCCGCCCGCCACGTTCATGAAACATTCTAGGTTCCGATCTGTTCCTTTGGGGGGTTGGGGTTGGGTGCTGGCCGAAATCGGCCACTCGTCCCGGGGAAACCGGCCACTTAATAGACGAAGCCAACTGAGGCGGCCCCCCGGCGCGCTTTCTCGGCGCCTACCGCCTATCTGATACGAACGCCCCGAACTTCGAGGCGACCACATTTGTCACATTCGAAGGTGTAAAGGTCACCCTTGGGGCCCTCTGGCTCGACCCCGAAAAGCAGCATGTCGTGGTTGCAGTTCGGGCAAAGCAACAAGGAGGCCACCGTGTCCTTGGGTTTTGGCGGCAAATCCCACCTACGAAAAACGATCAGTGGGGGCACCAACTGAGGCGGCTCTTTCATGGATGCCTATCGCTGCGCGCGGCCTGATTGTTGACGATCCAGTCGTGGTCGTGGGCCGCCTTGTCCGCGAATTGCAACCACGTGTGGGCCATATCGAGCAACATGACCCGGTGAACCTCTTTGGCTGTCTGTGCCAAGCGCACGCAATCTTCGGCTAGCTTGCGATAGTCGGCCTGAGTTTTCATGACCCACCTTCCTATCAGCCCAGTCGCCTTGTGAGGCGGCCGATTCCGATTCAGCCCGCGCGCACCGTGCGCCGGTACCAGGGGCGGGTCTGTGCAAAATTGATCACTGCGGCAAAAGGGGCCACTAGGGGTTAAATGGGGCCCGTACCCAACCCCCGGTGCTGGCCGGTTTTGAGGCCCACTGGCCGATTTTGAATCGAGCGGTGGCTTGGTTCGGAACTGATCACTTTTGCACAGACCACCGGTGGCAATGGGCGCATGCTCTGCCTGCTGGAATCTCAGCAACAGGGATGCGTCAGCACCGGTGCAGCCCTTTTTGCTACCCAACGGAGGAATAAATGAAATCCACCTATAAGCTCACTATCGCACTGCTCGCAGGTGCCGCCATTGGCGGTCTGGCAATCCATGGGATTCACGCGCAGACCAAGGCGCCCGTCTATTATATCGCAGAAATCGACGTGACCAACCCGGACGCTTACGCGAAGGAGTACGCCCCGAAGGCTCAGGCCCTCATCAAGGCAGCCGGCGGTCGCTTCCTAGCCATAGGAGGAGCCGCAGCAACGGGAGGAAAAGTGACTGCATTTGATGGCGACGCGCCGAAGCGCGTCGTTGTGCAGGTCTGGGACAGCATGGAGAAAATCCAAGCGTGGCGGGCCAACCCGGAGTACGTTGAACTCCGGAAGGTCGGCGAAAAGTACGCGAAATTCCGCTCCTTCGCTGTTGATGCTCTCC
>Ga0210408_10000744_pt1 | contig 37578 bp, 14 predicted proteins | sample IncBWH4MmetaG_FD_155471 | JGI IMG/M metagenome (GOLD analysis project Ga0210408, IMG submission 155471) | Forest soil microbial communities from Barre Woods Harvard Forest LTER site, Petersham, Massachusetts, United States - Inc-BW-H-4-M | ecosystem: Environmental > Terrestrial > Soil >... | reverse complement strand
TCGTGCTGGACGACTCCGGCTCCGGCACGACCGGTTTCGCCAACAACACGTTAACAATCGCCATCCAGAACGGCGTTACGACGGCGCAGGCGGTGCAGACGGCGGTTCAGGGCCTGGGCGCGGGGTGGACGGTGACTTTCCTCCCTAATGACCCGGGCGACCCGAACCCGAACGCTGTCACGCCGGTAATCAATGATGGCTCAGGCACTATCAAGTCGGACAAGATCCAACTAGTGGCGCCCGACTTCAGCCAACTCTTCAACAACCTTGATTTCTGCTCGATCCTGGCCAGCGCGACGGGCCCGCTGCTGGACGGACTGGATACGTTGCTGGGCAAGCTGCAGGATGGGATTAACTCGGTCGTTTCGGCGACGAACCTGCCGCTCATCGGGCAGGGCTTGTCCGGGGCGGCCACCTTTATCCAGAACTTCCGCAGCGGTTTGCTCCAGGAGTTGCGCACGGACGTGCAGAATGCCAGCGGCAACGGCCTGACGGCGGTGCAGGACGCGATCAAGAAGGCTTTCTGGAATTCGCTGGGGCCGGGTGGACTGAACATCCTGGTGGACGTGGCGACAGGCAAACCGCTGGATGTCTCGAAGGGCTACAGCCAGCTCGATATCACGCTGGACTGCAACACTGGCCTGCTGGTGAAGCTGCGGTTGGCCAAGGAGCTGGACCTGGTTGACACCTCCGGCCATCCCATCCAGTTCAACATCGGCGTGCCCGGTTTCGGCTTGCAGGGGAATATCAATGTCAAAGTCGCGCTCGGCTTCGATCTCAAGTTTGGCTTCGGGGTCAGCCCGCAGGATGGCTTCTTTTTTGACACTTCGGCGAATCCGGAGTTGCAGATTTACTTCAAAGTGACGCTGCCCAACACCCACTTCAGCGGCCAGCTCTTGTTCCTGCAGCTTGACGTGGCTGATGATGCGAAGTCGCCCAGTATTTTCTCCGGCCAGTTCACCGTCGATTTGACCGACCCGAACGGGGACGGAAAGCTGACCTGGGCGGAATTGACCTCGGGCGGGACTTCGTTCGGGGATCTGTTCCACGCCGAACTGGGGGCCGACGCCAACGTCAATCTCGACCTGGCTGCCAGCTTCGGCGGCAACACCGCCTTCCCGCGGGTGCTGGCCCAGTTCCACCTGAAATGGCACTTCGATGTGGCCAACGGGGCCGGCACGCCACAGATCTATATCGACAACATTTATCTGGACGTCGGCAGTTTCATTTCGGATTTCCTGGCACCCATCCTCTCCAAGATTCAAAGCGTGACCAAGCCCCTGCAGCCGATCATCGATGTCGTCACGGCTCGCATTCCAATCCTCTCCGACCTGGCGGGGCATGACATTACGCTGCTTGATCTGGCCCAACTGTTTGGCCTGCTGGAACCCTCCACGGTAGATTTCATCAAAGACGTCGCCCAGGTCATTACCCTGATAAACGACCTCCAGGGCATCGGCCAGGGCGACATCCTGATTCCATTCGGCTCGTTCACCTTGAGCGGCGGCAGCGATGGACAGATGAACCAGGTCGCGCCCAACAGCCCCAACTCAATCAATCTCCAGCAATCCATCGCGAATGATCCCGACCCCGGTGTGAGTTCCTCGTATCAAAATGCCACCGCCGGCTTTGCGAGCGACCTGGGCAAACTGAAAAACTTCAGCATCCCGATCTTCGACCATCCGTCCGAGCTGTTCAACCTGTTTATCGGCAAGCCGGTGAGCCTGATCGAGTGGCGGATGCCGGAATTCAAGTTCACCTTCACCTACGTCCAAAAGATTCCGATTTACCCGCCGTTGTATGCGCAGTTTGGCGGGACCATTGGCGCCACCATCCACATTGGTTTCGGCTACGACACCTTTGGCATCCAGGAGTTCATTAATGATCCCAAGAAGAAGGCCCTGGACCTGCTCGACGGTTTCTACATCATCACCAACGACACCAATGGGAAGCCGCAGCCGGCACTGACACTTACCGGCGAAATCTTCGCCGGGGCCTCGATCGATCTGGTCATCGTCGAGGTGGGCGTGCGCGGCGGGGTTAATCTCACCGTCAACTTCTTTTGGAACGATAACAGCGACAACGATGGCAAGATGCGCGTCAACGAAATCATCGCCAACGCGCTGGAAGATCCGCGCTGCATCTTCAATATCGAGGGCAGCGTCAGTCTCTTCCTGGAGGCCTACCTGAAGATCGACCTCTTCTTCTTCAGCATCGACAAGACCTGGCGGTTCGCCACGATTACGCTGGTCAGCTTCGATCTGACTTGTCCCACACCGGTGCTGGGCGAGATGAGCGGGAGCGTGTTGACGCTGAATATGGGACCGCTCGCCAACCTCCGGCAGGTGGATGATACCTCGGATGGGGACGAAACGTTCACGGTGCACCACATCAGCGGTTCGGCGGGCAACGAAACCGTGCAGGTCACCTGGGCGCAACACACGCAGACGTTTACCGGGGTCAGCGAGGTCGACGCCAATGGGGGCCAAGGCACCAATGTCATCGACCTCCGAGGCGTCATGGCGACGTGCCACCTTATCGGCGGCCCGGGGACCAACACCATTTACCTGAGCGACGGCCCCAACTCGACCGCCAACGGCGGGGGCGGAAATGCGACGATCTATGCCAGCAAGGCGGCCAGTGCCACCGGGGTAGTCATTCATGGTGGCGGGGGCAACTCCCTGATCGACGGCGGCACGGTGGCCATCACGATCTACGGGGACGCCGGAACCAATACCATCAATGGCAGCACGACGGGTGACGACCACCTCTACGGAGGCACCGGCGATGACACGATTAACGCGGGCAACGGCAACGCCTACATCGACGGGGGACCCGGCAATGACGTGATTCATGGCGGCAGCGGCCAGGACTTCATCCTGGGCGGGCCGGGCGATGACGTTATTTATTGCGGTCGAAGCGACAACATTGTGAACGGGGGAGATGGGAACGATGTGATTTACGGCGGGGCGGGCAACGACCTGCTGATCGGGGGCAACGGCAACAATACGATTTACGGGAATGCAGGCAACGACCTGATCATCGGCAACAACGTGGCAACCGTGGCCGGCATGGCCATCACGGAGACCAATTGGCACGCCCTCAACACGGCGGTGGATAACATGGCCACCAATGGCGTCGGCGTAAGTGGCATCTCCGGTCCGACCGACGGCAGCAGCGGGAATTGCTTCCTGGTCGGCGGCGGGGGCAGCGACGTGATCTTCGGCGGCGGCGGCGCCAACATCATTTATGGCGGCAACTTCCTGACTCCGGGCCAAACCTCGGTTATCACTGAAGACGGCAACAACTTCATCGTGGGGGGTCCGGGCGACGACACGATCTTCGGCGACGACGCGATGGGCAAGGCTGAGAACCGGAACACAGGCATCGCCATCAAATCGAGCGTTTGGTACGACGCCAACGGCAACCATGTCCGGGACAGCAGTGAACAGGGCATCGGCGGGGTGACCGTCTGGCTGTATAAGCAGAGCGTGATTATTAATACTGCCGCGGCGCTCGGTACTGGTGCCCTCGCCATGACCACAACTGACGTGGACGGCACGTTCCAGTTCGTTGGTTTGGATCCGAATGGTTACAAACTCGTTTTCTCTTTGCCAAATAACGTAAACTTCACCCAGGTGCTCAACCTCGGAAATGTGGGCGTTTCCTCGACTGATAGCGACGCGATGGACACGGTTTTCCTGGGCGGTGTCCACGGTGGTGTCACCGCCCCCTTCACCGTCGGCTTCGACACGAACTACACGGCGGTCAGCGCCGGCTACACCGGCAATCCGGCCGTCTCGATCAGCAACGCTTCGGTGGTGCAGAGCAACTCGGTCCAGACCGAGATGGTGTTCAATGTGACCCTGTCCGGCACGGCCTTCCAGGGCACGACGGCGGTACCGGTCGAGGTGGATTATCAAACGGCGGACGGCAACGACATTAACCCGCTTAAAGACGCGACCGTGGCCAACGGCGATTATGTTGCGACCGCGGGCATCCAGGACGTGCTCTTCAACCCGGGCGAAACCAGCAAGCAAATCACGGTGCTGGTCAACAGCAGCACCACCTACAAGCCGAATCAGCAGTTCCGGCTGCTAGTCAGCGCCAAGCAGCTTAACCCCGACGGCAGCACCGGCCCGCTCAACGTCAATGGCGCTGCCGGCACGGTCACCGCGCTGGGCACCATCTTCAATTCCAACCCGGTTCCCACCATCTCGATTTCCGATTACAACCCGCGCGGCGCGACCCCGCTGTTCGCGCCGGACGATTTTATCAATTTCGGCGATTTCCGGCAAAAACTCGTCAACCACGCGGACGCGGTTTCGCTATTCGTCTGGAACCAGTTCTCGTTAGCCGACCAGCAGACCCTGGCTGGTTCGACCGCGACGCAGACGCAGCAGACGCTGGTGCTGATCTCGGAATTGGACGCCATCCTTCAGGGAGCATCGATTTATACCGCGCCGCGGTTTACGGGAGTTCAATTGTCCGTGCGTACGAACGCGTTGCGGGCGACTTCACCTGTGGGCGATGGCCTGGTGCTGCTCAACCGGTTGTTGTTGCAGGATGCCTACCCGAGCGACCTGGCCCAGACCATCGCCGGGGCGACCGAGGGCGACACGGCGACTTTCACCGTAACTTTGTCGAATCCGAGCGAGTACACCGTCACGGTTAACTGGAACACCGATACCTCGCTAACTTCGGAAGCCCAACCGAACCCGGCGGTGGACGCCGCGATTCCCGCGCCTTTCCTCCATGCCAACTTCGTTATGGGCCAGGGCACGTTAACCTTCCAGCCGGGCCAAACCACCCAGGTCGTTACTGTCCAAACCCTGGCGAACAACTATCACCAGGGCGACACTTCATTCTATGTGGACTTGTCCAACTCGACTTACGCGACCATTACCGACCGCCGAGGTTGGGGGATTATTCCCGACAAAGATCCCGCTCCGAGTGTGACGATTGTGCCGGTGCTCCCCAGGTCCGTCACCGAACCATTCACTACGGATGTCACCAAAAGCCCGACCGGGAAAGTGGAAGTGGATTTCCTGGTCGAGGTTTCCGCGGCCAGCGGCCTGCCGGTGACCGTGACCTGGGCGACTTCGCCCGGAACGGCGCTTGAAGCTCGTGGCTCGCACGACCCCGATGTCGGCGACATGCCGGACTATGACGGCGTGCCAACGGCCAATTCGCCGGCCGGGGTTGGCCAGGTGGTGTTCAGCCCGGGCGATGCGACGCCCAAACTGATCAAGGTGTGGGTCAATCCGACCAACCCGTATCTGAACCCAACCGACACCAAGAACTTCTTCGTTAATTTGTTAGGCGCGACCAACGCGACCGTCGCGGAGACGCCGCCCGCGCAAAGCAATCACGTAACGGTGGTCATCCATCAGGCTGTGGCGACCAGCGACGCCGGTCCATGGAGCGTATTCTTTAGCTCGGACACTTATGACGTGAACGAGCCGGTCAGCGGCAGCACCACCGCCACCATCACCATCGAACGGACTCCGGGCAGTTCGCAGGCCGTGGCTGTCTTTTATACTACCGACGGCACGGCGACCTCGACGGGGGCCAACCCGGATTACGCGCCCGTGTTCCGCCAACTCGTTCGCTTCGGTGCCAACGAGTTGAGCAAGACCATCCCCATCACCATTTATGCCGATTCAACTGTGGATGGCGACCAGACGGTTCTCCTGTCTTTGCGCAATCCGACCGGCGGCCCGGTGCGTGGCCAACCCTCCAGCGCGGTGTTGACCATCCATGAGATAAACACCGCCCAGATTTGGATCGAGGCGCCCGAGCTGGGCCCGATGACACTCGGGACGCGCGATTTTACCGATTTCAACACCCTGGTTTCCAAACTCGGTTCGCACACGGATGCCGTCTCGCTCTACCTGTGGAACCGCTTGCCGGCTATCAATCCAACCTTGCAAGCGGAAATCCTGTCGCCCGATCCATCCTTGCAGACCAACCTGACTTCGGCCCTTAACACCATCCTCACTGGAGTATCTATCTTTGACGCCACCCGCTTCGCCGCCGTCACGCTTTCGGCCATTACCAACGATTGGGTCACCAGGAATCCAACGGCGCCGGCGGACGTTCTCGAGCTGAACCGCTGGCTGCTGGCCGATGCCTACCCGGGCCAAATCGCCCAGCCGTTTTATGGCCTCGTCGAAGGTCCCGCTGGTGTCCCGGGCATTTTCAACCCGCACAATTTCTATGTCTATCTGACGGCACCGGCCGGCGCGGGCGGCGTGGATGTTTATTATCAAACCGTCGATCTGACCGCCCGGTCGGCCCCGGGCCCCGATCAGGATTACCAGGCCGCCCCGATCCTGGCCTTCGTTCATTTTAACCCTGGCGAAGATCGGAAGGTGATTGCCATTAACGTCCAGGAAGACACGGTCGCCGAGCCGGATGAGACCTTCGCCGTGCGGTTGAGCAGCACCAGCGGTCCGCAAGTTGATTCCAATGCCAGCGCGGCGGTGGCGACCATATTCGACCAGGCCCTGACGACCATTACCGGCGCCATCTTCTATGACACCAACGGCAACGGTTACCAGGATCTGAACGAACCGGGAATGCCAGGGGTGAAGGTTGATATTACCTATTACCAGGGCGGTACGCAGCAGATGGTGACCGCTACCACGGATAACAATGGAAATTACACTGCGATGGTGACGCTCGGCCAGGTCACGTTGAGCGTTGAGTCCAACACCGTCACGTCTCCGATTCCGGGCCTGGGCGGCACCGGCTCGACTTACCACTCGACTACTCACAACGAGACCCAATCCGTTAAATACGAGGGAATCGTGGGCCTGCCCGCCTTTGCCGACGTTGGCTATATCCTCAACACCACGCCGGTGGTGAATAAATCCACGGCCAAGGACGCCGGGCGTGGTGGCACCGACAACACCATCTATGGCGGTCCGGGCAATGATACCATCCAGGTTGGCAACGGCTTCAACCACATCGTGGGCGGTTACTGGTACTCCGCCACCGACGCGAATATTCCGATTAATAACGCCGTGACGTTCCACAGCTATGACGCGAATGTGCATGTCCAGACTTCCGGTCTGCCGATCCAGTACAGCAACGGCAGCGGGCCGATTTGGTATATTTCCCCAGCGGATTTGAAGCTGGGCGGCTCGGTTAGCGGCCAGATTTGGATTGGCAGCCCAGCCACGCTCTTTACCCAGGATGTGGTGGTCACGTTGCTGGATTGCAGCGGCAACCTCGTCGATTCCCAAACCGCGCACAACGGGACTTATTCCTTTACCAACCTCTATGCCCCCAGCAGCGGGCCGGCCAGCGAATACCTCGTCCGCTTTGATCTCCCCACCGGTTATGTCTTTCTGGCACCCGGCCCCAACAATGACGTGCAGTTCGGCAACTTGACGCACGAGGTCAGCATCAGCAGCGGCACCCCCAGCGCCACCCTGAAGGCTGGCATAACCCAGGGCGGCATCAAGCCCGGCAGCGGCCCTTACAGCTTCCAGTTCTCTCAGCCGTCTTACAGCGTCTCGGACACCATCGCCAACAACGTCCTGACGGTTACGATCCAGCGCGGCAATGCTTTCCAGCCAACCGCTATCGTCTTCGACACGGAAGGTGGCCCAGCCGTGGCGGGCACGGATTATGTCGCTGTGGGACATGAGCTACTGCAGTTCAACGTCGGGGAGTCGGTCAAAACCGTTACCATCTCGATCCTCCAGACCAACAACCTCTTCAATTGCCTTAGCCCGAATTACTTTAACATCGTCCTGCGCGACCCGACGGGCCGGCCGGTGGCCAGCGCCCCGGTGTTCCTCACCGGCCCCACTGTCAGCGACGATGACACCATCAACGCCGGCAGCGGCTGGAACATTATCCTGGGCGATTCGGGCATTATCCCGGCCCCCACCATCATCGCCAATGCCGCCAGCCTTTTGAACATCATTTACACCGGCGGTGTCGGCAACGATGTCATTGACGGCGGCACCGGGCCGGACTTCGTTAATGCCGGCCCGGGCAATGACATTATCTATGCGGACGCCGGCCAGAACATCATTCAAGGCGGCTCCGGCAACGATACCATCTATGTCGGCGCCGACACTGAGTCCATTGATGGCGGTGACGGCTTCAACACCATAATCTCCTCGCGTGACGTGCCCTACATCAACCTGACTGCGACCAGCGCGACCGATGCGACCCTGACCCTGGGGGTTGACAATACCGTCCCGGGCATCCTCAGCACTCACACCCTCAAGAACATCCAGATGGCGGAATTGTTTGGCGGGCCAGGCAACAATACCTTCGACATCACCAACTGGATCGGGTCGGCCTTTGTGGTAGGTAACGGCGGTACGGACACTCTGCAGCTCCAGGCACACGTCGATCTGAAGCTCAAAGATGCCACCGTTGCCGAGGGGAACCTCTACCAATCGCTCTATGGCTTCTTTAAAGATGCGACCGTGACGCTGTCCAGCGGCGGGCAATACGACCTGAGCGCCATCCAGAACGTGGTTATCACGCTCGCCCTCGGCGCGGGCGGCAACACCGCCGACGCCTCCGGCTACTCGCGCCCGGTCACCTTCAAGGATTTGCAGGGCAACGACACGCTAATCGGCGGCTCCGGCAATGACACTTTCGCGCTCGATGCCGATATGCCGTTGGGCACCATGACCATCACCGGCAACGGCGGCACCAACACGCTCGATTTCTCCAGCACCCTGGCCGCCGGTGTGACGGTCAACCTCGCCACCGTCGGCACCACCCAGGTCGTAAACGCCAATCTCACATTGAAGTTGATGGACCTGCTGCAAAACATTATCGGCGGTGGCGGCAACGACACGCTCACGGGCAACAGCCTCAACAACGTGATCAGCGGCGGCACGGGCAACGACACCCTCATCGCCGGCACGGGCAACGACACCTTCCCCTTGGACTGCGACACGCAACTGAACAGCAAAACCATCGTCACGATTGGCGCTCCGGGTTTCAACACGCTCGACTTCTCCGGAACACAGACCCTGACCATCAACATTGACTTGGCCATTCTCGGTGTGCCGCAGGTTGTCAATCCGCACCTGACGCTCACCGTTCAAGGCGTGGGGATCCGGCAGGTCTTCGGCGGGATGATGAATAACACCATTCGCGGCAATTCCAGCGGCGACACGCTGCATGGCGGCCCGGCCGACGACCTGCTCCAGGGCCGCAGCGGCAATGACATCCTCGATGGTCGCGGCGGCCACAACACGCTGATTGGCGGCGGCGGCGTGGACACGCTGGTGGCGCAGGGGGATACGAACTTCACGCTGACCAATACGCTGTTGACCTTGGGCGACGGGACTACCGATACCCTGGACGGCATCACGGTTGCGAACCTGACCGGCGGCCCGCACAGCAATGTCTTTAATATCACCGGGTGGACCGGCACCGGCAGTATCAACGGAGTCAAAGACCCGACCAATCCGCTGGATGACACCATCATCGCGGGCGCCACCGCCGATTTCACCTTGTCGGATACTTCGCTGGCGATCTCGACCAATTTCGCCCCGATCGCGCTCAGCGGCATTGACATCGCCATCCTGACGGCCGGACCGGGCGGCCACACGATTAATGCCTCGGGTTTCAGCGGCGACGCCACGCTCAACGGCGGCGACGGCAACGATACGTTCATCCTCGGCGCCGACCTGATCAGCCACGTGGTCATCAACGGCGGGTTGGGCACCAACTCTCTCATCGAGAACTTCAGCAGTGTGCCTTATAACATTGACTTCATCGCCCAAAGCAACGGGTTGCTGGCGGCCATCCATGACCCCTCCTACCTCTACTACCCCCAGCCGGTTCAGCGCTTCGATGCCTTCACCAATATTCAGGCCCTCACCCTCACCGGTGGGGCGGGGAACAATAGTTATGACATCAGCGCCTGGCACGCGGGCAACCTGACGCTCAATGGCGCCGGCCTTTCTAACAGCCTCCAGGTCCAGCAGGCCGTGCCGGGCACGGTTGTGCTCACCGATACCTCGCTGAGCCTGCCGGCCAGCGGGGGGAGCATCACGCTGAACGGGATTGGCCGCGCTACTATCACCGGCACCAGCGGCAACGACATCCTTGACGCCTCCGGCTATAGCGGCATCGCCATCTTGCACGGCGGGGCGGGGGATGACGTGCTCATTGCCGGCTCGGGCACCGAATTGCTCGACGGCGGCCCAGGCAACGACCGGTTCGTGCTGAGGCATTTCGCCTCTCCTATCCACACCATCTTCATCGAAGGCGGCGACGGCGAAGATACGCTGGACTTCTCCGGCCAAATCCCGAGCCATTCCGGGACGCCGTTTACGGCTAGCGTCGCGGTGGATCTGTCGTTCCTGAACGCGACCCAATCGGTTGTGGCCGGCGAGTTGGGCTTGTACCTGGTCGGCGCCGCGCCCGGGGCGACGCCGGATGTGGAAGACATTATCGGCAGCGTGGGGGGCGGCACGCTCACCGGCAACTCACTTAACAATACCTTCACCATCACGGGTGGCGCCAACAACATTAACGGCGGCCTCGGCACCAACACGGTGGTCGCCACGGCGGACAGCAACATGACCTTGACGAACGCGTCGCTGGTCATTGGCGCCAACAACAATTCGCTTGCCAACATCCAAATCGCCAAACTCATCGGCGGTCCCATCCTCGTCCACACTATCGACGCCTCCGCCTTTACCGGCACCACCGTGCTGCAGGCCGGGCCGAGAGGCGACACCCTCGTTGGCGGCTCCGGCGTCAATACCCTCATTGATGGTGCCGGCAACGACTATTTGCGGGGAGGCTTGGGCAATAACACCTTTGTCTTCAACGTCGATCTGCCGCAGGGCCAGGACGTGGTAGATCAGGTGCCGGGCGGTGGCATCAATACGCTCGACTTCTCGGCCGCCCAAAATACCGGCGTGACGGTTAACTTGTCCCTCACCACGACCCAGACCGTCGCCGCCAACCTCACACTCACCCTGACTCATGGCAACAGCATCCAGAATGTGATCGGCACGCCGCAGGTGGACTACCTCACCGGCAACTCGCTGCCCAACACCTTCACCGGCAATGGCGGCGCCGATGTCATCGTGGGCGGCAGCAGCGGCAGCAACACGGTCGTCGCTACGCGCGATGCCGATTTTGTGCTGACCGACACCTCGCTGACGATCCTCGGGTCCAATCCTCTCTTTACCGCCGCTGACATCATCGACGTGGCGGCCCTGGTTGCCCGCCTCCAGAACGATGGCAATCCCAACACGAGTCCGGTGTCGCAATTCCTCTGGAGCCGGTTCTCGCCGGCGACGCAGGCGTTTCTCACCAATCCGACCCTGGGTTTGAGCCTACGCCAGGATGCTTTGGCCGCTGCGCTCGACCAGGTGCTTCAGGGTAATTCGATCTACGCCGCTGCCCGATTCGCGGGGGTGACGCTCAGCCCGCAGACGACGTCCCTGCTAGGCCAGAATCCCACCGGAAGCGAGTTGGCGCGCCTCAACCGGTTCCTGCTGGTGGATACCTATACCGGCCTGCTGCCCGCGGGCTACGACCCGCTTTATTCCATCACCGACATACGCGACGTCGCTGCCTTCGTGGCCCGGCTCCAGAGCGATTCCAACCCGAACACGCAGAGCGTTTCCCAGTTCCTCTGGAGCCATTTCTCCCCGGCTACTCAAACCTCGCTCACCACCGGCACGCTGAGCCAACGCCAGGCGGCGTTGGTTAATGCCCTCAACCAGGTTTTGCTTGGCAGTTCCATCTTTGACGCTGTGCGCTTTGGCCACGTCTCCCTCGGTGCCCAGACCAGCATCCTGCTCACCCAGAACCCCACGGGTGACAAATTGGTCCGCTTCAACCGCCTGCTGCTGGTCGATACCTATCAGGGCGATCTCGCCATCAGCCTCACCAACATCCAGCACGCGGTCCTCACGGGTGGCGCCAGCGATAACTTCATTGATGCTTCGAACTTTGATCTGGGCGGGGTCTTCCTCTTCGGAATGGATGGCAATGACACACTCGTGGGCGGTTACGGCAATGATTACCTCGACGGCGGCAACGGCAACGACGTCCTCTACGGCGGCGCCGGCTCGAACGTGCTCATCGGCGGGGCCGGCGATGATACGCTGAATCCCACCGGCAACTTCGACCCGGCCAGGGGCTCGGCCGGCCTCAATATTCTGATCGGAGGCACCGGCAATGACACTTACGTCTTCGACCTGAGCGCCCTGAAACCCACGGCAGCCAATCCTACCCCGCCCGCGCCCACCGTGTTCGTGCTCGAACAGCCCGGCGAAGGTTATGCCGACACGATCACGGGACTGGGTCCTGGCGGCATCAGCGTTAATCTGGGTGCTGCGACGCAATACTTCTACCTGAACCTGCTGACCAACACGGTTCAAAGTTCGGTCGCGGCTCCCGTCGGTTCGAATTTCCAGGTGCTGCTGACGCTGGATATGTCGGCGCCCGCAGTCTATTTCTATCGGAATCTGCTCACCGGCAACCTTCAAGTGTCCACGGTTCCGCTCATCGGTCCGAATTATCAGTTCCTTTCGGCGGAGGGTCCGACGTCGCCGGGCCAGGTGGAACACTCGTTGTAAATGATTTTTAGCAACCGATAAGACTGATTATGAAAACGAATTTGCACGGCAGGCGATGGGGAGAACTCCTGGGGTCTTGGAACCGCGCCGCCCTCCGCCTGGCGGGGTTGACTATCCTGGCTCTGGCGGCCGGGTATTTCACTGATGCTCAGGCCCAGATCGGCAATGATCAGTGTGCGGGCGCCATAGCGCTGACCAGCGGCTCGCCCTTTAGCATGAACACGGCCAATGCGACTTCCACCGGCGACCCGCTGCCCACCTGCCAGGCGACCTTCGGAAAGGGTGTCTGGTTCAAATACACTCCTACCGGCAACGGCCTGGTTACGATCAGCACTTGCGGCAGTTCGTTCGACACCGTGCTGCAAGTTTACACGGGCACCTGCGCCTCCCTCACGCCGGTCGTTTGCAACGATGACAACGGGCCGGCCTGTTCCGGCCTGCAAGCCAGCGCCAATTTCCTTGCGTCCGCAGGTACCACCTATTTAATCCTGGCGGGTGGCTTTAACAGCGGCAGCGGCACGTTGGTGATTACGGCCTCCCTGGCTAACGACCAGTGTAGCGGCGCCATCGCCCTGTCGGCCTGCGCACCCTATACCATGAGCACGGCGGACGCGACCTCGAGCGGCGACCCCGCGCCAACCTGCCAGTCGAATTTCGGCAAGGGGGTCTGGTTTAGCTACCTGCTGTTGAGCGCCGGGCCGGTCACGTTCAGCACCTGCGGCAGCTCTTTTGATACGGTGCTGCAAGTGTTCACGGGCAGTTGCGGGAATCTAGTGCCCGTCTCGGGCGGATGTGACGATGACAACGGGCCCGCCTGTGCCGGCGTGACGGCGAGCGTGACCGTCACCGGCGCGGTGAACACGATCTATTACCTGCTCGCCGGGGGCTTCGGGGGAGCGAGCGGCACATTGCAAATGAACGTCCTGGACCCCAACCCGGTGGTTACCTGCCCGCCCAACCTCGTGCTCAGCACCGACCCCGGCACGTGCAGCAAGAGCAATGTGACCTACAGCGCGACAGCAACCGAAAACTGCACCAACTTGCCGGTATCATTCAACCCGCCGAGCGGTTCGACTTTCGCCAAAGGCACCAACACCGTGATCTGTACCGCGACGGATGCCTCCGGCGCGAAGGCTACGTGCTCATTCACTGTGACCGTGCTCGACACCCAGGCGCCACAGCTTACTTGCCCGTCCAACCTGGTGTTCAGCACGGACCTCGGCTCCTGCTCCAAAAGCAACGTTACCTACACCGCCACCGCCACTGACAACTGCGATCCGAGCGTGCTGCTCTACTTTTCGCCGCCCAGCGGTTCGACCTTCTCCAAGGGAACGAATTTGGTGCAGGTTTTCGCGACTGACTCGTCGGGAAACACCACCAACTGCAGCTTCACGGTGACCGTCCGAGACACCCAGGCGCCGCAAATCACGTGCCCTGGCAACCTGCAGTTCGTCGTTGATGCCGCGACTTGCAGCAAGAGCAACGTCACCTATTCGGCGAGCGCCACCGACAATTGCGACCCCGCCGTGCCCATAATCTTTTCGCCACCCAGCGGCTCGACCTTCCCCAAGGGAACGAACACGGTGCAGTGCACGGCCACCGACTCATCCGGAAATACCGGCACCTGCACCTTCACCGTCACTGTGCTCGACTTTATCACCCTCACGTGCCAGACCGACCGCGTGGTGGCCGCGACCTCGACGGTGGGCGCCATGGTGCGCTACTCCGTCATCGCCTCGGATAATTGCGATCCGACCTTGTCGGTCACTTCCAGTCCGCCGTCCGGGTCGGTTTTGCCGTATGGCACGACGCCGGTTGCCACTATCGCCAGCACCGCCACCGGCAACCGCACGGTTTGTGGCTTCAATGTTACGGTCGTGACCCCCTCCTGCTGCCAAGGCAAATTCTGGGGACAGACGGATACCTCGAGCCCGGGGAACCGTTATGGCCACGCGATGGCCTATGATGGGGCGCGCGGGCGGGTGGTGCTCTTCGGCGGCAACGGCAACAGCGGCTTTCTGGGCGACACCTGGGAATGGAATGGAGCCAGTTGGACCTTGATGGCCACGAGCGGGCCCAGTGCGCGCGTTTACATGGCGATGGATTACGACAGCCGGATTGGGCGAACCATACTCTTTGGCGGCCTGGGTGTGGGGGGAACCTTTTTGGGCGACACCTGGACCTGGGATGGGATTTCCTGGCAGAAAGTGCCGACTCAAGTTGCCCCCTCGCCACGCGAGGCCCACGCGATGGCCTATGACAGCGCCCGCAAGCGTTCGGTCCTTTTCGGCGGCGCGAGCGGCACCACATTCCTGGGGGACACGTGGGAATTTGACGGGGCGCAATGGTTCGCGATGACGCCCGGGCCGGTGGTGCCGGCTCCGCGCGGCGCCCATGCGATGGCTTACGGCAGCGCCCAGGCCCAGTTGCTGCTTTTTGGCGGCGCGACCCAGGGCAGCGCCCTCTTCGGGGATACCTGGAAATGGGATGGCGTCAATTGGACCCTCCTGGCCAGCAACGGCCCCAGCGCGCGTGAGTTCCCCGCCATGGCTTATAACGACAACTGCGACGCCGCAGTCCTGTTCGGCGGGTTGCAGGGCACTAACTATTTAAGTGATACCTGGGAATGGAACGGCAACACCTGGAGCCTGACGGGGAGCAATAACCCCGCTGGCCGCGCCGCCCACGCCATGGCTCATGACAGCGCCAACGCCGAAACGGTCCTTTTCGGCGGCCAGAGCAGCCAGGGCATAGCTGGCGATACCCGCCTTTACGGCGCGTCCCAGACGCCACCGGTAGTCCTCTCCACCTATGCCGCCTGCGGCGAGCAGAGAATTGTCGTCGCCTTCAGCGCGCCCATGGACCCGGTCAGCGCGCAAAATATCAACAACTACGCCATTTCGTGCGGCGGGGTGGTGACGGCCATCACCAAAGCTATTCTCACTGACGATGCTCGCATCGTCTGGCTCTACCTCTCCCAACCGCTCAACTCGAATCCGTTGACGGGGAATTGCTGCTCACTCACCATCAACGGTGTCCGCGATGCCTGCGGCCACATGCTGCGCCAATATGGCACGACGGTCTGCTGCACGACGGAGCCCTGTCCCCGCGGCAGCGCCGGCAACGAGTACTGGCTGACCTTCCCCGGCAATTACGCGCCCGACCCCACCAATCCACCCGCGCCCCAACTCTTCATTGCCGGCGCGGCGGGCGTGCTGGGGACCGTTTCCATGCCGGGCTATCCCGCCTGGGTCCCGGTCTCTTTCGTCATCCCGGCTGTGGGTGTCAGCGTGGTCACTCTGCCCGCGGCGGCCGATTTGGCCAACGCCAACGATGTCATTGGGACCAACGGAATTCATGTGGTTGCTTCTCAGCCCGTTTCGGTTTATGGCCACAACCATATTCGCTATACGACGGACTCCTACCTGGGTTTGTCCACCAGGGCCATCGGGCAATCCTATCTCGTGCTGGCCTACCAGAATGAAAATACCGGCGTGCCGGAGTTGAACGGGGTGCAGTTCGCCATCGCGGCGGCGCAGGACAACACCACCGTCACGATCGTGCCTTCTGTGGGTGTCGGCGTCCATGCGGCGGGGGTGCCGTTTGCCATTACGATGATGCACGGCCAGACGTATCAATTACGGGATACCAACGACTACCCGGCCGATTTGACCGGGACCCTGATCACTTCCGATCAGCCCATCTCCGTCTTCGGCAGCCATCAATGCGCCAATATCCCCAACCCCAACACTTTCTTCTGCGATTACATCGTCGAGCAGTTGCCGCCAACCGAGCTGTGGGGCAACAACTTTATCACGGCGCCATTGGCGACGCGGTTGTCCGGCGATACCTTCCGCATCATGGCGATGTTGAATGGCACCAGCGTCAGCGTGAACGGCGGCGCCCTCGGCACGCTCAACCAGGGCAAGTTCTTCGAGATTCAACTCACCAGTGCCGCCCAGATTACCTCGACCCGGCCCGTCCTGGTCGCCCAATACGCCGATAGTTCGGACTTCGATTCCGTCCCCAATTCCGACCCATTCATGGTCCTGGTTCCACCCACGCCGCTTTACGCTTCCAGCTACATCGTCGAGACGCCTACGGTGGATTTCAGCGGCAACTATATCAACATCATGGCTCCCTCGGCGGCCGTGGGCCAAGTCAAGGTGGACGGCGTGGTCGTTGGAGGATTCTCGGCGGTGGGCGCCAGTGGTTATTCGGTCGCGCAGGCGCCGGTGGGGACCGGGCCGCACACGCTGGTCAACGCGGGCGGTCAGCCGTTTGGCGTGATCGTCTATGGCTGGAACCTGTATGATGCCTACGGCTACCCCGGCGGCATGTGCAATTCCCCCCAGGGCCAGACGAACCGCTTTATTTGTCCGCCGACCAATACCGTCGTGCAGGCCGGCGCAGGATGCGTGGCGGCGGTACCGGACCTGAGGGCACAGGTCGGCAATGGAAGCGCGGCGCTGGTTATCCTGCAGAATCCTTCTCCGGGAACGCTGGTGGGGCCAGGTAACTACAACGTCACCCTGACGATCGTTGACCAGAACGGCCAACGCACCATTTGCAACCCAACACTGACGGTAACTCCGAGCAGCGGGCCCGGCTTGCAGTGTCCGCCCAACATCGTCACCAACTGCGCCTCAACCAGCGGCCAGATCGTCACCTACCAGGTCAGTGTGTGCAATTCCAGTTCGAGTGTCAGTACCACCCCGCCCTCCGGCAGCCTTTTCCCGCCGGGCACGACGACGGTCTCTTGTGTGGCCAGCAACGCCGCCGGCGTTGTCGAAAGGTGCAACTTCACGGTCACCGTTACCTGTGTGACCATCAGTGTCGTCCAGAATGGGCCCAACCTCACTCTGAGTTGGCCCGGCACGGGGACGTTGCAAAAAGCCAACGCCGTCACCGGTCCGTGGGTAAGCCTCCCCAACGCCACGAGTCCCTATCAGATTTCCATCTCCGGCAGCCAGGGCTTCTTCCGGGTGAAGCTGACACCGTGAGGGTTATTTGGCCCGGCGGAGGCTGGACGGTGGATGGTGGAATGGACGGACCGTGGGCTGGAGAGGGGCGGAGAGAATATTTTTTGGGGTTCGGCTTGGCTCGGGTGATGCGTTCTCGTTTAATTGGTGCGGGATTTGGCGGAGGAAACCGGGTGAGATAGCGGCGGAGGCGTTTTTTGAGGTTATTGAACGTCAGAAGATCAGAGACTCCTTGCGCCGTCTCCTGCAATAGTCCTGCCTTGCGCGGCCTCGAAGCGTTTCGATAGTGTTACTCCATGTTCCTTCGAACCGTCGCTCGGCTCTCACTCACATTGCTGATTCCCATAACGAGCGCTATCGCCCGCCCGGAAGAAAACGCGGGTTTACCGTTCAAGCAGGTTCGTCTTTCCCACCATCTGCTTTACGTCGCCGCCCCCGGCATTCGCGACTACCTCGAATACGGCGGTCACGGGATCCTGATATTCGATATCCACTCGGGCCATAAGTTCGTGAAGCGCCTTCCCGCGGGCGGTTTGGACGAGAAAGGCAAACCACTCAACGTGAAAGGCATCTGCGCCAACACCCGGACGCAGCGTCTCTATGTCACGACCACCCGCACGCTGATGTGTTTCGACCTCGTCACGGGAAAACAACTTTGGGAGAAATCATACGAAGGAGGTTGCGATCGCCTGGCCCTCTCTCCGGACGGCGCCATTATTTATCTGCCCTCGCTCGAGCAGGGTCATTGGCACGTCGTGGAGGCGATGACTGGCGAAGTCATCAAGAAGATTGTCACCAACTCCGGCGCCCACAACACGATCATCGGGCCCGACGGCCGGTTCGCTTACCTCGCCGGCCTCAAATCGCCGGTGATGCGCGTGGCTGACCTCAAGACCCACGAGGTCGTCCGCGAGACCGGGCCTTTCGGCAATCTCATCCGGCCCTTTACGATCAACGCCGCCCAAAGCCTTTGCTACGTGAATGTGAACGAATTGCTCGGCTTTGAGATTGGCGACCTCAACACCGGCAAGGTGCTTCACCGCATCGAGGTGCAGGGCTTCAAACCGGGACCGACCAAACGCCACGGCTGTCCGAGCCACGGCATCGGCCTCACACCCGACGAAAAAGAGCTCTGGGTCACCGACGCCTTCAACAGCCGGGTGCACATCTTCGATAACACCGTGATGCCGCCCAAACAGTTGACCAGTATCCAGGTGCGCGACCAACCCGGCTGGCTCACCTTTGGTATCGACGGCCATTACGCTTACCCCTCGACCGGCGACGTGATTGATGTCAAAACGCGGAAAATCGTCGCCTGCTTAACCGACGAACATGGCGCCGCCGTCCAGAGTGAAAAGCTGTTGGAAATCGATTTCCTGGGCAATCACCCAATCCGCGCCGGCAACCAGTTCGGAATCGGAGCCGTCACCCTGTCGCCATGAAAGACTGCCGGCCAAGTTAGACCGTATCTAAACGCATCCGTCACGCTCATCACCCTGGAAAAGGCGGCCCGCGCCCTGGGGCGGAAAATCAAAGTCGAGTTGGTGGCGGCGTGAATCTTTTAAACACGGGAAAGTGGCGCCGGACCTTTTGCTGCTGCGCGCGAGTTGATTTTGGCATTGCATTTTGTGATACAAACGAGAAGACTCACTAACCGGCGACGCCGCGAGGGAGCCGCGGGCGCGGCGTTCCCGGACTGGTCGCAGCTTATAAACCGAACCCATGAGCGCCACCCAATGCGTCTTCGTTCGTTCATCGAACTTGCTTGCCGTCAAAAGTTACGTCCGGGGTTGTGCCCTCGGCCTGCTGTTGTTGGGCCCTGCTTCAATGTTCCTCCCTGCGGCGCTGGGGGCGAACATGGCCCCGCTGACAGTGACCGGGTTTAATCGCGACCTGGTGATCGAGAACACGGCCTCCGGTCCGCCTTACACCGGCGCCGCCCTCGAATTCAATCCGGGCGAGGGGACCGCGTTCTACCAGAACGGTTTGCCGGGGAAGACCTTTGGCTTGCCGGGGTCGGGCTCGTTCAGCAGTGCCACGGGCGACGGCACGGTTTTTCAGTTTCAGCCGTATGACACGAATAACGCGCTGGTTTTCAGCAGCGAGACCGCTTTGACCAACGGAACGCTGACGCTGCAGTCCCCGGACATTTTCAGCCGAATCGCCATCCTCGCCAACTCCGCCAGCGCGAACTCGGCCAGCGCGGGGACCGTGACACTGAACTTCAACGATGGGAGCACCTACTCGACCAGCTACAACGCGTTCGATTGGTTTTTCAACCCGGGCTTCGCGCTGGAGGGGGTGGACCGCATCAAACTGGCCACGGGCGTCACCAGCGGCGGAACCACCGGCAATCCGCGTTTCTATCAAACTACGATCGATGTGGCCGCAGCGATGGGCAGCAATAATAAAGTGCTCATGAGCCTGACCTTTACCAAGGCCTCGAATGCCCACGCCACCGCCATTTATGCCATCAGCGGTTTGCCCACCTCCGCTGTCACGCTGCCCGCAGTGACGAACGTGCCCGCAACAAATATCCTGGCTCGCACCGCCAGTTTGGGCGGGCAAGTGACCGCGAATGGTGGGGAAGACCCACTAATCACGGTGTATTACGGCACGGCAGACGGGCACATGGTCCCGGCGGCTTGGGCACAGAATATTGTGTTGGGACGCCAAGCCGGCGCATTTTCACTGAACTTGTCCGGCCTGTCGCCCAGCACGGTTTACTACTTCACGGTGCAAGCGGTGAACAGCGCCGGAACAGCCTGGGCGGTGCCTTCGCAGTCTTTCAGCACGAGCCCGCTGACCGTGCCAACCGTAACGAACCTGGCCGCGACCAATGTCCAGGGCACCCTGGCGACACTCGACGGCCAGATTCTTGCCTGGGGAGGAGAACTCCCGGCGGTCACCGTGTATTACGGAACAACTGATGGCGGAAGCAACCCGGTCGCCTGGAATCACAGCATCGCTTTGGGGACGCAAACAGGCGCATTTGCGCAGACTGTCACGGTTCTGTCGCCGAATACGCCGTATTTCTTCACCTGCAGCGCCTCCAATTCCGCAGGCACGGCCTGGGCTCGGCCTTCACAAAATTTCATCACGCATGCCACCAACACGGCCACTTCCGCCACGGCCGTGCTGACTCATCACAATGATAACGGTCGAACGGGAATGAACCTGGCCGAATCGATCCTGAACACCAACAACGTCAATACGGGCCAATTCGGCCTGGTATTCGCGCGGGCCGTGGATGATCAGATTTACGCCCAACCGCTGGTGATTTCGAATGTGAATATCCTGGGCCGAGGCACGCATAACCTGGTTCTGGTCTGCACTGTGAATGACTCGGTCTATGCCTTTGATGCCGACGCTCCGTCAGTGACCCTTCCCTATTGGACGCGGAGCTTTATCAGCCCGCCAGACATCGTGCCGCCCTCGAATCAGGACATGAGCGCCATAGGCGCGTGCGGCGGGCGCTACCAGGATTTCAGCGGCAACATGGGGATCGTCGGCACCCCGGTCATCGACCCTGTTACCCAAACCATCTACCTCGTGGCACGCACGAAGGAATATGGCACCAACTTTATTCAGTGGCTTCACGCTCTGGACGTTACGAGCGGTGCGGACCGGCCGAATAGCCCAGTGATTATCACCGGCACTTACGCAGGCAGCGGTGCCGGCAGCGTTGGGGGAATCATTTCTTTTGATCCCGTGCGGCAAAATCAGCGCCCAGCTCTGGCGCTGGTCAATGGCGTCGTGTACATCAGTTGGTCCTCGCATTGCGATAATGGACCATACCACGGTTGGGTCATCGGCTACGATGCTTCCAGCTTGCAACAAACCGCTCTCTTCAACGACACGCCTGATGGTTACAACGGAGGAATCTGGATGAGCGGCCAGGGGCCGGCGGCCGATGCCAGCGGCAATCTCTACCTTTCCACCGGCAACGGCCTGGTGGACACCGACGGCGGGCGCAACCGCGGAGAAAGCTTCCTCAAACTGACGCCGGCAGGCTCGACGCTGGCCATCGCGAGCTGGTTTACTCCCTACAATTGGGTGCAATTGGAGAACGGGGACATCGACCTGGGCTCCGGCGGAATGCTTCTGATCCCGGGTACCTCTCTGGCCTTCTCCGGCGGTAAAGAGGGCATCGTTTACCTGGTAAACCGCGATTTCATGGGGAGCCTGACCGCTTCTACCACCACCAACGATAATGTCGTGCAGAGCTTCAAGGTTACCACGGACGAGATCCATGGCGGCCCCGTGTGGTGGGACGGCCCCGATAACTCATACGCTTATCTTTGGCCTTCCTCGGTGCACTTGCAGCAATACGTGTTCGATCGCAGCGGCGGCACGTTTGTGCTCCCGGCTTTGTTTCAAGGCCCAACCGCCGCGCCCCGCGGCCAGCCCGGGGGCCTTCTGTCTCTCTCGGCAAACGGCAACACCGCCGGGAGCGCCATCCTCTGGGGCGTGCACCAATTGACCGGCGACGCCAACCAGAGCGTTCGGCCCGGCATTCTCCATGCCTATGATGCCCAGAATGTGTCGCGGGAACTATGGAACTCTCAAATGCTCAGCAGCAGAGATTCCGTCGGCAATTTCGCGAAGTTCGTTCCTCCGACTGTGGCCAACGGAAAAGTCTACCTGGCCACCTTCTCCGGTCGCCTGGATGTTTATGGGTTGCTACCGCCTTCTATTCTCCAGCAACCGCAGGACGCTACGGGCTATGCGGGCAATCCGGTTACCTTCACTGTCTCGGCCGGCGGCGGCCAACCGTTGGCTTATCAATGGAATCTCAACGGGAATCCTTTGCCGGGCGCCACCACGAGTTCGCTCACCTTGCCTGCCATTAGCCTTGCCGGTGCCGGCTCTTATTCGGTCCTGGTCAGCAATCCCTACGGCAGTATTCTCAGCTCCAACGCGAACCTGGCCGTCACCGCCATCGTCAGTGCCGGCGACAACTCTTACGGCCAACTCGTTACGGGAACCCTTAGCTCCTCGGCGGTCGCGGTTGCCGCCGGAGCCTGGCACAGCCTGGTTCTCGGTCGCGACGGCTCGATCACGGCACTCGGCCAGAATTATGATGGCCAGTGCAACGTCCCCGCCAGCCTTTCCAACGTGATCGGGGTCGCTGCCGGTGGCTATCACAGCCTGGCTCTGACCTTTGATGGAGAGGTTATCGGTTGGGGTGCTAATAACCTGCAGCAGGCAACCCCTCCACCCGGCTTATCCAACGTGGTCGCGCTGGCAGCCGGCACCTGGCACAGCCTGGCGCTCCGTTCCGACGGCACCGTCGTTGGTTGGGGCGACAATAGCGCCGGGCAGTTGGATGTGCCGGCGGGGCTGGCCAATGTAGTGGCGATTGCCGCCGGTGGTGGGCACAGCCTCGCTCTTCGTGCCGATGGTTCAGTGGTTGCCTGGGGCGACAATGCGGATGCGTTCGGCAACTTCTCCGGGCAGTCGGTTGTGCCCTCCGGACTATCAGGCGTCGTCACCATCGGCGCGGGCGATTATCACAGCCTCGCGGCCAAACCTGACGGCACCGTTGCCGCTTGGGGGGACAATTCCGTAGGCCAATCTCAGCCACCTGCCCAGCTTACCGGTGTCGTGGCGCTTGCCGGAGGCGGCAGCCATAGTGTCGCGCTCAAAGCCGACGGTTCTGTGGCCGCTTGGGGCAACAACTACAACGGCCAATGCACCTTGCCGGCAGTAACAAACGCTACCGCCATCGCCGCCGGGGAAGCTCATACGTTGGTGCTTCTGGGTGGCATTCCGACGCATCCTCAGATTCTTCGCCTGGCTTTAAAAGGAAGCCGATTTGGTATGCTCCTTCAGACCTCCGCCGGTAAAAACTACGCGCTTGAATACAAAACCTCTTTGGATGCTCCCGCCTGGCTGACCGCCAACTCCGTGCGTGGCAGCGGTGGCCTCCAATTGCTCATCGACCCCAGCGCAACCAGCCCTCAACGCTTTTATCGCGTGCGTCAATGGTAACGTGGTCAGCGCGGGTAATCGGTTAGTGACGCCGGACGGGAATAGCGGAGCGCGGACATTCCTGTCCGCAGCAACTTCCGAACGCCACCACGGCCCGGATTTGCTGCCAATCTCGCGTGTAGCATACGCGCATGGACGAGACCGTGGCGAGGCGATTCTGCGCTTTCAAGGAGGGGCCAAGGCCCATCTGGAAACGCTGGTGGAAACGGGGTGTCCAATTCCGCCGGCCTTCCGCGACAAATTCGTTCTCGCGGCCTGACCTGTGGGAAAATATCCATCGTTCAACTGTCGTCGGTTGGAACGCCGTCTCCGGAATCCGGAGCTGCTGGTCAAGTGGTAGCAAACGGGGAAACGGATCCTTCAGGGACGCCATCACGGTATCGAAACGGGTCCCGGCACGATCCGATAGTAGCGTTGCGGGCCGGATGCCGGTTCGGGGTCATACCAAACCTGCTTCGGCGTGCTCAGTATCACATTGGCCAAACCGCGCCAACCGTTGGCATCCGTCACATCCGTATTGTACTGAATCCCATACTGACGCCCCACTTCGCCTTCAACCGTCACCCCGGCATGCAGGGCGATGGACAGCGCCGGCAGCGGGATAACCGGGCCCGCCTTCCCGCCCGTTGCGCTGGCCTCGAAATTCGTTGTGAAAACGCTCCGCATGTCTGGTAATACGGCCCGGCTTCCAGCGAGGCTTGCGGTGCCAGGCCCAACCAATTGCCCCTGCCAGCTAACGTAATAGTGAGGATTGTTCTGGGGTGTATAGGTGACCGCCGATGCGCTCGCGGACCCGGGCTCAACCGAAGAATCTGTTGTCACCGAGAAAGTCACGGTCGCTCCTGGCGGGTAAACGCTCGGGGATTCCATCCCCCACCACCAGAGCAACTTCATCCCTGGTCGCGGCGCCGGTATGCTTACTCTGCCGTCATGCGGGTCAACGCACGCCTCATGCCGTTCCTCCATCACCCAATAGCCGGTGTGGTCCGTATCTGAGTACGGCCCCGGCACGGTCCGGCCTAACACGTGGGTCTGCACCGGAACCTCGATCGCGAACCCATCAAGACCCCACGCCTGGTCCTCATTGTAAACCGTCCAGGTGTAGCGATTGGTTCCTGCCTCAGTCTCGACGTGTGAGTCAATTATGTATCCAGCCCAAGACGTCATGCACCCGCCCAGCAGACCGAATACAACGGCCATCTTTAATGCCCGGTTCATCGCTCCGAATAGAAAACAACACCCGCCGAGTATGCAACGCCGGCACCTCATTCAATTGATTTTGATGCATTCACTCTGCGTCCCACTTACCCCGCACGCGTGAAAAGTAAAGCAATTCTGGCGTGAGTGCCACGCCATTTATTTCACGGCGGCGAACGACTGACACGAAACGAAACCGTCTTCACGTTTGGCGGTCAAAAAGCTTTATTCCCTCGTTTCTGTTTGGACCGGCGGGTTCTCATCGACTATCACTACTGCGGCCCAAGGAGCGGAGCAAGACCACGTTCTCAACTTGTATGCGAGGTTGCCCCACCCTCGGGCAGATACGCCTCGGAGGTATGAGTCCGGAGCTTTTTCCAAAAGGAGAGAGGCCAAAGGCTGAAAACAAAATTTGGAAATGCCAGAAACATGTGAAACCAGAAGCCATCCATCCAAAACTGGCTCCCATCCCGGCCGAGATCATGAAGGCAAAAGATTCCCAGCCCCATCCAAAAACCACCAAAGCACTGAAGCAAGAAAACCAAACGTGTGTTTCGATTATTTCGGTTACATCTGGCCAGCGCAAAGGAAATAGTTGGAAGAATGACCAAAATGACGAAATCCAGGAATATAAGCGCGAGACGCTGAGGAGCAGGAGCCCGATGTGACACTTCGTAAAAACTTGCAAACATCAAATATCCCATTACCAACATGAAAACACTCCTGGCCGCTTTCAGCATCGCTTCGAGCCATACAGCTTCCCGCTCAGTCAGGTGCCGTTTGCGAAAGTGCCTGCCAACGACCCTGGCATCGCCCAATTCAACCAACGCCGCGACTTGTGCGGCGGATTCGGACAATCCTCTTGCGAGGTGCTCCTCAACGGCTTCCGCGTGGTGGGCCTCGATTTCCGTTCGAATCCGCTCTTTCGCCGGAGCGGCGAGTCTCTTAGTGGCGATTTCGAGCCATTCGGCGAGGTTTTGCGGTTGGCGCTTCTTAAAGAGGTTCATCATGCCTCCTGTAGGATTCCGTTGATAGCCCCGGAAATCTGGAACCATTCCTTCTTTTGGCCGGCGAGGGCCTTTTTGCCTTTTTCCGTAAGCTTGTAATAACAACGGGTGCGGCCGTTTTCCTCGCCGGTGGCCGACGCAATCAGGCCTTTGCGTTCCAGTTCATGCAGCGCGGGATAAAGCGTGCCCTCTTTAAAATCCAGCACGCCCTTTGACCTGTCCTTGATTTGCTGGGCGATGCGATAACCGTGGTTCGGTCCGCTCGTCAAATTCTGTAAAATCAAAGCCGTCAAGCCGCCTCTGAAATTCATACGTTTTACAATACATCGGAAACATAGGTATTGGCAAGGTAAAAATCCAGAAAAATCTCGGAATCAATATAGACTTTTCAGCAGCGGACATGGGGGGCAGGATACGCCTCAGAATCGCGATTTCATTGGCTGGCGAATTTGGCCACGTCAATGCCAGGTTTACCTGCGCTGCCTTTCCCCGCCGACAACCTCATCCCTTGCCCAACCGCAGGAACAGTTCATTGCGCACGTTGGGGTCCTTCTGAAAGACGCCGTGCATCACGTTCACTTTCATGACTGAATGGGTGTCGCGGACGCCGCGCGCCATCGCGCACAGGTGCTTGCCGTCGATCAAAACGGCCGTGCCCAGTGGTTCGACCAACCCTTCCATAAATTCGGCAATCAGATGCGCAGTGCGCTCCTGGTTCTGCCAGCGCCGCGCGAAGTAGCCGGCGATGCGGGAGAGTTTGGATAGGCCCAGGATCTTTTTGTCGGGCACATAGGCAATGGTGATGCTCATCAGAATCGGCAGCAGGTGATGTTCGCATAAGCCCACCTCCGAAATGCCTTCGACGATTACCATATCGTGGCAGATCGCTTGCCGGCATTCGGCCTGAAACATCTTCGTAAGCTGGTCGGTGCCCATCCGCGAACCTTCGGTCATCTCGACCAGGGCTTTGGCGGCCCGCATGGGTGTCTCTCGCATTCCCTCGGAGTTGAGGTCCGCGCCAATCTCAGTCAGGATCGCGCTGTAATGTTCGGCGATTTTGTTGATATTCGGCTGTTTCATGTTTGTGTCGCTAAATCCATCCAGGACCAAATTAAGTCACCAGCGTTGAACGTCACGCGCTAAATTCGGCCGTTACTCCTGACAGCGATTACGGCTCCCAGGCGGCGCCCATTAGTCCTTTTCGGAGCGCCGGGTTCTCATCGGCTATCGCTACGGCGACCCAAGGAGTGGCCAGAGCAGTGATCCGGCCGGACCACTCCAGAGTGCCCACGCTTCCTCGTTTCAAGAGCAATTGTTTTTGTGCATCCGGGAGGGTGAGATTATCCGCGCGAACGTTGAACCGGTGGCTGCCTTCGCCCCGCGCGCTCAATCTGATTCGCACCTCTCGATCGCCGGACGAGAGCTTGGTAATCTCAAAATCAAGTGCCTGACCGGGGCGCAAATCCAGGTGGTAGGTGCCGGCGGGCAGGAAAATCCGCGCCTGTTCCTCCCCGTGACAGCGCAAGGTGTATTTGCCTTCCGGCAACATGACCCGGAACTGTCCGTGCTTTGGATTCGCTTTAATGACGGTGTTCGGTCCCGAACCGGTGGCGATAAACTCGACCGGGGAATCGGCCTGTCCTTCAACGAGTGCCGGACCGGCCAGGTCGCGCATGAGCCAGAGCCATCGCGCCACCGGGTGTACCCATACCTCTTTGTAGGTCCAGGTGCTCTGCACCGGCCAATAGGGAACATCGTGGTCACCGCGAGTTTGCAAGCCTACCGGCAGGGCACCGACGATGTTGCCCGGGAATGGGGCGTACAACGGGGTAAAATCGTAGCCTTCGCCATACATGGTGCTCTGCGAGAACGGATTCCGGCCAATGATCCACTCGGCCTGATGTTGCGCCAGTGCCACCGACTCGAGGTCGCCTCGCAAGTGGGCGGCATTCATCAACGCCTGGGCCTGGGGTAGAATCGTCCCAAAGTGCCCGCGATAATCCATCCAAACCGGAAACAGCCGGAGGTAGTGTCCCTGCCCGAGAGGTATGCCGTTGAGGACCTGGTTCCGAAACGATTCGCGCCTCGACTCAGGCACGCTCCGATACTCGTCGGCCTGGTAGATCGAAGCGGGCATCACGCCGTACGGTTCGGTGTACTTGGCGACGGTTTTCAGGTATTGAGAATACAGCGCTACTGCCGAATACCATTTCATCCAATCGGGATGATTCGGAAACGCGTCACAAAGCCGGGTCAAGGCAAGAATCGGCGCTTGCTCCCGGCCTCGGTGACAGTAGTGCATGATCCGCTCTTTCCCCGTGCCCGTGTAAAAAAAGCCGAATAACGGGATGTCCCAATTCGGTCGCGTTCGTTCCTGGGAATCCAGAATGATCTTTGCCAACTCGATGGCCTTATCCGCGTAGCGTTGGTTCCCGGTGGCCTGCAACAAGTCCACTGAGGCCAGGACGCCGACGGAAGCCACCTCATGTTCCACATTGTCCGAGTCGAACGTACCACGCCAAAGTTCACTCGTCGCATTGGTCGCGGACATCCCGGCGCACGCGAAGCGCCAGTCAGCTTCCGCCATCTTAAGGGAATATGCCGCCAGCCGCTGATCCGACTCTTTCAAAATGCGAGCGGCGATGGCTTCGGCGGCTGAGGCCGTAAAATTGCCCATCGGGGTGTTGCGCGCGGTCGAGGTGATATCGTCGGAATTCCCGAGAATGCCATCGGTCCAACGACTGTTGACGGAACCCTGATTGCGGAAGCCATCGCCAAAACTCGTTTTCAGAATCCAATCGAGCCCCCAGCGCGCTTCTTCGAGCAAACGTTGGCAGAGTTCAGGGTCTTCGCCCCTGGCCTGCAAGCGCTCCGCCAGGCTGAAAAGGCTGTAAACGATCTCGCCCGTATTGCCGAGCCCCTGGGTGAGATCGCCGGCATCATGCCAGCCGCCGTTGATGACGATCCGCTGGTCGCCATGGACCACGGTCCAGTCCCGGTGGCAGACCCCATGCACGCCGGGAATCGCCATGCCGCAGCGTTCGGCGTAGAGAAAGTTGATCGCGTTCAAAACCGTCTGCCGCCACACGTTCGGGTCGATGCGGAATGGACGGGTGATGGTAGCCCCGGCTTGTAGAAAGAATGAACCGCTCTTCCGGACCTCGGAAAAGTCCATCAATTGAAATTCCCCTAGATGCGTTCTGACAGTTTGGATGGGTTTGGAAAGCACGACTCTCGCGGTTGCCTGGTCAATCACCCGGAATTCCCTTGCCTTCAAACCGCTGGCGATGGCGCTCTTGGTCGCGCCGGACTGGTAGCCGGTGTGACTGTACGAGATGCGCCTGGGCCATACGTTCCAGCCTTCGACGTAGTCCGGCTCGACCTGCTCCAGTTCCAAATGATCGAAGTCATAGGTCAGGACATCCCCGGCATCCGGCTCATTGCCCGACATCAAGCTGGAGATTTCCAGACGGGTGACTTTGTCTCGCGGCAGGTTGCCGATCTCCCAGACGACGTGGTTCCATTCATGGTTCCGCAACACCAGCGTCGTCTCGCCCTCCTGCCCAAAAGGCGCGGGAAGCTTCTCAACGCCTTCGTTGGAAACGCGCAACTCCAGCGCGACGACGCGGGAGCCCGGGCAATCCGGATAGACCCACAACGAGAGGCGATTGAACTGGCGCCAGTCTTCGCCGTCGAATCGTCGTCGAACACCGGCACCGCCCCACCCGCGGCCGTTTTTCGGCCCGGGGACGTCAAGCCGGGTGGGCATGCGCAGACGGAGCGATTGTCGGCCATTGCGGGACTGCTCCCGCGAGAACGATATTTCGGCAACACTGTGCGCAGGTTCGGTTGTTTTTTGAGCGGCCCGTGCATCCGCGACCTCAGGAGCGCCGGTGGAAAAGGCGGTCCAATGGGCTGGGCTTTCCATGTCGTCCAAAACACGGCTGGCGACGACTTTCTTGTTGAGCCAACGGTTGGCGGCCGAGTCCTTGGAAGCCTCCGGCAGAAGCTCCTGGCCGGCAGCCGGGAAGCTCAGCCTGGCCGCAAGAACAAACAGGCAGTATTCCGTAAGGCGCATCTGAAAAGAGATTAGCAGTGCAGGGTCTATTATGAAATGGGACAAATAGGATGGATATCAAGGCCGTGGTTACTTCGGTGGCGCATGCGGGGGTGGCGGGAGGGTGCGCGAGGGCAGGAGGACGGGCAGGCCGAACTCAGCGTCGGGGACGGCCTCGCTTGGCAACGCGAATCCGTCCGGGTTGATCGGACGGCCTGTGTGGCAGTAATGGAATATACGCGGTGTTTTCCTGGCAGCATTAATTGAGCGGTACGATGGCTTGGCGGATGCGTTCGTGTTGGCATGAGAATAGCTGGTTTTGAGGGCGGATGTCGATTAACCGGCACGGGGTATTTTCTAGCCTTTGGCGGGCGGCTGAGTGGCGCCTGGAAAGGAAGACAAACTCCCAACAAACATTATGAACAACACTGGATCGTATTGTCAGCCTGTAGCAGTGGGCGAACTTGATGCGCAGGCGCGCGGCACATTCGTCTCGCGCACTTATGCGCACCTGTTCGGCGCGGTCAGCGCCTTCATCCTGATTGAGATGTTCCTGTTCAAGACTGGCTTGGCGGAAACCATCGCGCAGGCAATGCTGGGCGTCTCGTGGCTGCTGGTGCTGGGCGGATTTGTGGTGGTTTCCTGGCTGGCCAGCCGCACGGCACATTTGGCCACGTCGAAAGCTGCTCAATATGCGGCCTTGGCGGGTTACGTGGTGGCCGAGTCGCTTATTTTTGTCCCGTTGCTGTACATCGCCGACCGAGTTGCCCCAGGCGCAATCAGCAGTGCGGCGGTGGTGACGTTCCTCTCCTTCGCCGCTCTGACGGCCATAGTTTTCCTCACCGGCAAAGATTTCTCATTTCTCCGAGGTTTGCTGTGCTGGGGTGGTGTTGTGGCCCTGGTCCTAATCGTGGCCGGTGTGGTGTTCGGATTCCAATTGGGGACTTACTTTTGCGTCGCGATGGTCGGTTTGGCCGGCGCAGCCATTTTGTACGACACGTCCAATGTGCTGCACCATTACTCGGAAGACCGTTACGTCGCCGCGGCCCTGGAACTTTTCGCTTCGGTGGCCCTGATGCTCTGGTACGTGCTGCGGCTGTTTATGTCTCGCCGCTGATTTCCGACCGCGCTCAGGTAAGGGTCTAACAATAGGGCGGCGCCATTCAGCCTAATCCTTGGACTAAAACAGCCCCGGCTGTTTCCCCCGCTCCGGCTGCAGCTTCAATTTCTTGTAACTCAGTTCCGTGGCCACGCGCCCCTGAGAGGTGCGTTTGAGGTAGCCTTCCATAATAAGGTAAGGCTCATAGACCTCTTCGAGCGTGTCCGGCTCTTCGCCGACGGCCACCGCCAGCGAACTGACCCCCACCGGCCCACCGCCAAATTTCGCGATGATCGCCTCCAAAATGCGCTTGTCCATTTCGTCCAGGCCGTTCTCGTCGATCTCGAGCATCGCCAGCGACTTGTCCGCAATCTCAGCGGTGATCCGGCCCTGGTGCTTGACCTCGGCGTAATCGCGCACGCGCCGGAGCAGGTTATTGGCGATGCGCGGCGTGCCACGGCTCCGCCGGGCGATTTCACGCGCCCCTTTCTCCTCGATTTGCACACTGAGCAGGCGCGCTGAGCGGAGCACGATTTCCTGGAGCTGCTCCGCCTGGTAATAGTCGAGCCGTTCGCGAATGGGAAAGCGGGTCAGCAAGGGCGCGGTCAGTAGGCCGCTGCGGGTGGTCGCGCCGATGAGCGTGAAGCGCGGCAGGTTTAGCCGCACGCTGCGGGCGTTGGGGCCCTGGTCGATGATGATGTCCAGCTTGAAGTCCTCCATCGCCGGGTAAAGGTATTCCTCGATCGTCTTTTGCAGCCGGTGAATCTCGTCAATGAAGAGCACGTCGCCTTCCTCGAGATTGGTGAGCAGCCCGGCGAGGTCGCCGGCCTTTTCGATCGTGGGCCCGCTGGTGCTCTTGAGATTCGCGCCCATGGCCTTGGCGAGGATGTGGGCCAGCGTCGTCTTGCCCAGCCCGGGCGGGCCGTTCAGGAGCACGTGGTCGATGGGTTCGCCGCGCTTCTTCGCCGCGGCGACGGTGATCTCCAACCGCTCTTTCACTTTGGCCTGGCCGGTGAATTCGGAAAAGAGGGATGGCCGCAGCGTCATCTCCAGCGCCACATCCGGTTTCGCCAGCACCTCGGTCATCGTCGGTTCAGCCATTCAACACAGCATGGGGAAAGGGCAGGCGCGTGCAAGGGGAAATCCAAAATCGAAAGCTCTTTTGAATTCTGTTCACCGCCGCGATTAAGAAAAACCCCCAAATTTTCCGGCAAAATTTTTCATTTTCTGCTTGCGCGCTGTGGCCGAACAGCGTTAATTCGAGCCAAGTCAAACGACTTTAGAAACCAAACAACAACATAAACGCACTAACAGACTAAACTCACTATGGCAAAAGCAATGTCCAAATCACAAATCGCCGCCACAGTTGCTGAAAAGGTCGGCATCACCAAGAAGCAGGCTGTACTGGCGCTCGATACCGTTTCCGACCTGGCTTACAAGCAGGCGAAAAATACTTTCACGCTGCCCGGTCTGGGCAAGCTCGTGCTGGTCAACCGTCCGGGCCGCGAGATGATTATGCAGTTCGGACCTAACAAAGGCCAGACCATCAAGGTCCCGCCCAAACGCGTCGTCAAGTTCCGCGTCGCCAAGGCTGCCAAGGACGCCATCCTCGGCGCCAAGTAGTCCCCTCTTTTCCCGAAAGGCACTCTGAGTCTCTCAGGGTGCCTTTTTCGTTACTTCGAGGAGGCTCCTTTCGCATGAAAGTCGCCGTCGTCGGATGCGGGGCTGTCGGCAGCTTCTACGGCGCGAAGCTGGCCCGCGCCGGCCACGAAGTTCATTTCCTGTTGCGTTCGGACTATGACTCCGTGCGCCGCAACGGGGTTCGGGTCCGCAGCCCTCAAGGTGATTTTTGCATCCATCCCGGATGCGCGCGACACCCGGATGAAATCGGGCCCAGCGACCTCGTCCTCATCGGACTGAAAACCACGGCCAATGACCAGTTCCATTGGCTCTTGCCGCCGCTAGTGCATGGAACCACCGCGGTGCTGACCTTGCAGAATGGCTTGGGAAACGAGGAGCAACTTGCGCGTTTATTTCCCGTCGAGCAAATCATGGGGGGCCTCTGTTTTGTTTGCCTGAACCGGCTCGAACCGGGCCTCATTCACCATATCGACCACGGCCAGGTCGTGGTGGGCGAACTCCAGCGCCGGCCGGAACCACGGACTCACCATATCGCGTCCTTGTTCCGTGAGGCCGGAGTGCCGTGCGACCCCACCGACGACTTGGCGCGCGCGCATTGGGAGAAGTTGACCTGGAACATCCCCTTCAACGGGTTGGGCGTGGCCGGCACCGCCGGCTTCGCGGCGGTGGTTTCCGGCAGCCTGGCCACTAGAAGTGCCGGCATTCCCGCCGGCGAGGCACTTGGCGCGACAAAAACCACCGACCTGCTCCTGGCAGACCCGCAATGGGCCAGCCTTGTGCGCGACCTGATGCTCGAGATCATTGCCGCTGCCCGCGCCCTGGGTTTTGCGCTCCCGGAGTCACTGGCTGACACCCAGATCGAGCGAACGCGCACCATGGGGGCTTACAAGGCTTCGACTCTGATTGATTTCGAGCGCCGCCAGCCGCTCGAGTTGGAGAGCCTGTTTCTCGAGCCGCTCCGCCAGGCAAGGGCAGCCGGTGTCCCTGTCCCGCGGCTGGAGGCATTGTGCAACCTTTTACAACAACTGGATACGAGAAGCACAGCGGGGTAAAGCCGCAACCCCGGAGAGAGCACGAGCCCAACGGCATCGGAGCACGGTCTTTAGACGTTCCAATTTAACCGCAGAGACGCGATGGACGCAGAGCAGCGGTGAGGCGAATGGGACCACCGTACATCAGAGATCTCCGTTTTTTACAATTGGCTGCGGGATTTGGAGTTTGGCATTTGAAATTTGATGCTTTCCTGGAGCTTGGAGTTTGGTGTTTGGTGTTTGGCTCGTTCGCCGAACCAACTGACTGCGATTTCCCCTCTCCCCGTGTGTCCACAAACTTAGCCGCCTGTTCCCGTTTGGGACGGGATGAGAAATCTCTGAGAACGGCCGAAAGAGAAGCTTGTCGGCGGTGGGGCGACGTCGGCGGCTTACGCCCGCCGCAGGCCCAGGCGCTCGCGTTCGGCTTCCATGCGCCGATTTCGGCGGAATTCCTTAATTTCCAGCGAGAAAAGGTAGCCCACCAGCGCAAGCGCTATGGCGGCCATCCAGCTCACAACCAGTGTTACTATCGTGCTCGTCGTCATAATTCGACATTTAGCACGACCCGTTCCAACTCCTTCGACCCGGAGTTAACAGCGAAGACGCGAAAGCGCGAAGCGGATGGGTCTGTTTTTGATTCCGTTTCTTCTTCCCATCCTCGCCCCTTCGCTGTTGCTTTTGCCCCCCTATGTATTTTCAATGGTTTATGCAAGAGTGCAAGTGAAGTGCAAGTAAGTCCCTCCGAGAAGGTTCCACGGAAATTCTTTTGCGCCGGTCTTCTGCTCAGCTTGAATAAGCTGCGCCGGTCGCAAATCGATGGCCGTACAACTTGGCGTCGAGTCCGCACCGCTTCAGATATGTTTCCGACCCGAGCGTTGCTTTGTACGCGCGGAGTAACCACGGATTACGGGCTCTGCAGGCGGAAGAACCGTGGCATGCCGGAGATGCCGTTGGTCACCACTTTGTTCGTATTGACAACGACTGGCACCGGCAAATTGGTGCTCCAGGCCGATGAGGTCAGGTTGCTTGCAAACTCCAGGGTGTACCCTGCCGCGTTGGTTGGCCATTCCAGAAGAACATTGGTTCCCGACTTAATGATGGCCAATACCGGCGCTGCGGATGCGCCCGTCGTGACGATGGTGAAATAGGTCGCGGACCCCACGATCGCTGTGGTTTGCGTTGTGGCGTTGGTCGTGGAGGTGACGTGGGCGAAGACCACAAAGGCATCGTTGGTGAAATTGGCCGGCAGAACGCCGGCGGGAATGGTGACCGACATGGCGGTGCCGTCCAAACCGTCGGGCGGGCCGTAAAGCGAGGTCTGGAATAAAAGCATTCCGGAATTTCCATGCAGGGAAGGTTTATTAATTTGAAGAAAGATCCGATCAGCGCTCCCACCGTTGGTGAAGGTATTCCAGTTCAGGGTGAACGGTAGCGACGGATTAACGGCTTGCGCGTTTGTGTAGTTGCTGATCTGGGGGGCATTCGGCAGCGAGTCGTTGGGCAGGATCACCGTGACTTGTTGGTTGGAGACGCTGTTGGTGACATTGAAGACATAATTGCCTCCGGTCGGGAAGTTCGTGTCAAAATTCGTGAGAGTGGGTTTGAAAATATTTGTTTGGTATTGCTCAGGTTGCAGTAAACCCGCAAAGAGGAGGTTCGTGCGGAGCGGCGTGGCGGGTATCGTCACAGTAATCGCAGTGGCCGTGCGATTGGAAGCGAGGGCTGATTGTGCAACGAATTCATAGGTGAAGAGCGAAGGAGGCGTATTGTTAGTTTGACGGTAAAGGGCGTATTTTGTCAACAAAAACGTTGTCAAGGCATTCGTGCCGGACCCGCCATTGACGCCCACCACCGTGGTGAAGCTGCCCCCGGTGGTGCCGGTCAAAAAATTCCCCACAGTGTCCTGCCCACTGACACTCCATACGATGTAGTGATTATTCGCGAACTGAGGCGATGGCGTACATGTGAGCACGGTGTTGCCTGCGCTCCAACCCAAAACCACGGTTGGAGATTCGTTGCTTGCCGTAACATCAGAGAAGATTACGGAGGTCGCAGCGGGATCCATGGCAGTGCTGAAAGTGAAAACCACCGCCGCACCTGGCAACACGCCTGTGGCCCCGTTGGTCGGAACTGTCGAAACAATCGTGGGCTGCGCCACCGCCTGGCCAAGACTGGCCAGTAACATCATGATGGCCAGAAGCTGGGCGGTCAGATTCAGATTCCGAAAACATTTATGATGGATTCTCCCCAGGCCCGCTGAATTGTGAACGACTCGCACAGGCTTACACTGGAATAGAGCGTGGGTCATGTCAAACGGTGATTACAAAACCAAAGCTTGTTCCCTCGCCGTCGAGCCTGGGTACAATTTCGATCCGGATTCATTGAACGTTGACCCCCGAGCCCGTCCTTGATAAGGTCGCGTCATGCTTGGTGATCCCGAAAACCAGTTCTCCCTTACTCGCGTAGCGCTCGGTACATACGAGCGCGCAAAAGCGATTTGCTATAAGTAGCTTCTTATCAGCAAGCAAACTCTCAAGGAGACACCCATGAAAGCACGAATTTCGATTGCACTTCTCACCACGCTGAGCAGGACCGCCGGAGCTGCCGGCGAGATGGGTGAAGATATATGGCTCATAGTTTGCCGCGGCCAATAATGATTAACAGGATTTTATGCCTTCAATTTAGGATCCAGGGTGTTGAGCCGGGATGGAAGTTCTCGAACCACAATCTATTGTAAATCGTTGATAATCAATCATATAATTCCAAGCTAAAGACGGGTTCGATTCCCGTCCTCGCCCCTTCGCTGTTGCTTTTGCTCCCCTATGTAACCCATTTAACTCTTTTTAACTCTTTTAACCTTTTTAACTCCTTTCTCCTTCCCGTCTTCGCCCCTTCGCTGTTGCTTCTGTCCCCCTATGTAACCCATTTAGCCCCTTTAACATTTTAACTCTTTTAACCCCTTTAACTCCTTCCTCGACGCCGCCCCTCGCCTCGTTCAACCTCTGCCCCCGCAAAACATGAGCGACAACATCGAGATCATTCATTTGTCCCGTGGTTCCAAAGACATCTCCCGCTTTTTGGAAGTGCCTTACGGGATTTATGACAATGACCCAAACTGGGTGGCGCCGCTGCTGATGGACTTAAAAAAGGTCTTTACCGACGCCAACCCGCTGTTTCAACACGCGCAAATGGAGCTTTGGGCCGCTCGCCGGGATGGCCGTGACGTGGGCCGCATCGCCGGCATCATCGACGAAGAGCATAACCGCCGCGCCACCGAGCCGGGCGCTTTCTTCGGCTTCTTCGAGTGCGTGAACGACCTCGAAGTCAGCCGCCGGTTATTCGCCGCCATTCAGGATTGGGCGCGCCAGAAAGGCATGAAACGCATCCTGGGACCGATGAATCCCACCACCAACGATGAGTGCGGTTTGCTCATCGAGGGTTTCAATTCGCCGCCGGTTTTCATGATGCCTTACAATCCCCAGTTCTACATCCCCTTGGTGGAAGGGCAGGGGTTCCGCAAGGCGAAGGATTTGCTGGCCTTTCTCATCGACCTCTCAACCATACCGATGGACCGCTTAAGCCGCATCGGCGAAAAGGTCCGCAAGCGTAATGGCAACCTGCTGTTCCGGCCGGTGCTGCGCAAAACCCTCAAGCAGGACATCGTGAAAGTGAAAGAGGTCTATAATGCCGCCTGGCAGGATAACTGGGGATTCGTGCCGATGACCGATGCCGAGGTCGATTTCATGGCCGAACGACTCAAGCCGCTGCTGATGGAGGGCCTCATCTGGCTGGCCGAGGACGGGGACGAGGCCGTGGGATTTCTGTTGGCGCTGCCGGATTACAACGTCGCCCTGCAACCGCTGAAAGGACGACTGCTGACGCCGAAGGTGCTGGGGTTCATTCCATATTTGTTAGGGTGGAAACGGCCGAAGCGGACGCGCGTGCTGACTCTCGGGGTCAAAGACAAATACCGGTCGAAA
>Ga0210408_10000743_pt1 | contig 37634 bp, 35 predicted proteins | sample IncBWH4MmetaG_FD_155471 | JGI IMG/M metagenome (GOLD analysis project Ga0210408, IMG submission 155471) | Forest soil microbial communities from Barre Woods Harvard Forest LTER site, Petersham, Massachusetts, United States - Inc-BW-H-4-M | ecosystem: Environmental > Terrestrial > Soil >... | reverse complement strand
CCCGCTCGCCGACGGTCCCGTGATCCACGAGGCGGGCACCCGCGCGCTTGCCGCAGGGGCGAGTCTGGGGGGGGTGCTGGAGGTGGCGCGCACGCTGGCCCCGAGCGTGCCCGTGGTGCTGATGTGCTACGCCAACATGGTCCTCGCCGGGGCGGGTGGGGGGGCGGGTGGGGACCCAATCAACGCGTTCGTGGAGCGCCTCGCGCGCACCGGGGCGAGCGGGCTGATCGTGCCCGACCTGCCGCTGGAGGAGGCCCCCGAGGTGCTCGCCGCGTGCGATGCCCACGGCCTCGCCCTGGTGCCCCTGGTGGCGCCCACCACCCCGCCCGAGCGCCTCGCCGAGATCGGGGCCGGGGCACGGGGGTTCTTGTATACGGTCTCCGTGGTCGGCACCACCGGTGAGCGGGCGGCGCTGTCCGAGCGCTTCGCCGAGGTGGTCGCCCGCGCGCAGGGCGCCACCGCAGTGCCCGTGGCCCTCGGCTTCGGGATCAGCACCCCCGAGCAGGCCCGCCAGGCCGCTGACGCGGGCGCGGACGGGGTGATCGTCGGCACCCGTCTGGTGCGCGCCGCGGGTGAGTCCAAGGACCCCGCGGCCGCGGTCGGTGCGCTGGTCGCCGAGCTCGCCGCGGGGCTTGAGGGGTAGCGGTGCGCCCCGCCCGCGCGGCCGATAGGATGCACGGTCGATGGGACTGATTCTCGCTGTCACCGCTGGCCTGGTCGTGTGGATCGTGCTCTGGGCGCTGGGCGCCAAGGGCTTCGACGCATTCATGCTCGCCGCCTTGATCATGCTCGTGGGGGCGTGCGTGCGAATCCTCTCCAGCTACCTGCCCGGCCGCCGCCGCAGCAGCAGCTGAGAGCCGCCGGTGCGCTTGCGCCCGCTGGCCCTGGTGCTGATGGCCCTGATCGGGGTGGCCCTGCTGGGGGCGCTCAGCGGCTGCGGAGGGGTGGGAGTCTCCACCGCGGTCCCGATCCCCGGCCACGAGCTCACGATCTACTCCAGCCTGCCCCTCCAGGGCCCCGAGGGGGCGCACTCCCAGCAGATCGTGGACGGGGAGAAGCTTGCCCTCGCCCAGGCGGGGGGCCGAGTGGGGCGCTACAGGATCAACTACGCCTCCCTGGACGACTCGAACACCAAGAGCGGGGAATGGTCCCCCGGGGTCACCTCCACCTACGCCCGGGTCGCCGCCCAGGACACGAGCACGATCGCCTACATCGGGGACCTGGACTCCGGAGCGAGCGCGGTGTCGCTGCCGCTGATCAACGCGGCGGGCATCCTCCAGGTGAGCCCCGGGAGCCCCTATGTGGGGCTGACATCCTCGCTTGACGCGGGCCAGGACGAACCCGACCGCTTCTACCTTACCGGGCAGCGCACGTTCGGGCGCCTGATGCCGGGCGATCCCGTGCAGGCCGCCGCCCAGGTGCGGCTGATGCGGACGCTGGGCATCGCCCGGGTGTACGTGCTCAACGACCTCGACGCCTTCGACGCTCCGCTCGCCGCGATCGTGGCCGAAGACGCCAAGCGGGCCGGCATCGAAGTGGTGGGGGAAGACGAAATCGACACCTCCGCGGGCACCGAATTCGGGGGCGAGGTCCACAAGGTCACCGCAAGCGGCGCCCAGGCGGTGTTCTTCAGTGGCCTTCCCAACCCTGGCGCGGTGGCACTGTTTCAGCAGTTGCACGCCGAGGACCCCCACCTGCGGCTGCTGGGGTCGAACACCCTCGCGCGACCCGGCACCCCCGCGGGTCCGGGAGCCCCCGCCGAACCGTCCTTCGCACAGCAGCTTGGCGCCGCCGCTCACGCGACCTACATCGCCACCCCGTTGCTGGCGCTCTCGCTCTACCCCCCCGCGGCCCAGCGGGTCCTCGAGGAATACCGCGAGCGCTTCCACCGGGCCCCGGGGCCGTTCGCATTGTACGGGTACGAGGCGATGAGCGTGGTGCTGTTGGCGATCCACCGTGCGGGCCGCCACGGGGACGACCGCCAGCGGGTGATCGATAAGTTCTTCGCCATCCACGACCGCGAATCGGTGCTGGGGCGCTACTCGATACAACCCAACGGCGAAACCACCCTCTCCAGCTACGCCATCGATCGCGTCCACCGCGGCCGGCTCGTGTTCTACCGGGCGTTCGCGCTGTCCACCCCCAGGCTCCCCTCCGCCGAAGTCGCGCCCGCCGGCTGAGACCCTGGGCACCAAGCACCAAAGTTCCGCCCAAGTGTCTCCCACTTTCCCGTCCTGATTTTCCGCCTACGCAAGGGGCGGATAGGACGGATTGGGCGCGCGGATGCCGTCGCTGCGGTCTGTGGCGTTCGAGTGATTTTCCACAGTTAATCTTGACTCGGCGCCGGGCGTCGGTCATGGTGGATCGAGTTCCCGATGCGGTCGTCAAGGCAAGGGAGACCACGACGGGGACAAATCCGGCTCCACTGCAACGCCGCCTGATTGGCGCTGCACGCGGAGCACCCATGAGATCAATTGTCCCGGCTAGGCCGGAACGAGAGGATATCTATATGTCAAGAATGAAACTCGTCATGCTGAGTCTGTTGGCAGCGTTTTCACTGAGTGCAGTCGCGTCGTCCACGGCTTCAGCGCATGAATGGATTGTCAACGGAAAAGCAGTCGCAGCAGCAGAAAAAGTCGAAGTCAACGGCAACCAGCTGCAAGGGAATAACCAACTCGAAGGCGTGATAGCAAAATCGAGTGTGCACATCACATGCCAAGAGGTTCTTGCTCCTCCCGCTGGGAATATTCTCGAAGAAAAAGGCAAATTGAAAATCAAGCTAGAATACAAAGCCTGTACTGTATACACAATAGCTGCCGAAGCAGTAGAAAACCAACCAAATTGCAAAGTTGCTGGGCTCACGGCTGAAGGTGCAGGCGAACTGACCGAAGCCGGTATACTGACTGTCAAAGGGGCGCCGTTTGCCACGATCGTAATCAGCGGGACTGGCTGCTTACTAAACGGCGAATACAAAGTTGAAACAACGGAGGTATGTAGCCTCCCTCACTATGCAGTGGCAGTTTATGTTGCCACCATAGAGTGTAACCCTGCCGGCAGTAAAGAACTCAAACTGGGAACCGAATCCTCCAAACTCTACTCTGTAATCGGGATTGCTGGGACCAAAGGCCAGAAACTCAGCTCCAACTAGACCGGCTGAAGGCTAAGCATTAGCTGCTGATCCCCCGCGCCCCGACTTGTCCGGGGCGCGGGGGAATTCCCAGCGGGCCTTACTCCAAGCTTGCGGATAATTACTGAGCATCTTGCAGATAACTACTGAATGATTGTAGATGAGTACTGGGCGCATTGCAGACCACTACCGAGCAATTGGTTAAAAGTGAGAAACATCAATTGTCTATTTCTACAAGGCATGGCACGCTGTCAGTTACGTTGCACGCGCACAGAAGCCCATCGACCATGAGAGGTTGCCTCCGCGCGTTGCTGACGACGAGGGGTCGCTGCCACGCACTGATGATGGCGCTCGCGCTCACGAGCGCCTGGATGTGCTCGTCGACGGGTGCCGCCAAAGCGGACATCTGCCCCAACGAAAACATCCGCCTCGAGCAGACATACGGCGCGCAGCTCCCCGACTGTCGCGCCTACGAGCAGGTCTCGCCGGTGGAAAAGAACCTCAGTGACGCGATCGGGCACGCGGATCTCACCCAGGTCTCCCCGGACGGCGAACGCGTCACGTTCGGCTCCATCCCGCCGTTCCCCGGCATCCCCGGCGCTTCGGAATACCCCACCTACCTGAGCACCCGCGCGCCCGACGGCTCAGGCTGGTCCACGCAGGGGCTGCTACCCGCGAGCAAGGGTCCCCAGGGCGAAGAACCAGGTACGAACACCGTGTTGAGCGGCCTGACCGAAGACCTCTCCCACGTCGTCCTGCGAGCGGGCCCGAACGGCTACCTCTACAACGCCGACAACGGCCAGCTCTCGTCCTTTCCCTCCGCCGAAGAAGGGTTCGTCGATGCCTCCTCGGATGACTCCGCCATCCTCTTTGCCAGTGACCGGTCGCTCGCGGCGGGCGCGATTGTGGGGGACCCCAATCTCTACGAATGGGACGAAGGGCGACTCAGCCTCGTCGCCCCCGACGCGATCGCGGGTCCCGATGTCACGCCCGAACTGCGCCCCCGGTCCTACACCGAGCACACGATCTCCGCCGACGGCTCGCGCGTCTTCTACACCAGCCTCGTCCCCGGTCCGAGCGAACGGCTCCTCTACATGCGCGAAGCTGGCGGCGAACCTCTCCCCATCTCCAGCGGACCCGCCGAATGGCGTGCCGCCACGCCGGATGGCTCGAGTGTCTTCTACACCGAAGGTGGCGCGAGCCGGGGGAACGAAGGGCTGAGCGGCGGACTCTACCGCTGGACCTGGCGCAAAGGGGAGCCCGCGCCGATCACCACCCAGATCGCCCCACCTAGCGCGAACGTGCTCGGGACGCTGGGAATATCCAACGACGGCGCCTACGTCTACTTCGTGGCCGAAGGCAGGCTCGGCGGCAAGAACTCGGCGGGCGAAGAAGCGGTCGCAGGAGCGCTCAATCTCTATGAGTGGCATGCAGCGGAGCCAGAACCGATCATCACCTACATCGATCCCATGAACGAACCCGATAACTGGCGCGACTACTTCCTGCCCGAAGCCTTCCACCCGGCGGACGGGCTGCGGAGCTCGCAGGTCGCACCAGATGGCAAGACGCTGCTCTTCAGCTCCTCGCGCTCCCTCACCGGCTACGAAAACCAGGAACACATCGAGATCTTCCTCTTCGACGCCACGGACGCGAGGCTCACATGCGTCTCGTGCAACCCGACCGGTCAGCCGGCGACGACCGATTCCTACCTCTCCCATCCGGTGATCAAGTACGTGGTCGAACCGCCCGCTCGCGAACGACCCTTCGCTCTGCACAACATGTCCGAAGACGGCCAGCGCGTGTTCTTCCAGACCACCGAAGCCCTCGTCCCCAAGGACGAAAACAACCTCTCCGACGTCTACGAGTGGGAGGATGGCCATCTCCACCTCATCTCGAGCGGCCAGGGCGACAGCCCCGCCTACCTCGGCGACGCCTCCGCCAACGGTCGCGACGTCTTCTTCTTCACACGCCAGCCGCTTGTCGCCCAGGACCAGGACGACAACGTCGACCTCTACGACGCTCGCGCAGACGACACCGGCGCAGGCGGCGGCATCGCCGCCCAGAACAAAGCACCTCCACCGCCGTGTATCGGCGAACAGTGCCATGGCGCCATCGCGCCGGCGCCGTCGTTTGGCACGCCCGCCAGCGCCGCCTATCTGGGAGCGGACGATCCCGTCTCCCAGCCCTCGCTCGCTCCCGTAGCGAGACCCAAGCACGCATCCGCGCTGAAACCCAAATGCAGGCGCGGCTATCGGCGCACGGCAAAGCGCGGCAGGTGCGCGAGGGTCAGGACCTCGAGGCGCGGGCGATGACCGGGCACCCGCTCAGGGCTCTCACCGCGCTCTCTGTGCTGCTGTTCCTCGTCCTCGCGGCCCCCGCCGCGGCAGACGAAGGGTTCGGCCTCGAATCGCTCAGCGCCAAGCTCGAATCCGAAGGCGCGCTCGCGCGGCAGGCCGGCTCGCACCCCGAAAGCATGACCACTGCGATCATCTTCAACCACCACAAAAGCTCCTCTCACGCCGGCTTCTCGCCCGACGGCAATCCGCGGGAACTCGAAGTGGGCTTCCCCCCCGGCTTGATCGTCAATCCCACCGCCACACGGGAAAGGTGCACCGAAGAACAGCTCCTGACCAACAACCGACATGTCGCCGGCGAGGCCGAATGCCCGCCAGGCGCCGCCGTCGGAGAAGTCGTCGCGTCCACCGAACTTGAAACGCTCTCGGGAACCGTCTACAACATGGTCCCCCCGCATGGGGTCTCGGCCGACTTCGCGGTCAACCTGCTGGGGCAGATCGTTGTCCACATCGTCGGCAGGGTCGGAACCGACGGCGGCTATCACATCTCCGCTTACGCTCCGGGAATCACCCAGCGGGATGGGTTCTACGGCGCCGTCGTCACGCTCAACGGATTTCCCAACGGACCGTCCGGCAAGCCGCTGCTGACGATGCCCACTGCGTGCGGCGGAACGCTCACGACCCAGGCGAGCGCAAAGTCATGGCAGAACGAACCATCCGAACTCACGTTCACCCCGCGCGACAGCGAAGGCCGGCCCCTGACCGTCACGGGCTGCGACCGTCTCAACTTCAACCCCGAACTGCGGGTGCAGCCCTCCACGCACAAGACCGACTCCCCGAGCGGCCTGAACGTCGAACTCAGCGTCCCGCAGGAAGAAAACCCCGCTGGCTTCGTGCAGGCCGCCCTGAAGGAAGCCGTCATCACCCTTCCGCCGGGCTTCACGGTCTCCACCTCGGCAGCCGCGGGGCTCGGCGCCTGCCCGCTGCTCAGAGGCACCGAACCCGGGAAAGAGGAAAGGGAAAGCAGAAGGGAAGAAGCTGGTATCAACCTGGAAACGAGCGAGCCCGTCAACTGTCCGGACTCCGCGAAGGTCGGCTCGGTTGAAATCCTTAGTCCGCTGCTCGGCGCCGAACGTCCGCTGCACGGCGCGATCTACCTCGCCCAGCAGGGCAACGCCGGGCCGAGCCAGGGTAGCAACCCATTCCCCGACCACCTGCTCGCCTTCTATCTCGTCGCCGAAGTCGCCAACATCGTGCTGAAGATCCCCGGCGAAGTCAGTCTCGACCCGACCACCGGTCAGATCACGACGCGCTTCGGGGAAGACCCGATCACGCACTCGTTCCTGCCACAGCTGCCCTTCAGCCACCTGCGCGTCGAATTCTTCGGCGACAGCTATGCCCCGCTGTCCACCCCCTACCAGTGCGGCGCCTACACGGTCACCAGCCAGCTCACGCCGTGGTCAGCGCCCCAGTCGGGTCCGCCGGCGACGCCGAGCTCGAGCTTCGAGATCGACGAAGACTGCCATGGACCAGAGTTCAACCCATCGTTCGTGGCCGGCACCGAAAGCAATCGGGCGGGCGCCTACAGCTCGTTCTCGACCACGTTCCGTCGTGCGGACGGTGAAGGGCAGTTCAGCCGCATCCAGGTCAAGCTGCCACCGGGTCTGCTGGGGAACGTCGCATCGGTCCCACTGTGCGGGGAACCGCAGGCCAGGCTGGGCGAATGCCCGGCGGCGAGCCGCATCGGTCACGTGATCGCCGGCGTCGGCGCGGGGCCAAACCAGTTCTACGTCTCAGGCGAAGTATTTCTCACCGGCCCGTACAACGGCGCGCCGTACGGCCTAGCGATCGAGGTGCCGGCGATCGCCGGTCCGTTCAACCTCGACGTCAAAGAACTTCCCAACCACACTTTCGAAGAACACCCGATCGTGGACCGAGCCGCGCTCGACGTCGACCCGCACACCGCGGCGGCAACGGTGACCTCGGACTCGCTACCACAGATCGTGCAGGGCATCCCGCTGCAGATTCGCACGGTCAACGTCACAGTCGACCGGCCCGGATTCATCTTCAACCCCACGAGTTGCGCCCCGATGGCAATCGGGGGTCTGGCGGCGGATACGCTCGGTCAGAGCGCTCAGCTGGCCTCGCGCTTTCAGGCCGCCGACTGCGCCTCGCTGGCGTTCAAACCGAAATTCACCGTCAGCACGTCGGGTCACACATCGCGCTTGGGCGGGGCGAGCCTCGACGCCAAGCTCAGCTACCCGGCCGGAGCGCAGGGCAGCGAGGCGAACATTGCCATGGCCAAGGTGGCTCTCCCCAAGCAGCTGCCCTCGCGTCTGACGACGCTGCGCAAGGCGTGCACCGCCGCGACATTCGAAAAGAATCCGGCCGGCTGTCCACCGGCGTCGGTCATCGGTGTGGTGAAGGTCACAACGCCGGTGCTGCCGGGTACGCTGACCGGCCCGGTGTACTTCGTCTCCCATGGTGGCGAGGCATTCCCGAGCCTGGTCGTGGTCCTGCAGGGCGACGGTCTCAGGGTCGACCTGATCGCCTCGACGTTCATCAGCAAAGCGGGGGTCACGACCTCCACGTTCAAGACCGTCCCCGACGTTCCGGTCGGCGCCTTCGAGCTCTACTTACCAGAGGGTACGTACTCCGCGCTCGCCGCCAACGGCGACCTGTGCAAGTCGAAGCTTGCGATGCCCACCACGTTCGTCGCCCAGAACGGCGCTGAAATCCACCAGTCCACGCCGATCGCCGTCACGGGTTGCCCGCGGGCCAGGAAGGTCGCTGGCGCTCGTCGCAAGAAGGTCGCCACTGCCCGCTCCAAGAAGGCCGCCCGGGCCGCCGGAGCTGGTCAGGACCGCCGAGCCGGTCACGCCGGCGGGGCGGATCACGGTGGCGGGGCTGGCCACGCTGACAGGACCGGCCGCTGATGCGCGCGCACAGGCTCCTGCCCACGAGTCTCCTGCTTGCGCTCAGCTGCATCCTCGTGCTTGCCGCTGTCCCAACGCAGGCGCGGACCACGCGCCTGCCGGAAGCGTTCGAACTGAAGCCGCAACCGCCGTTCAGCACCCCGACCGGCGTGGCGATCGACCAGGAAACGGGCAACGTGTACGTGGCGAACGGTGGGCCCGAAACGGTTGACGTGTTCGGCAAGGAAGGCGGCGTTCCGGCAGGAGGCGTGCCCGCGACGATCGCGGCGGGGTTCAGCTTTGGCCTCGAACCGGCCGAGGTGGCGATCGACAACGCCTGCTACTACCACGAACCGCGTCTGACCGGCGGTGCATGTGCAGCGTTCGACCCCTCCAACGGCGACGTTTACGTGGCGAACGTGAGAGGTAACGCGATCGACAAGCTCAGGCTGAACACCGTTAGCAAAGAATACGAAGTCATCCAGGAATTTCGCGGGTTCGGCGGAGGGGGCGAACCGGACGGCGTCGCCGTCGACCAGCAGGGCAATGTGTACGTCGCCGACTATCACGAACAGGCGATCACGGAGCTCAACTCGGAAGCGAACGCCACAGAGGTCGGGCAGATCGAACAGCACACGGTCGAACACCCCGCCTTCGTGGCGGCTGGCGGACCAGGCGTGCTGTATGTCGGCGGTTATCAGAACACAGGGGTGGTGAAGCTCGAATTCGATACCACCACACATCTGGTCGAACACGAAACGCTGCTAGACGGCAACGGCGGCGCGGTGGCGGTCGATGGGCACGGCAACGTCTACGTCGACGAGGGCGGCGGGATCAGCGAATACGATTCGTCGGGGAAATTCACAGGACAGTTCCAGTTCGACGCCGGACGGCAGATCGGCGGTGGCGAGGGCGTCGCGGTCAACAACGAATCGGGAGACCTCTACGCCGGAAACCTCGCTTACGGAGCACTCGTGGCCGAGCCCGAACCGATCACCGAAGGCCCCTCTAATGTTGAAAAGACGACGGCCACGCTGCACGGCACGGTCAACCCAGGCGGCGAGGCAGCCACCTATTATTTCGAATACGGCCCCTGCCCCGAAGGAACCGGCAGCTGTGCCGGCGCGGGGTACCCGTCGCGCACGAGCGAAGGGATGGTGGGCGCCGCCAAAGAAGACGAACCGATGCCTGTCGAAGCGGTCGTGGCCGGACTTGCGGCGGGCACCGCCTATCACGTGCGCCTGGTCGCTCTCAACGCGGGCACGCCCAAGCAGACTGGCGCGGAAGTGGTCTTCGAAACGGTGCTTGGGGTAGCGGGCGTCGGCCGGTGCGCAGCGAGTGAAAATGGGATCGAGGCTCACGGCGCGACGGTCGAAGCTCCGCTGAATCCGTCCGTGGGCGAACTGCCTGTCGAATACCGCTTCGAATACGGCACGAGCGTCCCGCCGCGCGCCACTGAACCCTACGAACACAAAACTGGGGCACAGGAAGTGACGGACGCGGCCCAGATCGGCATCGTCACGGCGGTGCTTCCGGGCGCCATGGGATCACCCCTGGTTCCGAACACGACCTACCACTGCCGGCTGGTGGCAGCCGCGGAAGGCGCCGAGGCCTTCGGCGCAGACAACACGTTCACCACCAGCCCCGCACCCCCGAAGAGCGAAGCAGTTTCGGCGACACCCGGCTCGACTCCCCGTACAAGCGAGCTGCTCTCGGGCAGGGTCGACCCCGAAAACAGCGCCACAACCTACCAGTTCGCCTATATCGATCAGGCAGAATCCGCTACCGGGCACGCTTGGATAGTCACGCCCGCCGCTGGCGCGGGCGCAGGCTCCGTACCCACGCCCGTCGGGCCCGTGCGGATCGCCGGCCTGCGGGCCGGCGCGACCTATGAATACAAGCTGATCGCCACCAACTCCTTCGATGAACGCGAAACCAGCAAAGATCAGACCTTCACCACAGCGCCCGCCACGCTTCCGCGCGTTGGCGCTGGCCAGGTAAGCGGCATTACCCAGACCGCCGCCACCGTCTCGGGCGCAATCGACCCGCAGGGGCTGCCCACCGCTTACGAACTTCAGCTCACGACCACGGTCGTCTGCCGCCATGGCGAGACTCCCTGCGCGGGGGCCGAGGCGAGCTACAGCGGCGCTCCGATCTTCGGCACGCTCGCGCCGGGCCGAGAAGCGATCGAGGTGGGCCTCGAAGACCTCACGCCGGCCACCACCTACCATTACAGGATCGTCGCGACCAACGAAGATGGCACCGAATACGGGCCCGACGCGACCTTTACAACCCTCGGAGTCCCCTCCCCAATCACCCAGCCGCTCGCGACGCCGCTGATTGCCACTCCCAGCATCGCCTTCCCCAACGCGGGAAAGCCGACCAATGCGTTGACAAGCGCCCGGAAGCTCAAACAGGCGCTCGCGACATGCAGAAAGAAACATTCCAAGAAAAAGCGGACGATATGTGAAAAGCGGGCCCACATGCGGGACGGCCCGGCAAAAGGGAAAAGCTAGAAGCACGGCTTGAACCTCTCCGCTTGCGCGGCCATCCACTATGATTTCGCAATATATGGACTGGGCGCACATAGAGAAATTTGTAGTCGAGCGAGGGTTGATCGCAGCCGTACTTCTGCTCGCCGGCGTGGCCGTCGCGGGATGCGGCCGTTCCTCCACGGACGCCGCGGTGGGGACGAGCAGCGAACATGCGCCGAGCTCGTCCTCATCGAGCCCGTCCTCCTCGGGACCGTCCTCCTCGCCGGTAGCTCCCCCCTCGGGCCCGTCCGCGGCGAGGACCCCTACGCAGCGTCCGACCGCGCAGAGCACCGTCCGGCCACCCCCGGTGACAGTCAAGTTGTCGGTCCTCGGCGTGGGCCCCGAACCGGCGAACCTGATCCCCAAGAACAACACGTGCGACGGAGCGAATGTGCCACTTTCCTTCACCTGGAGCGCCGTCCCACACGGCACCGCGGAGCTCGTCCTGTTCGTGATCAACATCAGGCCAGTCCGGGAAAGCGCGTTCGTCGACTGGGCTGTAGCGGGTCTCAGGCCGAGCTCACGTGGCATCACGGCTGGCACGCTCCCGCCCGGTGCGCTCGCCGGCGTCAACAGCCTCGGCAGGGTGGGCTACTCGATCTGCCCTCCGAAGGGCACGAGCGAAACTTACATAGCCAGGCTGGTGGCGCTGGCGCACCCGCTTGCGGCCCGGTCCGGCTTTGACGGGAAGACGTTATTCATGGAAGCCGAACGAGCGGCCAAGGCAATCGGCGTCACCGGCGCCGGCAGCTACTCGCGGTAGCAGCGCCAGCGTAACTCTCGGCCGGCGCCCCGCGAAGCTCCGCGGCTAGACATCCATGCCATGGATCGGCCCTCGGCATCTGCGGCTCGCTGCGTCCTGTCGCCCTGCGAGGCTCGCAGTCAGCCGGACATGCGTGACGGTGTCCGTTACTCCAGCGTCGCCGCCAGCGCCTCGCCCAGGTGGGGGTGGCGGAAGCGGTAGCCCAGCACGAGCGCCTTGGCGGGCAGCACCCGTGCGCCGGTGGTCACGATCTGGGCCATCTCCCCATAGAGCATCCGCAGCGCGAGGCCCGGCACGGGCAGCAGCGCGGGGCGGTGCAGCGCGGCCCCCAGAGCGTGGGCGAGCTCGCCGTTTGTGACCGGCTCTGGAGCGGTCCCGTTGACCGGCCCCGACCAGCGCTCGTCTGCGAGGGCTGCGCGGAGAATCTCCACGAGGTCCTCGACGTGGATCCAGGAGACGTACTGGCGACCTCCCGCCACCGGGCCGCCGAGCCCGAGGCGGAAGGGGGGCAGCATCTTCGCCAGGGCGCCCCCGTGGGGGTCCAGCACCACCCCGGTGCGCACCTGCACGTTGCGCATTCCCCAATCCCCGACGCGGCGCGCCTGCGCCTCCCAAGCCGCGCACACCTCCGCCAGGAAATCCCGTCCCTGGGGTGCCTCCTCGTCCAGGGGCTCCTCGCCGCGGGCCCCGTAGTAGCCGATCGCGGAGGAGCTCACCAGCACCTTGGGCAAAGTCCCCTCCCCGCCCATCGCGCCGCACGCGTGCAGCCCCTCCACGAGATGGTGGGTGCCGCGCACACGGCTCTTGCTGATCTCCCGCTTGGCGCGCGGGCTCCAGCGCTGCGCGACGTTCGCGCCCGCCAGGTGCACCACGGCGTCGCGGCCCCGGAGCGCGTCCACGGGGGCCGCTTCCTCGAGCGGCTTCCAGCGCGCCGCCGCCACGCCCAAACGGTCCCCCGCCCTGTCTGGGTCGCGCGAGAGCACCGTGACCTCCACCCCTTCGGCCACCAGCAGCGCAACCAGCTTGGTCCCGATCAGCCCCGTCGCCCCGGTGACGGTTACGCGCATCGCGTCAGTCTCACCCCGGGGCGTTCACCGTCGCTGGGCCCCTCGCGGGCGCGCCCGGCGTGAGCGGGGTGTGGGTGCTGGCCGAACCGGGGCGAGCCGCAGGCGAGTGTCTCCCGGCTTCGGTCGAGGTGTCCCCCTGGGCGAAGCCCACCTCCTGGCCCGCGAGCGCGGTGCCGCTCGAACGCGCCTGCTCGGCCACCGCCGCGGCGACCGCGGGGGCCACGTCGCGATTGAACACCGAGGGGATGATGTAATCCTCGCGCAGCTCCTCCTCGGGGACGATCGCGGCGATCGCGCGCGCCGCCGCCATCTTCATCTCCTCGGTGATTTGACGCGCCCGCACGTCCAGTGCGCCGCGGAAGATTCCGGGGAAGCAGAGCACGTTGTTGATCTGGTTGGGGTAGTCCGAGCGTCCGGTGGCCATGATGCGCACGTACGGCGCCGCCTCCTCGGGGATCACCTCGGGGTTGGGGTTGGCCATTGCGAACACCATCGCGTCGTCGTTCATGCGCGCGAGCGCCTCCGCGGGCAGCGCGCGCGCGCCGGAGAGCCCGACCAACAGATCCGCCCCCTCGATCGCGTCCGCGGGTGAGCCCGCCAGGCACTCGGGGTTGGTGACCTCCGCGAACCAGCGCTTGATGGGATTCATCGAGCCGTCGAGGTAGTCCGCGCGGCGCACGTGCAATACCCCCTGGGAGTCGGCGCCGACGATGTTGTGCACCCCCGCCTCGCGCATGATCTTGGTCACCGCGATCCCCGCCGCGCCGAGGCCGATGATCAGCACGCGCAGGTCCTCCAGGCGCCGCTGGGTGAGCTTCACGGCGTTCAGCAGCGCCGCCATCACCACCACCGCGGTGCCGTGCTGGTCGTCGTGGAAGATCGGGATGTCGAGCTCCTGCTTGAGGCGCTCCTCGATCTCGAAGCAGCGCGGCGCGGAGATGTCCTCCAGGTTGATTCCCCCGAACGCGGGCGCGATCAGCTTGACGGTGCGCACGATCTCCTCGGGATCGGTGCTCTCCAGGCAGATTGGGAAGGCGTCGACGCCCGCGAACTCCTTGAACAGGCAACACTTGCCCTCCATCACCGGCATCGCCGCCGCCGGCCCGATGTCGCCGAGGCCGAGCACCGCGGTGCCGTCGGAGACCACCGCCACCGTGTTGCGCTTGATCGTGTACTGGAACGCCTTGCCCGGGTCGTCTCTGATCGCCAGGCAGACCCGTGCGACGCCGGGGGTGTAGGCCATCGAGAGATCGTCGCGCGTCTTCAGGGGGTGCTTGTTGTGCTGTTCGATCTTGCCCCCCACGTGTAGCAGGAACGTGCGGTCGATCGTGTCGATCACCTCCACCCCCGCGAGCGCCTGGATGCCTGTGAGGATCTCCTCCCAGTGCATGCGGTTGGCGGCGTCCACCACCACGTCGCGCACGCTGCCCTCCGCGTCGACCTCCACGGGGTCCACCGCCACGACCATCCCGCCCGCCTCGCCGATCGCGCTCGTCACCGACCCCAGCAGCGCGCCCTGGGCGTCGTCGAGCTTCACGCGGATCGTGAGTCGGTACTGGGCGCTGGGGGTGACGTTCACGGGCAGGGGCTCCTGGCTTGGTCGAGGGGCTGCCATCTTATTGTGCGCCGCCTGTCCTAAAGTGCTCCACCGTGGCGACCCGCGCGACAGCCTCCTCGGCCCCATCGGGGCAGGAGGCGCCTAGGCTGTTCCTGATCGACGGCCCCAGCCTGGTCTACCGCGCGTTCTTCGCGCTGCCCGAGTCGATCGCCACCTCCACCGGGGTTCCCACGAACGCGATCTTTGGGTTCGCCTCGATGCTCGTCAAGATCGTCACCGACTACGGAGTCTGCCCCACCGTGGTCGCCTGGGACGCCGGCACCTCCGGGCGCACCGAGCTGTTCCCCGAGTACAAGGCCCAACGCCGCTCGCGCCCAGATCTGCTCAAACAGCAGTGGCCCGCGATGGAACCGTTGGTGGAGGCGTTTGGGTACCGCAACGTGAAGGTCGAGGGCTACGAGGCCGACGACGTGATCGCCTCGCTCGCCGAGCGCGCAATGCGCTCCGACCCCCCGGTGCCGGTGACGATTGTGACGGGCGACCGCGACGTCTTTCAGCTGATCGACGAGCTGGGGCTCGTCGAGGTGATGGCCACCTCGCGGGGGATCACCGACACCAAGCTCTACGACCACCAGGCGGTGCTCGACCGCTACGGCATCCCCCCGGCGCTGATCCCCGACTTCTACGGCCTCAAGGGGGACACCTCCGACAACATCCCCGGGGTCCCGGGGATCGGCGATAAGACGGCCTCGGATCTGATCCAGCGCTACGGCACGCTCGAGGAAGTGCTCGATCACATCGCCGACATCAGTGGCGCCAAGCGCAAACAGAACCTCAGAGAGCACGCTGATGACGCCCGCGTCTCCAAGCGCTTGGCCACTGTGGAGCGCAACGTGCCGTTCGATCTCGACCCCACGGCCGAGGCCGCCCGCGACCCCGACCGCTCGCGTCTGCGTGAGGTGTTCCGCGAGTACGAGCTGCGCGACCCCCTGCGCCGCCTCGAGGAGGCCCTCGGCGACGCCGAGCTCGAGGTTCCCGCGGGCCCCGCCGAAGTGCGGCTCACCGGCCGTGTGCGCGCCGGGACCCCCGCCGACATTCCTGCGCTCGCCGCCTCCGCCGCTGAGCGGACAGGATCGGGAACGCCTGAGTTATGTCTAGTGGTGCGTCCCCCCGAGACGCCCGAGGGGGCGCTGTTCGCGGAGGGCGCCGGGTGGCGCTTCGCGGTCGCATCCACAGGCGCCGGGGTGAAGGGTGGGACAGCCGCCGGCGAGGTGGGAGGTGGGGGAGCAGCCAGTGGGGGAGCAGCCGGCTCCAAGCGGTCGGCCGCGCTCCCCGAGGGCCTGTACGGTGACTGCGACAGCCCCGAGGAGGTTGCGGCCGCCTGCGGGGAGCTGCCGGTGGTCGTGCACGACGCCAAGGCCCTCGGCCTCGTGCCCACGGGCCTCGTCCACGACACCATGCTGGGCGCCTACCTGCTGGAGCCCGCCCGGCGTGGGTACCCGTTCGCGGAGCTCTGCGAGGAGCGCGGCCTCGCCGCCGACGTCGAGGACCCCGCCGCGCGCGACGCGCTGCTCGTGGGGGCGCTCGCCGCGTGGCAGCGCGAGCAGATCGCCGAGCGTGGCCTGGAGGGGCTGATGCGCGACATCGAGCTGCCCCTGGTGCGGGTGCTGCGCGCGATGGAGCTGATCGGGGTGCGCCTCAACGTGCCCCGCCTGCAGGAGGTGGCGGCGCGGGTGCGCGATGAGATCGCCGAGCTCGAAGGAGAAATCTTCGCCCTCGCCGACGAGGAGTTCCTGATCGCCTCCCCCCAGCAGCTGGGGGAGATCCTGTTCGAGAAGCTCGGCCTCTCGCGCAAGCGGCGCGGCAAGATCGGCTACTCAACGGACGCCCGTGTGCTGCAGGCGATCCGCTCCGAGCACGTGATCGTGCCCCGCATCGAGCGCTGGCGGGAGCTCTCCACGCTGATCAAGACCTACTTCGACGTGCTCCCCGCCCAGGCCGACCAGCGCTCGCGGATCCACACCACCTTCCTGCAGGCCGTCGCCCAGACCGGGCGGCTGTCGAGCACCAACCCGAACATGCAGAACGTCCCCATCCGCACTGCCCTGGGCCGTGAGATCCGCGGCTGCTTCGAGGCCGAGGAGGGCGCCCAGCTGATCTCCGCGGACTACTCCCAGATCGAGCTGCGCGTGCTCGCCCACGCCGCCGAGGAGCCGGTGCTGAAGGAGATCTTCGAACGCTCCGAAGACGTCCACACTGCCACCGCCTCGCAGGTCTTCGGGGTCCCCCCTGAGCAGATCGACCCCGGGATGCGGGCGAAGTCGAAGATGATCAACTACGGGATTGTCTACGGGCTCTCCGACTACGGCCTCGCCGACCGCCTCAACATCCCCCGCGAGGAGGCCAAGGAGTTCATCGACGCCTACCTCACCCGCTTCCCCCGGGTGGCCCAGTTCATGAAGGACACGATCGAGCGCGCCAAGGAGGACGGGCACGTCACCACCCTCTGGGGCCGCCGCCGCCAGATCCCCGAGCTGCGCGCCCGCAACTTCCAGGTGCGCTCCCTCGGGGAGCGCCTCGCTGTCAACACCGTCGTGCAGGGCACCGCCGCGGACATCATCAAGCTCGCGATGGTCCGCTGCCACAGCGCGCTCGCGGCGGAGGGGATGGGCACCCGCCTGATCCTCACGATCCACGACGAGCTGCTCTTCGAAGGCCCCCCCGCGGAGCTGTCCGCCGCGCGTGAGCTGATCGAGCGCGAGATGGTGAGAGTTTGGGAGCTCGAGCCCCCGATGGCGGTGGACATCGGCGTGGGGTGCAACTGGCTGGAGGCCAAGTGAGCCAGCCACCGGCGTCGCCCCAGCGGCGCCGTCCCTGCGAGCGCCGTCCCTGCGAGCGTCTTCCCTGCGAGCGTCTTCCCGCGCTCGGGGCAGATCCCCGGCGGTTTGCCGTGCCTACTCTGGGGAACAGAACTGGGGATGGTCGGTGAGTCGCGCGCTGGCCGTGATCCTGGCTGCGGGGGCCGGCGTGCTGGTGGGAATGCAGGCCCCAATCAACGCCCGCCTCGGCCGCGCTCTGGGCAGCATTCAGGCGGCGAGCCTCTCCTTCATCGTGGGGACCGTCGCGCTCGTGACGATCTCCGTGATCTCGAGCGGCGGCCTCGGCACCTTCAACGACCTCAGCCGCCCGCCCTGGTGGGCGTTCATCGGCGGCCTGCTCGGGGCGACCTACGTGACCGTGGCGATCCTCACCGTCCGCACCCTCGGCGTCAGCGCCCTCACCGCCGCGGTGATCGCCGGCCAGTTGACGATCGCGGTGGTGATCGACCGCTTCGGCCTGCTCGGCGTCGCCCGCCAGCCGATCGGCCCGCAGCGCATCGTCGGCCTCGTGCTGCTCGTGATCGGAGTCGCGCTCGTTGTGCGCAGGTGAGCGCTGGTCGGCGGAAGGTCCCGACGGGTACTGCCCATTTCTGCTCGCGCCGCGACCCTCAGACCGCGGCGGGAACGGCCGCGTTCGCCGCGGCGGGCTCCGGCGCGATGCACACCATCCCCTCGCTGAAGCCGGCGGGGGTCATCTCGAAGGCGCTGTTGAAGCGGGCGCGCATGTCCTCCAGCACGATCACGTTGGTGAGCTCCACCAGCTGGCGCTCGTCGAAGTGCTCGCGCAGCGCCGCGAACAGCTCGTCGCTCACCCGCACCGGCGTGCGGCTGATCGCCGCGGCGTAGTCGAGCACGAGTTTCTCCAGCGAATTGAACAGATCGCTCTCCCTGTAGTTGGGCAGCGCCAGCAGCTGCTCCTCGGTGACCCCCTCCTTGCGCCCCAGGGCGGAGGCGATGTCGCAGCAGAACTCGCAGTTGACGATCGCCGCCGCCTTCAGCTGGGCAAGCGCCTTCAGGCGCTCATCGACACGACGCTGCTTGCCGCTCGCCTGCTCGAACATCCCGTAGCCGAGCAGCAGCCCGGGTGCGTGGGCGTAGACGGCGACCGGATCCATCATCCGGCCGAACTGACGGCGGGTCATGCGATAGGTGATTTTCACGAGCGGCCCGGCCTTGCGGGCGGGCACGACGTCGATCCGGGTCATCTCTGTACCTCCAACGGTCGCAGTGACTCGCGCGCGAGCCACACCAGCACGGCGGTCGCGAGCGCGAGCGATATGAAATCCGCCGGCCCCAGCCAATGGGGGTGGGCGGCTCCGATGTCCACGAGGTGGTTGATCGAGTGCAGCACGAACTGCAGCGCCACGCAGCAGAGCACTGGGGTGCGCCACCCGGGGCGCCAATACGCCACCAGCAGCGCCGCTGCGAATGCTGCATAGAACGTCGCGGTGTCGCGCATATAGTGGTCATTCTGGATGCCGAACGGCCCCACGTCGGCGAAGAACACATGCGGCGCGAGGATCATCAGTGCGGCGGTCGCGAAACAGTAGGCGGCGAATGCGAGCAGGCCCACGCGGAGGACCGTCATACGCTCCCGCGAGCGGGTCGCGTCGAGGGCGCGTCGCGCGAATGTGCGCGGACCAACAGGGGTGGTTGACATAGCGCTACTCTACCCAAGAGGTGGACCCCAAAGAGTGACCAATCTAGCGACTAAATCGGGTACCAATCTCGGGCCCGAGCTGCTGGTCCAGCTGTGCGGAGGCCGTCGGCGCGCACAGCTCGAGGATCGTCTGCGCGAGCTCGTGCGCGAGGGCACGCTCCCCACCGGCGCCCGGCTGCCCTCCTCGCGCGAGCTGGCCGGCGACATCGGCGTCTCGCGCCGGCTGGTGGTGGACGCCTACGCGCAGCTGCTCGCGGAGGGCTATCTCGTGGCCCGACAGGGCGCCGGCACCTACGTGGCGGAGACCGCGGGCGCGTCGCCCGCCACCCCCGCCGAGCCGCCCGCTCGCGCACCGCGCTTCGACTTCTTCCCCGGCGCCCCCGACCTCGCCTCGTTTCCCAGGGCGCTGTGGCTGCGCGTGCTGCGCGAAGTGCTGCGCTCCGTGCCCCCCAGCTCGTTCGCCTACCCGGACGTGCGCGGTGCCCCCGAGCTGCGCCGCGCCCTCGCCGACTACCTGCGGCGGGTGCGCGGCGTCGTCGCCGAGCCGCGCTCGATCGTGGTCTGCGCCGGGGCCACCCAGGGCCTTGCGCTGCTCGGCCGGGCGCTCGTGCGCCTGGGCCTTCAGACGATCGCCGTGGAGGACCCCTGTCTGCCACCGCACCGCGCGGTGCTCGCCTACGCGGGCCTGGAGGTGCGCGGCACGCCGGTCGACGCGGAGGGCCTCGACGTCGGCGCTCTCGCGGCTCCCGCGGTCCTCAGCACTCCCGCGCACCAGTGCCCCACCGGCGTCGTGCTATCGCCGCGGCGCCGCACGGCGCTGATCGAGTGGGCCCGCGCGGGGGGCCTCGTGATCGAGGACGACTACGACGCCGAGTTCCGCTACGACCGCGCGCCGCTGGGGGCGCTGCAGGGGCTGGCGCCCGATCGCGTCGTCTACCTGGGGACGGCCTCCAAGACGCTCGCCCCGGGGCTGCGGCTCGGCTGGCTGGTGCTGCCGGCCGCGCTGATCGACGCCGTCGTGGAGGCCAAGCTCCTCGACGATCTCGGCTCGCCCACGATCGACCAGCTCGTGCTCGCACGGCTGATCGAGACCGCGGCCTACGACCGCCACCTGCGCAAGGCACGCCGACGCAACCGCAAGCGCCGCGACGCCCTGATCGCCGCCGTCGCGCGGCATCTCCCCGCTGCGCGGGTGAGCGGCATCTCCGCGGGATTGCACGCGCTCGTGTGCCTGCCACGCGCCGTCGACGCACAGCAGCTGCTCACCGATGCCGCCCGCCACTCGGTGGGGGTCTACCCACTCACCCTGCACATGCTCCAGCCGCCGCGGGAGACCGACTCGCTGGTGCTGGGCTACGCAGGGCTCAGCGAGCCCGCGATCGAGGAGGGCATCCGCAGGCTGGCCGAGGTTCTTGGGAAGCTGCGGCGATGACTCCCGACGACGCCCCGTCTCAGGTTGCCCGTCCCGGCGCGCGTCCACGCCCGGGGCGGAGGCTGCCGGCGGCCCTCTTCGGAGCGCGGATGGCCGCGCGGAGCGCCCCGCGGGGTGCCAGAGAGATAGTCCACGCGCCACGCGACGGCTCGCTCGATCGGATCCGCGCCTGCAAGCGCTCCCTGCTGGTCACCTACCGGCGCGACGGGACGCCCGTGCCCACGCCGGTGTGGGCGGCGGAGGCCGACGGTCGCCTCTATGTGCGCACCGAGCGCACCGCGGGCAAGGTCAAGCGACTGCGCAACAACCCCCGCCTGCTAGTGGCCCCCTGCACGGTGCGCGGCAAGCCGCTCGGCACGCCGTTGGGGGCGACCGCCAGGATGCTCCCGCCCGAGCAGGAGCCGCTCGCCGAGCGGACGCTCGCGGCTCGCTACGGGCTCGGGCGGGAGATCTTCGAGTGGGCGATGGACGTGCTGCGCGTGGACATGGGCTACCTGGAGATTGTTCCGGGAAACTGGGATGGCGCCGAGTAGGTCAGGTCGCGGCTCTCCGCGGCTCTCAGTGCGGAAGGTGGCGTGATCGGCGCAGCGTGCTTCCTGGGGTTCTAGCTATCTAGCTAGGGCGTGCTACGATCTGACCATGGCGATCAGCGTTGGTATGCACGAGGCCAAGACAACCCTGTCGCGATTGGTGGATGCGGCGCAGTCGGGTGAGGAGGTCGTGATTACGCGCCGGGGCGAGCCGGTTGTGAAGCTGGAGCCGGTGCCGTCGGCAAAACCGCGCGTCAGCCTCTATGGATCGCTCAAAGGCCAGATCAAGATGGCGGATGATTTCGACGAGCTACCAGAGGATATTCTGAAAGCCTTCGAGGGCGATGATCCAGACGATCCGCTGTGCTGATCGTCGATACGCACGCCGCGCTCTGGTTTCTGGAAGGGGACCGGCGCCTGTCGCGCGCTGCTCGCAGAGTGATCGAAGACGACAGGGCCGAGCGTCTGCTGAGTGCGGTCTCAGTAATTGAGGTTGCCGTCAAGCGCAGGCTGGGCAAGCTCGACATGTCGGCTGACTTCTACGAGGCGATGTACAGACAGGGATTGCGAGGACTGCCCGTGACCGACAGACACGCTAGGCGGCTCGCCGACCTGCCGTTGCACCATCGTGATCCCTTCGACCGTCTGCTCGTGGCCCAGGCTCAGGTTGAGGGCATGGCGATTCTGAGCGCCGACGAGCGTCTGCGCGCCTACGACGTGCCGATCCTCTGGTAGCTCAGGTGCCCCGCGCCGATCCGGCGCTCGCCTGGGACCGCCCCAGCCGACCCCATCCTGACCCCCTTGTGGGGTCCTTATTAAAAAAATCAAATCAGTACCCCCGCGAGGTGCGCGCTCAGGCCGTCGCGGCGGCCGTTGGCCGATCTTCGATCGGTCGCCTGCCGACGACCGGCCGGCGGGGGCTCGGGCCGACGAACGAGGGCGGGGCGATCCGCATGTAGTGCTCGAACGCCCACGCGCACACCGCGGGCCGTTCCATGCCCCGCACGATCGCGGTGACCGCACGGCTGGGGGTCATGCGCCCGACGGCGCGCTGGGTGAAGAGCAGCGAGCTGAACTTCCACGCGTGGGCGTGGGAGAACGCCCCATAGCGTTGCAGCGCCTGCGCGCGGGTGCTCGTGCCGGCGAGCACCGCCCGCAGCTCCCGCCCGCAGGCGAGGCCGAAGTAGAGGGCGGTGCGGATGCCCTCCGCGGTGAGCGGCAGGCAGTGCCCCGCGGAGTCCCCCGCGAAGAACACCCCCTCCTCCACCGCGGGGCGCAGCTGGTGGGGGATCCAGTTGCCCTGGTAGCCGCTCTCGCCCAGTCCGAGCTCGCGGGCAAGGCGCACCGTGGGCTCCTTGACGTGGTGGGCCGGCCAGAACGAGCCCACCCCCACACGCACCTCATCACGGGCGGGAAAGCTCCACGAGTAGCCCGAGCGGATGTAGCGGGGGTCGATCCACAGCTCCATCTGCTCGCCCGTCCCCTGGGGGTGGACCTCGAGGCCCCGGGAGAGCCGCGCGTTGGGTGGCTGGATCGGGACCCGGTTGGAGAGCGCACGGCGCCAGCCGAGGGCGTCCACGATCAACGGCGCGCGCAGCTCCCCGCGGTCGGTGTGCACCACGAAGCCCTCCCGGCGCTCCACCTTGGCGGTCTCGAACTCCGTCCGGCCCGCCTGGCCCTGCTCCCACAGCAGGGCGCACAGCTCGCGGTAGTCGAAAGTCGAAAACGTCCACGGCAGCCTCCAGCGGGCGCTCCGCCACGGGGTGTGCACGAGCAGCTCGTCGAACGTCTGAAGCAGCGAGCCCCCAAGCCCCATCGCCTCCAGCCATGTTGTGGGGATGCCACACGCCGAGGTCTGGCGCTCGCCGATCTCGTAGCGGTCGATCACCAGTATCCGTGCCCCTGACCCCGCCAGCTCCCGCGCCACGGCGAGCCCGGCGAAGCTGGCCCCGCAGATCAGCACGTCGCAGTCGCGCTCCAAGCGGGTGCGGTCGGCTCCCCGCTTGGTCGCTCGCACAGGCATCCCCCCGCATGATACGAGCGCCGCGCGCCCGCCGGGGGCCGGCGGGCGGGTGGGCATCGCATCCCCAGCGCGCTGCGCTAGGCTTCGACCGGTGCAAGCACTAGTGGAGAAACCCGAAGCCCGCGTGGTCGAGGGATCAAACGGCCTGCTGCTCGAAGTCGAAGGGCAGATCGTCCCCAACTACGACGCCACCATGCAGCCCTTCGAGGAGGGCGAGGTGGTCACCGGCAAGGTCGTGCGCATCGACAAGGACGAGGTCCTCGTCGACATCGGCTACAAGTCGGAGGGGGTCATCCCCTCCGCGGAGCTCTCGATCCGCAAGTCCGTGGATCCCCGCGAGGAGGTCGAGCTGGGCGAGGAGGTCGACGCGATCGTCCTCACCAAGGAGGACCAGGACGGCCGCCTGATCATGTCCAAGAAGCGCGCCCGCTTCGAGAAGGCGTGGCGACGCATCGAGGGGGCCGCCGAGTCCGGCCAGCCCGTGGAGGGCACCGTGATCGAGGTCGTCAAGGGCGGCCTGATCATCGACCTCGGGGTGCGCGGCTTCTTGCCCGCCTCGCTCGTCGACATCCGCCGGGTCCCCAACCTCGACGAGTACATGGGCACCAAGATCGAGACCAAGGTGATCGAGCTCAACCGCTCCCGCAACAACGTCGTGCTCTCCCGCCGCGCCGTGCTGGAGGAGGAGCGCAAGGAGGTCCGTCAGCAGATCCTCGACCGCCTCCAGCCCGGTCTCGTGGTGGAGGGCCAGATCTCCAACATCGTGGACTTCGGGGCGTTCGTGGACCTCGACGGGATCGACGGGCTGATCCACATCTCCGAGCTCTCCTGGTCGCACGTCAACCATCCCTCGGAGATCCTCAACATCGGGGACACCGTGCAGGTCAAGGTGCTCGACATCGACCGCGACCGCCAGCGCATCTCATTGGGCCTCAAGCAGACCCAGGAGGACCCCTGGCAACGGATCGTGGACACCTACAACATCGGCGACGAGCTGGAGGGCACCGTCACCAAGGTGGTCACCTTCGGAGCGTTCGTCGAGATCCTCGACGGGGTGGAGGGCCTGGTGCACATCTCCGAGCTCGCCGCCCACCACGTGGAAAGTCCCCGCGAGGTTGTCCACCCCGGGGATGAGATCCGCGTGAAGATCCTCGAGATCGACTCCGAGCGCCGCCGCCTGTCGCTGTCGGCCAAGCGCGTGGAGGGCCAGATCCTGCCGCTGCCGCGCCCCGCGGACGCGGTCACCCCGCCCGCCTCCGAGGCGGAGCAGGCGGGGGAGCCGCAGGACGGCGCGATGGAGGTGCAGCCGCCGGCGGGGGAGGCGGGGCAGGCCGGGGAGCCGCAGACAGCCGACTTGGAGCCTGACGTGGCGGCGGTACCCGCCACGGAAGGGGAGGCGGTGGGGGCCGCCATCCAGACGGCGCAGCCAGGATCGGGACCCACCCACCCGACCGAGGAGGCAGCCGCGGCGACGGAGCCGGAGGTCGAGGCAGGAGAATCGGAGCCCACCCACCCGCGCGCGGCGGACGAGTCCGCCGCCGGGGCTGGAAGTGGAGAGGAGCCCGAGCCAGCTGCCGAGGCCCCGGCTTCGACGCCGGATCCAGGGCCGTCGATGGACGCTTCCCCGCCCGAGGACTGAGGGCCCGCGCCAGCTGTGCAGTCGGAGGAGCCCCTCGCCGGGATCGAGCCGGGGGTGCCCCTCGTCGGGCTGACAGGGGGCATGGGGGCTGGCAAGTCGACAGCGTTGGCAGCGCTCGAGCGGCTGGGGGCGGAGGTGCTCTCCACGGACTCGGTGGTGCACGAGCTGTACGCGGGCGACGAGCGCCTGCGGGAGGCCGTGGTGGGACGTTGGGGCGCGGAGGTCGCGCCGGGGGGGGTGGTGGACCGGGGGGCGATCGCACGGCGAGCGTTCGCGGACGACGGGGAGCGCCGCTGGTTGGAGGGCCTGCTGTGGCCGCTCGTGGGGGAGCGGGTGTGGACATGGTTGACGCAGGCGCGCGCGCGCCGGCCGACGCCACGGGCGGCGGTGGTGGAGGTGCCGATGCTGTTCGAGGCCGGGATGGAGGAGCTCTACGACGCGACGATCGCGGTGGTCGCCCAGGAGGATCTGCGCCAGGAGCGGGCGGCGGGCCGGGGCCACGAGCTGCAGGCGGAGCGCAGCGCGCGCCAGCTATCCCAGGAGGAGAAGGCGCGACGCGCTACGTTCACGGTGCGCAACGATGGCACCATGGAGGAGTTGGAAAGGAAGCTGTCGGAGGTACTTGAGAAGCTGAGCGGATGAGCAGCCCGGTCGTTGCCAGAGTGGACACGCGCATGCACCGCCCGCGGGGCGGGCGCGGACGAGCGCTGCGGACGCTGGTGGGCCTGGCGGTGGCTGTGGGGTTGATCGCGCTGATCGCCCCGCGCCTGGAGCACGCGGTGCACGAACTCGCGCTGCCACTGCGGGACGCGAGCGTGATTCGCCAGCAGGCGGCGGAAAAGCACCTCGACCCGGCGCTGATCGCGGGGGTGATCTACGCGGAGACCAAGTTCGACCCCCGCCCCTCGGCGGCGGGGGCGCAGGGGCTGATGCAGATCCTGCCGAGCACCGCGGAGTACCTCGCGCACCTCTCCGGCGGGGTGAGCTTTCAGACGGGCGACCTGGCCACGCCCGCGATCAACATCGCCTACGGGAGCTACTACCTGCGCTACCTGATCGACCACTACGAAGGCAACGAAACGCTGGCCGTGGCGGCGTACAACGCGGGCATGGGCAACGTCGACGAATGGGTGGCCAGCGCGCGGGCGCAGGGCAAGCAGCTGACCGTCGCGGCGATCCCGTTCCCCGAGACCCGTGAATACGTGCGTCGGGTGCTGGGCGCCGAGGGGGACTACCGGGCGACGTACGCGCGTCAGCTGGGGTTGGATTGACGAGCGGCCCGCACGCCCCGTCCAGATTTTTTTTGATGAGGGCCGGCCGGGCCGGCCCGGTAGGGTCGGTTTGCGGCAAGCTGGATCGTCGCACTGAACCCAAGGGCGGGTGCAACCCAGGGCGGGTGCGCGTCTGCGGACGCTACCGTAAGAGGCCGCCGCCATGCCCGACTTCAAGCTCGACTCGGTCTTCACCCCCACCGCCGATCAGCCCAAGGCGATCGCGGCGCTGGCGCAGGGGGTCGAGCAGGGGGAGCGCTTCCAGACGCTGCTGGGGGCGACGGGGACGGGCAAGACGATGACGATGGCGGGGGTGATCGAGGCGGTGCAGCGCCCGGCGCTGGTGATCGCCCACAACAAGACGCTGGCGGCGCAGCTGTGCAACGAGTTCCGCACGTTCTTTCCCGAGAACGCGGTGGAGTACTTCGTGTCCTACTACGACTACTACCAGCCCGAGGCGTACGTCCCGAGCAGGGACCTCTACATCGAGAAGGACTCCGCCATCAACCAGGAGATTGACCGCCTGCGCCACGCGGCGACGGCGGCGGTGTTCGCGCGCCGGGATGTGATCGTGGTGGCGTCGGTGTCGTGCATCTACGGCCTGGGCTCGCCGGAGGTGTACGAGATGAACATGCAGATACTGCGCCGCGGGGAGGAGATCGACCGGGACGGGCTGCTGCGCAAACTGGTCTCGATCCAGTACACCCGCAACGACTCGGTGCTTGCGCGGGGCACGTTCCGGGTGCGGGGGGAGACGCTCGAGATCTTCCCCGCGTATGCCGAGACGGCGTACCGGGCGACGTTCTTCGGGGACGAGGTGGAGCGGTTGCAGCACTTCGACCCGCTCACGGGGGAGCTGATGGAGGAGGACATGGAGCACGTGGCGATCTGGCCGGCGACCCACTACAACGTGCGCGAGGGCATGATCGAGGGGGCGGTGGCGGAGATCGGGCGCGAGCTGAACGAGCGCTGCGGGCAGCTGGAGTCCGAAGGCAAGCTGCTGGAGAGCCACCGCCTGCGCCAGCGCACGCAGTACGACATGGAGATGCTGCGCGAGATGGGGTTCTGCTCGGGGATCGAGAATTACTCGCGGATCCTCGACGGGCGGGGCCCGGGGGACAGGCCGTACTGCCTGATCGACTACTTCCCCAAGGACTTCGTGTGCTTCATCGACGAGTCCCACCAGACCGTCCCGCAGCTGGGGGGGATGTACGAGGGGGACCGCTCGCGCAAGCAGACGCTGGTGGACTACGGCTTTCGCCTCCCCAGTGCGATGGACAACCGCCCGCAGCGCTTCGAGGAGTACCTCTCGATCACCCCCCAGCTGCTGTTCGTATCCGCGACCCCGGGCGAGTTCGAGCGCACGCGCTCGGGGAGGATCGTGGAGCAGATCGTCAGGCCCACGGGGATCGTGGACCCGGAGGTGCAGGTGCGCGCGACGCGCAACCAGATCGACGACCTGATGAACGAGATCCGCGCGCGGGTGGAGCGCGAGGAGCGGGTGCTGGTGACGACGCTGACGAAGAAGATGAGCGAGGACCTCACCCAGTACCTGCTGGAGATGGGCTTCCGGGTGCGCTACCTGCACTCGGAGATCGACACCCTGGAGCGCATCCAGATCATTCGCGACCTGCGCCTTGGCGAGTACGACGTGCTGGTCGGGGTCAACCTGCTGCGCGAGGGCCTCGACCTGCCCGAGGTCTCCCTGGTGGCGATCCTCGACGCCGACAAGGAGGGCTTCCTGCGTGGGGAGACCTCGCTGATCCAGACGATCGGCCGCGCGGCTCGCAACGTGAACGGGGTGGTGCTGATGTACGCGGACAAGGAGACCAGGGCGATGCGGGCGGCGATCGAGGAGACCGACCGCCGCAGGGAGATCCAGGTGGCCTACAACGAGCGCCACGGGATCACGGCGGCGTCGATCGTGAAGGGGGTGTCGGACATCGCGGAGTTCCTCCAGGGGGAGTCCAAGGTCCCCCGCGGGCGCCGGCGGCGGCGCAGCGGCGCCCGGGGGGGCGCGAAGGCGAAGGAGATGCCAACGCACGAGCTGGAGCGCCTGGCGGTGGAACTGGAGGAGGAGATGCTCGCGGCGGCGGAGGATCTGCGCTTCGAGTACGCCGCCCAGCTGCGCGACGAGATCCGCGAGCTGCGCCGGGATCTGCGCGAGGCACAGGAGGCGGAGGCTCCCGCAGAGGAGATGGCGTAGGCTTCGCCCACCGTGGAGTTGAACCGGCAGAGCATCGAACGGCGCGACTTCCCGGCCGCACGGCGGGGATACGACCCCGCGGCGGTGGACGCCCACCTGCGCGCGCTGGCGGCCGAGGTGGAGGCGCTAGTGCAGCGCGCGGAGGGCGCGGGTGCGCCCGCGCTCGGCGCGGCGGCGGCCACCCAGGTGCAGGGCATCCTCGACGCGGCCCAGGCAACGGCGGCACAGATCGAGCGCGAGGCGCGCAGCGACGCGCAGGGCATCAGGGAGGAGGCCGCCCAGGACGCCGAGCGGGCGCGGGCACACGTGGAGACCCTCGCGCAGACCACCGCCGCGCTGCGCGCGCGCGTGGAGACGTTGGACGGCGAGGTCAACGCCCTCGCTCGGAGCCTGCGTCCCGCCGAGGGTGAGCTGCCGGCTCCCGCGGCCCCATCGGCCCAATCGGCGGTGACGGCGCCGCCCGCTGGGGCTTCCATGCCGCTCGCTCCAGGCTCTTCACCACTGGCTCCCGCGCCACCCATCCCCGCTCCAGAGCCCCCGGCCGCTGCTTACGCGGCCCCTGTTCGGACTCCCACTCCCCCGGTGCCCGCGGCAGCAGCCCCGGCCTCGGCGCCCCCGGCTTCGCCGTCCTCGCCTCCGGCCCCTGCGCCCGCCGAGCCGGCCTCGGCGCCCGCGCAACCAGCGCCGGTGGGCGCGAGCGGCGGGAACGACCTCGACGGGGCGCGTTTGGTGGCCCTCAACATGGCTCTCAACGGGGAGTCACGCGAGCAGGCCGATCGCTACCTGGCAGAGAGCTTCGAACTCGCGGACCGGGAGAAGCTGCTCGACGAGGTGTACGCCGCGATCGAAGGATGAGGCGGGGCTGGGGGAGAGACCCGCCGCCGCTCACGCGGGCCTCGCCGAGGTACGGCCCCCACAGGGTTTGTTTCTGAGCAGAGCCGGGCAAACACAGGCCAAACCGGCGTCCGGATCATCACTCCGCGTGGGGGCCACACGTCGGGGTCGCATCCATCTACAATGCGCGAGCACCAAACACGCGCCTGTAGCTCAGTGGTCAACGGCAACCTACGGGGTGCCAAAGAGCAGCGGCCTTTCAAGCCGCAGGTCGAGGGTTCGATTCCCTCCAGGCGCATTACTAGAATCTCCTTTGTAGGAGCGGGCTTTGGGAGTTCCGGGACGAGAGAGTTTGGGTGGTTTCGTCCCGTGGGTACCACTCGTGGGTACCAAACGGACCCGTCAGCGTGGGGGCTGGGCCTCTGGTTCGGCGGTCAGCACCGCTTCTATGCTCTGGCGGATGTAGAGCCTGCGGCGGCCGACCTTGACGCTTGGGAGCACGCCTCGCCGTGCCCAATCTTCGACGGTGCTGGCGGGCGCGTGCAGCAGGCCGGCAACCTCGCGGGCCGTCATCACGTCGTCGGCCGTGAGGCGTACCGGGGCGGTGAGCGCGCGGCGCGGGTCGTCCAGGAGGCGTGGTTGATTCATCTTGTCATGGCACAGGCTCGAGGAAAGCCCATATAGACCAAATTAGCAAAACAAACTCGTAAAAGCAACGATATCTTCTACGGTATTCGTGGTTAGGACGGGCACGTGGGGCCGGGCAGTGCGCCGTGCGTCCGAATCGTTGAAGATGCAGAGGTGCAACTGAAGCGCGACCTCGTTGTGTCGCTCGACCTGCCAGCGGCGCTGACGAGACTTGAGTCGCAGCGAGGTGGTTTTCTACCGTCGTCGCTTGCCTCTCGAGCCGCTCTTGAGTCGGCCGGCGACTTTTTGCCGCGGCTAGAGGTCCGCCTACAGGCCGGGATCGATCTCCGTCGAGCGGACGTCGTCTTCGCACATCGATACGGCTCTGGCACGCGTCCAGTGCCGGATCTTTCGATCGAGGCCCGTTTGGTTATTGAGGCGCTGGCGAAGCGTCTTACCGATCGGCTCGTAGGCGACGCCGACCTCCTTGGCTTGTCGCCCCACATCGCGCCTGCACCGGGTCAGAAAATGGACTTCGAGCGTCGGCCGCTTGAAGGGACCAGGCCGGCGTACGTCGCCAAGGCCGACATTGCGAGCTTTTACGAGTACGTGGATCACGACTTGCTTGCGAACGAGATCGTGGAGTTGACGGGCGACGCCGAGCTCGCATCGGCGATCAAGGGCACGCTCTCGGAACTCATGGGTCGCCGCTTCGGGCTCCCGCAAGGCCCCCAGGGCTCCGACATCTTTGCGAGCGTCTACCTCAGCCGCGTGGACCGGGTGCTCATGCGTGCCGGTGTTGCCGTGGAGCGATTCAACGACGACTACCTTTTCAGAGCCGAGAGTGCCGCACGCGCTCGGCGTGACGTGGCAGCGCTCGAGCGCACCTTGCGTGACCTTGGGCTGATCCTTAATCATGAGAAGACGCAGGTTATGACCGCCGACCAATACGAGGAGGGATTGTCGGCCTACCAAGAGTTGCTTGAGGCCGCCGCGATCGAGACAGTCGAGCTCCCGGCGGGCTACACGTTTGATCCAGACGAGTTTGAGGACATCTCACTTGAGAATGCGGACGAGGCGATCATTGCTGCAGCGTTCGAGAGCGCCATCGACGACGAGATTCATCCGTTTTCAGCCCGGCAGCGGATGATCGACACGGCGCTTCCGTACCTCGCCGGCTTCCAGAACCTCCAGCCGCTCGAGCGCCTGGACACGCTTGTAGAAACCTGGCCGGCGCACATCCGCAACGTCAACCTCTACCTCCGCGGACTCATAGACACCGAGCACGAGCGTGCGGCAGTCGACGGAGTAGTCGCAGTGCTGGGAGAGCAGCCGCTCGCGCTTCCGTGGGTTCAGGGCTGGCTCGTCGATGTGCTCGCTCGGTGTACCGAGACCGACGAGTCGTTCACTGGTTGGCTAACCGAGAACGCGCTCGGTTCCACGGTGCCCTGGTTTGCGCGTGGGCGGGCGCTAATCGCGCTCGCCCACACAGAAGCGTTCCCAGACCAAGAGGCAGTCGGCGAGGTGTTCGAGGCCGCATCTCTCCCCGCTCGCCCGGACGTCGCCGCGGCGGTACAACTGGCTGGGGTGGACTGGTCAGAGCAGTTCGTCTCGAGCTTCACCGTTGGAGATGCGCTTCTAAAGAAGGTTGTGGAGATCGTACAGGCCGAATCGATCCGTTCGGTGCTGTGACGGCGCTCATTACGGTCGAGGGCGAGGAGGCGCTGCGCCGCCTGAACTCTCTTGCCGCCTTCGTCGAGCGATCATTGGTCACGCACGCGGCTGACCCGCCAGGTCGCTTCGACGACGGGCAAGGATCTTCGTCTGACGCCCGGACGGTGCAGGAGACGGTAATCGTCCGCTGTGTGACAGTGATCGAGGCGTACTTGGCAGATCTCGCCAGACGTCTGGTTGGCAACCGCCTCGAAGGCATACCGGCCGGAGACGCCGCGCTCGTCTCGCTTACCAGCTATCTGAGGAATACGGGGCTCATGGTGCTCGACCAAGGCAAATGGGAGGATCTTGTTAAGTTGTGGGCTGGTGGCCTCGGCGTTCCGATCAAGCAGAATTACTCCGAGTACGGCAAGCTCGTTGCTTTGCGGACTACGCGACACGCGATCATCCATCGCTACGGCGAGATCACCGAGCTGTACCGTAAACAACATCGCCAGCGCCTTGAAAAAGAGGGCTTCCGCGATCCTCTAGCCGCGGAAGGAACGGTCCCGTTGACAGACACTGACGTCGTTGATGCGCTCGCGCTCGCGCTCGCGACAGTTCGCTGGCTTGAGCGAATGCTCGCCGCCCCTTGAGCCGTCGCAAGCCGGGACGCGAGCCCGCCATGGTTGGGGGTCGGCGTCCCACAGAACTGCAAAGTCACGGTCGATCGTCCGCCGCTCCCCAACCAGGCTGGCGCCTGGTTGGGGGCCCCGATCGCGGCGGAGCGCAGTCCCCCGGCCCCCGTCCGCGGGGTAGCGTGGCACACCCTGTCAACCCAAGAGGGGTGTGACAGGGTGTGCGGTGGGGGCCGGGCCGGGGGCCGGCCGACTGCTCGATCGACGGATGGGGTGGCGGTGCGGCAGTTCTCCGCCAGCGGGTGCTCACGTCGGGCTCTCAGGGCGGCGCACCGACCGTCCGCGCTGGCGCCACTGACCCCCTCGCCGCGCCCGAGCGCTCGACGCCACACGACGCTCGCCCACGAACTCCACCAAGGCTTCGCCCTCGGCGCTCGCCGCGCCTCTCACGACGCGCCCGTCATCGCCTCCGCAATTCTTCCAACCGCGCCTCCAGCACCCCCACGGCCAGGCCACCCGCCGCTCGGCTCCGCTGTGCTCCGCCTCACGGCACACAGTTGCACCAAAGGGTGCTTGCTTTGCTATTTTGCTCTGAGTTGTCTACAACCGAGCAGCAGATCCTGACCGTCCCACAGGTCGCCGAGGAGCTTCAGGTGACCGCCCAGACGATCCGCAACTGGATCGACAGTGGCGCGCTGCCGGCTGCGAAGATCGGCCGCGCCTTCCGGATACGACGCGAGCACGTCGACGCGCTGCTCGCACGCGCCCAAGCCGACAGCAGTTCGCTGGCGACACGCCGCGACCTTTGGGAACCGGAGACCCTGGGGTTGCCACACCGCCGCCGCGGAGCGGAGCGTCCGGCGTCGGTGTGGGACGACACGGCCGCCCTCACGCTGCCGTCCAAGCGCTCCTGAGCCACCGAACGCGGCGGCGAATGACTCGCGCTTCAGGCTGAGCGGGGCGCGCGGGCGCGCGGCCGGCGGGCGCCTGCTCCGTCTTCCTGTCCGACTGCCTCTGCGAGTGCCGCGGCCACGGCGGCAAGCTCGTCGTAGGTACGCGCGACATCGAGCATGTTCTGGCCGGTCGCGGCGGTGTTCAGCTGGCGGACGGCTTCATCGAAGCGCCGCCAGAGGTCCTCGGGTCCGCGGCGCCCGGTACCGGGCTGCAACTCATACGGGGGCCGAGGGTCCGCAGCGCGATGAGGCGGCCAGTCAAAGCCCGCTGCGTCCGCCGCGCGGCAGGCATGCGCCTCTTTGCTCGCGGCTTCAGCGAGACCGGCCAGGCGGGCGCTGAAGCCGTGGTCGGGGGGCGCCATGCGGTGTGCCTCGAGTGCCCTGCGCCAGCCGTCAAGCGCGTCCCTGAAGTCACTGAGCACCTGCTTCTCGCCACGGGCGCTGCTTGTTGTGTTCATTTGGTCATCGTAGCGGTGCTACTCGACGTTCTCGTGTTCGCTCGGGCCGACGGCTACGGCGACGCGCTCCTTGCCGAAGACGGCGGCGATCTCCAGGTGCCCCCCGAGCGCCTCGACGTAGGAGCGCAGCGTCGAGAGGTAGACGTCGCTGCGGCCCTCCAGCCGTGAGACGTTGCCCTGGGAGATTCCGAGCTGCTCGGCGAGCTGGACCTGGGTGACGTGCCTAGCGTGGCGCAGGTCGGCCAGCGCGAGTGCGTCCTGCATCGCGCGCCGGCGCTCGGCGACATTGGCGTCCCAGTCGGGGTGGCTGCGGCGTGCGCGCTTGCGCAGCTCGTTGAAGTTCTTGGTCTTGGTGGCCATCTAGGGCGCTCCTTCTTTGTCAAGTTCTGTCAGGTGCTCGTCGAAGAGGTCGTCGGCGAGCGGGATCATCTGCTCGTAGAACTCCTGCCAGCGGTTGCGCTTGTCCCCGCCGATGAGCAGGAGCGCTGTGCGCTGCGGGTTGAAGGCGAACAGCACGCGGAGTGTGCCCGCGCGCAGCTCCTTCATGTTCGCGTGGCGCGAGCCCTTCACACCGTCGACGAGTGGCCGCCCGAGTCCCGGTCCACGCTGCTCCAGCAAGCCCACCGCAGCGTCGATCGTCTGCTGATCCTCGACGCTCAGAGTGTCCCACCACTGCTCGAATTGATCTGTGACTTCGACGTCCCACACTGGAGTACCATACCGTACAGCGCATATGCTGTCAACGGCATAGTTTGGATGGCCGGTGGCCTGCGATGCTACGCCGCCACGGCGTCCTGACGCCCTTCAGCGTCAGCATCGACCGGCAGGGCGGGATTGAAGGCGCGCGTGAACACGTGGGCCTGCTCGGATGCCGGGCGCGCGTGCAGGTAGCGGCTCGTCGTGCTGAGTGCGCTGTGACCCATCGCCTTCTGAATCGTCACCACGTCGACGCCGCCCACCGCCAATAGTGAACCGAACGTGTGGCGCAGATCGTGGAAGCGCAACGGCCGCACGCCGGCGGTGGCCTGCGCGCGACGGTAGCGGCGGCGTAGCGCCGAGTCATCGAGCGCCCGGCCGTACACGTTGCAGAACACGAGGTCTTCCGGGCAGGTGTAGCGCTCGCGCCTGCTCATCCGGTCGAGCGCGGCGGCGGCTTGATCGGCGAGCGGCACCAGGCGCACCCGTCCCGACTTGGTGGAGCACTCCTCGCCGGCGCTCATCGCGCGGGCGATGGTCAGCACCGAGCCCGCGAAGTCCACGTCGTGCCAGCGCAGCGCGAGGAGCTCGCCAAGTCGCAGTCCCGCGTATGCCGCGACTCGGACGATCTCGGCGTCCTGGGAGTCCTCGGCCTGCCGCGCCGCGCGCTCGCCATCGCTCACGGCGGGGTGTGCCGGGTCGCGGTGCCGACCCTCGGCGAGTGCGCGCGCAATGGCCTCGACATCCTCCGGGGAGTAGAACACGAGCGCTCCGGGGTGCGGCTCGCGGCGGCGATCGGCCGCGCGCGCGGGGTTCGCCGGCAGCGAGTACGTGGATGGCCTGCAGCCGTAGCCGAATACGGCCGCGATGATGTTGCGGTACTTGTTCACCGTCCGCGGCGATGCGCTCGTGGCGCTGACCGTCGCCAGCAGATCCTCTATCTCCCGTGTGGTGATCTTTGCTGCGGGCCGGTTCCCGAGCGCGGCCATGACGTGCCCGGCCGTGGTTCCCTTGCCGCGCTTGTGGGGGGTGCCCGGCTCGGCCAGCACGTAGCCGTGGTCGCGCAGTGTCGAAGGCTTGGCGCCGGCCACGTCCGCCAGTCGGCGGAGGTAGGCGTGCGCGACCTCGCGGAAGGTCACGCCCCGCGTGCGGCGCTCCCGCTCGACGCGCTCGATATTCGCGGCCTCGTCGACGTACTCGGCCACGAGCTGCGCGGCGGCTACGTGGGCGGCGCGTTCGTCGTAAGCGCCCTCGGCGAGACGCCCGCGATGCCGGCGCCAGCGGCCCGTGTCGGGATCGCGTTCGAGCCACGCGGGGCCGATACGTCGCTTGATCTGCCGTCCGTTGTATCGGAACTTGGCCTCGTAGAACACCTGGCCGCGATGCTCGCGGACGACTATGGTGGCGCTGGGGTTCGGTGCTGGCATCGGGGTCTGTCTCTGGTGTCCGGCCCGGCGATCACAAGGTCACGGCGGGATTCTTGTTGACTGGCAAATACGATCCTATCACCGTGGGTACCACGTGGGTACCACATTGCTTGTGGGTACCATTTTGGGTACCAAACCAGCCTGATCCTATGGTTATAACCCGTGTTTGGGGCCGCTAAATCGCCCTAAAATGCGCGGTTCGTGGTGCTTCCAGCGGCCTTTCAAGCCGCAGGTCGAGGGTTCGATTCCCTCCAGGCGCACTTCCCCCGCTCGCGGTTACTCGCGGTTTCTCGCTGCAAATCGCAGCATTTAAGGGCTGCATGGCGATCTGACCGACTTTTGCTCTGCGGCCTCTCGCGGTCGGTCTCCTGAGGATCGTGGTCGCAAATTGGTCGCACGGAGAGCGTCTTGTGAGCGAGTCGTGCACCGTCCGAGCCGCACGCCTGGAGGTCCGCGATATCGCCATTGAGGCCGGGAGGCGTCGTGGATCAGCCGATTGATCGTCCTCCGGACATTGTGATCGTGCTCGCCGTGTTGTCGAGCTCGCAGGAATGGTTCGCCGCTGACGAGATCCGCAGCTGTCTTGAGGCGCTGGGACATCGGATGTCTACCCAGCAGGTCGCCTCTTGGCTGCGGCGCATGTGCAGAGAGGGGGACAAGGACTATCAGGCATTTGAGGCGGAGAGTGACCCTCACTTCCCCGGCATTCGCCGCTACCGGGTGAGTCGCTACGGCTACACCTGGGTCTGGAATCGCTTCTCCGGGCTGCGTCGGTTATGCCCGACCCGGGAGGATGAGTCCGCGTGCGGGTTCGAGTCTCATCGCTCACCCCTCAAGAATTGCCTGGAAATCGGCACCTTTTACGACGATCGAGCGGGCGACGAACCGCAGACACGGAACGAAACGCGGAACAAAACTTGGGGCAAATCGTGAGGACCACGCGCTCAGCACCTGGGCGCCGTCTACTCGCGTGCGGGGCAGGCCACCCGCCCGATCCTCACACGAGCAGATGAGCCCGAGCGCCAGCCGGGCCGGGTAAGGGGGGCTGGTTCTGCGCTCTGGGCGGATACCTTTCGGACCCTGTGGCGCTAGCGATCGAGGATGGGGCCGGGGGGCTTGCGTCGTTTCCAGGCACATAGGATGGATGCCCCACGGTGCTTTTAGCTGGTTGACCCCCTCGGCCGTACGGTCCATCTGACCGTCGACCGCTGGGAGCACATCATCGACGGCCATCCCTACATGGCGCCGTATCAAGCCGATGTGCTGCGCGCCGTCCGGGCGCCGACAGAGCACGTGGTGCAGCCTCGTCCGGGCCAGGACTGGTTCTACTTGGAGGACGCGGGCCCCAGCCGGTGGCTCAAGGTCGTAGTAGCCTTTGACGAGGAGTCCAATGGGAGCGTACGAACGGCGTTCCCGAGGAGACGCAAGCCATGAACGTCCAGATCGGCCCATACACCTTCGATCGTGTCCGCTACGACCACGACGCTGATGTCCTCTACCTGGCGAAGGGCGATCCGGCGCGCGCGGTCGACTTCGACGAGACGCCGGACGGTCACGCCGTCAGCTACGACGCGAACGGTGATCTGGTCGGCCTGACGCTCATTGATGTGCGCAGGTTGCTTGACGAGACGCAGGGCGAGGAGCTGCGGCTTGAGCTGCCGGCCAAGGCAAGCCACGCCGAGCTCGAGCTCGCGGTGGCGTAGGTACCAGCGGTGTTCCTGGCCGGAACGGCCTGAGCCACATGCAGGCGGTCTCCGGGTCGCCCCCACCCCTTTCGGTCGTGCCGGCCCAGAGTCCTATGCCGCGCCTCGGCCTAGAACACGCGCTCGTAGACGCGGTAGTAGCGCTTGATTTCGCCACCCATCCCCTTATAGGCGCGGTTCATGGCCTCGTTGACCTCCGGGGTCCAGCCTCCCTCGCCCTCCTTCTGAGGTGTGCGTTCGGCCGCGTCGAAGTGCATCTGGTAGAAGCGCGCGGCAACGCCCGTGTGCCGGTACTCGGGCTTTACGCCCAGCACGATCACGCGCACCGCGTCGATCCTGCGCTTGCTGCGTGGCGTGGTTAGCCGTGATCGGCCCCGAGCTCGACATCGAGAACGAGCAGAAGGCCATCACCGTCGGACGCGCTATGCGCGAGCTCGCGCCCGATGCCAGCCCGGTCATGGTCGGTGATCGAAAGCACGACATCGCAGCTGCCCACGAGCACAACATCCCTGCGATCGGCGTTCTATGGGGCATCGGCTCAGAAGAGGAGCTACTCACCGCCGGAGCCATCGCGCTCGCCCAGACAGCCACCGAGCTCGCAACCCTCCTTGCCCCATCACGGTAAAGCGGGTAGCTGCGCCATACGGTGCCTTGTATGGTTGCGCCCGCCGGAGCGCAGTCAGTCGGGTTTCGTGGACACCTTCGAACGCGCGCAAGCGGGTGTGCTTCCGGGCAGCCGGTTCCGGT
>Ga0210408_10000741_pt1 | contig 37663 bp, 24 predicted proteins | sample IncBWH4MmetaG_FD_155471 | JGI IMG/M metagenome (GOLD analysis project Ga0210408, IMG submission 155471) | Forest soil microbial communities from Barre Woods Harvard Forest LTER site, Petersham, Massachusetts, United States - Inc-BW-H-4-M | ecosystem: Environmental > Terrestrial > Soil >... | reverse complement strand
ACCAACGAAAACGCAGATTCGGATCAGTCCTGTGATTACGATTTCAAGCCGTAGTGTAAACCGGAAGAGAAAAAACCGGAGCGGACAACGTTTTTTCTGTTGATGGGCGCCCTAATGGGTGACCCCTTTCTGTTCAACAGACTTGCTAGTCCTTTTAATCCCCCAGCGGCTCTCTATTTATCCAACCCTGCTCGATTTTCAAGCTTTCGAACAATTCGACGCTTCAACCAGTCGGTGCCAAGGAACGAAACAAAGAATATAAGACCCTGTAGTAGAAAGTGGCTACCCAAGTAGTATGAGTCAAAAAAAACAATTGGAACGAGTGCCAATGCTTGATAAAAAGTTGCGGCCGTATCAATGTTTTTCATGAATGTCAGGGAAGCGGATAACTGGCGCAATTGGCTGCTTTGGCGCACATGTAAGCCGTAGCCACTGCTACAGCTGCGCAAATCGTCGCAGGGCCACCAGCCAACTTGCACGCTCCAGCCGCAGCTAGGCCCACAAGAGAACAACCAAATTGACAATCTGACTTGCTGCCTTTGCACGCAGGGTGCGGGCCAGCCCCGCGATATGGCGGACCCTTATAAGGGGGGGCGAGCCCGAGAAGATCAAAGTTAGATTCTGGATCGTTATCAACAAATCCGTAGAGATTTGGCCCTCCGATAATCTCACCAAGCAGCAAAGAAGACGGCAACTGCGCGGTACGGCCAAACGCCGCGGTTAAGAAGCCCAAGTCGGTCACCGGATCCCTATTTATCCACCTCTGCGTTCCAGGATCATAGAACCTATAGCCATAGTAATACAGCCCCCACGCACCTACGTATTCCTTACTGGAGAAGCGGTAAACGTTGGCATCGGCCAGGGTGCCGCTTTCCGCGACGTTGTAGCCGTACGGGTCGTTGTAGCGGTAGCTGGCAACCATCGCCTGGTTGGTGTCGAGCATCATGGTGATGTTGCCGCTGCCGTCAGAGTGGTAGAATGTTGAACCGTTGCCGTCGGTCCGCGCCAAGAGCCCGCCGATGCCGCCCGCGCCCTCGAAGGTGCCGCTGAGGTCGCGACCGCGCGTGTAGGCGACCAAGGGATCGTTGCTGTTATCGCGCTCCTCGAGCACGCGCCAGCCGTCATAAATGTAGCGGGTCTCGGAGGCCCAAGTCCAATCGCAATTGCTGTAAATCGGGTCCACGTAGCCGGTGTATTCGTCCCGGACGCGGAGGCGGCCCTGGCCATCGTAGGTGAAATCGGTCTTGTGGGTGCAATTGTTGTCGTCGCGGATTTCGATCAGGCGATTTTCGTCGTCATAGACGTAGGTATTCCCGTTGTAGGATGTCAGGTTGCCGTTCTGGTCATAGCCGGGGCCGTTGGGGGAGGCGAGTTCATTGACACTATTGTAAGCGAAGGTGGTGACAAAAACGCCGTTGTTACCGTTAGTGCGCTTGATCAGGTTCCAGGCAGCGTCGTAGCCGTAAGCCCACATGTCGTGGGTGCTGTCGCTAGCGTAGTTGGTCCGCAACTGGCCGATCTTGTCGTAGCCGTAGGCGATGGTGATACCGTCGATGCGGGTTTGGTTAGTACGCTCACCAGCCAGGTCGTACTGGTATTCGTGTTTGTTGGTCAGGACACCGGAACTGGTCCGGAGATGAGTGGCAAGGAGCCGGGCGAGGGGATCGTAGGCGTTGGTGATGTATGCCGTGTTGGGCAGCAACAGCTCCGCGGGGAGCCTCGTGCGCACAGGGTCGTAACTGTACCCGAAAGCGCCGTCGGAAGAGGTGACATTGGTCAGCCGTTTGGCGGCGTCGTAGGCGAAGCCATTGGTCCAAGAGCCGGATGGGTGCTGGAGACTCAAGCCCACGCGCAATCGGTTCGAGTAATTGTTTGTCACTGTGTCACTTGGCCACGGGCCGTCCTCGGTGAGGAGCTGGCTCGCAGCAGTATAACTATATTTCGTTGTGCCCACGCCGTCCAGCATATTTGTGCGGCGGTTGAGGGCGTCATAGGCGAAGGTGACGGTGCCCGAAACCGGATAATGGAGGGTCAGGAGGTTGCCGGCGGCATCGTAAGCGTAAGCCGTCGAGCCCTTCGCCGGGGTCCAGCGGTTGGTGAGCCTGTCGTTGCCATCGTACGCGTAGACGAAGATGACCGTGCTGGCGGCATCGACCTTGTTTGAGACCCGCCCAAAGTGATCGTAGTGCCAGGTTGTGGTGTTGGTTTTACCATCGGTGAGGGTCAGCAGGTCCCCGGCCGGATCGTAAGTGAATCGAGTGATCTCGTGGTTGGCGTTGGTTTCGCCGATTTTCCTCCGGGCCGCATCGTAGGTGTAAAAATTGGTGAGGTTGAGTTGGTTTGTATAAGCCGTGAGGCCGCGAGCGGAATAGCCGAATTGTTCAATGCCTCCGTCCGGGTATTGGCGGGCGAGGAGGCGGCCGAGGCGGTCGAAGGTGTTGGTGGTGCCGACGTTGTTGGCGTCGATGCTGTTGGTGGCGCGATCTTCGGCATCGAGCAGGAGCAGATAAAGCAAGCCGGAGGCGTCCTGGTCGGCATAGAGCAGGCCCTGGTTATCGAACCAATTGGTGAGACTGTAGCCCGCGGTGTCGCTGACATTGGTAGCCTGGCCCAGAAGGCTGTATTGGTATGAAACTGAGTAGCTGTCCGGGGAGAGGACGCTGGTGAGCCAGCCAGCGTTGTCGTAATAAAAATAGGTGAAATTGCCAAGCGCATCGCTCATCGAATCGAGCGAGCCGCACGAGCAATAATTGTAGAGAGTGTAGCGCCCGAGAGCGTTGGTGACCCCGGTGAGCCGGCGAAGGGCGTCATGGGCGAAGCTGTTAGTGAGCCCCAGCCGGTCAATGACCCGGGCAAGGTCAAGATTGTTGTAAATGTAGGAAAGAGTTCCGCGCGAGTCGGTGCTGCTGGTGAGGCGACGGAGCGCATCGTATTGATAGGTGGTGGCGAGGCCGAGCTCGTTGGTCGATGAGGCGACCAGATCATTGGTGTAAGTGAAGGAGTTGGTGCGGTTGATTTCGAGGTCGATCGAGGTCTGGACCCAGTTGGTGTAATCGCCGCTGGCAAAATAGACGTTGTTATGGGTGAGCCCAGCCGGGGTTTTCATGCTGGTGAGGCGGCCCAGGGAATCGAAGGTCCAAGTGGTGACATCGCCGACTGCATTGGTGAAGCTGGTGACGTGGTGGCTAGAGTCGTAGCCGAAAGCGGCGGTGGTTTCGCCCAAGGGGCCGATGGCGGTGGCGAGGTCAACGTTGTTGGCAGCGAAGAAGTACTGGTTGGTGCGGGTGAGTTGGGTGCCGCCGTAGCTAGTGGAGTAGGTTTCGACGACGTTGGTGGCGCGCCCCCATTCGTCGCGGCGGTACCAAGTGTACCAGGTGGTGCCATCGGGGAGGACTTGTGCGATCAGGGAGGGTTCGGGGTAAATGCCCTGAACATTGATCGCGCCTTTGCCGTCGAAAGTGTACCAAGTGGCCTCACCCGGATTGACTCCATCCGGACTTGGATCCTGCTGCAAGTCGAAGACCTGGCCGACCTTTCCGTCCGTGGTATCCTCATGGAGCCAGTGGCGCATTCGGGCTTTGACGAAATCCGGCACTCCAAAAAGGCTGGGGTTCAGAGGCAGGCTGGCCGCCTGCCGCGGTCCCCAGTGAAAGCTTTCGCGGTATTGGATGTAATCGTTGTCAATGTTACTAATACCATTGAAGATCGGTTGGCCGGACGAGTCGAGTGGAAGGGTGTTCCAGAACGGCACCGCTGAGTCCGGATGGTAGTATAAGTCCAAGAAAACAGTGTAATTGCTCCCGTTAGTTGTAACCTCGCTCGAATCCTGCCGGAGCATGTAGACATTGGTGCCGCCCATGGCATCGACGACGCGGACAGCCCGAATGAAGACATAGGGATTTGGGTTATCGAACTCGTTTGTAGGGTCCTGAGTATCGAAGAAGTGCCCGAAGGTGGTGGTACCATAGGGGGTGGAGAGGTTGGTGAGCCAGCCGCTTGAATCATAAATAAAAGAACTGCCCAGGCCGGCGGGATCGACAACGTTGGTGAGCATGCCGGTGGAATCATATTTGAGCGTGGCGATGCGGCCGAAGGGGTCCTGAACGCCAGTGATTTGGGAAGGGAAAGAGGTGTTGGTGTAGGTTAGAGTGGTGGTGCGACCATCGGCATCGATGACGTATTGCAGGCGGACCATGTTTGCACTCTGATCGAAACTGAACTGGTTGGTGTGGCCAGACTGGTCCACTCGCGCGGTGAGGAAAGCGACCTGCTCGGCATTGAGCAGGTTGGTGGGGACAAGTGTGTAATAGTCTTTGGCCCCATTTGGATAGGTTACAATGAACCCTGTCAAGTTGGTGGAGGAGGTAAGACGCTGCAGGACAGTGTGGCTGAAGTACTCTTTTGTGCTGTTGTCGGGCCTGTAGGTGCGTTCTCCGCCCCCGGGCACTTCCATTGTTGCCGACAAGCCAGGATTATCGTCGCTGATGTAGGTAAGCCAGGAACAGTCCCACAATTTGCCAATACCGAAGAAATTGGCGGAGATGGTTCTGGTTTCGCGCTGCTTGTAGGCGAGCTTGAACGCGACGCCGTACCCGAGCCCGGGCCGGTAAGTAATCGGGGTGTCATAGAGCCAGACGTTGATGTAAGGCTCCGAGACTTCCCAGATGGGCATGCCGACAGCGTTTGCGATAGCCTTGGGTTGGGCGCTGCTAGAGCCGCCGGAATCGGACGAGTTGCAATTGTCGCAACTGGAACCGCCGCCGCCGCCAGGAGTCGTGGGCTTGACTTCCGCATTGGCGATCGCGTCGCCGGAGCCGCCGGAACTCGAGGAGTTGCCGTTGTCGCAACAGCCGGAACCTGCGCCACCCGTACCTGAGCCTGAGCCGGAGCCGCCTCCGCCTCCGCCGCAACCACCGCCGCCGCCGGGGCCGCCGCCCCGAGGATCAAGCGGACCCCCCGTTGGCGGCTCGAGTGTTCCTCCGCCTGGAGGCCCTTTGGTGGGTCCGCCCCCTCCGCCACCGCAACCGCCACCGGGCCCGCCACCCGGGCCGCCACCGGGCCCGCCGCCAGGGCCACCGCTTCCGTTTCCGCAGCCATCGTGGGGGTCCGTGATGCCGGCGGCAGTACCCCGACCGAAAATGGTGTCGGTCTCAAGAGCCGCCAGGAGCTTCCAGTTATCTGGGAGTTTGTCTCTTGGGACCAGGAAGTGACCCGAGGATTCTTCCTGGATATCGCTCTCTTTGAGCCAGCGAGGTTTGCCGAAGGTTGGGTCGAGCACCAGGTAGCGGTCATTTTTCTTCTCCATGATGGCGGCGTAGTGGTTTTCCTTCCAATGCACAACGGAGGGTACGATGATTGTCCTCTCCATGCCCCACTCAGCCGGGAGGAGGTCCAGGCTAAAGTGTTCGGCCAGTTGGCATAATCTGGTCATGCAGAACCCGCTCTTGGGCGAGGGGATACTATCCAAGTCTGTGGTATCGAACCGGGGTCCTTTCAGGGCTTTGGCGACATTGTGCAGCGCGAGGGTGCCGCACTTATAGCAAACGCCTGGGTCGGAGAGCATCATGTGGTAGCCCTCTTTGGTTTCGCCGATGATTTGCTGGAGCGGACCGGCGTCGAATATGCGGTTTCGGGTTTCATGAAAGAGAGCGGTGAGGGTGTCCACACGGCCGAGACTGGCCAGGAGGCTGGTCCAGTAGGCGAAGGTGAAATCGGCGATGTCCTTGGCGGGGCCATTGGTGGCGGCGCGGGTGGCATCCCAGGCAGCCTGCCAGTGCTTGAGCGCCCGAGAGTAGAGGCCGTGTTCGCGGTAATAACGGCCGAGGTTGGCGTGGAGGGAAGGAATCCAAGGGGAGTCGGGGTGGTCGGCGATGAATTGTTCGAGCGCGGGCAGGCTGGGTTCGACGCCGTGCGCACGCATCTTGCTTACCTCCTGAAAAAGGGCTCGGTTTTCAGTTTCGGAAGGCGGGTTGCCGCCGACCCACATGAGTTGCTGGTAGAGGACGGAGGCCCCGCTAATTTGGGCCGCGAGGTCCGCGGAGGGCTCGGCCGCCGTCACGAGGCCGGTTTGGAGGAGGAGTGTGGTCAGAACAAATTGAGCGGCCACGAAAGAACACAGAGAGCGCAAAGAAGGGGAAGATAGGTGGCTGGTGTGGTTGTGGTGTTTAGAATTCGTGAATGTGATTGACGTTTTCATGAGGGTCGGCAGTTGAAGTTAAGAGATGAGAGAATCATTTTTTAGGCCCAGTTCTGCGGTTTGTATTTCTCGCATGGTTTTGCCTTCGGTTTTTGTATCAATTCACTTGTCGAAATTTTCCCGGAAGGGGTGCTTTTGCAGCATGACCTTCCGTCTGCCGGTTGACTACAATGCGCTCACATACTCTACGAACGAAAAACCGGTCGGAGGTGGTAACCGAAAAGGAATTCTATTTTTCGGCGGCGTCAGGCTGCTCGAGCAAGACCGAGTTGAGTGGCCTCGAAGGCGATTTTATTTACGCGTTTGAGAACGGCGGGATGGGTCAGAGCAAGTTTCCGGGCAATTTCCCGGATTCCACAGCCGTAAGTGAGGTGATGAAGAATCAGGCGGTTCCGGGGTGTGAGGGTGGCTGAAAGTTGAGCCAGCAGGTCCTGGGCGCTGACGTATTCGTGGGTGTTGGCATCAAACCGCAGAACATGGTCCAACGGGCTATCCTGATCCGGGTCGTTGGTGATTTGGCAGCCGAGATGGCGGCGTTTCGGGGAGTCGAGGCTGCGCCCGGATTGGAGCAGATGCCCGATGTGGAACCGGCAGCTTTGGACGTACCAACTGAGAGTGTGGCCGGGGTTTTCGTTTTCAGTCAGCCAGAGGTGGAGGAGGGCCTCCTGCATGAGGTCTTCACGTAACGCCGGGTCTTTTGTCCGAGTGTGGATGAGCCTCGCAAGCCGCGCGTAAGTTTCGGGTTCGTCGATATGCACAGGATAAGGGGGATGGGAGGTCCAGCACGGAATCCGTGGCGGGCCGCCGGGTTGTTCGCCTCCAATACGGACCAAGTGGAATCGAGCGGTGCAGCCGGCGGTCGAAACGGTCGGCGCTCCTTTCGGTATTAGGTTCTATCTATACAAAGAATCAGCGAGGCGGAATGGAAACCGAAATTTTGCGATTTTCGATCATTGTTTGACGGTGAGATCATTTTCTTTGAAAGATTTTTCAATTTTCTCCGTATTAGCGAATAGAGGCTTCTTTTTTTGCAGAAGCTATGCTGAGCGAAAATAGACAGTTCCAGGCGAAGCTTGCCGGGGTGGTGCGGAAGGTGACGAGTGATGCGGGGTTACACGACGAACTGGTGCAGGTGGCGATGGCTTGGGTGTCGCGGCTGGAGGTTAAAAACCCAGGGCAGAAGCAGAGCTGGTATGTCAAGGCCTGCGACTTTTATGTTCATGATTACCTGGGGCAGGGCCGGAGCCTGGACGCGCCCAAGCGCCGGTGTTTGGGCTGTCCGATTGAGGTGATGCTCGGTGATGGCGATTGTCCGGTCGAGGGCTGCCTGATTGCGGAGGGAGACCCGTTTCAAGAAGCGAGTATGGCGGACCTAGTGGAGGCGCTGAAGAAACGGCTGGGGATTCCGGAAAGGCAGGTACTGCTGTTATTGGTGGAAGGCTACAGCGACCGCCAGATAGGCCGGAAGGTGGGTGGATCGCACACGACGGTTAAACACCGCCGGGAGAAGATAGCAACGGTGGCACGGCGAATCGGGTGCAGGAAGGAATGGCCACAAAAGAACACAGCGCGGCTGCGCCGCAACCAAAGAGTTAAATGGGTTAAAAAAGTTAAAAGAGTTAAATGAGGGACACGACTTTTTCGAACGCACAAGAAATCCTCGCGGAATCGTGCGAAGTGGACGGATAGTAGTACAGTGCCAGCGGAGCCGCAACGGAAGAGTTAAATGGGTTAAATGAGAGGCCTTTCATTTGAACTCCGAATTACTTCGAATTACTGCGCTGAATCGGGGTGAGACGCGGCGTGGCCAGTGCTACGGGGCAGCCGCGGAATGTTGGGAAAACCAGAGCCAATCGAGATTCTTTGGACCGCCCGTCACCTGGGGATTATGGACCACTCTCGGCGGACCGACCGGAATGGAGGTGAGGGCCGAGGTCACCCATTTGTGAATTTCCGCATGGCCATCGGCGAAAGAGAAGCCGCACCCGCCGCTCAAGTAGGCGGCGGGAACGTCAGGGAAATTGCCATAGAAGGTGTCGATCTCCAGGTAGCCATCCTGAATCGAATCGGGATTCTCATCGGCGAAGACGAATGCGTCGGTGGGGACAGGGCGGATGATCTCGCTTTCTTTGCTGTATTGGAGCGCGCCGATGTCGAGGTTGTGGGTCGTGATGTAAACAGCGCCCATCTGGCCGTTCATCGAATAGCTCCGCAAGCGGGGCCCGTTGGCGGAGGGGATAATGTCGGCAGGGCATTTGTAAACGCCGATTTGTTTTGCCAAGTACGGCGCCAGGAGAGCCGAGGTGTAGAGCGAACGGTTGGTATTACCGTCCAATGCCGCCCAGCCTTCCACGCCGTTGGCATCCACCCATGATTTTGCTCCCCCTGGCAATCCCCAATCGGCCGGAGCATTGGGCAGCAGATAGCCGTTGTTGTCGTCTTTGTACATCATGGCTCCCAACTGGAGTTGTTTGAGATTGCTGCGGCACTGCGCGGCGTAGGCCTTTAGCTTTGCCCGGCTGAGGGCCGGCAGCAGCATCGACGCCAGGATGGCGATGATAGCGATGACAACGAGCAGCTCGATCAAGGTGAAACCGCTCCCACGGGGGTTCACTGCTGCGCCAGGCGAAATTCCCGTCGAAGATCTGCTTTGTATCATGCTACACAGATTTGTTTTGGTTGAGCAATGGGACGTATTTGTGGTGGCGAGGCGATGGTCGGGTGGCTACACCACCCGACCAAACCCATGAACCCCACGATTCACCTCATGGCGTTGAGTACGCCTTGACACGATAATACTTGGGCAATGCAGTGATGCCGTTAGTGTAAGGCGAAGTCGCCGACACAATGTCCGCGTAAGTTCCTGCGACCGCGGGCGCCGATTGCAGCGTGCCAAAGGGCCAGGAAAGGATGACGCTGTTGCCGGACTTAACGATGGTGAGCCTGACTGTAGCCAGGTGGTGCGCCTGGACCTGTTGGGCCGTGAGCGCCTTGTTGTAGAAGGCCACGTCATCGATCGTGCCCGAGAAACCTCCAAAAGCGCCGTCGGTGCGGCGGCCGAGGACGGTCGCGCCCAAGCCCGCCGTAACGCCGGGGGTGCCATCCGGGTTAATTCCCCCGCCGTTGGGAATGAAGGGGATGCCGGAAACCGGGAAGGAGCTCCTCAGTTCGCCGTTGATGTAAACGTAGAAGGTAGTGGTGTCGTCGGCGACGACCAAGTGGTACCAATTGCCTGGGAAGAGCACATTACCGTGGGCCGGGTCGTCCGGGCCCGCAACGATAAACCCGTTTCCGGGCTGCGGAACAAAGGCGAGCGTCATATTCGGCTGCTGATAGATGTACCAGCCGTTGTAGGGGTTAGGGTACTTGTTGTACTCTGAGGAAAGCACGATCCGGTAGTCATCCTGTGAATTGGGCTGAAACCAGCCTTCCGCGGACCAGGCGCCGTCCGGGTTGAGTTCTGGCGCATAAGGAATCGTGACCTGCGCCCCGTTCGTCATGAACAGACCAGGGTCCGTCTCATGAGGGATACCAGTGGGTGCCTGGAAGCCGAAGACACCGCCGCTCAGCGTGCCGTCGAAGGAGCCATTGAAGCTGCCGACCGCATCGATTGCCGGTCCGGTGCCGTCCGGTTCATCCAGTCGCCAGTACGCGACTGGACCATCCGATGCCACGACCTGGCCATACTTGGTGAGAGGAATGTTGGTGGCGCGGGCCTGGACGGTTAGGGTTGCCGAGGCACTTGCGGATTCGAACGGACCTGAGGCTTGAACGGAATAGACGTAGCCGTTCTCAACCATTTGGACGTTGGTGAGCCAGAACATCCTGTTTGTGGCGCCTGAAATCGGGGTGAAGGTGGTGCCCCCATCGGTGCTGGCGGACCACTGGTAGGTGATCGGCACTGCGCCATTGGCAAGGACGCGGAACGCGGCGTAGCTGCCGACGTTGCGGGTGATCGAGTCTGGTGGGCCGACGATGTTTAGATTGGTAAGAACGGTGAGCGTGGCAACCGCGCTCGTGGCCGAGCCGTAGTTATTGGTCACGACCACCTGTATCGTTGCGCCGTTATCAGCAGGGTACTGGCAGTTGAACGTGTAGGGAGTGGAATCGGGACCGACGTGAGTTCCATTCTTCAGCCACTTGTAGTGGAGCGGCAGCGTTCCGCTGGCACTGACCGCGAAGCTCACCGGCAGGCCCGAGTAGTTGGTCGTCGTGGCGGGGTCCGCCAGAATAGCCGGCGGGGTTGGGACCGCCCGGAAGGAGTTAGTGCCAATCCGATAATGGTTGGTAACCTGGGTGAAGGTCAGGACGTTGGTGTAAAAAGCAACTTCATCGATCCCGCCGATGAATGCGGTCCAGCCGACCCCCGAGCCTTTGCCAACGTGCGCATCGGAACCGATGGCGGGTTTGTAATTCGGGACATGGTATGGCCCGTGCGACACGCCATTGATGTAGAAAAAGGCGTTTGTTCCATCGAACGTGACGGCCAGGTGATACCAACGGAGAAAAGTGATGGGAAAGTCAGGTTCACCTTGAAACAGAACCCCATTGGGCATGTTTAAGTAAAAGTAGCTGATGCCTCCGTTCGCGTCTGCACCCGACACGTAAATGTTCCAGCCGTTCGGATACTGAGCCATTTCAATGGGGACTGAATAGGTAGCCGGCTGGGCGGTAGGCTGAACCCAAAGCTCCGCGGAGAAGGGGCCGCCGTTCGTGCCGAAGTCACCTGGCGGCGTGATCAGTGCGCTGGCAGGGATATCAACATACCCGACGTCGGAGGAGAAACCGCCACCGTTGAAAAGAATGGAATTGGTATCAATACCTGGCAGGCCCAACTGGGGGTCGTTGGCGAGACTATTGGGCACATAGGTGGCGTTCACCATGTTGACTGAAGAGTCCGCGGCGGTGGTGCCCGCCGTTTCTTCGAGGCGATAGTAGGCGGACGGATTGTCGCCAAGGATCACGTCAGGGTAGGCAGCGCGAGCGGCAGGAAGGCCGATTAGAGCGAGGCCGGCCGCGCACGTGAGAAATCGGATTGTCGGCGTTAATGGTTTCCTGAGGAGTTTCATATTGGTCGATTTTTGTTATGGTTTCTGGTTCCAGCCGAGCGCCAGTCCGCACGGTAATGCCGGTCGCTTGGTTGATGTTTTTGAGATTTTAGCACAAGGATACTACTTTGCAATAAAAATTATTACAAAATAATCTTGCCCCTTTTTTGTCGTTGGCATAGCTTGAAGTGAGCATGACTAATAAAGCACCCGCATGCATTTACACCCCATAGACTGGATCATAGCTTTGCTTTGCATTGCGGTGTGTTTCGCCCCGGCACTGTTTTTTGCCCGACGGGCGGGCAAGAGCACGGCGGAGTTTTTTGTGTCGGGGCGGTCGGTGCCCTGGTGGCTGGCCGGGTTGTCGATGGTGGCGACGACCTTCAGCAGCGACACGCCCAATTGGGTGACGCAGCAGGTGCGCCAGTATGGGGTGGCCGGGAACTGGCAGTGGTGGGCATTTGTGCTGACCGGGGTTTCGACGGTGTTCTTTTTTGCCCGGTTATGGCGGCGGTCCGGCGCGATGACCGATCTCGAATTCTACGAAATCCGCTATTCGGGCCGAGCGGCGAGCGTGGTGCGCGGCTTTCGCGCGGTGTATCTAGGGCTGTTCTTCAATTGCTTCATTATGGGAATGGTGACGCTGGCCGCGTGCAAGATCGCCAACATCCTGTTTGGAATGCCCCCCTGGGAAACCATTCTCATTTGCGGGCTGCTCAACGTGGTCTTCGCCGCGCACTCCGGATTGTGGGGAGTGCTGGTCATTGATATGGTGCAGTTTTTCATTAAAATGACGGCGGTCATCGCGGCCGCGTATTTCAGTTTGAAAGAAGTGGCGCGGCGCACGGGGGTGGGCGAGAGCGCGATTGCGGGGCTTCGGAAGCTAGTGGCGACGCTCGGTTCTCAACAGGTCACCCTCGGGGAGGGAGCGCAGCCGGTGAGGTCAGTGATTGACGGTCATGGGCAGCCGATCCTCGACATCCTGCCGAATTTCTCGATGGGAGAGCTGGCCCTGATGATCTTCATCGTGCCGATTGCCATCGGTTGGTGGGCCAACTGGTATCCGGGCGCCGAACCGGGGGGCGGCAGCTACATTGCCCAGCGCATGCTGGCTTCCAAGTCCGAGAAGGATTCGCTGGGGGGGACGCTGTTCTTCAACCTCGCGCATTACGTGCTGCGTCCCTGGCCCTGGATCATCACCGCTTTGTGTTCGATTATCATTTTTCCGGAATTGAAGGATATCCAGGCCGCGTTTCCAGCGGCCGACCCCAGGCTGATCGGCCATGACAGCGCGTTTCCCGCCATGCTGAAATTTCTCCCGCGTGGTTTTGTTGGGCTGATGGTCGGCGGCCTGATCGCCGCTAATTCTTCCACGATCCTGACGCACCTCAACTGGGGTTCTTCCTATTTAGTCCACGACTTTTACCGGCGATTCATTACGCCGAGTGCCGGCGAGAAGCACTATGTGAATGTGGGCCGTGCTTGCACCGTGTTGCTTTACGTCTCGGCCGCGCTATTGAGCCTGGTGCTGAATTCAGCGCAGGATGCCTTCGAGGTACTTATTTCCATTGGCGCGGGCACGGGCCTGCTTTATCTGCTGCGGTGGTTCTGGTGGCGCATCAACGCCTGGTGCGAGGTGGTGGCGATGGCCAGTTCCTTTCTCATTTCCGTCGTGTTCTTTTCCCTGAAAAAGACGGGGCACGCGTTGCCTTTCGCACATGCGGTCCTGTATTCGGTCGCCTTCACGACTCTCTGCTGGATGCTCACGGCTTTTTTCAGCTCGCCCACCAGCCGAGAGCGTTTGATTGCCTTTTACAAGAAAGTGCATCCCGCCGGGCCTGGTTGGACGAAGGTCCGCAAAGAAGCCGGCGTCAGTGAGGCCGAAGCGGCGTTGCACGGCGACCACATGGGAATCGCGACGCTGGGCTGGATTTCGGGTTGCGCGGTGATCTGGTCGTCGCTGTTCGCGATCGGCAATCTCCTTTACGGCCGGTGGCCGTATGCCATTGCACTCCTGGCGGTCTCGGTCGCCAGCGGCTCGGTGCTGCTCTACGTGATTCGCAGGCTGTGGTCCCGGGAGGATAACTCACAGAATGGGGAACGCCTGCCGGAGCCAGCGAAAGCGGTTTCCCAAAATGACCTGACTAATTTTTAAGGCGGAAACACGATGATGAACCAGAGAAAGAACCAGGGAAAAACCAAACGGACTGTCGAGTTGTTCCGTCTGGGATGGTGCCTGGCAGCCGGCCAAGGAGCCCTGGGGCTGGAGGCGACCGCTGCAGGCCAAACGACCGGGCCCGCGATTATTCCACAGCCGCAAACGTTGGAATGCCGTTCCTGGACATACGAACTCCGGCCGGCGACCAGGATTCTGGTCGATGCTGCTTCTGAGGAGACCGGACATTATCTTGCGACCGAGCTTCGCCAGTGCGCGGGCAGGGAGTTGCAGGTTGCCCGCGCTGCGGCCGGCGCGATGGTCAAGGGCGACATTTTGCTCTCGACCAAACACGGGCAACCTGGACTCGGGCCTGAAGGCTACGAATTGTCGGTGGCTACGGACTCAGTTGCGATCCGCGGACATGATTCCGCAGGGGTTTTTTATGGCGTCCAGTCACTGCTGCAACTTTTCCCCCCGCGGTCGTCAATGGCTGTTTCCTCGACCGAAGGGGACCGGCAGATTCCCTGCGTCCATATCGAAGACCGGCCACGGTTCAAGTGGCGGGGTATGATGCTGGATGTCAGCCGCCACTTTTTTTCCAAGGACGAAATCAAGCAGCTTCTCGACGCGATGGCGCGCTACAAACTCAATACGTTCCACTGGCATCTGACGGATGACCAGGGCTGGCGCATCGAGATCAAAAAATATCCGCGCCTGACCCAGGTCGGCGCCTGGCGCAGAAGCATTGGTTTCGGGCTGGAGCCCAAGGCAGCCACCGCGTATGGCCCGGACGGCCGCTACGGCGGCTATTATAGCCAGGCTGACGTTCGGGAGGTGGTCGCTTATGCCCAGTCGCGGCATATCACGATTGTGCCGGAGATTGAAATGCCGGGCCACGCCGGCGCCGCGCTCATGGCCTACCCACAATACAGTTGCACCGGCGGTCCTTTCACTACCGACCTGCCCGGGGGCGTTTTTGACGGCGTTTACTGTGCCGGCAATGATGAAGCGTTCAGCTTCTTGCAGGGCATCCTCTCCGAAGTTTTCGACCTTTTCCCTGGGAAATATGTCCACATTGGCGGCGATGAGGTCTCGACGACCAATTGGACACATTGCGCGAAGTGCCAGGCCCGCATGAAACAGGAAGGCTTGGGAAAAGAGATGGACCTGGAAGGCTACTTCATTCGCCGCATGGAAAAATTTATCAACGCGCACCGGCGCAATCTGATCGGCTGGAGCGAGATTCGGGAAGGCGGGCTGGCCGAGAACGCCGTCGTGATGGATTGGGCGGGGGGGGCGGTCGAGGCCGCCAGCGCGGGCCATGATGTGGTGATGTCACCCCTGGCGGACTGCTATTTTGACCATTACCAATCCGAGGACCATTCGACTGAACCTTATGCCATCGGTGGGTATCTGCCGTTGCGCCAGGTTTATGCGTTCGAACCGATACCCGGGAAACTGCCGCCGCAATACGAGAACCATATTCTTGGCGCACAAGCCAACGTCTGGACCGAATACATGCCTTCCCTCAAACATGTTGAGTACATGGTCTTTCCGCGCCTGTGCGCGCTGGCCGAAGTCGTCTGGTCGCCCAAACCCGCGCGCGACTGGGAAAATTTCGCCCGCCGGCTGCAACTCCATTACGTTCGCCTCGAGCAATTCGGAGTAAACTATCGCCACCCGCACCCCGCGCCGGGAGAATCCAGCAGCGCCAAATGAGGGCCCGGAATAAGATTTACGCGCGCGCGCTCTCCGAATTTGGGGACAGCCTTCGTCCGGCCGCTGGTGCCGTTCTCTTCTTGAGTGCGCTCTGCCTGGCCTATGCGCAGGCTGCCGGGACCGAGGAGATCGTCACCCTAAGGCAGTTGAAAAACCTGACGGCTCAACAGGCGAGCGAAGGGACCCCAGTGCGCCTGAAGGGTGTTGTGGTTTGCTACGATGCAGGCTGGCACCAACTTTACTTACACGACGGGCGCGAAACGCTGTATTTCAATGCTGACGACTTCGCGAGCCAGCCTGAGGTGGGGCAATCGGTCGAGCTCACCGGGCGCGCGCGGGGCACCAACACGCTGGAGGCGGCTCATCTGGCGATTCTGGGCCAGGTGACTCTGCCTGCCGCCAAGCGGCTAGCGTTGGCCGAATTGGCCAGCGACCACGGCGAGTGGATTGAAATGAGCGGCCACGTGCTGTCGGCTGAAACCAGCCGGGGACGCCTGGCCCTGCTGCTGCATGAAAAAGGACAAAACTGCCTCGTGTATTTGCTGGGAGCGGCGCCCCCAGCCGATTTCAAACGGTACCTGGATTGCCGGGTGCAGGTCCGCGGGATTAATGCCAGCAAGGCCAATGGCGACCGTCTGGAGTCCGGGCTGGTGTTCGCCTCGGGCCTCAACCAACTCACGATACTGGAGCCGGCAACGGCCAAACCGGTCATTCCGGTTGTCTCGATTGGGAGCCTGCTGAACCGTGAGTTGGGTTCCTGGACCAACCAGTGGGTTCACATCAACGGGTTGGTCGTTTCGTATCAACCAGGGCAATCGCTGGTGGTCAAAGACCCTACGGGTGTCATTCGTGCTCAGGCCATTCAATTGACCGATATTCGCGGCGACGAACGGGTCGATGTCTGGGGCTTCCTCGAGGTGACGGCGGACGCGACCTTTCTCAACAATGCCTATTTCGAGGTGGCGCACCCGCCGGCCCAAGACTTCACGGTTGTGGTCCCGGCTCCGCCGGCTGTCCGCACGAACCAGGTCCACGAAGTCCTCACTCATGTCTCGGACATTCTGAAGTTGCGCCGGGAGGAAGCCTCGCAACATCTTCCGGTACGCCTGAGAGGAGTCATCACCTACGCCGATCCGGAATGGCGCAACGGCTTCATCCAGGAGCAAAGCGACGCGATTTACGTGTATCTCGACCAAAATCAGAAGGGCATTCAATCGGGCCAGTGGGTGGAGCTAACCGGTCAGACCAGTCCTGGCGGCTTTGCCCCCGAGGTTCTCAGCTCCAGCATTCAAATGCTGGGAACCACGAACCTGCCCAACCCCGCGCGAGTGGACCTTGAAGACCTGGCCAACGGGCATCTGGACGCCCACTGGGTGGAGATGGAGGGCGTGGTGCGGCGAGTGGACGAACAATCGGGCCATGCCAGCCTCAGTTTGATGACACCCAAGGGCCGGTTCAACGTGATCATCCCTGGTTTTGAGAACCGGCCGCTGCCGACCCATCTCATCGATGCCTTAGTCAGTGTCCAGGGGGCCTGCACGTCGGAATTGAACGTTCGGCGCCAATTGAGCGGGATCACCTTGCACGTGCCCAGCCTCGACCAGGTCAAAATTTTTGAAGCCCCCTCCGCCGATCCGTTCGCGATTAGCGGCACTCCGATTGAGGCGGTCGCTACGTTCGACCCGAGCCGGCTGGCCGGACGCCGGGTCAAAATTCAGGGCGTGGTCACGCTGAAAATGCCCGGCCAGGGTTTCATTCTCCAGGACACCTCGGGCGGCCTGCGGGTCCTGACGCGCCAGACCAACGAAGTTCAACTGGGGGACGCGGTCGATGTGCTTGGTTTTCCTGCAATTGGCGATTTTTCGCCTTATCTCGAGGAGGCAACCTTTCGCCAAACGGGGTCAGGGTCTTTGCCGGTACCACAGCAAACCACCGCCGAGCAAATCATGCTCCATGGGACCAATGACGCCCAGGTGGTCGTGCTCAAGGCGCGCCTATTGCAAAACGTGCCGCGCTCGGCCAACCCGCAATTGGTACTTCAGGATGGGCCGATCATCTTTACGGCGCATGTGGAATCCCAGACCCGGCGTACGGAGGTGCCAGCCTTTCAATCCGGCAACCTGCTGCGTTTGATGGGAGTTTGTTCCATCCAAGGGGGTGAACGCCATGAACCGGCGACCTTCCGGCTACTGCTTCGCCGGCCCGAAGATATTCAGTTGCTGGAGACCACGCCCTGGTGGACCTCCAGGCACGCGCTGGCCCTGGCCGGGGGAATGATGCTGGCCATCGTCATCACTTCAGCCTGGGTCGCACTGTTACGCCGGCAGGTCCGGACCCAGACGGCGCTCATCCGGCAGAAGCTCCAGGACGAGGCGGCCCTGGAGGAACGGTATCGGAACCTGTTTGAAAACGCCAATGACATCGTTTACACGCACGATCGCGAGGGCCGGCTCACATCCATCAATCAAACCGGAGAACGGCTTCTCCAAAAATCCCGCGAAGCGATACTTTCGCGCAACCTAGTTGAATTTGTCGCTCCCGACCAGCAAGCGGCCGCGCGCCAGTGGCTGGAGCATGTCGTCAAAGGGACCGCTTCGCCCACCGGCGAGTGGGATTTTGTCGCGGCATCCGGCCAGCGCGTGAAGCTGGAAATCAGCACCCGGCTGATCGAGCAGGGCGGGCGATTCTTCGAGGTGGAAGGGATCGCGCGCGATATCACCGAACGCAAGCGTCTCGAGCGCGAAGTCCTCGAGATCAGCAACCGCGAACAACGCCGCATCGGCCACGACCTGCACGATGGCGTCTGCCAGCAACTGGCGGGGCTTGCGTTCATGACATCGACGCTCGCCGATGAATTGGAGGAGAAAGGCGTCTCGCAGTCCGCCGAAGCAGAAAAGATCAGCACGCTGCTCAATGAAGTCATCGAGCAGACTCGCGGGGTGGCGCGGGGGCTGTTCCCGGTCCGCCTCGAAGAGAGGGGCCTGGTGGTTGCGCTCGAGGAATTAGCGGCCAACGCCAGCGAACTCTTTAAGATCAACTGCCGCTTTGTCTCGGAGACCCCGCCCGCGGTGGTCGAGAACGCGATCGCTTTGCACCTGTATTATATCGTGCTCGAGGCGGTTGCCAATGCCTCCAAACACGGCGGCGCCGCCAACGTAGTGATCAGCCTGGAGCCCATGGCGGACCGCTACCTGCTGACCGTGCGCGATGATGGCACCGGTTTCTCGACCGATGGCAAAACTCAAACCGGCATGGGCCTGCGCATCATGCACTATCGTGCCCGGGTCATTGCGGCCACTTTGAACTTGCAGAGCCGGCCGGGTTCCGGCACGACAGTGTCGTGCCTCTTTCTGCCGATCTCCCGTGAATCGCCGTCCAACGGCCATTCCCAGGCCGACCCTGAAGAACCGGTCCGCGCGGAGAGAACGCGGAACTGATTTTATGGCCAAACCGCAGCCCGAAAAGAGCCGCATCCTGATTGTCGATGACCATCCGCTGTTTCGCGAGGGATTGCGCCAGATGATTGACCGCAACGCCTCGCTGGTGGTCTGCGGCCAGGTGCCTGACGCGCCAGGCGCCATGCGCGCCGTCGCCGACCTCAAACCGGACCTGGTTCTGGTGGACATCTCCCTGGAAGGCGGCAGCGGCATCGACCTGGTAAAAACCCTCAAAGCCAAATACGACGAGTTGCCCGTCCTGGTCATTTCCATGCACGATGAGTCGCTTTATGCCGAACGGGCGTTGCGGGCCGGCGCCCTGGGGTATGTGATGAAGAACGAGCCGGCCCGAACGGTCAAAGCGGCCATCCATAAAGTATTAGGCGGTGATATTTTTCTGAGCGAGAAAATGTCCACCTCCGTTCTCGCCAAATTGATGCGCGGCAAACCGGAGCACCCGGTTTCGCCGATCGAGCAGTTAAGCGACCGTGAGCTGGAGGTTTTCCAGATGATGGGCGAGGGAAAACCGACGCGGCAGATCGCCGAGGAATTGGAGCTGACGATTCCCACCATCCATTCGTTTCGCAATCGCATCAAAGAAAAGCTCCAGTTGAAGAATTCCACCGAGCTGATGCTGCATGCGATGCAATGGGTGCGCGAGCGTGTGACCCAGTAGAGGAAACGGCTCTTCGGTAAGGGTTGTGCGCACGAGCCGATATGGCCTGAGGCGGGCTCCACGACGCGCGGAGCCCAGAGGCCGCTGCGTTCCACTCCAAAGGCCGAGCCTGGCGCTCAGGGCACGTTCAAGCGGAAGAAGCGTTGGTTGGCGGAGGCGATGGCGTTGGAGACGGATTTGGTGGTTCCATCGCCGGGGACTCTGGTGAGGGGCGTCCAGCTTGAGTTTGTCAGCAGGTTCTTATACTCAACCGTGTAGGTGGGGCCGGCTGAGGCATTCACGCCGGTAGCGGTGCGGAAGGTCATGACAAAGTTGGTGTTGACCTTTTGGGCAGTCGAAAACTTGACCGGGACGATGCTGTTGGATTGGTCATTGAAGTTTTTTGGCGCGTTGGTAACCACCACAAGGCTGCTGCCCGAGCCGGCCAGGGAGGATTGGCCATCGGTGGGCAGGTTGGTATATGAGGCGGGAGCCACGAATGAACCTACGATGCCGACCGTGATAGCACTGCTGCCATTCAGGAAGAGAAATGGCGTAGAATTTGTAAAGAAGTAGTCCGGGGTCACACCGCCCGGCACTGACACAAGATTGCTGGTGCCGATTAAGAACGTTTTACCGGCTGTGGCCGAAGAGGAGAGACCGGCTGGGAACGTGAAGCTATGGGTTCCCTGTGGCCCAGTGCAGTTGATGACATGTCCAGCCGTCGCATTCTGGAAGGTGGAAGAGGTGGCTAATTTGACAAATTGCACCGAGCCATCAGGGCTGGAGTATATTTCAGTGACGCCCCAAAAATGAAACGCGGCCTGAGCGGCATTCATCGAGAGCAGAATTGCCAGGCCCAGGGTAGCCCACAAAGAAACGCTTTGCCGTGGCCGTAACGGTTGTCGAGCAGAACGGCCCGCCGCAGTCCGAGAGCTAGAGTTCATAGTATCTGGTCTTGTTATTTAAGTGCGCCACCATGCGTCGCCTGTAGTTAAGAGGGTTGAGCAGAGGTAATGTTCCCGATTTTCTAAAATTCGCAAGTGACGAAAGCAACGATCCCCGGAGCGGGGAACGTCTTGCCACCATCCGGGGAACACTCCAGGTCATAAACCCCCGTGAGCACGCGCCCGGCGATTCGGACCTGGATCCAGAGCCGATAGCTGCCTGACTTAGGAAACTGGTAGGGAAACGAAACCTGGTTGGGCTGCAACCCGTCGAGAGCCGCCGGAGGGTTCGCGACGGTCGTGCCGCTGGAGGTTTCGGTTTCGCGCTCCCGTTGCCAGAACATCTCCTGCGACGCCATCGAGAAACTGCCTGAAGGGTGCAGGTGTGCAAAGACCGAACCATCACTCCGGCGCACGGCGGCATGTCCCAGCATTCCCATGTACGGCTGAAGCGCGACCTTGCTGCCGTCGGAACCGAATGCGGCAAAACGCAAGGTTAAATCGCGGCCTGCGGCGACCGGGCCCGCGTTTTCGAACAGCAATGTATAGCCGCCCATAAGCCGGCTGAGGAGAACACGTGGGGCACCGGTCCCAGGAGCGAGGCTTGCAGGACCGCTTTGGCCGCCCTGCTGCCCTATGTGCCACGAATCGTCCGGGTCGCGGCCGGTTTGTCCAGTGAGCGGGAGAACACGGGCCGGGAAGCCGCAGATGACCTCATTATTGAGGTTGGTTAGGATAGGTGGCAAACCCAGCTCCAGTCCAACTGGCTGGGACAGGGAGACTTGGGCAACCAGGGTCTGGTTAAGGCCGTTCTCATAAGTGAGCTCGCCGTAAAGTTGGTAGTCGCCAGCCGGCAAGGCCGGCAGTTCGACAGCAAAGGTCTCTTCATCGCGGCGCAATGGGTGCAGGTGAGCAAACGCGTCAAGGCCGGGCTGGCGAATCAAAAAAAGATGCATGAGCTTACCGTGGTCGGGAACCAGGGAGGCCCATGATAGCCCTACCGCCGATTGCTCGGCCGGCCGCATTTCAAGAATCGCGCGCTCGGCTTCGGTACGCACGACTGTGGCCACGGGCTCGGGCTTCTGGATTCCGTAGGTGCGATAGGCTAGATCCATGTTCCGCCAGCGAACGGCCCAGGCGGCGATTCCAGCAGCCAACAAAAACCCGGCGATAATCGCGACTCGGCGTCCACGGATGACATCCCGACGGGTCGGCTGGGCAGCTGGTTCCAACCCGCCCTGGCACGCGATCGCGCAAACAATTCCCACCGCACTGATCAGCAAAACGAATCCAAACCCGAGCAAGACGGCCTTTAACCCGAGGTTCATTTGCTGGTTTTGCATCCCGAGTCCGTTCACCGGCACGGAGGCCTCGCCCGAACCGTGAGTGCCTTCGAGGCCGATCTGGAGGGAGTAGGAGCCCGGGCGCAGGAACCACACTTCACCGCTCCAAAGGTTTGTTTCTCCGAGTACGCGGTGGGCCGTCACCGGGCGCGGGGAACCGTTCCGGCCTGCCGGGAACATGACCGGCAGCAAAGTCACAGAGCGGACGTCCGATTGCTCGACCCGCAGGCTGACCTGCGCCGCACCAGGGAGCGCGGACGGCGGGCGAATGACGGCATAGACCGAGTACGCGCCGGCCCGGCCCTCGAAGAACACATTTGGACTGCCCACGTGTGCAAAAACAAGCGGCGCCGAGGCCATCAAGAACCAAAATGGCAGAAGCACTCGTTTCATCGGCGCAACCCCGTCAACCATGCGGCGACCCGCAGGCCAATCCAGGCGGAGGCCGCTGCTGCCAAGGCGGCGAGCAACGCCATCCCGAAGGTTAATGGGTCCTGTTTCATGCCCCAAAACATGATCCGGGCCTGATCAATCTTAAGAAAGAATGGCCAGTGCCGGCCGCCCCCGGCGAAAAACCAGTTGTCGGCCGCTGGCGACAACAGGAACCTGGCGAAGAACCATTGCGAAGGAAGAAACGTGGCGAGGAAGGCAACGCCAGCCGCGCCTGCCAGCAGCAACTGTCCCAGGAAAGATCTCCCGGCAACCGGTCGCGCAACCAGCCGGTCCAGGACCAGTGCCGGCAGGACCAACAGCAATGGAAAAGGCGGGGGCATCATGTGGTCGGCCGGATTGTGAATCGGGGGTGTGAGCGGATGCGCGGGGAATCTCGGCAACAGCCAGACCATCGCGCCGAGGATGGCAGTATAGACAAGGGCGACGCCCGTGGCCCCCCACCGCGGGTGGCTGGGCCGTCCGACACCGAGCAGCACGGCCGGGTAAATGGCGGAGGAAACGAGGTAAAAGGTCGCGGTATGCTGCAGGTTGGGATAATTGGTCATCATGAGGACCAGGGCGCACATCGTCAGCAACAGCCCGCCGTGCCAGGCCAGAAATGCCGCGCCCGCACCGGTCCGGGCCGAAACCTTAGAGAGATTGCCGGCGCCGAGCATCACGCCGCCAAACAGGAGGGCGAAGAAGCCGACCGCTTTCAGAATTTGCGGGGGATGCCACAGTCCAGCGCCCAAGCCATAGGCGCGTTGCCACCAGTTATCCAACAGAAGGGCCGCCTGCAAGGTAGCGGCAGCCCAGAAGAGAATCCATACACCCGCGGGCCCGCACAGGGGCCCGATGTGCACGCCTGCAAGCGCGCCGTCCTGACGCCGGGCGGCGGTGAAGACAAAGATGAGCCGGACAGCGAGAAGCCCGCTCAACCAGACCCCGATGTGCGTCGCCAAATGGGGCGGCGACCAGAAGCGATCCACGCCGATGGTGGATTCCCAGGAGAAATCCCAAAGCAAACTAACCGGGATCAGAGTGGCCGCCAGCGTGACCAGCAAGAACTCTGCAGAGCCAATAAGGTCGCCGGTTCGGACGAGCGCGCGCGTTTGACCGGGCGGGTTCAGCATTCCCGGGGCGGGCCCCTCAACTTTCTCGAGCTCACAAAGCGCCGGGGGCGTCGAAGGCTTAATCATTTGCTTCCAGTGAGTCTGTTAGCCAACGTAAGGTGAGAGCGGGTGCAAGGCAAGTTTGTTCCCGGAGTCAAGGTGTCACGTATCCAGCGCGCTGAACCGCTTGTGTCGCTGTCCACCGTTGCTATCCTGAGCCTGTGAACAACGACACGAAACTGACCTTCATCAAGGAAGACCCCTGGCGCATTTTTCGGATCATGGCCGAGTTCGTCGATTCCTTCGAGACCCTCTCCCAGGTCGGTCCCGGCGTGACGATCTTCGGCTCGGCGCGAATGTTGCCGGGCGACCCGCATTACCAGGCCGCCGTCGAACTGGCCAAGGGGCTGGCCAAACACAACCTGGCCATCATCACCGGCGGCGGCCCCGGCATTATGGAGGCGGCCAACAAAGGCGCAGGCCTCGCCAAGGGCAAATCCGTCGGGCTGAATATCGAGCTGCCGCACGAACAAAAGGGCAACCGGTACGCGAACATCCCCATCAATTTTCACTATTTCTTTTCGCGCAAGGTCTGTTTCGTCAAGTACAGCATCGCCTTTGTTTTCATGCCCGGAGGATTCGGGACCCTGGACGAATTCTTCGAGGTCCTGACGCTGGTGCAAACCCAGCGGATCCCTGAGTTCCCGCTGATCCTCTTCGGGAAAGAGCACTGGAAAGGGTTGCTCCGCTGGATGAAGGGGCGGCTGGAAGGCTCGGAATTTATCAGCCCCGGCGATCTGGACCTATTCACGGTTACCGATGATCCGCAGGAGGCGATCAACCTGATTCTCGATTACGAGCGGCGCGTAGGCCCGCCTGAAATTATGCCGAAGGCGTTCGCATGAAATTATGTATCGAATCAGCGCTTTGCCCAATGGGCTGACCGTCGCGACTGCGGCCATGCCGCACATGCGCAGCGTCAGCGTCGGGCTGTGGCTCGGTGTCGGCTCGCGGTACGAACCGCCCGCGCTCAACGGCGCCTGCCATTTTATCGAGCACCTGCTGTTCAAAGGCACGCGCAGACGTTCGGCCAAAGAAATTTCCCAGGCGGTCGAAGGCATCGGTGGCTACCTCAACGCCTTCACCAGCGAAGAGACGACTTGTTTTCATGCGCGGGCCTGCGCCGACCGGTTCGAGGAGCTGCTCGACGTGCTGATGGACATGTTGCTCAACTCGAAGTTCGCCCCAGCGGAAATCGCCAAAGAACGCCAGGTCATCAAAGAAGAAATGGCAATGTACCTGGACGAACCGCAGCATCACGTGCAGGAGTTGCTCAACGCGACTCTCTGGCCCGAGCAACCGCTGGGCCGGCCCATCACCGGCACCAACCAAACGCTGGATGGCTTGAACCGGTCCCGCTTGCTGAGTTACCTTCACGACAATTACGTTTCCGGCAGCGCTTTGTTGGTGGCCGCGGGGAATGTGGACCACCGCCGGGTAGTCCGCGCGACCGCGCGCTACGCGCGCTCCGTTCCGAGGGGCCGGCGCCCGAGTTTCCAGCCAGCCCGCAACGACCAGCCAGCCCCACGCGTCCGACTGTTCACTAAAAGGACCGAACAAACTCAAATGGCGCTGGGCATCCGCATCTGCTCGCGGCATGACGAACGCCGTTATGCGCTTCGCCTGTTGAATACCATCCTCGGGGAGAACATGAGTTCGCGCCTCTTCCAAGTCGTCCGCGAAGACCGGGGTTTGGCGTACTCGATTTATAGCACGCCCAGCTTTTTTGCAGATACCGGCGATCTGGTCATTTCCGCGGGGCTGGACACCGATAAACTGCCGCGGGTGCTCCGGCTCATCCTCCGCGAATTGCGCCGTTTTATTGAATCGCCTCCCGGCGTGGTCGAATTGCGTCGGGCCCGGGATTATGTCATCGGCCAAATCGAGCTAGGGCAGGAAAGCGCGGAAAACCAGATGAACTGGGTAGGCGAACAATGGCTGGGTTACGGCCGCGTCTTTGCGCCGGAGAAAGTGAAACGGCGCCTGGGGCAGGTGACCGCCACGGAGGTCCGCGCCGTGGCGCGGGACTTCTTCCGGCCCGAACGGCTAAACCTGGCGCTGGTCAGCCCGTTGAAGTCGGCCCGTGGACTGGCGGAAATGCTAAGGCGTTGGGGTTGATTGCGTGATTGGCAAGCCTCGACACGCTCTCTGAACCTGGAGCTGGCAGAATTCGCCCGTTCGCCTGAGAAGGAGGTGGCCGAGATAGTAAAAACCCAGCGCCGGATCAGAACGGAGCTGAGTCGCGCACGTCGTCCTTGATGCCAACGTGGTCTTTGCCGGGGCTGGCTGGCGCGGCGAGGCGCGCGGATGTTTGCTGATGGTGGCACGGCGCAGGATCACGGTTTGCAACTCAGTCCGTTAGTAACTTATAGGAGGCAGAAGTCGCTTTTGTGTGCTTTTCTGTTGCCTTCACCAAAACGGCCGGGTTATCCTGCGGCATTCCGTAGCAATGCGTGGCTGAAACACCTTGCGACCGAACGGAGAGCGACGCCGGTTACTCGCCTGGCTTCTCTGTTTCGCACGGTGTCAATGCTGAGCCCAGCACCAAGCCTTTATGTCAATGAACCAGGCAGGCCGGTCAGGACAGGGCCAGGAAGGGTTGAGTTTCGCCGATGCCTTGCGCGATTGCCTTGTCTCGGGCGTCATCCTGATTGATGGCGGACACAACATCACCCTGCTCACCCCGGAAGCCCAACAAATCCTGGGACTGGAGCCCGCTCCCCCCCGCACTTTTCCCTTTGAGGCCTTGCCCGTCCCATTGCAGAAGATTGCGCGTGAAGCTCTGTCCTCCGGCCGGCCGCTGACAGCGCGAAAAGTGGAACTTAAGCCCAATCGCCGCGGACCCCTGACGTTGCGCGTCACCGCCACGCCGGTGCAGCCCGGAAAAAACGCCCCGGGCGTCCTGCTCGTGCTCAATGACCTGAGCTCCGCCCGCCGCATGCAAGAACATGTTCAGCAATTGGATCGCCTGGCCGATATCGGCACGCTGGCCGCCAGCATGGCCCACGAAATCAAAAATGCGCTGGTCGCCGGAAAGACCTTTATCGATTTGCTGCTGGAAAAGAATCAAGAGGCCGAACTGGTCGATGTGGTGCGCCGTGAGTTGAGCCGCATCGATGCGATCGTCAGCCGGATGCTGCGGTTCGCGGGACCGGGGCGGCTGGCTTTTTCGCCCCTCAGCCTGCACGAGGTGCTCGAGCATTCCTTACGGCTGGTCCAGCCGCAACTGGATGCCGGCGGGATTTCGCTGCAGCGCAGCTTCCAGGCGGCGCCCGACCAGGTCAACGGCGATGATTACGAGTTGCAGCAGGCCTTCGTGAACCTGTTGCTCAACGCCGTGGAAGCCATGGGCGCCGGCGGCAGCCTGACGGTCGCCACAGAAAACCTCGAACCTTGCGGAGCAGGCAGCGGGGAACGCGCAGCCCTCAGGGCAGAGGGTGAGGTCCACGGACGGCTCAAAGCCAACGGCCAGGCGCTTTCGAGCGGGGTTGGTGCCGGTGGGCTCAGCGACACGGCTGAGCCGCGCCAAATTCGCATTTGCGTCACGGACACGGGCGTGGGCATCCCCGCGGAGAACCTGGAACGGCTGTTCGAACCGTTCTTTACAACCAAACCCAACGGGACCGGCCTGGGGCTTGCCATTACCCAGCGAATCGTCCAGGAACATCTCGGCGAAGTCACCGTCGAGAGCCACAACGGGGAGGGGACGACGTTTCAGATCCTCCTGCCGCTGTTGGAAGAGGCGGTTTGAGGGAATCCGCAATCCGACACGAGGTTGGTTGCCCTCAGATAAGGCAGATTCCATATTTCGTCTGACATTACCTTCCCCTCATGGCTGAAACCGTCACGCTCGCCATCCTGAGCGACATTCACTATGCCAGCGCCGCCGAACAGGCGCGCGGCAACGACTATGAAATCCGGGGGCTCGCAAACCCCATGCTGCGCGCCCTGGTTCGGTTTCATCGCCGCTACCTCTGGCTGCGCGAGCCACTGCACCAGAATCATCTGCTGGACCGTTTTTTGCAGCAGGCGGGTGAACCCGATTATGTCATCGCCAACGGGGATTATTCCTGCAACTCGGTGTTCATCGGCGTCAGCGACGAGGCGGCCTGCCAGAGCGCCAAAGCCTGCCTGGAGCAACTCCGCGCCAGGTTCGGCGCCCGGCTGCAGGCCATTTACGGAGATCATGAATTGGGTAAAATCAGTTTCTTTGGTGGATACGGCGGCATGCGGCTGGCGAGCTGGGAGCGCGCCCGGCAGGAATTGAAGCTGGAACCGTTCTGGCAGTTGACGCTTGGCAACTACGTGCTGATGGGCGTGGTCTCCTCCCTGGTGGGGCTGCCCGTATTCGAGGCTGACACTCTGCCGGAGGAGCGGGCCCAATGGGAGCGGCTGCGGGCGGGGCATATGGCGGAAATCAGCCGGGCCTTTGGCGCGCTAAGCCCGGAGCAGCGCGTGTTGCTTTTTTGCCATGATCCGACCGCCCTGCCGTTTCTTTGGCGGGAAGAAGCTGTGCGGGCGAAGCTGCCGCAAATCGAGCAGACGGTCATCGGCCATTTGCACTCCAACCTGATTTTGTGGAAGAGCCGTTGGCTGGCGGGGATGCCCAGGATCTGTTTCCTGGGGCACACCGTCCGTCGGCTCAGCGCCGCATTGCGCGAGGCCCGGCACTGGCGCCCATTCAAGGTGCGGCTCTGTCCGGCGCTAGCGGGAATCCAACTGTTGAAGGACGGTGGCTACCTCACAGCCAAGCTAAACCTCGAGGCCCGGGAACCGGTGAAGTTTCAATTGCATCGGTTGGAAGGTGAGGGGTGACGGGGTGGCGCGTGACGGGTGATGGGGGGCAGGGTTAAATAGTTACATGGTTGCATGGTGACATAGTTACATGGGCCGTGCTGCACTGATAATGAGTTAAATGGGTTAAAAGGGTTAACTCAGTTAAAAGGGTTACATGGTTACACGAGCTCAATGAGTTAATCAGATTGCTGAAAAACCTGCAGAAGCGCCGGGTGGGCGCACCCGGCAGCACCCGGCCTACAACACCGCTGTCTGCCGTCCCTGGCGGGACTTGACGTTGCTGATGCCTTCTTCCCCCCGTTGAAACGGGGGGCTATTTTCGGATGTCCCTTCGGGACAGAACCGGCACCCGGGACTTCAAATTTCAGCAACTATGATGGGGGGATATCCGAAGCGCCGGGTGCGTGAGGGGTTATTGTTAACGGGTGGTGGTGACAGGGGACGGGGGACAGGGTTAAATGGTTACATGGTTAAATAGTTACATGGTTGCATGGTGACATAGTTACATGGGCCGCGCTGCATGAGGGGTTGCGCCGATCAGCGTCCCAGCAGGCCTGTGGGTCCACCGACGTCGGAGCCGACGCCGTAGCGCGGGTAGGCCTTGAGCGAGAAGGTGAAGGCGACGGTGTAATCCTCGGGGCCGAGGGGGTTGTCGCGGGTAATGAAGCTCAGCGCCACAGTCCAACTTCGCAGGTCGCGGAAAATGGTATAGGCCTGTTCCTGCAAACGGCCAATGCCGGCGTTGAAATAATGGCTCATCTGCCACCCCCAGTTTTCATTGAGGCGGTAAGTAAGGGTGCTGGTGAGCACGTTATTACCCGGGCCGAGGGCGGTCGGCGAGCTGCTTAGATCGTCGCGCAGATAATAATGCCCGATGCTCCAGCTCCAGACCTGGTTGGGAATCAGAGTCAGAGTGTGGTAAGACATCCGAAAATGGCCGCTGTCGAGGTCGTAGCGGGTGAGGGATTCGAGACTAAGCCAGGACCGCGGCTTGAACGTGAGGTCAGAATAGAGGTCGGCAAAGGTGGTCTGGTCCGGGCGGGGCTGGAGCCGCCAATCGGTGTAGAGGTCCCAGTTGACGAGGTTGGCGAGCTGACCGTCGCGTTTGGTCTGGAGTTTGTTGCGCAGCCCCCAGCGGATCACGTTCTGGCTGTCAACCGAGTCAATCGCGTTGTAGTCCGGGTATTCGATGGGGAGCAGGCGAAGGCTGGGCAATTCGTAGTCGAACTTCGGCAACTGCCGGGGCGGCGTGGAGGGAGCGGGGACAAACACATAATTGGCTGAGGGCTCCATGATATGACGCAGGCCATCGACCTCGAAGAGCTGGTTTTGCACCCCCGGCCACAAGCGCGAAACCTTGAACGAGATTTCGGCCCCGGTATTGAACACACCCCGGTACTCTTCGCCGGTGACACCGCCCGGACCGGAGGCCTCGCTGTAATAGGTGAAGCGGCCGCCGACGCGCGGGGTCACGTTCAGCCAGCCAAAGAAGGTCTCGGGCAGCACAACCTGGTGGTAGGTATCGGCGCGAGCGGCTTCGTAATTGAGGCCGGCAATAACCGGCAGGGGCTGATTCGTGGCGGTCGGGTTATTGGTGCCGGGGTTGACCGCGAAGCGCCGGCGATAGTAGCCCGCGGAGCTTTCGCTTTCGTAGTAGAGCGGTGAAGCGCCGAGCTGCTGCCGGTAGCCGGTCAACCGGACGTCCGGGAGACGCTCGACGGTTTCCAGGAAATTATTCAGGCGCGGCTCGGCATAGGCATCGAGACTGAAATTGGACCAGAATTTGTTGGCCTCAAGGAAGGAGTTGGGCTGCGGTTCGCGCCGGTATTCGTTCTCGAAAAAGTCGCGCACCACCGCCAGATCACTTTCGTAACGGGCCAGGCCCTTCACATAAAAGTTGGTGGCGGGGTTCGCCTGGTAAGAGAAATAGACTCGTTGCCGGTTTTCCGGAACGGGCACCCCCAGGCCATCGATGTTGGGGTCGTTGTCGTGGGTATAGTAATACTTGAGGGTGCCCTGGCCCCAGGGGCCGAGGTGATAATTTACATCCGGTCCAACACCGGGGCCCCGCTTTTGGCGATAGTCCAAATGGACGACACCGTCGAGCTGGTCGCTGAGGTACCAAGTGTAGTTGCCCAGAAGGAAGGGCCCGTACAGGCTGCGGTACCCGGGCGTGAGATTGAGATTATTCGCGTGCTCGCCCAGATTGCGCGAGTAATAAGGAAAGTAAAACACCGGCACGTTCCCGACGTAAAGGACGGCGTCACTGGCCTGGATTCTCTTGCCGGGAATGATTTTGATGCGCCGGGCGCGGATTTTCATCGCGGGCTGCGAAATGTCGTCCGTGGTGAAGAGCGCATTGGTCGCGATATAAAGATGGTTGGTGAGGTCGGCGCCCAAACCCTGGCCGGCGGCAAAGATCGGTCTCTGGCCGGTGCGGAACTGAGCGGCTTCGATCTGGTGGGTATCGAAGTTATAGCGGAGGTGTTGGCTGACCCAGATTTGGTCCCCTTGTTGGATGCGAGCGGAGCCATCGGCCAGGACTTCGCGCGAGGTGCTGTTGCCCGAGACCTGGTCGGCGGTGAGCACCGCGTCACCGTAGCTGACCTCCACTCCGTTGGTCGCCATGAACGTGCCGGTATCGTAATAGTACTCCACCCCGCCCTTGTCGTTTAACGGCCTGATTTCCAGCCATTCGGGTTCGGGCAGTTGTTGCGCCTGGAGTGGAAGGGACAACGCGCAAAGCCAGGCCAGCGTAAAGATGATGCGCAGTTGTGTCATCGGGCGGGCTGAGCTAAGCAAAACCGCCATCCCCTGCCAAGCGGGAACTAAAAGTGTGACGCGTGACGCATAACGCATGAACCGGCCTCCAGGCGCCAGCCGTCTGCTCACCCAGGCACTCGGCACTCGTCACTTCTGATAGTGGCACGTGACTTGCACTCACGTTTCCAAGATTGAATGGCGACCCGAATTAACATTATGAAGCTGTTGCAGGAGAGCCGAGGCTTTGCCGAAATCACCAATCGGCGGCCCCAGGGGCGAACTCCTGAGCCCGTCCTGCTGCACGGCCGCTCCGCCCGGAGCGTCGCCGGCAAGCGCAAACGGACCATCCGGGTTGACATGCAGTCCCCGCCCGACATCCCCCATCCGGTGAAAATCACCCACGTGGCGGAAAAAGTGTCGAGTGTGCAGTAACGGGTTTTCCCCGGGTTCGACTGCTTCCGAGCGCGCCTGAAGCCCGCCGCGGTGGCCCGAAATGAGGCAGTGTCCCACGGATGAGCGGACAGCCAAAGTCCGCGGTGAGTAGTCTTTTTCGGGGAATTTTCCTGGATTTTCGTTCGCGTCGATCCACTTTCTAACGACCCCGGACTTCTGCGCACCCGCACTGCACTTTGGCCTTTGCACCTTAAGGCGAAGGAATAGACTAATCCCATGAGTCTGTATCCTGTGGGGCAATTCCCCGCGTATCGGCCGCGGCGGCTGCGGCAATCGCCGGCATTGCGCCAGTTGGTGAGCGAGACCCAATTGCGGACGGGCCAGTTGGTGCTGCCTCTGTTTGTTCGAACCGGACGCCGCGTCCGCCGCGCGATTTCCGCCATGCCGGGGGTGTTCCAGCTCTCACCGGACGAACTGCTGCGTGAAGCCAGGCAGGCCTTTGAAGCGGGCGTGCCCGCCGTGTTGTTGTTCGGAATTCCGGACCGGAAGGATGCGAAGGCTTCAGGCGCTTATGCGGCCGGTGGCATCGTCCAGCAAGCGGTGCGCCTGCTGAAGAAAGAGCTACCGCGCTTGGTGGTCATCACGGATGTTTGCCTGTGCGAATACATGGCGCACGGCCATTGCGGAATCGTGCGCCGGGACAAAAAGGGCGGGGTCATCCTCAACGACCCCACGTTGAAGCTGCTGGCGCGGACGGCTGCCAGCCACGTCGAGGCCGGGGCCGATATGGTGGCCCCCAGCGACATGATGGACGGGCGGGTGCGAGCGATCCGGGAACAGCTCGATCAACTGGGGTTCACGGAAACCCCCATTATGTCTTACGCGGCGAAATTCGCTTCCGCCTACTACGGCCCGTTCCGGGAAGCGGCGGAATCGGCCCCACAGTTTGGCGATCGGCGCAGTTACCAAATGGACCCGGCGAATGCTTCGGAGGCGTTGCGCGAAGTGGCACTGGACATCCAGGAAGGGGCGGACATCGTGATGGTTAAACCGGCGCTGGCCTACCTGGATATTCTGCATCGGGTGAAGACCGAGTTCGGTTACCCGACAGCGGCTTACGCGGTCAGCGCGGAATATTCGATGGTCAAGGCGGCGGCCGCCCAGGGCTGGATCGACGAACGCGCGGTAACGCTGGAGAGCCTGCTGGCGATGCGCCGTGCCGGGGCGGATATTTTAATTACCTACGCCGCGGTGGACGTTGCCCGGTGGCTGGAGGGATGAGCAGAAAGATCTGCTTACTTGGCGATCGCAAAAACGTAAAGCAGGAGGAGGACGATGACCACCCCCAGACCGACAGCGGCGCCGACGATGATTTTGTTGGCCTTGTTGTCCTTTTTGGAGAAGCCGGTGCCTTTGGTGTCGAAGCCCGGAGCTCGCGCGCCGGTCTCCAGTTCGCTCAGGTTGACGCCCCGTTGCATGACCATCGTCTGAGTGGCGGGTTTCTTTGACTGCGGCGCCGGGGGGGTGTCGGTTTCGAGCCGGATTTCGATCTGGCCGAGGCGGAGGATTTGACCGGGTTTGAGCGGGCTCTCGGAGACCTTTTCGCCATTGATAAAAGTGCCGTTGGTGGAACCAAGGTCCTTCACGATGACGTCGTTACCGCGCAGAAACACTTCGCAATGATGACTCGAGACGGAAGGTTCGGCGATTTGGAAGGTGTTGTCCTCGACACGGCCGATGGTGGTCTTGTCCGCCTTCAGCTCATGGGTGCGACCGGTCATTCCTGCACTCAGGACAACAAGTTTGGCCATAAATCAGTTCAGTATCGCGATTATGGCGGTGGGCCGATGCAAGTCAAACGGAAATATGCGTGCGAGAACGTGAAAGATCAACGTTCCCGGCTCTTCACGCTTCACGTTTCACGTTTCTTATTTCACGTTCACTTTCACGCATCAGGCCTTCTTAATCATCGCCCGGAACTGTGCGAATAAAGGGGTTGAATCGTGCGGACCCGGAGAGGCCTCGGGGTGGTATTGCACGCAAAAGATAGGTTTGCGTTTGTGGCGCAACCCCTCGACGGTCTGGTCGTTGAGGTTGATCCTGTCCACCAGAACGTCTGCGGGAAGGGACTGCGGGTCCACGGCGAACCCGTGGTTTTGGGAGGTGATTTCGACCCGCCCGGACGTAAGGTCTTTGACCGGCTGATTGCCGCCACGATGGCCGAACTTGAGCTTGAAGGTCCGGCCGCCGAAGGCCTGACCCAGAATCTGGTGGCCCAGGCAGATGCCGAAGATAGGAATCCCGGACTGGACCAAGTCGCTGACCGCCTGGACGGCGTAGCCCAGCGCAGCGGGATCGCCTGGCCCGTTGGAAAGGAAAATGCCCGCAGGTTTGTGTTTGAGGGCTTCCGCCGCCGGGGTGGTGGCTGGCACGACGTGGACCTTGAACCCGTGCTGGCGCAACCGCCGCAGGATATTGTACTTCATCCCGTAATCGTAGGCGACGATTGGAATATCCGCCGGGGGCAGCGGTTGGCAGGCGTTCTGGCGCTCGGTCCGCTCGGCACCGCCCTGGATGAGCTTGAAATCGGCGCTCTGGCAGTCTTGTTGGTCCCAGACAAACGCCTCTCGATGGGTAACCTCTTTTACGTAATCGACCCCCAGCAGCCCCGGCCATTGCCTGGCCTGTTTGAGCGCCTCGGCATCCGAGACCTCCTCCGTGGAAATAAAGCCGTTGAGCGCCCCACGGACCCGGAGTTTCTTGGTCAACGCGCGGGTGTCGAGACCCTGGATCCCGGGGATGCCGTTTTGCTGCAAGTAATCGGCCAGGCAATAATCCGCCCGCCAGTTGCTGACGACGGGCGATAACTCGCGGATGACAAAGCCGGCGACGTGAGGCCGCCAGGATTCCACATCCTGTTTATTGACGCCATAATTCCCGATGAGCGGGTAGGTCATGGTAACAATCTGGCCTTTGTAGGAAGGGTCCGTCAGGATTTCCTGGTAACCGGTCATCGAGGTATTGAAGCAAACCTCGCCGCAGGCTGAGGCGCGGGCGCCAAATCCTTCGCCGTGAAACAGGGACCCGTCTTCCAGAGCCAGGATGGCTTTCATCCGAACCTCATCAGGATCAGGCAGGACATAGAGTCAGCTCAACTTTTGTTTTTGAGTTTATTCAACTTGGCGATGAAGTCCTTGGCATCCTGTCCATCATATCCTACGTCTTTCCGTAATTCCTTCCCGTCGCTGCTCAGCACGACTATGCTGGGAAAGCCTTCGATGTGAAACTTCTGGGCTAATTCCTGGTTGGCCTTTTTTAACTGCTCACTCTGGGTCTTGCCACGGGGAAAATCCACATCGACAAGCACCAGGTTCTTGGTTGCATATTCGAGGAACTCCGGTGAGGAGAGGACGTTTTTGCGCAGCAGCTTGCAAGGGGGACACCAGTCGGACCCATTGAAATCCATGAGGACCATTTTGCTTTCAGCTTTAGCTTTTGCCTGCGCCTTAGCGAGATCCGTCAGCCAGGCCTCATCGGCCCGGGCGGCTTGCAGCAGCGCCCAGCAGACGACTAATCCGATCGTTATCTTTTTCATAATACAGTCTCCGTCATTCGCCGTTAGACGGCGGCCAGTTGGGTTTGTTCAACCCACTCTTTTCTGCCTCCCACGAGCGTCGCGACCGCTTTTCCCTTGAGCGGCCAATCGTGAAAAGGACTGTTGATAGACTTGCCCGGGCCGGCTTTCCTGTCAAATACCCATTCGCGGTTCAGGTCCAGCACCGTTACGTCGGCATCGGCCCCCACGCTCAAAGTCCCTTTGGGCAACCGCAACAGCCGGGCGGGCGCCACAGTGTATTTGGCCAGGAGGTCCGGGAGGCCCAGCCGCCTGGTATGGTAAAGTTGCATCAGCGCCAGGGCCAGTTCAGTCGCAAGCCCGGTAATGCCGAACGGGGCGTAATCGAACTCGACCTCCTTTTCGTAATCGCAATGGGGCGCGTGGTCGCTGCAGAGGATTTCAATCGTGCCATCAGCCAGGCCTTCCAGAATGGCCTCCCGGTCGGCGGCGGAGCGCAGCGGCGGGTTCATCTTGAAATTGGTGTCGTAGGCGGGCCACTCGGGGCGTTGTTTCAGCTCGGAGGTACCCCCAAAAAGGGCCCGGCCGTCGGCGTTCCAGAATTTTTCACTGCCGGCGACCGCCGCGTCGGTCAGCGTGAAATGATGCGGGCACGCCTCACCGGAAATCGGTACGCCGCGTTTCCTTGCGTCGCGGAGCAGTCGCACGCTTCCGGCAGCGCTCAGGTGCTGGCAATGCACGGGCGCACCGGTCGTTTCCGCCAGCAGGATGTTGCGGGCCACTATCATCTCCTCGCCCGCGGCGGGCCAGCCGCGCAAGCCCAGCATTGTGCTCCAGTAGCCCTCGTGCATGACTCCATCAGTCACCAATGAATAATCCTGACAATGGTCCAGGACCGGCAGCTCGAACATCCTGGCATACTCCAGCGCCCGTCGCATTAGCTCGTTATTTTGGACGCAGTGACCATCATCGGTAATCGCCACCACGCCCGCTTTTTTGAGCGAACCAATCGGCGCCATTTCCTCACCGGCGATGTTTTTGGTGATGGCGCCCGCAATAAAGACATTGACCCTGCCTTGTTCGGCCGCGACCTCGTCAATCAAGGCGACGGTCCCGGCGTTGTCGATAGCGGGCGAGGTGTTGGGCATGCAAACAATTGAAGTGAACCCGCCGCGCGCTGCGGCGGCGGTGCCGGTCGCGATGGTTTCCTTGGCAGTTTGTCCCGGTTCACGCAGATGGACATGAAGATCAATCAGGCCCGGGCAGACCACGAGCCCGCGCACATCCAGGCGTTCCACCTCAGCCGGCGCTTGGGATCCCGCATTGGGGCCGACCGCGGCAACTCTTCCGTCGCTGATTAAAACGTCGGCCAGCGAATCGAGGCCATTGGCCGGATCGATGACCCGTCCCCCGGTGAGCAGCAACGCATTCATGCGGGCGGAGGATACACATTGGCGAAAGCGAAGGGGAAGTCGAAACCACGAAATACACGAAGCACGCGAAATCTTTCCTTTAGTGTGCCTGTTGTATTTGGTGGTTTACGGTATTCCTGCCGCTCAGACTCCGCCGATCCATTTTCGGTCTTCCCAAACGGCTTTGAGTGAGGTCAGGTTGCGGGAATCGAAGACGTTTTTAGCGGCGGCCAGCAGTTTGCCGCGTTTGAGGTTGTGCCACGCGTCGCTGGCGCTGATGGCGGCAAATTGGATCACGCTCGGATCGCGATAGCAGTCGATCATGCAGCGGGTACAACCGTCGCGGATGAGTTTGGACTGATCGAACTCGTAAATGTTGCACATCGGTTTCTCCCAGAAATGGCAGCGGTAGAGATCGAGGTTCCAATCCAGGTAGAAATACTTGTGGCCGCCGAGGCAGCCGAATTTCTCCGGTTGCCGGCGCAGGTGGCGCTGCATTTCGGTGAGGGACTCAGTCGGGTTGACCACCGGAAAACCGCTGCGCTTCTTCATCAGCTTGATTTTCTCGAAGACCTGGAGCAGCTCCTCGGTTTTATAACTGACCAGGGTCGAATCGCTGAAGCTCAAATAGCTCGACGCCAGGCTGGTGAGCGGGTAGCTGAAAGTGCAGCTTTTAAAGCCTAACTGAGTCAGGAAACCGGGCAGCTTATCATAATCATCGATCAGCCGGCTGGCCGTGACGCTGGCGGTGGTTTGGACGCCCAACTCGCCAAAAACCTCGTTGGCACGCTGGATCTTGCGGCAGACTTCCGGCAGCCCGCGGTTCTTCTCGTGTTTGGCGACGTCGTGCGCGTCGATCGACATAATCACGCTGCTCAGCCCGTCGGCGGTCAGTTGGCGCATGTTCTGTTCGGTCCAGAGCGAACCGTTGGTGCAGACCATCGGGTGAATGCCGCGTTGGGCGGCATAGCGCGTCATCGCCCGGAGGTCTTTGTGGACCAGTGGTTCGCCGCCGACAAAGAGCAAATAGCCAATGTGGTTCTTAACACAGATGTCGATCACGTCGCGGGCTTCTGCCAGCGTGACGCTGCGGCGCTTTTTGGGATCAAACCGGTCCACGGCAAATCCGCAAAAATCGCACTTGGCGTTGCAGATGTTAGTGATCGCAAATTGGAGGTAACCCGGCCCGCCGTGGTCCAACACGTCACGGAAGAGCTGCCAAGCGTGGGTCCGGGGCCGCGCGACCGGTTGCAAAACATCGCTGCCGGTGGTATCGGCGGCCGCAGGCGCATCGCCAGGGACGCGAGTCAGGGTAGCGGTACTCATGTTGGTAACTTTCCGCATTTTGTCGCGATAGCAACCTTGGAGCAACTCAAATAGGCCAAAATCGTCAGGGCAGAACCATGCAGGCACGGGTATTTGTGTTAAATTGCGGTATTATGGCGACAGAGACCACAAAGGCCCCGCGTACAGACCCCGTGATGCAATTCTCGGTGTTCACACCCAACCGGCTCGGGCGTCTGCACGATCTGATTCGTTCGCTCGGCACGCACAACGTCCATGTCCTGGCGCTTATGGTCCTGGACACCACCGATAGCGCCATCATCCGCGTGGTCG